>Ga0335080_10004391_pt1 | contig 14356 bp, 13 predicted proteins | sample Lox_Sample_34_FD_206720 | JGI IMG/M metagenome (GOLD analysis project Ga0335080, IMG submission 206720) | Soil microbial communities from Loxahatchee National Wildlife Refuge, Florida, United States - Lox_Sample_3.4 | ecosystem: Environmental > Terrestrial > Soil > Wetlands | place: USA... | reverse complement strand
CGCGGCGCCCTCGGCGCCGACGCCGGCGCCGAGCCCGGCCGGTGCGGACGTGGTGATCACCATCGCCGGCATGTCGTTCTCTCCCAACAGCGTGGCGGTTCAAGCCGGCCAGACGGTCGCGTGGAAGAACGAGGACTCCGTGAGCCACTCGGCGACGCAGGACAGCGGCACCTTCGACACGGGACCGATCCCTGCCGGCGCCACGAGCAAGGCCATCACCATCTCCAGCCCCGCCGCCCTCAAGTACCACTGCATGTTCCACCCGGGCATGGTGGCGAGCCTCAACGGGGGCTCGAGCGGCGGCGGAGGAGGCTACTGAGCCGGGACATCCGCCGACGACCGGCGTAACTCGGTTACGCAGGATGTAAGGGCAGGACGAGCTTCGACTGTGGAGTCCGCACTCCCGCTGCCGGCGTCACGGCGGCGGGAGGCGGACGTCACCCTCCTCGACCGTGACCTGGAACTTCCGGAACCGGGTGTAGCGAGCGACGGCGTCGGTGCCGTCGCCGAACCCTCCCCCCTCGTATCGCTCCTTCATCTCGACCGGGACCCACACGGCCAGCTTCGGCTCGGCCCGGTACGTGGTCGCGATCGTGGCCGTCGCGTCGAAGGCGAACCGGAAGCGGACCTCGCTTCGCAGGATGGTGCCCTGGTGCGGGTCGATCCAGAACCTTCCCTCGGCGGGCAGGTCGCCTCCGTCCTGCGCGGTACGGGACATCGCGTCGAGCTCCGACCCGGCGATCCCGCGGATCATCGTCGGCCGCGCCTCCTCGCGAAACGCGACCTCCACGCCCGCGCTGCCCTTCCCCCCTCGCTCGCGCGTGAACGCGAAACGCGCCTGGTTCGCGGGATGGAGGAAGTGCAGGGGCAGCGTGGGGAGGTTGATCGTGCGCTGCGGCCCGATGTTGTAGCGGGCGCTCTCGGCGAGGATGGCCTCCGCCCGCGCGACGGCGGTGCCGGGGCTCTCGCGGAAGGCCCGCTCCAGACGTCCGTCGCGGTCTCGCACCGGCGTGCCGTTCACCTCGTACACGTCCCGGAACGTCGCCCAGGGAAAGGGCGGTGCGAGCCGGGCGAACACGACGTCGGCCCGGGTCCGGCGCCAATCGGGTCCCAGCCCATCGCCGGTGGGGCTCGCGGAGCTCGCGACCGACCCGGTACGGCTCATTCCCGGCCGGATCGAGGAGGGCAACGTCCCCAACGGCGCGTGCTGGGTGTACTCCTCCTCGGCGGCGATGTCGTGGAACGCGTCCTCGTACTCGACGACGTAGCGGCCCGCCTTCTCCAGCAGGGCGGCGAGCTCGGGGTCGCTCGTCGCCCGTGTTGCCGGAGCATCGGCGGGCCGCCTCTCCGCCGCCGTCACCGCGAAGGGCTCGGCGAACGTCAGCGGGCGCGCGGCGACCTCGTCCACGACCCGGCCGAGGAACATGTAGTCCCCGGCCGCGACGCCGGTGAGCTCGAACTCCACGAAACGCTGGAGCGACGCCGGGTCCGAGGCGACGGGCGTGAGCGTCGCCCGCGACGCCGCGGAGGCGCCCGCGGACACGACCGCGCAGGCCACCGACACACGCGGCCGGCCGGATGCCGGATCGCCGTGCGCGCCGTAGATCTCGAACGCGACCCGGACGCGGTCGCCCGAGGCGAACGTGCGACGCCCGGCCGGCGTCGGACGCTCCTTCGACCTGACATCGCCCGCGGCGGACACGACCGGCGGGGAGATGCGGAACGTGCCGATCGCGGGCACGTCCACGCGCACGGAGGCGCTGCCGGACCGGTGGGAGGCCGCGTCGCGAGCCGCCACGGTCGCACGATGGACACCGGGCGCGAGCGCCACCTCCTGCTCGACGCGGAGGGAGTCGCCGGCGGGAATGCCCGCCACCGGCTTCACCCGTTTCAGCGCCCGCTCGCCGTCGCCCCCGGTCCGGGGGAGGGTCTCGAAGGCGACGTCGAGGCCGGCGTCCCCCTGCCGTCGGGCCTCGAACGTTCCTGCCCGTGCGTCCACCTCCGCCACGAGGAGACACCGGACCGCGCCCGGCGTCTTCGTCGAGTCCCCGAGCAGGGTGGCAGCGAGCCGCACGGGAAGCTCGCTCCGGTCGGCGGGCGAATCGAGAGCCCGTCGCATCTCCTCGGCGGGGTCCGTCGTCCGCACAGGCTCCCCTTCGGTCGGAGCGTAGTAGCCCCGGCGGGCCCGGACTCTCCGCGCGCCGTGGCTCGCACCCGCGCCCGGCGAGAGCCGGACGGTGATCTTCCGGAAGCGGCCGTCGCGGGCGAGGTTCGTCGAGACGTAGCCCAGGAGGTAGTAGGCCCGCGAGTCCTCCGCGATCCGGCGGAGGCCGCCGGAGAGGTCGTTCGTGCCGCGCACCACGAAGCCGCCCGTGTCCTCCGCGACGCCGTCGGACCCAGCGGTGGCGGCGCGGTCCCGCGTCGGGAAGGCATCCGCCAGGGCTTCCTGCTCCGCACCCGGCGCCCCCGCCGGCGGCTGGCCTTCGAGCAGTCGGAACGGCAACGGCGACGGGGCGCCGAGATCCGTCGGCATCGCGTCGAGCCCGGAGGCGCCGAGGACGTAGACGGCGACGTTGGCCTCGCGGCAGGCCTCGAGGACGCCGCGGGCCGCTCCGGCCCCCGGCTCCAGGAAGAAGCCGGGCGAGACGAGGACGAGCGCCTTGCGGCCGCGCACCCCCTGAAGGGACCGCGCGGAGCGCTCGAGGGTGGCGAGCGCCTGTTGCGCCCGGACGGAGGACCGCCGGTACGCCGCGCCGGCGTTCGCGCTCACCAGCTCTCCGAGCGCTCGCCCCATCGTTGCCCCGGCCGCACGGTATCGCTCGGCCACCCGCTCCGCCGTCCCGGGGTCTCGCTCCACGTGGATCCGGTAGGCCTCCTCGTCGGTCATCCGCTCCGCCAAGGCGTCGGGCACCGCGAGACCCCGCAGGCGCGCCACCACCTCGAGGAGGTCCTTCGTCTCCTCCTCGGTGCGCGCCACCCAGCGATCCCGGCCGCTCGTGGACAGGAGGGCGAGCTGGTCGCCGCCTCCGACTCCCGTCTTCACGAAGTCGGCCACCGCCGCCCGCGCCCGCTCGCCTTGGGGCGCGGTGAGGCCGAGGTCGTCGAACACGATGAACACCGTGCGCCGCACACCGGGGGACGGAGGAACGACGCTCGATGCCGAGGGCGCACCGGTATGCGCGGCCGGCGGCGCGCCGGCCGTCCGCGGGCCGAGGTCCACGGCCTCGAAGCTCGCGATCTCCTGTCGAGCGCCGTCCTCGGCCAGGAGGAAGTCGTCGCGCGAGAGGCCGGTCACGGCGGCGCCGCGCTCGTCGAGGACCACCGCGTCCACGACGACCTGCTCGACGGCCGCCGGGAAGCGCGGAGGCGATGGGGCAGGCGCCTGAAGGGGCAAGAGGCCCGCGGGCAGCAGGAGCCACGCCACGCCTGCGGTTCGCACGTTCGGACTTCGGGCGGCCGGCCCGCCTCCTCCCGTTGGGCCGATTCTACCGCCGGCAGGGGCTCGAACCGGCGGCCCTCTCGGCCTCTCGGACCCCGCTCCCCTCAGTACAGGACCGCCCCTTCCCCCTGCTCCTGGACGCGCCGCGCAGCGAGGGCGAGGATCTTGTCCCGCCGCTTGAGCACGCCTTCGATCTGCGGTCCGTTGAGCCAACGGCCGAGCTTCGCGTCGAGGAGGGGCCGGTCGAGAGCCCTCAGGCCCTCGAGGGCAGAGCGGGAGAACCGGGTGAGCTCCTTCTCGGCAAGCAGGTCGTTGTAGTGGAGGAAGGCCCGCGAGAAGTCGATCGCGTAGACCCGGAACGAGGGGTCCAGGATGAGGTTGGTGAGGTTGCGGTAGTCGGTGTCGAAGGCGAGCCGGTGCAGCAGCCGCACCGCGTACATCCGCTCGTTCCAGGCATGCGGGTCGGGCGGAGTGAGCTTCTTCCGGATGCGCTCGGCCTCCGTCATCGCCCCCTCCACCCAGAGTTGGAGCGACCCCTTCGTCCCGGAGAAGGTGCGCTCGACGGTCGGAGGCACGAGGCCTGTCCCGATCAGCTTGTCGAGCTCGTAGGCGGCCACCTCGTTCTTCCAGGAGTCCGTGAAGTCGACGTAGACCCCGCCCCCCTCGAGGCTCGTGACGCCCCGCTTGAACGTGTCGATCGTTTTCCGGACGGCCTTGCAGGTCCTCGTCCCGTCGTCGAGCGTGTACTGCTCGGAGTGCGTGATCCCGCGGCCGAGCGGTCTCCTGCTCACGAGCCGGGCCGTCCGCAGGAACGTCTCGGCGGCCTCGCCGGAGAGCGGCAGGCCGTACGGCTCCTCGGCTGCGGCCACGGCGCTCCCCGACCCGACCAGCAGGAAGACTGCGAGCGCCCGCACCATGTGGCCCTCCCCGACGACGGGGTGAGCCCCAGTCTAACCCGCCCGGCTCGTCGAGCGGCGCCCGGACGGCTCGTGCCGCCGACGCGGACCGCGAGGCTGACGCAGGCTAGAGGGACGCCCGGACGATGTCCGCCAGCTCGCCGTCGTCCAGCTCGATCGGGTTCCCCTTCATGCTGCTCGCCGAGCGCGCCCTGGCGACGACGCGGTCGACGTCCGCCTCGGTCGCTCCCCAGCGCGAGAGGCCGGGGACCGAAAGCTCGCGCACGAGCGCCTCGACCCAGGCGACGCCGTCCGCCGCCTCGGCCTCGGACCGGCCAGAGAGGATTGCCGCGACCTCGCGGTATCGCGCGAGAGCGGGGCTCCCCGGCCGGCGCTCCGCGAGGGCACGGAGGTTCACGCGGAGGACTGCGGGGAGGAGGGCCGCGCAGGCCGCGCCGTGGGGCGCGTCGAAGAGGCCGCCGACGGGCGCCGCGATGCCGTGCACCGCGCCGAGGCCGGCGTTGGCCAGGGCCAGCCCGCCGAAGAGGCTCGCCAGCGCGAGGTCGACGCGGACGGACGAGGCCGCGTCGCCGGCGAAGGCCCGCCGTAGCGACCGGGCGGACCGGGCGAGGCCTTCGCGGCAGAGGGCGTCGACCAGGGGATTGGCGCGGACGGAGACGAACGGCTCCACGAGCTGGGCGAGCGCGTCGAGGCCACCCGCGGCCACGACGGGGGGCGGGAGGCCGACGAGCAGGTCGGGGTCCACGATCGCGGCCCGGGCCAGCATGAGGGGGCTGCGCAGGCTCGCCTTCACGCCGTGCTCCGGCGAGGCGAGGACGGCGTTGCGAGTCACCTCGGACCCGGTACCGGCGGTGGTCGGGACGGCGACGAACGGCAGCGACGGCCGCTCGATCGGCCTTCCCCGGCCGACGACCTCCAGGTAGTCGAGCGGATCGCCGCCGTTGGCGAGGAGAGCCGCGACGGCCTTGCCGGCGTCGATCGCGCTCCCGCCCCCGCAGGCGACGACGAGGTCGGCGCCCTCCCGGCGCGCCGCATCCACTCCCGTCCGGACGGTGTCGAGCGTCGGCTCCCCGACGGCCGGGAACGGAACCACCGCAACGCCGGCCGCCGTCAGGGCGCCGGAGGCGGCTTCCGCGCGCTCGGGCGAGCGGCCGGTGACGAGGAGCGCCCGGCGCCCGAGGGGCGAGGCGACGGCTCCGAGCTCGGCGACGGCGCCCGGGCCGAAGACGATGCGGGTCGCGGTGGCGAACTCGAAGCGCACCCTCGCGCTACCAGCCCTCGTCGCCGGGAGAGAGGTTGACGAACCGCTCGCTCCTCCGCGGCTCGGCCATGAGGCCGGCCACGGCGTCGCGCCAGGCGGCGTAGTGGGCGGTCTCCTTGTGCGCGGTGGCTGCCGCGGCGTCGCGGTAGATCTCGACGAGGACGAAGTGGCCCGAGTCCTCGCGGTCGGCGAGGAGGTCGAAGCGGACGACGCCCGGCTCGCGACGGCTGGCTTCCGCGTTGGCGCGGGAGGCCGCGCGAAACGCCTCCTCGGCTCCCGCCTTGACGCGCGCGTGGACGTGGACGACGAGCAGGCTCCCGGCCATCCGACCTCCAGGGACGCGCGGCACGTTACGTCCCGGGCCGCGGCCGGGTCAAGGGCGGCCGGTTCAGAGGCCGAATCCGAGCCCCCAGCTGAAGAGAGCCGACGAGCCTCCCTGGCCGGCCACCCGCCACAGCACCCCCAGAGTGAGGTTCGCCCGGATGACCGAGAGGTCGAGCTCCGGACCCAGGTACGTGAGGCCGGGCTCGGTGCCGATCGGATGGCCCCAGGTGTGGGCGAGGGAGAGCCGGAGGCCGACGCCCGCCGTACCGTGGAAGCCATCCGTCTCGACGTGCGCCCGCGCCCCGACGCCCAGGCTGAGCTTGCCGCCGCCCGTGCCGGCATCGGCCTGGAACGTGAATCCCTGCGCGCAGTGCGGGATGGGCAGCGCGCAAACGGCCTTCACCCGGTCGTCGTGGGTGCGGACGTCGGCCCCGAGCCCGTGCAGGAACCTGAAGCTCGCCGCCGCGCCGATGGGGCCGCCGAAGCCGATCCCGGCCGCGACCTGGGTCCCCTTGTCGATCGTGATCTCGGTGTCGGCGGGCAGGGCGGGGTTCGGCAGGCCCGGAGGCCCGGCGGCGGGCGCGGGCGGGCGCTCCCCGACCGGCGCGGGCGGCTGCTCCGTGACGGCCGGGGGCGGCGCGGCGTCGGACGCCGGGGCCGGGGCCGGGGGTGCCGGTTCGGCGGCGGGAGGAGGCGCCGGCGCGGTGGCGGGCGGTGGCTCCGGAGCGGGCTCCTGCGCGGCCAGGGCCCAGGGCGACCCCGCCAGCCACACCGTCACGAACAGGGATCGCGCTCGCCGCATACTTCCCCCTTCTGGACCCGTAACAAGCAGAACGCGCGAGCCGCCGGCGGGGTTCCTCCGTAGAATACGTCGGCCGGCGACGGCCGGCTCCGGGAGAAGCGCCATGCACTCCTTCCTCGATCGCCGCACGTTCCTCGCCGCCTGCGGCTCCGCGGCGGCCGGCGCCTTCGCCACCGCCGCCCCGGAGGCGCCCTCCGCCCGCCTCCGCCTCGGCGCGCCGCTCTCCGTGCCCGGCGACGATCCCGAGGCGCTCGCCGCGGCCCATCGCGCCAAGGGCTACCGCGCCGCCTACTGTCCCACGATCCGCCTCGACGACCGCGAGCGGATCCGGGCGACGGTCGCGGCCTTCGCCCGCCACGACGTCGCGATCGCCGAGGTCGGCCGCTGGGTGAACCTCCTCGATCCCGACCCCGAGGCCCGAAGGAAGAACCTCGCTACGGTCACGGACGGCCTCGCCCTCGCCGAGGCGGCGGGCGCGCGCTGCTGCGTCGACATTGCGGGGTCGTTCAGCCCAACGAGCTGGTTCGGCCCCCACCCCGACAACCTCTCCGACCGTTTCTTCGACGCCGCCGTCGAGAACGCCCGGAAGATCCTCGACGCCGTCCGGCCCACGCGGACCACCTTCTGCTACGAGATGATGGGCTGGTCTCTCCCGGACAGCCCCGACGCGTGCCTGCGGATGCTGAAGGCCGTGGAGCGGAAGGCCTTCGCCGTCCACCTCGACCCCTGCAACCTCGTCCAATCGCCGGAGCGCTACTACCGCTCGAGCGACCTCCTCCGCGAGTGCTACGCCAAGCTCGGCCCGCGCATCGCGAGCGTGCACGCCAAGGACCTGACCTGGGACGTGGAGATGGCCGTCCACTTCCGGGAGGTCCGCGTCGGCCAGGGCTCGATCGATTACGCCGTCTTCCTCTCCGAGCACGGCCGCCACTGCCCCGACGCGCCCCTCATGCTCGAGCATCTCCCGAGCGAGTCGGAGTACGACGCGGCCCGCGACCGGGTGCGGTCCGTGGGAGAGACGATCGGCCTGCGCTTCGAGTGAGATCGCCTCGAGCCGCTGCGGGCGGCGAAGGGCGGCGGCTCGGCCGCGCACGTCCCCCCCGCCCTCGCCCTCAGCACGCTGATCGGCCTCTCGCCGCGCGGATGCTCGACCCGTCCCGTCGGGGCTACTCCAGCCGGAGATACTCGTCGGGGATGCCGCTGAACCCCCAGCCCTTGAGCTGGCGCGACCACGAGCCCAGGTTCTGGCGCGAGACCCGCACCAGGTCCATCGTGACTCGCTCCGGCACCGTCTTCCCGAGGAGGACCTTGTCGACGATGGACTCGACCCCGACCTTGCCCCAGAGGTAGGTCGGCTGGGCCCACAGCACGGGCACGAGCCCTCGATCCACGTAGCTGAGCTGCTCGGGCAGGGCGTCGACCGCGACCACCTTGAGGCCGCGCTTCTTCAGGTCTTCCATGAAGGCCAGGCTCTGGCTGGAGCGGAAGAGCGGCCAGCCTCCGACCATCGCCCAGCCCGCGAGATCGGGATGGGCGGCCTCGGTCTTGAGAACCGCGGCCACGGCGTCCTGGGGCGTCTCGACGTGGTGGACCACCTCGACGACCTCGAGGCCGGGGAAGCGGCCCGCCGTCCGCCGCGCCGCGTCGGCCCGTGCCTTCAGGTTGGGCGCGGCGGCATTGCCGGCGAGCACGGCGACCTTTCCCCGCCCGGACAGCAGGCCGGCCACCTCGGCCATCACCTTCTCGCCGACGTCGGCGTCGTCGGCGCCGTAGAAGGCGAAGCGCCTGGAGCCGGGGGCGTCGCTGTCGAAAGTCATCACGGCCAGGCCCCTCTCGACCGCCTGGTTGATCGCCGGGGTGAGGGTGCCGGCTTCGGAGCAGGCGATCAGGACCGCGCCCATCCCCTGGCTCACCGCCTGTCGGACCGCCGCGGCCTGCAGCGCGGCGTCTTCGTGGTCGGGGGTCAGCCAGGCCACCTCGATGCGGGCGCCGAGCGTGCGGGAGAGCGCCTGCGCAGCGTCCTCGGCCCCTCGGCGGGCGGGCAGGAAGACGAAGTTCGACGAGCTCTTGGCGACGACGGCGATCTTCAGCTCACGGGGAGCGGCGCTCGCGATCGAGTAGAGGAGGCTCGCCCCCACGAACGCGACGAATGCAGTGCGCTTCATATGACACCCTCGCGACGTTTCGGCGACAGGGTAGCGGCCGCCCGGCGGCCGGTCAAGACGATCGACGCGCCTTGCCGCGGGCGCGGCCCTCGGCGAGGAGCCCGTGGACGGCGCCGCGCACCTTCTCCTGCAGCCCGGCGGGGACCGCGGGCTCGGGCGTCGTCCGGCACATCCGGAGCACCTCCTTGAGTCCGTCGCAGGAGGCCCGGCACGGCGCGCAGCCAGCGAGGTGCTCCTCCATCCGGGCGCAGGTCCGGGCCGAGATGTCCCCTTCGAGGTGGCGGGAGAAGAGCCGCACGATGTCGGGGCACGACCGGCTGTCCCCGGCCAGCGCGGCGCCCCGAGGCGCCACGAGCGGAGCGAGAGTCTCGCGGAGCCGGCGGCGCGCGCGGTGGAGGCGGGTCTTGACGGCGGGGACGCTGAGGCCGGTCACCCGCGCGACCTCGGCCGAGGAGAGGCCCTCGACGTCGCGCAGCAGGAGCACCTCCCGGTACGGGCGGTCGAGGCCGGCGATCGCCCGCTCGAGGGCCGCTTCGAGGCGGGAGGCCTCGAGGGCCTCGTCCGGGGGCGGGGCGGGGTCGGGCACTCCGCGGGCGGCGAGCGACGCGTCGGTGTCCAGCGAGACCTCGGCCGGGGCGAAGACGCGGCGCCGCCTCTTCTTGATGCAGAAGCTGCGGGCGATGGCGTACAGCCACGTGCTGACCGACGAGGCGCCCCGGAAGGAGCGGAGCCCGCGGGCGGCGGCGAGGAGCGACTCCTGCAGGACGTCCTCCGCGTCCTCGCGGTGGCGGCACAGGCGCCGCGCGAAGCGGTAGAGGCGGGCCTCGTGCCGCTTCAGCAGGGACTCGAGCGCCTCGCCGCTGCCGGAGCGGGCGGCCGCGACGAGCTCGGCTTCGGTCCTCTCGACGGCGCTCATGCCACGCCGGCGAGGACCCGCAGGAGATCGGCCCTGCCCCGGGAGCCCACCATCCGCGAGACCTCGTGCCCGTCCTTGAAGACGATGAACGTGGGCACGCCCTGGATGCGGAGGCGCCCCATCGCCTCGGGGCTCCGGTCGATGTTGAGCTTCGCCACGCGGACGCGGCCGGCGAGGGACGACGCGAGCTCCTCGATCACGGACTCCATCCCCCGGCAGGGCACGCACCAGGGCGCCCACACGTCGAGGAGCACGGGGAGGGGCGAGGAGAGCACCTGCTCGTCGAAGTGCCGGTCGCTGACCTCGAGCACCTCCGAGGGCGCGGGGAGCGGCGCCCGGCACCGGCCGCAGACCGCCTGTGCGCCGCGCCGGAGGCGCTCCGCGCTCACCCGGTTCGCGGCCCCGCAGCGGGGGCAGGAGACCGTCGGCGGCACGGCCCAAGTCTCGCACTTCTTGTCCGCGGATGCGCGGCTCTGCTAGTCTTGCCGGGAGGCCCCGGCCGAGGCCGGGGGATTCGGGATGAACGAGACCGGATCCCAGAAGGCCCGCTGCACGCACTGTCGGGAGGAGGTCTCCGTCCCCGACAGCTACGCCCACGGCGACCACATCAAGTGCGGCGCGTGCGGGACGAAGCACAAGGTCGTCCGAGGGGACCGCCTCCGCCTCGTGCTGGCGGACGTGGCGCCGCTCCGCGACGCGCTCGGCCAGAACCAGCAGCTCGTCGACCGCCTCGAGGCCGAGCTCGCCCACGCCCGGGCGAGCTTCGGCATCGGCGCGAACGGCATCGGCATCGGGGTCATCTTCCTCGTCTACCAGGTGGGGATGAGGGGCGCCCCGCTCTCGACCAGCCTGCTCGTGAACGCCGTGGCGATCGCTCTCGTCTCCGGGCTCCTGCTCGAGGCGGCCAACTGGTCGTTCCTCGCCAAGCGAAGCGCGATCACGCGGCTCTCGAAGGAGATCGAGGAGGCGCGCGGCGAGGGGGCGAAGCTCCGGCAGCAGATCAGGGAGGCGACCCGCATCTGAGGGTGCCGACGAGGAAGATGTCCCGGCCGCCGGGAGGCACCCGAAGAATCTGAGCCGGCGGAAAGAGTACCTCGAAGGGGGGTCTCACCGAGCGGTCACGCGTTGGCCTAGATCCCTCGCGAGCCTCCCCCTACGCCGCGAAGCGCGGCGTGTCGGCTCGCTCCGGTGCATCAGCCGATCTGCCCCCCGTCCAGCAGCGTCACGAGGGTGCGGTAGATCGCGTACGAGGAGCGCGCCACCTCTCGCTGCAGGTCCTCGACGCTCGCCCCCTTCTTGAGCCGCGACCAGACCGCCGCCGCCAGCTCGATCGTGTCGGGGTCCTCCCACGCGAGCTGCGCGGTCTTCTGGCGGAAGACCCTCCGCGGATCGCCGATCCGCTCCTGGAGCACGGGCAGCTCGTCCTGGAGCCGGACGGACTCCATGAGCAGGGAGATCGCGGGCATCGAGATCTCGGTCTGCACCTCGTCCTCCCGCACCTCCCGCCCGGTGAAGGAGAACTCGCCCTCGACCGGGCTCTGGAAGAGCTGGAAGACCGCGTCGTCCCCGACCAGCTGCCGGTATCGCGCGCGGGCGATGTTCCCCCGGAGGAAGAAGATCTCGGCGAGCCGGTGCTTGTCCTGGCTCACGACGAGAGCCCCCGTCTGGTGGGAGCCGATGAGGGTCTGGATGACGGTGGCGAGGTCGAAGAACCGGAGGTTGCCCTGGAGCTGCTTCCCCGAGGCGCGCGGCACCTTGAGAGTGGTCGTCTCCAGCCGCTTCGCCAGCACGACCGACAGGTTGCGGGCGAAGGCGGGCAGGACGTCCATGAGGTCGAGGAAGACGGGCTTCTCCACCGCGAAGAGCTCGGCGTGCTCCGGTGAGCGAACGGTGGCGCTCCGCGGCGAGCCGGTGAGGAGGGCGAGCTCCCCGATCACCTCCCCGGTGCCCAGGTAGGCGACCACGACCGGGTCCGAGCCGTCGGAGGGAACGGTCACGACCTCGAGGACGCCGCTCTTCACCACGAAGAGCCGGTCCCCCTGGTCCCCCTGCCGGAAGACGACGTCGCCGGGGCCGAACTCGAGGAGCTGCCCCTGGGCGAGCACCGCTCGAACGACCTCCGGCGGCTGGTTCTCGAAGAGCTCGGAGGAGCGCAGGAAGCCGGGATCGATGGGCTCGTCCATGAAGGGAGCGCGATTATACCGCCGCGGCGGGACCCGCCTCCCGCCCTAAACCTGTGCTAGCATTGGACAAACCTGGGACGGGCACTCCGCGTCCAAGCAGGTCTGTCGTGGCTAAAGCACTGAATCGAGAGCTCTTGTCGCAATACGATCGGGGAATGACCTAGGGCGGAGCCTCACGACCGCCCATCCTGGCCATGGCCTACCCCAAAGGAGCTCCACGATGACCCTAGCGACGACCTACAAGTCCCCTTCCCCGGCCGAGTTCCACGAGGTCCTCGCCCGGCACACTCTCGCCGACGGCTTCGACATCGTTTTCGACATCGAGAAGAGCCACGGCGCCTGGCTCCACGACGCCCGCGCCGGGCGCGACCTCCTCGACTTCTGCTCCTTCTTCGGCTCGAACCCCGTCGGCCACAACCACCCGAAGATGAAGGACCCCGAGTTCCTGAAGGTCCTCCACCGCGTGGCGCTGCTCAAGCCCTCCCTGTCGGACCTCTACAGCGTCGAGTACGCGTGGTTCGTGGACGTGTTCGGCCGCCTCGCCATGCCTGCGCACATGCGCTACGCCTTCTTCATCGAAGGGGGAGCGCTGGGTGTCGAGAACGCGCTCAAGACCGCCTTCGACTGGAAGGTGCGCCGGAACCGGGCGAAGGGCATCCCCGGCGAGAAGGGGCAGCAGGTCATCCACTTCAGGCGGGCCTTCCACGGGCGCTCGGGCTACACGCTCTCGCTCACCAACACCGACCCGAAGAAGACCGACCTCTTCCCGAAGTTCAAGTGGCCGAGGATCGACAACCCCGGCCTGCGCTTCCCCGTGACGCCCGAGGTGGAGAGGGACGTGGCGGCGGCCGAGGAGCGGGCGCTCGACCAGATCGACCGGGCCTTCGCCGACAACCCGGACGACGTGGCGGCCGTCATCATCGAGCCCATCCAGGCCGAGGGCGGCGACGTCCACTTCCGCGCGCCCTTCCTGCAGGCCCTGCAGCGCAAGGCGCGGGAGCACGACGCCTTCTTCATCGTCGACGAGGTGCAGACGGGGGTCGGCCTCACCGGGAAGATGTGGGCCCACGAGCACTTCGGCCTCGAGCCGGACGCGGTCGCCTTCGGCAAGAAGATGCAGGTCTGCGGCTGCATGGTCGGCCCGCGGGTCGACGAGGAGCCGGAGAACGTCTTCAAGGTGTCCTCGCGCATCAACTCCACGTGGGGCGGCGGGCTCACCGACATGGTCCGGGCCGCCCGCTACCTCGAGGTGATCCACGAGGACCGGCTCGTCGAGAACGCCCGCGTCGTCGGGGACTGGCTCCTCGACGGGCTGCGCGGGGTCGAGGCGGAGCTCGGCGGGGTCATGACGAACGCCCGGGGCCGGGGGCTGATGATCGCCTTCGACCTCGACACGCCGGAGCGGCGCGACAAGGCGCAGGACCTCCTGCTCGCGAACGGCCTCCTGCTGCTCGCGTGCGGGACGCGGTCGATCCGCTTCCGCCCGCCCCTCGACCTCGCCCCCGCCGAGGCGGACGCCGCCCTGGAGATCGTGCGCAAGAGCCTGAAGGAGTTGTAGCGATGATCGAGCGCGAGGCGACGGTCAAGATCAGCAGCGACCTCCTGGCGAACCTGCTCGGGGGCACCAAGGCCGCGAACGGCCGCCTCGTGCGCGTCTCGCCCGAGGGCTACTACGAGGTCACGTTGGCCCTCCAGGGCGGCAGCTACACGACCCTCCTGCCCATCGCCGCGACCGCGATCATCGCCACGCGGCCGGAGGCCGAGGTCTCGTCGATCGAGGTGGAGCGCTAGGCGGCGGGCGCGGGCATGGCTCGGACGCTGAAGGTCGCGATCGCCGGGCTGGGGCCGGTCGGCCAGTCGGTCGCGCGCGCCGTGCTTCAGACGCCGGCCCTGAAGCTGGTGGCGGCCGTCGACCCTTCGCCCCTCCACGCGGGCAAGGACGTGGGCACCGTCCTCGGCCTCCCGCGGAAGCTGAAGGTCAAGGTGGAGGGGAACCCGGACCGGTTCTTCAAGAGGGTGCGGGCCGACGTCGCCTTCGTGTGCACGTCGTCCCTGCTCAAGGAGGTGAAGCCGCAGATCGCCGCCCTCGTGGCCCGGCGGATCAACGTCCTCACCACCTGCGAGGAGCTGGCCTGGCCGGTGCCGTCCCACGCCGCCGGCTTCAAGGAGCTGGATCGTCTCGCCCGGAAGAAGAAGGTGTCGGTGCTCGCGACGGGGGTGAACCCCGGCTTCGCCATGGACGCTCTGGCCCTGACCCTCACCGCGCCCTGCGCCCGGGTGCGGAGGGTGTCGGTGAGCCGCGTGGTGGACGCGGCGGCGCGCAAGCTGCCCCTCCAGCGGCGCGTCGGG
>Ga0335080_10004389_pt1 | contig 14358 bp, 10 predicted proteins | sample Lox_Sample_34_FD_206720 | JGI IMG/M metagenome (GOLD analysis project Ga0335080, IMG submission 206720) | Soil microbial communities from Loxahatchee National Wildlife Refuge, Florida, United States - Lox_Sample_3.4 | ecosystem: Environmental > Terrestrial > Soil > Wetlands | place: USA... | reverse complement strand
TTGGAGACCGTACTGCCGAACAAGAAAGTGATCGAGAATTTTCGGGTGGCGCATGATTTTCCAGAGATTGGACACAAAGTCATGTCGCTCAATGCGCGGCAGCTCTATCAGGATAGGATTGGGACACAAAAAGTGCTGTTGGCCATCGAGGATCTCACCGATCGGAACGACATTGGCGCGGCGAATTGCGTGGCTGCGGAGGCAACTTGACCGCGCCGGACGTTTCCAACACAATCGACCGTTGAGCTTCACTGAATTTCTATTCAGGTGTCGAGCTGCCTAGTTCATGACTTCCTCCTTGCGGGATAACCCACGAATCGTGATTGCGGGTGCTTCGTCGTTGTTGGGCGCGGAACTGCGGTCATTGCTCGAGGAGAGCCGGTTTGCAGGCGCGGACGTGCGGCTGCTGGATGAGGAGCTGGCGGAGGGAACGTTAACAGAGGCGGCCGGAGAAGCGGCGGTGATTCAGCCGGTGGACGAAGAGAGTTTTCGGCGGGCAAGCGTGGTGTTTTTCAGTGGGTCGGCCGACTTCACGGCGGGAAATTTGACGGCGGCGCGAGCCAGTGGAGCAACTGTGATTGATTTGAGCGGCGCCACGCTGACGCAAAGCGAGTGCGTGGGCTGGTTTCCGAAGCTGGATGCGCTGCTGGGTCGTAGCTTTGCGAGTGGCGGCAAGCTGTTCGCGATTCCCACGGCAGCGGCTACGAGCGCCGCTTCGTTGACGCTGGCGCTCTCAAAAATCGGAGCAACGCGGATTACGTTTGTGACGTTTCAGCCTGTTTCGGAGGCGGGGCGCGTTGGCGTGGAAGAATTGGAAAGCCAGACGGGACAGTTGCTGTCGTTTCAAGGCGTGGGGCAGCCGGTATTTGATACCCAGGTGGCGTTTAATTTGTTGGATCGCTATGGGCCGGAGAGTCTGCAGAAGTTGAGCGCTGCACGGCATCGGCTAGCGGCGGAAACGAAGATGTGTTTGGGTGGCACGGCGGCGATGCCAGTGTTGCAAGTGCTTCACGCGCCGGTATTTTATGGCGCCGCGTTTACGGCTTGCGCGGAGATTGCGGGCGTCAATGCGGAGCAGGTGGCGAAAGCGTGCCAGGATGCGGGATTCGTGATTCCGGAGGACGCGACCGGGCCGAGCAATGTGAGCGTAGCGGGAGAGAAGGTCGTGCATCTAGCACGGCCGGAAAAGGATTTGGCGCGGGCGGACGCTTGGTGGTTCTGGGGAGCGGCGGATAATATTCGATTGCCGGCGGCAAATGCGGTGAAGCTGGCGGAGATGCTGGGTTGAGAAAAAGTGGCGAGTGGCGAGTGGCGAGTGGCGAGCGGAAAATCGCTACGTCTTCATTGGGGCTCGCGCTCGCAGGTATTTCGTTGTGTTTGGCCTTCAGTGGATGCGGGTATCACGTGGCGGGAAAAAGTTCGGCATTGCCGAAAGAAGTGCACGTGATTGCGGTGCCAACCCTGGAGAATAAGACGACAAGTTATCGGCTCGAGCAGCGGCTGACCGCCGCGACGGTGCACGAGTTTCTGGCGGAAACGTCGTATCGCGTGGTGTCGCGGCCGGAAGATGGCGACGCCGTGCTGAAAGGCACGATTGTGAGCCTGGAAGCGGTGCCGCTGCTCTTCGATACGACGACGGGCCGTGCGACGACGATGCTGGTGACCGTGAAGTGCGAAGTAACGTTGACCGAGCGGGCCAACGAAAAAGTGCTCTATCACACGGACAATTTCATGTTTCGCAATCAGTACGAAATCTCGACCAACGTGAACGATCCGGTGAGCGTGCGAAACTTTTTTGAGGAACAAGACCCGGCGCTGGATAGGTTGGCAAAGGATTTTGCGGTGCGCCTGGTGGCGGCAGTGACTGAGAATTACTAGCATTTTTTGTGTAGGGTCATCCTTCCGAGGATGACCGTTTCTAATTCGAAGCTGACCAAAGGATGGCCCTGCAGGGAAATGGCGCAGATTTCGGCAAATGAGTTGATGGCGCGGATCGGAAAAGGGAAGCCGATTCCGGCGATTTTGTTATTGGGCGAAGAGCCGTACCTGCGGGACAACTGCCGGGCAAAATTGATCGAGCAATATGTGCCGGAGGCGGCGCGGACGTGGGCAGTCTCGCGTTATTCCGCGGATCGCGGAGAGATGCAGCAAGCGCTGGAACAGGCGCAGACGCTGCCGATGCTTTCGCCGAAGCAGGTGGTTTTTCTGGAGGACGTGGAAGCGCTGGAAAAATTAGGCGATAAAAATCGCGACGCGGCGATCGCGCAGTTCGAAGAGTATTTCAACAATCCGGCACCGTTCACGACGCTGGTGCTGGAAGCGTGTGGGTTGGACCAGCGGATGAAACTGGCGAAGTTGCTGACGGAGAAGGCGCTGGTCGTGGAAGTGGGACTCGGGGAAAACGCGGATCAGCGGTTGGCCGCAGCCGTGGCGTTGGCGCAGAGCATGGCGCGCGACGAAGGCGTGCAGTTCGAAAAGGGCGCGGCAGAAGACTTGGCAGAGATGGTCGCAGCGGATCTGCTGCGGCTAAAAACGGAGCTTGCCAAGCTGACGACGTACGTGGCTGAAAAGAAGGTCATCACGCGACAAGACGTCGGCGCGATGGTGATTTCGGAAAAGACGACGACGGTGTGGGAGCTGGCGGATTTGTTGGCGTCGCGCAAGCCGGCGAAGGCGCTGGAATTTCTGGACCGTTTGTTGCGTGAAGGAGAAGAGCCCCTGCCCATGGTGGGAGCGATGGCCTGGATGTACCGCAAGCTAATCGAAGCCAGCGAACTGAAAGGCGTTGCGAACGGCTGGCAAGCCGCGCGGGCGCTGGGGATGCGTCCCGAGCAGGCGGAGCTGGCGCTGTGCAGTGCGCGGCAGATTGCCAAGCCGCGGCTACTCAGCGGATTGCGCGCTCTGCAAAATGCAGACGACCGGCTGAAACGCGGAGAAGACGCGCGAACCATTTTGGAGTTTTTAGTCGCGGAATTGGCGAGCGCGGAGGCTTTTCGGACTGTGGCGCGGTAAGCGGGCGTGTGAGAACCACCGATTCGTCAGGGCAAGCAGGATAAACGGGCGCTATCAAAGAAAAAAGGGCGGCTCATTCGCGCCGCCCTTTTCTTGTTGCGGACTGGCTAAATCGCCAAGCCGACTCAGTCGTGATCGTGATCGCCGTCATGATCACGGCCGTGGTCGAAGTTGAACAGGTCGAACAGGTCGCCGAGCGCCGGGCTGTTCTTCGGCACATAGGCGTTGTCTTCATTCGACCGGGGATTCGGGAAGTTGTCGCGGCTGCGACGGGTGAGCGGCTGCAAGTCCCAGTTGCGTTCGATGAACTTGAGGATCGAAACGTGGTCGGTGTAGGTGTGGCTGACATGTCCGCCACGGGTCCAAGGCGAGACGGCGATCATGGGGATGCGTGGGCCATCGCCGAAGAAGTCCAGCGGCTGGATGTAGCCGGAGTCGTAGAACCCTCCGCCTTCGTCGACCGTCACGAAGAGGACGGTGGAAGCAAAGAGTTCTTTGTTGGCGGTAAGGTGATCGACGATCTTCTTGGTCATGGCTTCGAAGAGGTCAAATTTGGAAGACGCGGGATGGCCGTCCAGCAAGCCGTCCGGCTTGACGAAGGAAACCGCGGGAAGCGTGCCGTTGTCGACGGCCGCGAAGAAATCCGTGGCGTCCTTGATGTGTTCGGTGCGCTGGGTGGAGTCGCCCATGATGGCGTTGACGTAGGATTCGAAGTTGCAAATGTTGCAGTAAGCCGCGCCGACCAGCACGGTTGGATCGGTGGTTGTCTGGCCCTGCTCCTTGAGCTGCTGCAGCTTGACCGCGGCATTGTACGCGCCGCCGTAGTACGCCCAGGAGATCCCCTTTTCGTTGAGGGACTCGCCGATGGTGCGGAGGTTGGAAGGCGGAATCGAGCCGCCCTTGGCGATGCCCGCAGTATCCACCATGCCATCCGGCAGGAAGCCCGGATTGTTGTTGTTGATCATGTAAAAGTGGTTGGCCTGGCAGTTGGGGTTCGGGCGATAGGGCAGAGAAGCCAGATAGTCGCGCACGGCATCGACGCCCGGCTGCGTGGAATCGGCACACTTAGTGAAGTTCCCATCAAAGCCGATATCCACGGTGTACTGGTTATTCGAACCGGGCAGCGGATTGGGATTGGCGATGTGGGACGGCGGCACGCTAGGGTTTCCGTTGCTATCGGTCCAGAAAATGGCGTCGCCGGTGCCCATCATGACGTGGTTGGCGCCCGTGCCGCCCATGACCGCTTGATGGTAGTTGTCGCTCATCGCGTACTGATCCGCGAGGCTCTTCAGGAAAGGAACGTCGCCCTTCTGGACGTTGTAGAAGGCCATGGAGTTGCCGCCGCCATTGTCGTCGACCTGATTGGCGACCGGGAAGCTGAAGGGATCCGGTTCGCTGGTATAGGAAGTAATGACGAAGGGATACAGGTCGTTCAGGCAGCCAGACGGATTCTCGCGCGTCGCGTTGCGGATATTGCAATCGGACTGTTGCCACATTTCGTACAGGCGGTGCGTGGTGTCACCGGTGTAGGAATCGTAGGGCAAGGCGGAGCCTTCCAGCGGGAAGGGGCCGTTTGGAAGATGGCTGAAGTTGGCAATGCGAGAATCGAAATCGGGCAGCTCCGCAGTTTGCGCCGCGCCGGAAGCGCCGGTGGTCAGCAGCGGCAGATCGGCTTGTTCGAGGGAAGGCTCGATGCCTGCTAGCAGAGCGAGAGGTGTGGCCGCTGGAAACGGAGGTGGCTCGCCGGTGGCGGGACTCGGAGAAAAGTTCAGTGTCGGCTCAGGCAGAACTGAGTACGGCGCTTTCTCGCGGTCATTCAGACTCATGTAGAAGGTGGTTTTGAATGGGGCAATAGCCTGAAACTGCGCGGCCTTGCTGAAATTCTTGCCGGGGGTTCCATCCGCTTTGATGATGCCCTCGGAGAGAAGATTTTTCACGGATTCGCCACGGCGGGGGACGTAGGTGGCGAAAAGATGATCGAAGGTACGATTTTCTCCGATCAGCACGATGACATGTTTGATGGGCGTAGCGGTGCCGCCGTGATGATGCTCGTCAGCTCTCGCGGGGGCCGCGAGCGGGCCGCCTAGGCTAAATTGGAAAAGCATCACGGAGGTAGCGCTGATTCGAATACATTGCTTTGCTGTTGCAACGAACTGCTTCAAAGACATGCACTCTCCTTTTCTATTGGGACCTGCAGAGGCCGGTGCGAGAAAAACATTGGCGGAGAAGTGTTACGCGAAGATTGCTTCAGGGTTACAAATGACGAAGCGAGGAAAGCGGAACGAAAGATTAAGAAAGACTTGAGCCATCGGGACGATGCCGATGGGTGCGTAGAGCGACCGGTTGGTCGAAGTCGAGGAGTGGATACGGTCGTGAGGTGCCTCGCCATGCCACGTGCAGGCAGCAAATGGCCGAAATAAAAAGAGCCGTGGAATATGAGATTCCACGGCTCCGGTGCTGTGCAGCTTCCACTCCGTAGTCTTAGTCGTGGTCCCGGCCGAAGAGATCGGTCATTACGCTGACACCCGGATCGCAGGCATGGTTCAAGCACGGCAGTCCAAAAGCAGCTTCCAGCGACTTCAGCAACGAGAAGCTGTTGTAGTACTTGTTGCTCTGCACGCCGTTGTTGTCGGAGTCGTTGGTCTCGACAGTGAGCACCACCGTGTTTTGGTTCTGGGAAGGGAAGAGGCCATTGGGCGCGTTCAGGAGCCCGCTGTAGTCGTTTTCGTCCCACACGATGACGATCGCGCTGCGACCCTGGTGCCAAACCGGAGAAGCGTGAATGGCGCGGACAATCCGCTCGATGGCGGTGTCGCCCTGGCGGATGAGCGCAGGATTCAGGCCGGCCTGAGTTCCCACCGTGAGGTCACCTGGTGGAAGGCCCGGGTCGAAAGCACAGAACGCGTCCGCTTGCTCGCCCGTGGGTGATTGGCTGCGACCATGTTGGTCATCGCACTGGTTCGGCGCGACGAAGGCGAAATTGGGGACATTTCCCGTGGCCAGGTCGGCATAAAGCCCGCGCGGACCGTCGAATCCGACAACGTTTTCCAAACTGTTGTTATCCCAGGTTCCTTCCTGAACGCTCCGGAAGTAGGCGAACGGGTTGTGCTTGACGGCGTAGGCCTGCACCACATTCTTCGATGTGAGAGGCGCAAGCAAGCTGTTGTTCCCATTGGCATCGAAGTCGAGATTGCTGACCGTGCCGTTGCTGAAGTTGACTCCGAAAACCGGACCGAGCGGCAGGCTTTCCTGGTAGCTCTTCCAGCTTTTCCCGACGCGCACCAGTTGGTCCGCGATGGTCTCGCCGACGGTAGTCGCGGCAGGAACCGATTTCACGCCGTCGATATCCGCCAGGAAATTGAAGATACCCGGCTCTGTTTCATTCCAGGTGTCCACCGCAGGAGTTGCCGCGTCGGTGCCTGTGCCCGCGATCGGGCAGATGCTGCCGGTTTCGATCTGCACACTGCTCGGCGGGGGCGCATCGGCGTCGGCATTTACCGATCCACTTTGAAGATTCGGCGTGCAAGTCTTGCTGCCCCAGTTGGGAGGATTGTCGCTGCGAACGCCAAAATTGGAGCCGCCGATCACCTCGAGATAATTCGTGAGGCTAGGATGTCCGACCGCGAAATAGTTCTTGGCGAGGCTAACGCGGCCCTTCGCGATCAGACTGTTCAAGTAGGGCTCGTTGGGATTGTTGATAATTTGCTGATACCCGTGATTTTCCATCATGATCACGATGACGTGGTCCTGATGGGGAATACTTTGCGAATTGTCGTGCTTTTGTGCCTGGGCCGTTGCTGCCGCTGTGCCAGCGAGCAGACATAGGATTGCGGTTCTCTTCAGCATCGCAACCACCTTCCTCTTTGAGGTGAGAGTCTCGGAACGCTCGCGGGGTCGTCGTTCCGATGGCAGGCAGCGTAGGGGGCAGGTGTTGCGGAATGGTTACAGTCAGGCTGCGCGGGCGTTAACTTCGAGACTAGCGTCCGTGCATCGAAGAGCGACAACGCGCGTCGGTGGGGCGATAACGCGCGCCGCTAGCTGCGCGAATCAACTCCCAATCTATGGATGTGTGGGGCGCTGTCTAAGCGGCGACAACAAATGAAAATCTAACACGCTTGCGCCAGAAGCAGCGACCTACCTCGCGGCGGCTTTGGCTTTGATGCCGTTGAAGGCTAGCGTGAGACGCGACTTGTAGCGGTTGCCGGTGTTTTCGTGCAGCACACCTTTCGTGATCGCCTGATCGATGGCAGACATTGTGGGATTCAGGAGATTGCCGGCGGCCGTAGGATCTCCGGCAGTAATAGCGGTGCGCAGGCGGCGCATCATCGTTCGAACGCGGGTGCGATTCGCGCGATTGACTTCAGCGCGTTGGCGAGCTTGCGCGGCCCGCTTCAAAACTGACTTTTTCTTCTTTTTGACCTTCGTAGCCTGTCCTTGGGCCATCTAACCTGCGCTCCTTTGGCGAATCCAGAGAGAAATTTGGCGTGTAATGGAACAAATAACGTTAAACGACGGGATGCGACTTTGTCAAACGAGACAGAAGCGAAGAGCCGGGAGCGAGCCGCATAAACAAGCGATTGTCGGGAATTCGAGGGAGCGCTAGACTGCGGGCACGTCCCCGCTTCAGGTCCCAGCCCATGAATGCTGATGAGTTGGCCGTATTGCGCGCCGAAGTGGAAACTATTGTGAAACGGCTCAAAGTGACCAATGAGCCGGAAGAGCGCAAAATTCTGCTGGCGGAGTTGCGGCAAATCCTGGACAAACTGGGCGACAAAGGGAAACGGGCCCGCGCGGCGCCGTGAAATTCACGCGCCGTCGTTAAGGAAATATTTCGCGGTAGAACCTGCCCTTAAAATGGTTCTGCAGCAAAAAACGCCAATTCCTAGGGGCTGAAGCCCTCTCCTCTTAGCTGGTTTCTTGTCGGAGCTGCCTTCGAGGCTCAGGCCAAGAAAGCTCCGACCCCAAAGAAGAAGCCCCGCATCCGAGGGGTGGCGGATGCGGGGCCGGGGTGTTACTGCGTTGGTGACGAGCGCTGGGGGGAGGCGCGCGTCACGGGGGGCCGGGCTAAAGCCTCGTTTGTTTTTAGTGTTGAGGGAAGGAAAGCGGGAATTCGAAGATCTGGTCGTTGACGAAGATGCGCAGCGTGAGTTGCTGCGGATTCTTGTCGCGTTCGAACCAGACCACGCCGGCGGTCTTCTCTTTCGGCGCCAGCGTGCGAGCTTCAAGGATGGGCGCGAGAGTTTGGGCTTGCGGAGCGCTCTGCGCCAAATAGTTGGTCGTGACGAAGTTGGCCGGGCCGCGGTACGAAGCGGAGAGGAGGCTTGCTGCAGGCGCCGTGGCGGTCGCGTTGGTCCAATAGACTTCGTGCGTCGGAGCCTTGGCCAGGTCGCGCGGATTCTGGTACGCCAGAATGCGCAGGCGCGGGGTCAGTTCATCGAGCGTGAACGACTTCGGGTTGAAGTGCGCATTCTGATTGGTGGCGTTGACGATGGCGACGCTGGCGCGCATCTTCCAGCCCGTATCCTGCAGCGCGACCTGCACGGTGATGCCGTTGGCCGTAAGCGATTCGACGAGCATGCCGTCGCTGTAGAATTGATCGCTGCCAGCGGTGCCGGACTTCCAGCGAGCAATGCCATTGTCCACCGTAGCGGATTGCGCGGACTCGATAGTCCTCGCCGTGAATTCCGAGAGATACATCCGCGCGACGTAGCCGGATTGGCCGTCGGCGGTGCGCACGTTGACGGTGTAGCCTTCGGAGTCCGAAATCAGCGAAACTTCGGCGCCGCAGTTCAGGCGCGTGACGAGCTGCATCGGGAGCGTCTGCTCGGCGTCCACAGTGACCGGAACACTGGTGACGTCCCGGCAGAGCACCGTGCTGCGCAAGGAGCCGGGAACGGGATTCACTTTCGCGCCGGAGTTTTCCGCAGCGACCGATGGAAGCGCCAGCACGAGGCTGGCGAAGCTGCCCAAGGCTAGAAGTTTGCGTGTCATAACTTTTGCTCACCCCTCAGTGATGAAAATGACGAGCACGCGATTTCAGCGTCGAGAGCTATGGTGCGTTGGCCGGAAGTACTGGTCTATAGTGCCGCGGTACCAGAGTACAGGTTACGAGTGGAGTTGAGAGAAGGAGGTAAGGGGAGTAGAGGAGGTATAGGAAAGAAGCAATTGGGGTTCTATGACGGAAAGGAAGCGCCGATCCGGATGGATGTGCTGAGCCGACGCTGATCAGTAGAGGCAGGACCAGAGTTCAGAAGAACTGGACTCGGGGCACCTACGGCTTGATGGGCTCAGATCGGTTCGATCTTGGAATGTTGAGCACGGAATCTGGCAAATGCGCGAGAGTCGTCGCGAGATACTTGCCCATGTCCGTGAGGGAATCGGGATGTGATTCGGGATTTCGGCGATAAACAACGTGGCACTGGTCGGGTTTCGCTCCCTCAAAATACCAATACGACCCATCCGGCATTCGCGGTTCGGGAATCAGAAGGCTCGGCAGGTCCCAGAATTTGGCTCTCGCGACCAATTCTCGAAATCCATTTACGGCTTCGCTGGACGGCGTGCCTTCCTGCTTTAGAAGGAGGTCCGCTTCAGTGTATGGGGTTGGTTTGTATGAGGTCTCTTTCACAAAGATTTTTGCTGCTCCGTTGCTCGCTATCGACAAGCGCAAAACAAAGAATTTTCCACCCGGAAAACCCATCCACACCAGCCGATACGATTCCTGTTTATAGGAATCGTCATCGGAGGGATCCCGCAAAGGAGGCTCACCGATACTGCGCAAATAGAGCGCCAGCCAAGCGATTCCGTCCCTGGTCTGCTTATCAACCGACGGACGGGACAGCGTGAACGCACGGTCTGGAAAATACAGACTGGTATTTTCCTCCAGCCGCCTCTTGGCCTCGTCCGTTCCTTGCGATGCTGGGTTTTGCGAACCCGCCGAGGGAGGAAAAAAGCAGCAAAGGGCGACAGCGACGCAAATAAGAAGCCCTCTGGGCTTTAAGGACACTGCTGTACTCCCCTAAGAGACGGGAGAGCCGGACCCGGGCCTGAGAGGTGGGACGGGTGACCCGCGTTCGTGAGTTGAACGTTGGTTGACATTGCCAACGCCGCGAGGATAGCACCACGAGTAGATTTGCGGAAAGGAAACGCCCTACGCTGAAAAGACTGCCCCTACAAAAAGCGCCCAGGCAGGAGTGCCTTGACCACTGAATACTGCCCCTGCACCTTCGCGATAAGATCCTAAGGTCATTGCGTTAACGGAAGTTACTGAAGAGGACGACGTCGCTGCTGTTTTGGCCGCGCGCGAGAAGAAGCTGTTTGCCATCCCGGGACCAGTCGAAGCCGAAGATGCGATCCGCAGTGAAGTTCGTGATGGCGTGCGGAACTCCCCCGGCAATCGGCTGTTCCCAGATATTGGACACGCCGTTGCGGGTCACCAAGAATTGAACGCTCCGGGAGTCAGGGGCCCAAACCAGGCCACCAGAATTAGCGCCGGGCGTAAAGGCCCGCGGCGGCGCGTTGCCATCGGCCGGGACAACCGCGAACTTGCGAATCGGGACCGGGCTGCCTTCCTGGTAGCTGTAAGCGATCCATTTGCCGTCTGGTGAGAGGACGGCATACTCGGTGACCATCGGAACCTGCTTGAGTTCGACGGGTGTGCCGCCAGCGGTCGGAATGCGAAAAGCCTTGTTGCCCGATGCGTAGAGAATCCAGGAACCATCGGGCGCGCAGGACGAGTAGCGAACCGTATCGGCGAGTTTGACCGGATTCGAGCCGTCCGCTTCGGCGCGGATTAGTTCACTATTGTTCCCCGTGTTCTGGTCATAGATCACATAGCGATCGCCGCAAGTGGACATCGACAGAAAATTGTGGGACCCGGGCACGAAAACGCTGCGCTCGGAGCCGTCCGTGTTCATCAGCGAGAGTTCGCCGAGGCGCGAGCGCACCAGGAGCTTGCCGTTGGGACCCGGAGCGGCGGCGACATCGATGGTTTCGCCGGAGGTGATCTGCTGAACTTGTTCAAGATGGTCTCTCGGTGCGATCGCGATGTGAGACGTCTGATGCTGTACGAGACCAGCCAGGTTATTTCCATCGTGGGTCAAGTCAATCGTGCCGCCGTAGTTGGAGAGATCGTTGGTGAAGCGATGACGCTCGCCCCCGGGATAGTCGACAAACCAGAGCTGGGTGCGGCCCTCCTGGAGGGAGGCAAAAGGAACGACGAGAGTGCGCCCGTCGGGAAACCAGGCAGGGCGGCCAATAGGATCCGGACCGGAGAAGACGTCGACCGAGGAAGCGTCCGAGACACGAAAGGCGTTGAGTACACAGCGAATTTCCTTCGCCATCAACTGACACGAAGAGACGGCAATGCTTTTGCCGTCAGGAGACCACGCGGGAGGGATCATGTTATTGGGCGGTGCGGGGACGGTAGCGAACACGTGATCATGGGCGCCGTCTGCATCCGCGATGTGGATTTCGGTCCGGATCTGAGCGGGGAGGCCGCGCAGATAGGCGATCTGTTTCCCATCGGGAGAAAACGTGACGGCGGTGTCTACGTCGCGAACAATCTGCCGCGGAGTACCGCCGAGAACGGGCATCACGTAAAGATACTGGAAGTTGGTGGTGTTGGGATCGGCGCGGACAAAGTAGATGTAATCGCCGTCGGGAGAAAAAGTAAGGCCGCCGAAGTCCTGGGGGCTGAGTGGGAGAACTTGCACGTCGCTTTTCGTAGCCACGTTGCGCACCCAGAGGCTTTGGCCGCCGCGATCGCCGAGTGCGTACACGATATAGCGGCCGTCGGGCGAGATGGCCACGCGAGCCGCCTTGCCAGAATCGGTCAGCCGGGTGATTTGCATGTTCTGGAGATTGAAAGAGGGTCGACGGCTGATGAGCTTGTAGGCGACGAACGCAAGCAGGGCGAGAAGGAGGGCCGCCCCGGGGAGGAAGAACTTCAGCAAACTCCTGCTCGGCGTGGCTGGAACAGGCACGGAGTCCGGATGCGCGACGGGGATCCGGGCGGAAGAGGAAGGAGCTGTTGACTCGCCCGCTTGGGCTGTGACCACTCGAGCCGCGTTGGAGCCGGAGTCGCGCTTCAAGCGTTTCAGATCCGCGCGGAGCTCGGCGGCGCTCTGGTAGCGAAGGTCGCGGTCCTTCTCCATGGCCTTGTCGATGATCTTCTCGAGGTCGGCGGAGACGGCATTGTTGAGCCGGACGGCGGCTGGCGGATTCTTGTGCAGGATTTCGTCGAAAATAGCGCCGGAGCTTTCGCCGCCGAAGGGCAGGGAGCCGGTCGCCATTTCATAGAGCACGACGCCAAAGGAAAAGAGGTCCGTGCGAGCATCGATAGCTTTGCCGAGGACTTGTTCAGGGGACATATAAGAGACCGTGCCGAGCGTGCTGCCTGGGCTGGTGAGTTGCGCGGAATCGACGCCGACGGTGGCGAGGGTGACGGCCATGCGCGAGCCGGCGGGAGCCTTCTCTGCAACCTTAGCCAGGCCGAAATCGAGGATTTTCGAGTGCCCCCGGCGCGTGACGAAAATGTTCCCCGGCTTGATATCGCGGTGGATGATCCCTTCCGAATGAGCCGCGTCGAGCGCATCGGAGACTTCGATGGCTATTTCGAGGAGGCGGCCAAGTTCGAGAGGCTGGCCGGTGATCAAATGCTTGAGTGTGTCGCCGTCGAGAAACTCCATGGCAATGAAAGCCTTGCCGGACTCTTCGCCGATGTCGTAGATGGTGCAGATATTCGGATGATTCAGCGCCGAAGCGGCCTGGGCTTCCCGCTGAAAGCGGCCGAGCACTTGCGGGTCGCCGGCAACGTTTTCGGGAAGGAATTTGAGCGCCACAGACCGGTGGAGGCGCGTGTCCTCCGCTTTGTAGACCACGCCCATTCCGCCGCTGCCGAGTTTTTGCAGGATTCGGTAGTGCGAAACGTCTTGTCCGAGGAGCGCGTCTGGGCCGTCCATCCGCGCATCTTAGGTTGCGTATATGGAACAAGTCAACGAACTCAACGGTTTGGGCGATGGGCTGAACTGATTGGAAGCTGTAGCTGCTAATAGACATCTCGGACAGGTGGGGTATTCTCACAGCCCACCGCGGGAGGTTCGGGATGAAGAATCCAGTTTATGAGTAAATCCAGGCGAGGAAAGTGAAGGCTAGGCTGCGCATGCCGCAACATGCGCAGCGCCGGAGTTACCTCCACACCGGCATTCTTCGTTAGCGGCGTCTACCTTGGCGGCGTACAGCCCCTGGGCACCTTTGAGAAGGTCATTAGGCGTGGGCTAGCGATGAAACAGTTCCTCAGGTGAGCCGGGGTGCGCCGGGTTTCGCTTTTTGAAACCCGGATCTTGCCGTTGACTTTTTCTCGGACCTGCCCCAAGGGAACCCGATCCAACCCTGCGCAAACTCTTCTGGAAAAAGCCACTTATAATCTTCTTGACAATATTACCAATTCGTGCTATAAGCTTATGTGAATTTTGATCGCCAGCTTGCCTCGCGCCCTAGCCAGTCCATCGTCTCTTCCCATTTTGGAACTCGTCCTCTCCTGACTGCTACTCGGTCCCTCGTTCCGCTCCCTTTTGCCACTCAACTCCACCCGCAACCCTCTTTCCTTTCAACCGCTTCCGAACAGTTTCCGTCACCACGGCATGGGGGGATCCCATCAGCATCCGCCTCCCACGATTCACTAGCCACCAGCCGCTCTCTTGTCTGCTTCTCGCTTGGACCAACAACGAAGGGCGCACTTTTCTGCATTTTTTTGCATTTTTCTGCAGTTCGCCGAATCCTATCCGTTTCCACTCATTTCCACACTCATTGCACAAATCACCGGGGCGGCGTTACCCTCCGCCCTCTACACCTACCAAAACACGCTACCTATCTTCTTTCTTTTCACACTATTCCGAACTCTTTGGCCCCCCTCAAAAACCTATCTCCCGCCGTTTCAAGCAAATCCAGACTCTTTGTGCAAAACACCCGGGGTGGGTACCCAATCACGCCCATGCGCTTGTCACCGGATTCACCGCGATTTTGCCTGCGTCTTCGGGAGCTCTCGTCGGCGAGAATCTGTCCCCTCCGCGCACGCACTCATTCACTCGATCCCTCGAGGGCGCCCTGGACGCTTCCGGCGCGTCGCCAAATTGCGAACGCCGCTCGCGCCGATCTTGTATTTCACGGGACGCGCGGCACGGAATGCCGAACACAGAGGCGGACACGAGCCCGCACTACTCCCTACTCACTACTCACTACTCCCTGTTCACTACTCACTGCTTCTCACCGAATCAGCTTGGTGGCTGCGGCCCAGCGGGAGACGGCTTCCAGGTGTTTGCCCGCCTCGTCCATTTGCCCGCGGCGCGC
>Ga0335080_10004388_pt1 | contig 14359 bp, 14 predicted proteins | sample Lox_Sample_34_FD_206720 | JGI IMG/M metagenome (GOLD analysis project Ga0335080, IMG submission 206720) | Soil microbial communities from Loxahatchee National Wildlife Refuge, Florida, United States - Lox_Sample_3.4 | ecosystem: Environmental > Terrestrial > Soil > Wetlands | place: USA... | reverse complement strand
TCGCGTCCACGGGGAAGCGTTCGCCGGGCAGGATCAGGACGTGGTCTCCCGGACGGATCTCATCGAGAGGGACGACTGTTTCCACACCATCGACGATGCGGCGCGCGTTCACCGGCCGCAGGCGGCTGAGCGAATCGAGCGCTGCCAGCGCTCGTCGTTTGGCGCGGCCCTCCAGCGCTTTACCCAGCAGCAGGAAGCCGAGAATGAGCAGGACTGCATCGAAATAGACCTGGTGATTGCCAGCCGGCCGGACGGTAGAGTACGCGGAGTACAGGAAGGCCACGCTGGTTCCCAGCGCCACCAGCGTGTTCATGTTCGTGGTGCGATGACGAAATCCGCGGAGCGCGTTGGTGAAGATGCTGCCGCCCGCCCATACCATGAGGACGGCAGTCATGATCAGCAGCGTCCAGCGCAGCACGCCGGCCGGCAGCGCATAGAGCCACGGCAGTGTGCGCATCAGCGCGCGGTCGATGGCGCCCATCTCCGAACCCAGCGGCATGGCCAGCAGCATCGCGGCCGTTCCGGCCGCGATCATCGTCCATGCTTTTACCCACATTTGGCGCGCGGAGCCGTGCGCCTCGCGGGCCGCTCTGCCCAGCGTATCCGCGCGGGGTAGCACGGCATCATATCCGGCTCCCCGGATGGCCTCCACCAGTTTTTCGGGTTGCGTCCTCGCCAGGTCGAATACCACCGTGGCCCGATGCGCCATCAGGTCCACGCGCGCCGATTCCACGCCCTCAGTGGAGCGCAGTGCTTGTTCCACGTGGTGCTGGCAGGCGGCGCAGGTCATGCCCAGCACGGGCAGCGTTACCGACTCTGTGGCAGGCTCGACCAAGGCATTACCCTGCGTGCGCCGGGCTCGTCTCGCCAGTCGAATCAAGATGAGCGTTGTAGCCCGCCTTCTGAATGACGGCAAGCGCGCGATCGACGGGCGCGGGGTCCCGGTCCGATTCGATTCGCGCCGCGCCCAGGCGGACCTCTTTCACGTTCAGCCCTTCAGCGGCCAGAGCCTGGCTGACGCGGCGCACGCAGGCTCCGCAGTGCATTCCGTCGATGCGTAATGTGAATTCCGGCATGTCTTCCCCTGTATGTATCGATGATAGTCGCCCGGGAACGATGCAGGCGGCGTCCCAGTGGAGAGAACGAAGTGCGTGGGTCAAGGGAATATCGTAAAGAGATGGTGGAGAGAGAGTTTCCTTTAATGCCCCTGGTGGGAGTTGGCGGGGTGGTGGTGCATGAGAACCGCGTCCTGCTGGTCCAGCGCGGGAGCGAACCTTTGAAGGGCCAGTGGTCGATCCCGGGCGGCCTGATTGATCTTGGTGAAAGCCTTCGCGAGGCGGTCATCCGCGAGGTGAGGGAAGAAACCGGGCTGGACGTGGATCCTGTCGAACTCATCGAACTCCTTGACCGTATCCATCGCGACGGCGCACGGGTGCGCTACCACTACGTGATTGCCGATTATCTGTGCCGTGTGACCGGCGGAACCTTGAGCGCGGCCTCCGACGCGGACGCGGTGCGGTGGACCGAGCGGGCCGAGTGGAACTCGCACAGCGCATTGCGTCTCGATCCCGTCACCACCCGCGTGATCGAGACTGCATGGCAGAGGGTACGCAGCATTCAGGGCAAGACAGGAGAGACGCTGTGAAACCGGCGCGCAAACTCGCCGTGGCGGCGGCGATCGTGATTGCCTTCATTGTTGCCGTGTTGATCGGGTTCTGGGCGCGGCCTCTGAGCTATTTCAACGGGCTGACATACGTCCAGATGAGCCTGGGTGGGGCGAAGAGCCGGTACGTTACGGTCAACGGTCATCGTATTCACTACTACGTGATGGGTCCTGAGGCCGGCTTGCCCGTGGTGCTGGTGCATGGGCTCGGCGGCCGCAGCGAAGACTGGCGCAACCTGGCGCCGTATCTCGCGCGCACCGGTTTCCGCGTCTGCATGCCCGATCTGCCCGGCTTTGGCCGGAGCGACAAGCCCAGTGATTTTTCCTATGCCATCCCCGAACAATCCGAGACAGTCGTCGGCTTCATGGACGCACTCGGCCTCAAGCAGGTGTACCTAGGCGGATGGTCGATGGGCGGATGGATCGCGCAACACATGGCCGCCAACCATCCGGAGCGCGTGGCGAAGCTGATGCTGTTCGATAGCGCGGGGATACAGGAGAAGCCGTCGTGGAATACCGATCTGTTTACGCCGGCCACGGCCACGGAACTCGATGAGCTTGATGCGTTGCTGATGCCGCATCCGCCCGCGGTGCCGAGTTTTATTGCGAGCGACTTGCTGCGCGTATCGCACAAGCGCGCGTGGATCATGCGCCGCGCCCTGGCGTCGATGCTGAGCGGCCGCGATGCCACCGACAAGCTGCTGCCGGAACTGAAGATGCCGGTGCTCATTGTGTGGGGCGCGATGGACCACATCACTCCGCTGAGCCAGGGCGAGACGATCCACCGGTTCATTCCCCAGTCACTGATGGAAGTGGTGCCGGGATGCGGCCATCTGGCGCCGGTGCAGTGCGCGGACAAGATGGGGCCGACGGTGGCGCGCTTTCTGAAGTAGCCCCTGTGAAACTGTGAAAGGATCCTTTCATATAAATGGCTGAAAATAAACCACATGGACTCGATTTCGCAGTTTCACCTCACAGAAGGGGAGGGTTCCTTTTGTGTTTTCAGCCGTAACAGCTTGATTCAGTTGGGAGTTAGAGGCGAATTCGAAGGTGCCTGAATGGCGCGTAACCGTGGTTTTTGCGGTTCTTAATGAATCCATGTTGAATCTTCAGCTGTCTTGCATAGGATCGTGTTCCACCCGGAACCACGAAAAATGCAAGTGCAGATCCGTCCATTCCCCCTTCGCTGCGAATCAAGGTCCGGTCGGGATGACCATTCTGAAGGGGTGCCGAGATTGGCGGGTCCGAAATTTTCAAGGCGAGCCCCCGACGGCTCACTTCTATCTCTATTGTTCACCAGGCACCGATAATTTTCTGCAATTTTCTGGAATCGGAGCCTGGATGCTCCGCAGTCGCTGTTTCTTAGCGAGTTGGCAAGTCGGCGGTTTCGTGCCCGCAATCCATTCGTTTCAGAAGGACAAACGGGCGCTGACCTGAACTTCGCGGCCGGGCGTCGCCACTTCCGTGATGCTGCCGAAGTTCGCGGTGTTGACGAATCGGTTCGGTGTGCCGAGGTTAGTGTGGTTGAGCGCATTGAAGAACTCGCCGCGCACCTCGAAGCGGGCCTTTTCGGCCACGGCGAACTCGCGATCAATCGCCAGATCCATGGTCTGAAGGCCCGGCCCGTACACCGAATTGCGCCCCACGTTGCCATAGGGGTACGCGGGCGGAGTGGCAAACGCCGCAGGATTGAACCACGTCGTAGAATTCTTTGTCCCCGGACCAAAGACCCGCTTGCCGGTCAGGTTGGCTCGGATAGGATTTTCGCTTACCACCGTACCCGCATTGGCGGTATCGCCGAAGACAGAGATCGTCAGCGGGAATCCGGTCTGCGCCTGGTACACGACCGAGCCGGTCCAGTCGCGTGTTACGGCGCGCGTGAAACTGTTCCTGCCCCATGCTTTCGGACTGTACACCGCGCTCAGCGCAAAGCGGTAGCGGATGTCGCATCCCAGGCCTTTCTCGGCGTTCAGGTCGTCATTGTTCTGCGGAGTCGCCGCTTCGAACATGGGTGAGCGGAAGTCCGGAGCGTTTTCGAGCGCCTTGGCAAACGTGTAGTTGGCGAGGAAGCTCAACCCGTTCGAGTAACGGCGCCGGGCATTGACGTAACCGGCGTCATACCGGCTTTGCGACGAGTTTTCGAGCAGGTTGATGGTGCTCACCGGGAACGTGGTACTGACCACGGTCACATCCGGTGGGAAGGTTGTGTTGTCCATGAAGCTGATCTTTGGATGCGGACGGCGCGGCTGGATCAGTCCCGGACCCGGCTGGGCGTTGTTGATCAGGTGGGAGCGCTGCAGGTGGAATCCGCCTGCTCCCAGGTAGCCGATTTCCAGCGTGGTTGCACTGCCGAGCTGCTTCTCGAGCGACGCACTCCACTGCTGGATGTACTGCGCGGGCGCGTGCAATTCGAGAGCGGTAAAGCTGACCACAGAGACGCCCAGTACCGGCGCGGGAAAGTTGAACGTACAGACCTGTGCCGTTGGCGATCACCTCGCGCTGCGCGCCGGTGTCTGTCGATGTGATATGAACGCGCGCGCCTGCCACGGGCCTGTGCTGCGGATCGAGGACCGATCCGCGGACGACGGCATAGTTGCTCTGAGCGTGGGATGTGAGGAATGCGAATAGAACAAGGCCTGCGAGGTAGAGAACTCTGCGGATCATGGCACTCCGGAAAGAGCTTGCTTGTTGAAGGGATTCCCCAGGTCGGCTAAGTCAAATGATTCAGTCGGGCGCATGCTTTGTGCGCCACGTCCATCCGGTGTGCCTCTCTGATGGCACGGGAGAAAGCACAACCAGGTCGAGAGAAGTCTCAGGCCTGGAGCGGACGGCAGTCATCGTCCGTTGGATGGGAGGCGGGATCAATCTTTAGGCGGATGAGGCAGGACCAAGGGAATAGGAATCAGGAACCAGCAGGCTGCGTGATGGCTGATAGACGACGGACCATCCCGAATCTCGAAATGGGCCATCCTGTTCCCTATTCCCTACTCCCTGTTCCCTTGCTTTCTACACGCCGATCACAGAGCAGAGTTCCTTCACGGCCGCGGCGCTCTTCCTGAGGGCCGCATCCTCTTCGGGCGTCAGCTTGATTTCGATGATCTTTTCGAGGCCGGCGGCGCCGAGTTTGCAGGGCACGCCGATGTAGTAGCCCTCGATGCCATACTCGCCCTGCAGGTAGGCGGCGCAGGGAAGGATCTTTTTCTTGTCCTTGAGGATGGCCTCAACCATTTCCACTGTAGCTGCGGAGGGGGCATAGTAGGCGCTGCCTGTTTTGAGATACTTCACGATTTCGGCGCCGCCGTCGCGGGTGCGCTGCACGAGCTCCTCGAGCCGGGCGGGCTCGATAAGTTCTGTGATTGGGATGCCGGCGACCGTGGAGTAGCGCGGCAGCGGGACCATGGTGTCACCGTGGCCTCCGAGCACGAACGCCGTCACGTTCTCGACACTGACGTTCAATTCCTCGGCGATGAAGGTGCGGAAGCGCGCCGAATCGAGCACGCCGGCCATGCCGATGACGCGCTCGCGATTGAAGCCCGCCTGCCGGTACGCGGCCTGCGCCATGGCGTCGAGCGGATTGGAGACGATGATGAGGATGCACTCGGGCGACTGCGCCACTACTTTGGAGACCACTTCCGACATGATCTTGAAGTTGGTATGGAGCAGATCGTCGCGGCTCATGCCGGGCTTGCGGGGAATGCCGGCGGTGATGACGACGATATCGGAGTTGGCGGTGGCGCCATAGTCATTTGCGCCCGTCACGTGCACGTCGCGCTTCTCAATGGGCATGGCCTCCAGAAGATCGAGCGCCTTGCCCTGCGGCACGCCTTCGACCACGTCGATCAATACTACATCGGCCAGCTCTTTGGAAGCGATCCAGTGTGCGGCCGTGGCGCCCACGTTGCCGGCGCCGACAATGCTTACTTTTTTACGCATGAGTCTCTCCTTGGGGATGGAAGCGGAGTTAGCGTGGTTAGCGGAGTTAGTCCTAACACCGCTAACACGCGCGAAGCGCGGCCAGCACGGCTAACTCCGCTACATATTTCCGATAATCCGCGTGGCGAACTCGCTGGTGCCTACCTTGGTGGCCCCGGCGGTCTGCCGCTCAAAGTCGTAGGTGACGAATTTCTGCTGGATGGTATTCTCCATCGCCGTCTCGATCATCGTCGCCGCTTCCTTCCAGCCGATGAAGTCGAGCATCATCACGCCCGAAAGGATCACCGAGCCGGGATTGATGACGTCCTTGTCGGCGTATTTCGGCGCGGTGCCGTGCGTGGCTTCAAACACCGCGAAGCCGTCGCCGATATTGGCGCCGGGCGCGATGCCGAGGCCGCCCACCTGCGCCGCGGCGGCGTCGGAGATGTAGTCGCCGTTCAGATTCGATGTGGCCAGGATGCTGTAGTCCGAAGGGCGAATGATGATCTGCTGAAAGATCGAGTCGGCGATGCGGTCGTTAACCAGGATCTTGTTCTTCCACGCGCCGTTGCCGTGCGATTTGCCGATGGAGTCGAGCACGCCTTTGACTTCGGCGCAGACCGCTTCACGGAAGCTCTGCGGGGCAAATTCCATGCCGGGCTCGACGAGCGCGGCGCTTTCTTCAATGCTGATTCCCGGATTGGCTTCGACGTTGCCCAGGATCCAGCTTTCGCGCTCGGTGACGGTCTGTTCGCGGAACTCCTGCGTGGCAACTTCGTAGCCCCACTCGCGGAAGGCGCCCTCGGTGAACTTCTGGATGTTGCCTTTGTGGACGAGGGTGACGGTTTTGCGCCCGTTCTCGAGAGCGTGGCGGATGGCGTAGCGCACCAGGCGCTTGGTGCCGAAGATGGAGATGGGCTTGATGCCCACGCCGGAGTCGGTGCGGATTTTTTTCTTGGTCTTGGACAGGAGATCGTCGTTGAGGAAGGAAATCAGGCGGGCCGCATCGGGGGAACCTTCCTTGAACTCGACGCCGGAGTACACATCTTCAGTGTTCTCCCGGAAGATGACGATATCGACCTTCTCGGGGTGCTTCACCGGGCTGGGCACGCCCTGGTAGTACTTCACGGGGCGGACGCAGGCATAGAGGTCGAGGATCTGGCGCAGGGCGACGTTGAGCGAGCGAATGCCGCCGCCGACCGGAGTCGTGAGCGGCCCCTTGATGGAGACGCGCAGGTCGCGGGCGGCGTTGACCGAGTCGTCCGGCAGCCAGGTGTTGAATTGGCGGAATGCCTTTTCTCCAGCGAAGATCTCGAACCACCTGATGGAGCGCTTGCCGCCATAGGCCTTTTCGACCGCCGCGTCGAACACGCGCTGCGAGGCCTTCCAGATGTCGCGGCCGGTGCCGTCGCCTTCGATGAAGGGAATGATGGGATTATCGGGAATCGTGAATTGGCCGTTGTTGTACTCGATGGGCTTGCCGTCTTTCGGCAATTCCAGCCCGTTGTAGCTGCTTTGCATGGGGTGTTTGGTCGTGTCCTTCCCGGTGAGTATTCAAAGGGAAGGCTAGCACCCGCCATTCAGGGGTGGCAATGGCGCGCTCCCATGTTGAGAACTCACAGGAAAGTTACGACTGCGCTCGAAGTCCTCTAAGATGCGAAGAGGAGCCTTCACCGCTTCGACTGGTGCTCCAACTCGTTGCCCTCGAAGCGCGGAATGCCGAAGTGGCCGCGAAGGTGCAGAAGGTCTACGGGGCTCAAGTTGCCGGCCACGGTGACGAGCGTGACCGACCTGGGCGTCTCGGCCAGTACCACGGCGCCGCGTACGTTGACGCCATCCATTACCACCCAGATATCTGTCGTGTCGTCGCGCACCGGGCCGCCGTTGCCTTGCGTGGTGACGACGTGTTTCCAGCCGCGCAGGTGATAGGCCTCGCGGATGCTGTTCACTGCGCCTTCGTCGGGAACGCCGGTGGCTCCGAAACGCAGCAAGTGCACGCTGAGGCCATCCAGCCGGTTCACGGCCTGCCTGGTTGGCTCATCCATGTCCGCGAGGACGCTGGCTGCCGAAACCAGCATCGTTCGATCGAGCGTGAAGCTGTTCTTCACCGCTGCCAATGCGCTCAGTTGCGCGAGAGCCGGTGGCGTCCAGTCCAGCACGACTGGGCCGTATGCGGGCTGCGGCCCGTAGGCCGGTTCGGCAGGCGGCGGGGGGTCGGTAGGCGAGGGCTGCTGGGCCGCGGCAGACAGGCCCGTGAAAGTGGCGACGAAGACAGCGAGGGCAAGCCGCAATATCTGCTTCATTCCTCCTTAGACACGGCGGTTCTTAAGAAGTTCCGCTGAAGAAGAAAATGGCTTATCGGGGCAGCCGGTGCGGAAATTCCGAACCCGCCCGAAAGGGCGCGATCTCAATCTGAGCGTGTAAATGCCGCATGAATTCAAAAAGCTTTCCGTTGCCGGCCGCCAAATTGATTTAAACTCAACCCGGAAAGGTTCCGAGAACGTTCATCCTACGAGCCTTATGGAGGGTACATAGAAATTGGGAAAGAGCATGGTCCCGAAGAAGTTGTTCTTCACCAAGGGTGTGGGCAAACACAAGGAACGCCTGACCTCCTTTGAGCTGGCCCTTCGGGATGCGGGTATTGCCAGCCAGAACCTGGTGCGCGTCAGTTCCATTTTTCCGCCGCGCTGCAAGGTCGTGCCGCGCAAAGAGGGCCTCACCTATCTGAATCACGGCGAAGTGGTTTTCGCGGTCATCGCGGAGAACTCCACGCGCGAGCCGCACCGCCTGATCGTATCGAGCATCGGCGTCGCCATCCCGGCGGACCGCAATACCTACGGGTACCTGAGCGAGCACCACAGCTTCGGAGAGACCGAAGAACAGGCCGGGGAATACGCCGAAGAGCTGGCTGCCGAGATGCTGGCCACCACGCTGGACGTGGAATTCGATCCGGACAAGAGCTGGGACGAGAAAAAGGAGATCTACCGGATCTCGAACAAGATCGTCAGGACCAGCAACGTCACGCAGTCGGCCGTGGGCGACAAACGAGGCCTCTGGACGACGACAATCGCCGCGGCTGTTTTGCTTCTCGACGAAGAATAGACTTCGACCACATGATTTCAAATCTCAGGTTAGCCGCAAAACCAAATGCGCGCCAACCTGGGGTACCCGATTTAGATAAGGGCCAGTTCTGCGCGACGGAGTTGGCCATTACAAATGGAGCAGAACTGAAGCATGGGAAGCGCGCGCAAATACAGGGTGGGCCTGGTGCAGATGAGCATGGGCCCCGATCCGGATGCGAACTTCGAGTCGGCGCTGCGGCACATCCGCGAGGCCGCGCGGCGAGGCGCGAATATAGTTTGCCTGCCTGAGTTGTTTCGGGCGCAATACTTTTGCCAGCGGGAAGACCTGCGGCTGTTCGATCTGGCCGAGCCGATTCCGGGACCATCGACGACGCGGCTCGGCGAGTTGGCGCGCGAGCTGCGCGTCTCCATTGTTGCTTCTCTGTTCGAGCGGCGCGCCGCGGGGCTTTATCACAATACCGCTGTCACGCTCAATTCTGACGGCGCCATTGCCAGCGTGTATCGCAAGATGCACATTCCGGACGACCCGCTGTACTACGAAAAGTACTACTTCACGCCGGGCGACCTGGGATTCCAGGCCATCGATACGTCCGTGGGCCGCATCGGAACGCTGGTCTGCTGGGACCAGTGGTACCCCGAGGGCGCGCGCCTGACGGCCCTGCAGGGCGCCGAGGTTTTGTTCTATCCAACGGCGATCGGCTGGCACCCCGCGGAGAAGGAAGAGTTTGGCGCAGCGCAGTACGACGCCTGGCAGACCATCCAGCGCGCGCATGCCATTGCCAACGGCGTCTATGTCGCGGCGGTGAATCGCGTCGGCCATGAGAATGGCGACGTGCTTGGCAATCGCATCGACGGCCCGGGCCTGCAGTTCTGGGGCGGCAGCTTTCTCGCCGATCCGTTCGGACGCATCATCGCCAAGGCTTCGCACGAGAAAGAAGAGCTCATAGTGGGCGAAATCGATCTCGCATTGATCGAGGACACGCGGCGCAACTGGCCCTTCCTGCGCGACCGGCGCATCGACGCGTACACGCCGATTACAAAACGGTTCCTCGATCCCGTGCGCGCCTGGGTGCCAGACGGAGAGCCGAAGTAACTCACATCGGCTGTCATCCTGAGCGCAGCGAAGGATCCGCGGTCGTATTTCATGGTTTCGGGTGGAACACCTTCCATGCAAGACTGCGGTTGCCTTTCACAAATACGTAATCCGGAAAACGAATGCCCATCGAACAACCCACAGCGACACCCCGCGAACTCGGCTATCGCATGCCGGCCGAGTGGGACCGCCACGAGGCCACCTGGCTGGCCTGGCCCCACAATCCCGAGGACTGGCCGGGAAAGTTTCAACCCATTCCGTGGCTCTATGCGGAGATCGTACGTCTCCTGGCGGCGCATGAGCGCGTGCACCTGATCGTTCAAGATGCAAAAGAAGAGAGCCGCGCAAAGGGCGTTCTGCGCCGCGCCGACGCGGATCTGGCCCAGGTCACGTTTCACCAATGGCCCACCGACCGTGTATGGACCCGCGATTCCGGGCCGATCTTCATACGCAATCGCGAGGGCCGTGTCGCGATCACGAACTGGAAATTCAATGCGTGGGCGAAGTACGACGACTGGCATCTAGACGATCAGGTCCCCGAACGCGTGGCCGGTGTACTGGGCCTGCCGCAGTGGCGGCCCACCATCGCGCTTGCAGACGGCTCCGAGCGCCGCCTCGTTCTCGAAGGAGGATCGATCGACACCAACGGCGAGGGCATCCTGTTGACCACCGAAGAATGCCTGCTGAGCGAAGTGCAGCAACGCAACCCGGGAGTGAGCCGCGAGCCGTTGGAACGCGTGTTGCACGATTTTCTCGGCATCGACCAGGTGATCTGGCTGGGCCGGGGAGTGGCTGGCGACGACACCCACGGGCACATCGACGACATCAGCCGTTTCGTGGGTCCCTCGACCATTCTCACGGCGGTTGAGTCCAATACGAGCGACCCAAATCATGAGCCGCTCAGGGAAAACCTGGAGATCCTGAAAGCAGCGCGGACGCTCGACGGCAGGCAATTCACAATTGTCGAACTTCCCTTGCCGCGCCCGGTGGTGTTTCGCGGCCAGCGCTTGCCGGCCAGCTATGCGAATTTCTACGTTGCCAACGGACTGGTGCTCGTGCCCACCTTCCACGACCCCAACGATCGCATTGCCCTCAGCATTCTTGCGGGGGCATTTCCCGGACGCGAAGTCATCGGCATTCATTCCGTGGACCTGATATGGGGTCTGGGCGCGCTGCACTGCATGAGCCAGCAACAGCCCGCATACCACCCCACGAACGAAGACCCGTCCGTGGGGACCCCGGGAGCGCACATTTGACGAACGAACAGTAGAATTCTCCCGACATGTTTGACCGGGAGGAATTCGCGTGAAACAATGCAACGTCGTCAGCCCGAATGCTAGCGTTCGGCGCTCCCGAGCGGTTACGCTGCTCTTGATCTTTACAGGGATGCTCGTGACGAGCGCGGCTGCGCAAGGAACATCAGCGTCAGGATCGCAGGCACAACCAGCCACGGCATCTCAGCCCGACAAGAGGATTCCGCGATACTACGGCTTCTACGAGCCGGAGCCGCTCGATTTCAACGACCACACCGGGTACGAACAGATCTTCGACGGAGTCAGCCTGAAGAACTGGGACGGCGACCCGGCGGTGTGGCGCGTGCAGGATGGCGCCCTGGTAGGCGAATCGACAAAAGAGAAACCGGTCGGCAACAGCTACGTCGCCTTTCGCGGATTTGAGGCGCGCGACTTCGACCTCAAGCTCGAACTCAAGGTGGAGAACGGCGGCGGCAGCGGCATCCAGTATCGCTCCAAAACCGGTGTGCCGTGGCGGCGGCCGCTGCGTGCCGGACTGGATGCGCCCAAGCTGGACTGGATGATGACCGGACCGCAGGCGGATTTCTGGTTCCCGGTCAACGGCCAGGCGCAGGAGTGGAGCGGCCAGTTCTACTCGGAAAACACCGGTCTGGGGATCATCGCGTGGCGCGGCCAGGTGGTTGAATCTTCAGAAGGGAGCCATCCGAAACTGTTGGGAACCATCGCCGACCGCAGCGCGCTGGGCGGCTTCGTGCGCGTGAACGACTGGAATCAATACCTCATCATGGCGCGAGGTGGCGTGTTCATCCACGTATTGAACGGGCGGCTCATGGCCGTGTACGTGGACGATGACCCAGCCTCGTCGAACAACCAGACGGGGTTAATCGGGATTGAGATTGAAGGCGCGCCATCGAAGGTGTCGGTGCGGAATGTTTGGATCAAGAAGATTCGCTAGGGGCCGAACGCGATAGCATCGATTTTGATGATTTCAGATATTGAAGCCATGGAATCGGCGCTCGCCGAGGCGCACAAGGCGGCCGAAGCCGGAGAGGTGCCCATTGGCGCGGTGGCCGTGCACGGGGGTGTCATCATCGGATTCGGGCAGAACCGCGTGCTGCGCGACAGCGACCCCACGGCCCACTCGGAGGTCGTGGCCATGCGCGAGGCCGCGCTGGCGTTGCGGAATTATCGGCTCAACGGCGTCACGCTGTACGTCACGCTGGAGCCCTGTGCAATGTGCGCCGGTGCCATGATCCATGCGCGGATCGACCGGCTGGTTTACGCAGCGCCGGATCTGAAAGCCGGTGCGGCGGGCTCGGTTTTGTCGGTGCTCAACCATCCGAAGCTGAACCACCAGATGGTGGTGGAGCAAGGAATTCTCGCTGAGGAGGCAAGCGAATTGCTGCGCAGCTTTTTCCGGGAGCGGCGAGGTAGCTAAAAGGAAACCTCTGTGAAATAAAAGCGCGCGTGCTGGGCTCAGGTCACTACCGAACCCTCGACGAATGCCCCTTCGCCTCTGAGTGCCAGGATGTTGGCCACCGTAGTGCGGGCGATGTCGGCCAACGCCTCGTTTGTGAGGAACGCCTGGTGCGAGGTAATGATCACGTTTGGAAAAGTCAGCAGACGCGCCAATTTATCGTCATGAAGCACCTGGCCAGAGAGATCCTCGAAAAAGATGCCTTCCTCTTCCTCATAAACATCGAGCGCGACGCCTGCGAGCTGGCCGGCCTTTAACGCTTTAATCAACGCATCGGTGTCCACCAACGCCCCTCGGCTCACATTTATGAGGACGCTGCCGGGCTTGATCCGCTTAAGGGTCTCTGCACGGATGATGTGCTTGGTTTCGGGGGTGAGCGGAACGTGCAGCGAAATTACGTCACTGTTCTCGGCCAATCGGGAGATGTCTGCGTATTCCACTCCGAATTGCTTTGCCCATTCCTGGTTGGGGAAAGGATCATAAGCCAGCACTCTCATCCCGAATCCACGAAGAATCTGTCCCGTAGCGCGTCCGATCCTGCCCGTGCCAACGATACCGGCAGTTTTGCCGTAAAGGTCGAAACCGACGAGTCCGTTGAGCGAGAAGTTCATTTCGCGCACACGACTGACGGCACGATGGATCTTTCGGTTCAGCGCCAGCAGTAGTGCAACAGCATGTTCCGCTACGGCGTACGGTGAATAGGCGGGAACCCGCGTGACCGTTAGATTCAACTCCCTGGCGGCAGAAACATCGACGTTATTGAATCCCGCACAGCGAAGAACTACCAGCCCGACTCCTTGCTCCGCCAACACCTCCAGGCAGCGCCGGTCCAAGTCGTCATTGACAAAGACGCAAACCGCGTGGGCGGTCTTGGCGGCCGGGGCGCTTTCGCGTGTCAGGCGGAACTCAAGAAAGTGCCAATCGATGGCACGGCCTGCCGAAGCCTGCTGAAGTGCAGCTCGATCGTACGGCTTTGCGTCGAACACGACTGTCTTGATCATCAGTGCTGGTCCCGTCGCCCAAAGAGCACAGGAGGCTTAGCAGCCCGTGGTGAAGTCCAGTTTTGAAAGGGCACGGCTTTAGCCGTGCCGTAAGTGCCGCAATTTCAATGGGCTTTAGCCCCTGAGGGATCGTTTCCCTGGCCCCGACTTTTGCCACAGGCTGTTGGCCTGCGAAGGCGCGCCAGTCGCGACACTTACCCTGTGCGATGCTGTGCGCAGTTGCTCTACTCTCCGGGACTGGTGAAGTTATTGCAACTGGTATTTCTTGGAGCGTTTACCAGGAGCCGTTTTGAAGCGTGTGCATCGAGTTCGGGTCTAGGCACGCGTTAAAGCCCGTATCCGCTCCGCCTGATCCGGCCAATTCCGCGCCAGCTCCTCATGCTTTCCGCTTCTGTAATCGGCGAAGTCAAATCCCGGCGTGACCGTGCAACCCAGGAGAGCCACTTGGCCGTCGCCGATGAGCCGCGTGCCCTGCCAGACGCCCGCCGGAACGACGACCTGGACATGCTGGCCGGCCATCAAATCCGGTCCGAGAATCAGAACGGCTGAGCTGCCATCCGGGTGAAGTTGCAGCATCTCCACCGGATCGCCCAGGTAGAAGTGGAAGATCTCATCGGAGGCGAGCCTGTGCATTTCGGAGAAGCTCCCGGCTTCGAGCAGGTAGAAAATGGCCGAGCCCTGGGCCCGGACTCCGCGGGGCAACTCCACACTCCCCGGCGATGTGTAGGTGCGACGGAAGAAGCCGCCCTCCACCGGGTGCGGGGCGAGCCGGAGCAGCCTTATGATCTCGTCGGCGGTCATCCATCACTGATCCTAGCAGCGCCAATCTATTAGAATTGAGCTATATGACAGTTAGGATCTATTCAACCACTTGGTG
>Ga0335080_10004386_pt1 | contig 14362 bp, 11 predicted proteins | sample Lox_Sample_34_FD_206720 | JGI IMG/M metagenome (GOLD analysis project Ga0335080, IMG submission 206720) | Soil microbial communities from Loxahatchee National Wildlife Refuge, Florida, United States - Lox_Sample_3.4 | ecosystem: Environmental > Terrestrial > Soil > Wetlands | place: USA... | reverse complement strand
GGGGACGCCCAAAACCTTGCGCCGGCCCCCCCCGCGGGCGGCCGCATCTTTGGGGGCCGGCGGGGCTTGGCCGCGCGGCGGGCGCCGCCCCCCCGGGGGGGGCCCCGGTGGGCCGCCCCCCCGCGGGGGGGAAGTCCCTGGCACTCGCCCTCGCGGCCTTGGGTGTCGCGGCGCTCGTCGTCGCGGCGCTCGTCGTCGCGCCGCGACTGTGGCGCGCCCACGGTGGCGCGCGGGTCGAGTTTGCGGCATATCAGCCGCGCGAGCTGGTTGCGGGGGGCGCGCAGCCGCTCGCGCCGCGGGTGGCGCCGGAGCTCGAGCAGCTCGAGCGCGCCGGGCTCGAAGCCGCCGCTACCTATGCCGGCGAGCACGGCTCGCGGGCGCTCATCGTGAGCCGCCACGACCACATTGTGTTCGAGCGCTACTGGCAGGGCACGAGCTTCGACACGCTGAGCGATGCACAGTCCCTCACCCCGCTGCTGGCGGCGCTGGCAGTGGGCGTTGCGGTCTCGCATCGCCGCATCGGCTGGCCGGACGAACCGGTGGGGATGCTCCTCAACGAGTGGAGTCAGGATCCCCGCGGTGCGATCACCGTGCGCAACCTCATGCAGATGTCGAGTGGCCTCGCGCCCGCAGCGCACGGGCGCCCTGCTGCTGACCTCGTGGCCGCCGTACTCAACGCCCCGCTGGCCGCGAGCCCCGGCTCGATGCGCCGCGCCCAGTCCGCAGATCCACAGCTGCTCGCCCTGGTGATCGAGCGCGCCACCGGACAGCGCTACGCGACTTACCTTTCCCAGTCCATCTGGCGCCGGGTTGGCGCGGCCGATGCCTGGTTGTGGCTCGACCGGCCCGGAGGCACGCCGCACGCCGACTGCTGCATGCTCTCGCGTCAGGGCGACTGGATTCGCATCGGGCAACTGCTGGTGAGAGATGGCAACTATCGCGGTGATGAAGTCATACGGCCCGGCTGGATTCCACTGATGCGCATGCCTGGCAAGGCCGACCCCGCCTATGGCGCCTACGTACGCATCGACGCAGGATCGTCGGCGCAGGAGCCGTACGCGGCGCGCGACGTGTTCATGGCCGGGAGCGAGGGGGGCAATCGGCTGTGGCTCGTGCCCTCGCTGCAGATCGCCATTCTGTGCACCGGCGCGCTGCAGGCGCGCGATGTGGGGTGGGACGATGGCCGCATACCGAACCTCATCATCCGCGCGCTACGCGGCGCCCCGGCCATCCCCACGCGGCAGCCCGGGACGATGTCGTCCGTCGTGTCGGGACACTGAGCGGCGGGGGCGGCGACGTTGCGCCGACAGCTCGCAGCGCTGTTCCTCTTCTGCGTCATCGACACACTGGGGTTCGGCATTCTCATCCCCCTCGTGCCCTACATGGCCGACCGCTTCGGTGTCGCCCCGCAGTTCATCACACCCGTGCTCGGCAGCTACTCGCTGTGTCAGCTCGTGGTGGCGCCCTGGTGGGGACGCCTGAGTGATCGCTTCGGCCGCCGTCCGGTGCTCATGAGCAGTCTGGCCGGTGCCTGCGCGTCCTATCTCCTGCTCGGCCTGGCGCGCAATGTCTGGTGGCTGCTCGCCTCGCGGGTCCTGGCGGGCTTCATGGCCGGTAACATCGCCGCTGCGTTCGCCTACGCCTCGGACGTCAGCAGACCCGAGAGGCGCGCCGTCACACTCGGGCTGATCGGCGCGGCCATCGGCATCGGTTTCAGTCTCGGGCCGCCGCTCGGCGGTGCGCTCGCGGGCGCCGATGCGCACAGCGCGAATTTTCAGATTCCGGCGGCGGTCTCGGCCTGCCTGAGCGTGCTCGCCATTGCGCTGGTGAGATTCCTGTTGCCCGAGAGTCACGGCGCGGCAAACCGCGCGGCGCATCCGCATGCGCCGCGGCGCGGAGCGCTGCGACTGCTGCGTGAGCGCGCGCCGCTCGCGTTCCTCGCTGCGGCGACGCTGCTCGTTACCTATTCGCAGTCGATCCTCGAGTCGATCTTCGCCATCTATGCGCTGCATCGCTACGGCCTCGGGCCGCGGCCGGTGGGGTTTCTGCTGTTCGGCATCGCGCTGCCGGCGCTGCTCATGCAGGGCGGCGGGGTGCGAGTGCTGGTGCCACGGCTCGGCGAGGTGCGGCTCGCGACCTGCGGCGTGCTCGCCTACGTCGTGGGCCTGGTGACGCTCGCCCTGGCGTCCAGCCTCGGCGGTACGGTCCTCGGGCTGCTGCTTTGCGGCGGCGGACTCGGCGCCTACAACCCGAGCGCCTCCGCGCTGGCATCGATGCAGTCGCGCGGCGCGGATCGCGGCGCGGTGATGGGCGCCTACGTGGCGAGCGCCAGTCTCGCCCGCGTACTCGGACCCTTCACCTCCGGGCCGCTCTACGCGCTCATCGGTCCGTCCGCCCCGTTTCTGATCGGCGCGTGCGTCACTCTGCCGGCGGCATGGCTGGTGCGCCGCGCAGGCTCAGCGCACCGCGGCGAGTGACGCGACTGTCGGGGCCCGCGGCGCCGAGCGCCCCCGCAGGAGCGGCGTCGGCACGGCACATGCGTCGAGCCTCATTCGCCGCTTTCGTCTGCGACCGCCACCTCGATGGTGCCGGCGACGATGCGTACCGCCAGGGTCGGCAGCGGCACGACCGCGGGTGGACCGAGCACTCGTCCATCACGGACGTCGAACGAGGCGCCGTGTAACGGACACACCAGGCGCGTTGCCCGCAGCCGACCCTCGCACAGCCGGGCATGCGCATGCGTGCAGATGTTGTCGAGCGCGAACACGCCCTCGCGCGTGTGGCATACGACGATCTCGCGACCGCGGATCATGCAGGCCCGCATGCTGCCGGGCGGCAGCTCGGCGAGCGTCAGGGCGGGGGCGAAGCGCGCCATCGCCTCGCTAGAGCAGGATCTCGGTCTGGAAGATCGACACGGCCTGGCCACTGATCCAGACACCGGCGAGCTCGGTGCCGGTGAATTCGAGCTCGACCTCGACGCGCCCGGGGCGGTGGAGCGAGTGTCCCTGAATGCCGGAGAAGCGTGCGCGCTCACCGCTGCGGGCGAGCAAGCCGAGGCTTGCAAGGTAGGCCCCGAGCAGACCGTGGGCGTTGCCGCTCACCGGGTCCTCGGCGATGCCGAGCGCCGGACAGAACATGCGCGACTCGGTGAGATGGTCGGCGGCGTTCGGCGTCAGCGTGAACACGAAATAGCCGGCCGCACCGATCTGCGCCGAGAGGGTCGTCAGCCGGGTGAAGTCCGGCTTGAGGTGCTTGAGCGGGTCCGGACCGCGAACACCGATCAGCAGCCGCGTGCCCGCCGCGCCGACGATGCGCGGAGCGATGCGCGTGTCGAGGCTCTCGGAGGCGAGCGCCAGCGCGTCGAGGACCGCCAGCCGCTCGCGGTCATTCAGCTCGCGCCCGAGCGCGGGCGGGCTGCGGCGAATGGCGATGCGACGATCATCGTCGCTGCCGCGTACTTCCACGTCGACGATTCCCGCCTTGGACTTCTGGCGCTGCCAGCGTGGTGCATCGTGCCGACGCGACAGCACGTACTGCGCGGCGACTGTCGCATGGCCGACAAAGCCCGCCTCACTGCGCGGGGTGAAGAAGCGCGCCCGCACCGTGTGATCGTCGGCATCGGGGGCGAGGATGAAAGCGGTCTCGGCGTTGTTGAGCTCGCGGGCGATGGCGAGCATCTGCGCCTCGGTGAGCGCGTCGGCATTGAGCACCACGCCGGTCGGATTGCCGGTAAAGGGCTCGCGGGTGAATGCATCGACCTGGTGGACCTGGATCTTCCGCGTCATCTGCTCACCCGTCGTTTCGGCCCTGAGCGCTCCATTCTAGTCCCTCGGCCGCCGATCATAACCGTGCGCGCCGCGCGCGCGTGCAATACTGCCACCCCCGCTCTCACCGAGGCGCTGCGCATGGACATTGGGGTCGAGATCAGCCTGTATCCGCTGCGGGAGGACTTCGTTCCCGCGATCCGCGAATTCCTCGACCGCCTGAGCGGCGATGCGCGGCTGCGGGTGGTGACGAACAGCATGAGCACGCAGCTGTTCGGGGCGTACGAGGAGGTCATGGAGGTGTTGCGCCGCGAGCTGCGCACGACCTTCGAGACTCTTAGCGATCGATCAGACAAGGCCGTGTTCGTGATGAAGGTGCTCGGACCCTTGCCGACCGCCTGACACGTGCGCTCCAGTTGCCTCTGGCGGCCTGCAGGGCGAAGCGGCAAACTACCAGATCCCGGGCACGTTCGCCGCAAACGATTAGCAGGGGTCACGGAGTAACGGAGCATGGCGCTTTTGCGTGTCGTGGACCGCGACGGGGTCGAGCATGAGGTCGAGGGCAGGACAGGTCTCAAGGTGATGGAGAATCTCCGTGAGCTCGACTACGGCGTGGCCGCTATCTGCGGCGGCATGTGCTCCTGCGCGACCTGTCACGTGTACGTCGATCCGCAGTGGCAGGCGCGGCTGCCGGCGATGATGTCCGATGAGCGCGAGCTGCTCTCCGAGCTGTCGCACTATCAGGACAACTCGCGGCTGTCGTGTCAGCTCGACTTCACCCCGGAGCTTGCCGGGCTGCGCGTCAGGATCGCGCCGGACGAGTAACCCGTGTCCGCACCAACCGTGCAGGTCGAGACCCGCGGCGCGGTCGCGCTGGTGACGCTCAACCGCCCGGACAGCGGCAATGCGCTCAATCTGCAGATGGCCATGGATCTGCTCGCAGCCAGCATGACCTGCGCGCGCAACACCGCGGTGCGCGCCGTGGTACTGAGCGGCGCCGGGCGCAACTTCTGCTTCGGCGGCGATCTGCGCGCCATGGCCACGCGCGACACGGCGGGCGATGACTACATCCGCGAGCTCACGACCTATCTGCACGCGGCGATCTCGCACTTCGTGCGCATGGATGCGCCGGTCGTGGCCGCCGTCAACGGCACCGCGGCGGGGGCCGGTGTGGGCCTGGTGGCCATGGCGGATATCGCCGTGTGCGCGCGCGGCGCCAAGTTCAACCTCGCCTACACCAACGCCGGACTCACTCCGGATGCCGGCACCTCGTTCCTCCTGCCGCGCACACTCGGCGTGAAGCGCACCATGGAGCTGCTGCTGCTCAATCGTACGCTGCCCGCGGCTGAGGCACTCGCCTGGGGGCTGGTCAACGAGGTGGTCGCCGACGAGCAGCTGCTCGCGCGCGCGCTCGAGATTGCCGAGCGCCTGGCGCAGGGGGCGAGCGGCGCATTCGGCGCCACCAAACGGCTGATCGCACACTCGCTCGGCGGCTTCGAGTCGCAGATGGTGCTCGAGAGCGAGACCATCGCCGCACATGCGGTGGGCCCGGAGGGCGTGGAAGGCATCAGCGCCTTCCTCGAGAAACGCAAGCCACAATTCCCCGAGAAGGGCTCGCACTGAAGGCGCAGTGCCGTCGTGACCTGGTCCTACGTGGCATTGCTTGGGGCTCTGGGCATCGTGGTGCTGCGCATCTACTTCAAGCTGCGCGCCGCGCACAAATCGCGTGCCGAGACCTGGGACGAGCAGGTCATCGGGCGGCTGCGCTCCCAGGGCTACGCACCTTTCAACGACTATCGCGTGGACTTCTTTCTGGCCCTGCCCGATGAGGCCGCCTGTGACGGGGCCAGGGCGCGGCTCGAGCCGGAATTCAGTGTCGACGTAAAGCCGCTCGCCGACGATCCCGAGCTTTCCTACAGCCTGCATGCCACCAAGACCATGCGGCTGGTCGTCCCCGACGTCCAGGACATCAGCCGTCGGCTGACGGCGCTCGCCACCGAGCTGCGCGGGCGCTACGACGGTTGGGCGGCCTGAGGCGCGGTGCCGGCGGCGCCCGAAGCGCGCGGCCCGGCCGACTCAGCGTTTCTCGCTCTGGCGGGCCACGGCTTCGGCGGCGGCGGCGATCGCAGCCGCATCACCGAGGTAGCGGCTGCCGCGGGGCCGCAGCTCACCATCGAGGTCATAGAGCAGCGGCACGCCCGTGGGGATGTTGAGCTCGGTGATCTCGCGCTCGCTGACGTCGTCGAGCATCTTCACCATGGCTCGCAGGCTGTTGCCGTGTGCCACGACCAGCGCGTTGCGCCCGGAGCGCAGCTCCGGCGCGATGCGCGCATGCCAGTATGGCAGCACGCGCTGCAACGTATCCTGCAGCGATTCCGTCGCCGGCAACTCCCGCGGGTCGATGCCGGCATAGCGCGGGTCGAAGCGCGGGTGGCGCGGGTCGTCGACGCCGAGCGGCGGCGGTGCGATGTCGTAGCTGCGGCGCCAGACTTTCACCTGCGCTTCGCCGTGCGCCGCGACGGTCTGCGCCTTGTTGAGACCCTGCAGTGCCCCGTAGTGACGCTCGTTGAGCCGCCAGGAGCGCTCCACGGGAATCCACATGAGATCCATCTCGTCGAGGGCGATCCACAGCGTGCGGATGGCGCGCTTGAGCACCGAGGTGAAGGCGACGTCGATCGCCAGACGCTCGCCGAGCAGCTCGCGCCCGGCCTGCGCGGCTTCCGTGCGCCCCTGCGCCGACAGGTCGACATCGGTCCAGCCGGTGAACAGGTTCTCGACGTTCCAGGTGCTCTGGCCGTGGCGTACCAGGATCAGCTTGCCCGGCATGATCATCCCGCCAGCTTGCGCACCGCTTCGACGCCCACCGTCAGCGTCGCGAAGTCGCCGGCCTCGGCGGCGCGCATCTCGGCGACCATGCGTTGCCAGTGCGCGAGCTCCTGGCTGGCGGACTCGAGCCACGCCGTGACGCGGGCCGGGGCGCTGCCGCGGCTCTTGTGGCCGAGCACCCGCTCGGCGAGCCGCCGGTGCACGCGTAGCGCCGCGTCGCGCAGCCCGGTGCGCGCGATGGCCTGCCACGGGCCCTCGACGGTGAGCTTCTCGATGCGGGCCCGCAGCCAGTCGCAGCCGACCCGCGTGCCGACCTCGAAGTACACTTGCGCGGCCTCGGCAACGCTGACGTGGTGGCGGCCGGCGACCTCGACGATGTCGAGCGCGGCGTTGAGCGCCTCGAGGGAGGCAATGCGCGCGGCGAGTGCCGGCGGCAGTCCCGCCTCGAGGTAGTGGCGGCGGCCGTCCTCGAAGCGCGTCAGCTCCGCCCCGGTGAGCACGGCCGGCGTCTGCGCCTCGAGCTGGCGCACCCCATCGCGGAACGCCCGAACCGCGGCATCGACTTGCAGCGTCCCGCCGCGCGAGGTGAGCAGCCAGTAGGTGGCGTGCCGCAGCAGCCGGCTCGTCTGGAAGGCGGCTTCGTACTGCAGCTTGGCGGGCACCTTGTTATCGAGCGCTTCGATCTGCTCCCACACCGCACGCATGGCGAAGATCTCGCGCGCTGCGGTATAGGCGCGCGCCACCTGCGCGGGCTCCGCGCCGACGTCCTCCTGCATGCGCGAGACGAACGTCGGTCCCATGCGGTTAACCAGGCTGTTGGTAGTCGCGGTGGCGATGATCTCGCGACGCAGGCGGTGATGCGTGATGGCGCGCGGGAAGCGCTGCTGCATCGGCGCCGGGAAGTAGCGCTCGAGCTCCGTCGACAGATACGGATCTTCCGGGACGTCCGAGGCGAGCAAGTGGTTGTTGAGCCAGATCTTGCTGTAAGCGAGCAGGATCGCCAGCTCGGGACGTGTCAGACCCACGCCGCTCTTGCGGCGATCGGTCAGCTCATCGTCGCTCGGCAGAAACTCGAGGGTGCGGTTGAGGTCGCCGGAGCGCTCGAGCGAGCGGATGAGGTGCTGGAATTCCGGCAGCCGCGTCGCCCCCTGCAGCTCGAGTATGCTGAGCGCCTGGCTCTGCAGGTAGTTGTTGCGCAGCACCAGGGCGGCGACCTCGTTGGTCATGCGCACCAGCAGGCGGTTGCGATCGCCGCGCGACAGCTTGTCTTCCGCGACCAGCGGGTTGAGCGGGATCTTGATGTTCACCTCGACGTCCGAGGTGTTGACACCGGCCGAGTTGTCGATGAAGTCGGTGTTGAGGCGTCCCCGGGCGAGGGCGTATTCGATGCGCCCGCGCTGCGTGAGGCCGAGATTGCCGCCCTCGCCGACCACTTTCGCCAGCAGCTCCCGCCCGTTGATGCGCAAGGCGTCGTTGGTGCGATCGCCGACCTCGGCGTTGCGCTCGTCGCTGGCCTTGACGTACGTGCCGATGCCGCCGTTCCACATGAGGTCGACCGGGAGTGTCAGGATGGCACGGATGACCTCGTTCGGTGCGGCACTCGCACTCTCCAGGCCGAGCAGCGCGCGCGCCTCGGTCGACAGCGCGATCGATTTCGCCGCGCGCAGGTACACCCCGCCGCCACGCGAGACCTTCCTGCGGTCGTAATCGTCCCAGCTCGAGCGCGCCAGGGCGAACAGGCGCGCCCGTTCGGCAAAGCTCACCGCCGGATCCGGATCCGGATCGAGGAAGACGTGGCGATGATCGAAGGCGGCCAGCAGGCGGATGTGGCGCGACAGCAGCATGCCGTTGCCAAAGACGTCCCCGGACATGTCGCCGATGCCCGCCACTGTGAAATCCGCTTTCTGCGTGTCGATGCCCATCTCGCGGAAATGTCGCTTGACGCACTCCCAGGCGCCGCGCGCGGTGATGCCCATCTTCTTGTGGTCGTAGCCGGCGGAGCCGCCGGAGGCGAAGGCATCGCCGAGCCAGAAGCCGTAGTCCGCCGCTATGGCGTTGGCGATGTCGGAGAATGTCGCCGTGCCCTTGTCGGCCGCCACCACCAGGTACGGATCGTCGCCGTCGCGGCGTATCACATGCGTCGGCGGCGCGATGCGTCCGGAGACGATGTTGTCAGTCAGGTCGAGCAGCCCGCGGATGAAGCTCTGATAGCAGGCCACGACCTCGGCCTGCACCTCCTCGCGGGTACCGCTCGCCGGCAGGCGCTTCGGCACGAAGCCGCCCTTGGCGCCAACCGGAACGATGACGGTGTTCTTGACGTTCTGCGCCTTCATGAGGCCGAGGATCTCGGTGCGGAAGTCCTCGCGCCGGTCGGACCAGCGGATGCCGCCGCGCGCGACCTCGCCCATGCGCAGGTGCACGCCCTCGACGCGCGGACTGTAGACGAAAATCTCGAACTTCGGCTTCGGCAGCGGCAGGTCCGGGATCTTCGCCGGATCGAACTTGAAGGCGACGTAGCTCTTGAGGCGCCCGTCCACGCCGGGCTGGTAGCAGTTGGTGCGCAGCGTCGCCTGCACCAGCGTCAGGTAGGCGCGCAGGATCCGGTCGTCGTCGAGGCTGCTCACGGCATCGAGCCCTGAGCGTATCTGCGCCACGAGGCCCTCGGCACTGCGCTCGCGAGCGTTGCGCGCGGCGGCGGCCGGGTCGAAGCGTGTCTCGAACAGGCGCACCAGATTGCGGGCCAGGGCGCCATTGGCGGCCAGGGCACGCTCCATGTACGCCTGGCTGAAGGGCACGCCGGTCTGCAGCAGGTAGCGGCACATCGCCCGCAGCACCACGATCTGGCGCGCCGTGAGGTCGGCACCGATCAGCAGGCGGTTGAAGCCGTCGTTCTCGACGTCACCCTTCCAGGCGGCGGTGAAGCCGTCACGGAAGTTGCCCTCGACGCGCGGGATGTCTACGCCTAAGCCCTCGCGCTGCTCGAGCTCGAAGTCCTGAATCCAGGCGGCGCCCCCTTCCGGCCAGGCCAGCTCGTACGGTCGCTCGGATATCACCCGCAGGCCGAAGTTCTCGAGCATCGGCAGCACGTCGGAGATCGGCACCGGCTCGCCGAGCCTGACGATCCTCAGGTGCACGCGCTGCGGCGTCTGTCCGGCGGGGCGATGCAGACTCAGCTGCATGGCCTGCGGCTGCTGACGCAATGCCTCGAGGTCGGCGAGATCACCGAGCGCATCGTCCGGGCGCACGTCGTCCTGGTAGGCGAGCGGGAAGGCGTGCCGGTAACGGCCCGCGAGCGAGAGACCCGCAGCCTCGCCGCGTCGGGCGATCAGCACCTCGCGCAGCCGGTCGGCCCAGGTGAGCGCCGCCTCGGCGATGCGGTGCTCGATCTGCGCGAAGTCGGGCTTGTGACGGCGCGCCGGGTCGGTGCGCACCACGACATGCAGCCGTGCGTGACTCGCGCCGGAAATCTGTGCCTGGCTCTCGACGCTCACCCCGGCGAAGCCCTCGCAGGCGATCTGCTCGATGCGCTGACGTACCTCGGTGTTGTAGCGATCGCGCGGCACGTACACCAGGCACGAGTAGAAGCGGTGGTAGGGGTCGCGTCTCACCAGCAGGCGTACCGTGCGCCGCTCGTACAGGTTGACCACGCCGCGCACGATGCGGATGAGGTCGGGCACCCCGGCCTGGAACAGCTCGTCGCGGGGGTAGGTCTCGAGCACGTTGAGCACCGCCTTGCCATCGTGACTGGCGGGATCGAGGCCGAAGTGCTCGATGACGCGCTCGACCTTGCGCCGCAGGACGGGGATTTCGCGCGGACTGCCGTGATAGGCGGTCGAGGTCCACAGCCCGAGGAAGCGGTGCTCGCCATCGACACGGCCGCGGGCATCGAAGGTCTTGACGCCCACGTAGTCGAGCAGCTCGCCCCGATGCACGGTGGCGGTGGAGTTCGCCTTGGTGAGCACCAGTAACTCCGGCTCGCGCGCGCGCGCACGCACGTCACCGCGCAAAATCGCGGCGCTGCTGCGCGGCGCGTGCCGCCGGGCCTGGCTCAGGATCCCCAAGCCCGAGTGGACGTCGGGCACGAGGCGATCCTCGGAACGACCGCGCTGCAGGCGGTAGTGGCGGTAGCCGAGAAACACGAAGTGCCGGCCCTCCATCCAGTCGAGCAGATGGGCGGCCTCGCTCACCTCGCTCGGCGGCAGGGGCGGCGGATCGCTTTCGAGGCGTGTGATGATCTCGCGCACGCGCTCGCGCATCGGCCGCCAGTCGCTGACCGCGACGCGCACGTCGGCGAGCGTTACCTCCAGATCGCGCTGCAGCTTCTCGAGCTGCGCCGGATCGGTGACGCGGTCGATCTCATAGAGCTGCCAGGACTCGGGGTGGGTCGCGTGCGCGCCGTTGCTGCCGAGATCGATCAGCTGCCCGCGCCGATCGCGGCGCACCTGCAGCACCGGGTGCACGATGAGGTGCACGGCCAGCTCGAAGCGGCTGAAAGCCAAGCTGAGCGAGTCGACCAGGAAAGGCATGTCATCGGTGACCGTGAGCACCAGCGTGTGCGGCGATTCGAAGCCGTCGCGGCCGGCCTCCGGGTTGAACACCTTGACCAGCGTGCGCCCCGGAGGTCGCCGCGCGGCGAACGCGAGGTGCGCGAGCGCCGCCTTGGCAAGGTGCCGGGGGGTACGTTCGGCGAGATCTTCCTCCGCGACGCCGTGGAAGTAAGCGCGCAGGAAGCGTTGCCGCAGCTCGGCGCGGGGGCCGCCGCCGGCGCGCGCGATGCGCTCGATGAATGCGATACGTGCGGCAGGGATGCTGCGGAGCAGGCGGCTATCGTCTGGAGCAACTGGCGCGTGCATGCCAATCTTCCTGGGAGGGCGGCGGTAGCGCGTGCGCGTGGCGCAATTTTCTGCAACGTCGGCGCGGCCGCGGGCCCCGTGGGTGCGCGGCGCGATTATACATGCCGCGCCTGACGGCCCGCGCACGCGGCCTTGCGGGCCGCCGCAGCGAGACGCGGCAGCGGCCCGGGGGAGTCACAGCCCGGGGGTTATAATGTCGCTCCACGCACGCGAGCCCCGAGGAGCCCCGCAGGTGAGCCCATGAGCGAACCGCACGACAACCCCATGGGTACGGACGGCTTCGAGTTCGTCGAGTACACCGCGCCCGACCCGCAGCTGCTGCGCTCGCTGTTCGAGCGGCTCGGCTTCCCCGTGGTGGCACGCCATCGCTCGAAGAACGTGACCCTGCACCGCCAGGGCGAGATCAATTTCATCATCAATGCCGAGCCCGCCTCCTTCGCACAGAGTTTTGCGCGGGTACACGGGCCGTCCGCCTGCGCCATGGCCTTTCGCGTACGCGACGCCGCCCAGGCCTATGCCCGCTCGCTCGCGCTCGGCGCCAAGCCCGGGCCGCAGAGCGCCGGCCCGATGGAGCTCAACATTCCCTGCATCGAGGGCATCGGCGGCTCGCTCATCTACCTGGTCGATCTCTACGGCGAGCGCTCGATCTATGACGTCGACTTCCGTCCGGTGAGTGTGCCGGCCGCTCGCGAGGTGGCGGGACTCACGGTGATCGATCATCTCACTCATAACGTCGGCCGCGGCCGCATGGACGTGTGGGCCGGCTTCTACGAGAAGCTGTTCAGCTTCCGCGAGATCCGCTACTTCGACATCGAAGGCAAGATGACCGGTCTGCTGTCACGCGCCATGACCAGCCCGTGCGGCAAGATCCGTATCCCGATCAACGAGTCGCAGGACGACAAGAGCCAGATCGAGGAGTACCTGCGCGAGTATCACGGTGAGGGCATCCAGCACATCGCCCTGGCCACCGACGACATCTACCGCACAGTAGACGTGCTGCGCGCGCACGGCGTGGCATTCCAGGACACGCCGGATACGTACTATGACGCCATCGCGGCGCGCGTCCCGGGCCATCGCGAGTCGGTGGCGGAGCTGCGCGCGCGATGCATCCTCATCGACGGCAACCCACAAAAGGGTGAGGGCGTGCTGCTGCAGATCTTCACCCGCAACGTCATCGGCCCGATTTTCTTCGAGATCATCCAGCGCAAGGGCAACGAAGGCTTCGGCGAGGGCAACTTCCGCGCGCTGTTCGAATCCATCGAGCAGGACCAGATCCGCCGCGGCGTGATTTGACGAACGGTAAGCTTGTGCTGCTGGTCGTTGGGTTCAGGGCCGGTGCTCGCGGGACAGGTATTCCTCGCTCTGCATCTCCGTCAGGCGGCTCGCGGTGCGTGCGAACAGCGCCGCGAGCCGCTCACCCCGATAGAGCGCGGCGGGCGCTGCCGCCGCGGCAACCACCAGAGTGACGTTGCGATCATAGAGCTCGTCGACCAGCGCGATGAAGCGGCGCGCCTCATCCTCGTGCTGAGCGTCGAGCAGCGGCACGCCGGACACGATCACCGCGTGGTACTCGCGCGCGATCTCGATGTAGTCGTTCTGGCTGCGTGGTCCGCTGCACAGCGCCGTGAAGTCGAACCACACCACCGCCGCACTGGCGCGGATCACGGCGATGGCGCGATCGTCGATCTCGATCGCGCCGCCCCGGGACGAATCGCGGTCGGCGAGCCGCCCGAACAGCGCCTCGAGGCGCGCAACCGTGTCCGGGGCGCTCGCCGGCAGATAAACGCCCGCCTGCGTCAGCTGCCGCAGCCGGTAATCGACGTCGCCGCCGAGGCGCAGCACCTCGAGATGCGCCTCGAGGAGCGCGATGGCGGGGAGAAAACGCTGTCGTTGCAGGCCGTCGCGGTAGAGATCGAGCGGCGGCACGTTGGAGGTCGCCACCAGCGTGACGCCGCGGCGGAACAACCCGGCGAACAGGCTGCCGAGAATCATCGCGTCGGCGATGTCGGCCACCTGCAGCTCATCGAAGCACAGCACGCGCACCTCGCGGGCAATGTCGGCCGCAATCGCCTCGAGCGGCGCGCGCCGCCGCGGCGTGCGTGCGAGCTGGCGGTGCACCTCGTACATGAAGCGGTGAAAGTGTCGTCGGCGCACGAGCGACTGCGGCAGGCTGGCGCAGAACAGGTCCATCAGCCAGGTCTTGCCACGGCCGACGCTGCCCCACAGGTACAGCCCCGTGAGCGGTGGCTGTGGCGCGCCGCCGGCGAGCGCGGCGAGCCAGCGTGGCAGCAGCGCAGTGCGCGCACCGCTCGACTCGAGCAGGCGATGCCGCAGCGCCTCGAGCCTACCCACCGCGACCACCTGCGCGGGGTCGGCGTCGAAGCGGCGCTGCGCGAGCTCGCGCTCGTAGAGCTGCTGCAGTCCCGCGGATGCGGAGGCGAGCTCGGGCGCCGCGGCCGTTGCGCTCGGTGGTGCGTCGCTCACGGGAGCTGTCAGGACTCGAGGTCGGGCAGGTTGCGGAAATGCTCGAGAGCCGCCGGGTTGGCGAGCGCGTCCACGTTCTTCACCGGCAGGCCGTGCACCACGTTGCGCACGGCGAGCTCGGTGATCTTGCCGGAGAGCGTGCGCGGCAGCTCGGGCACTGCAATGATCTTGGCCGGCACGTGCCGCGCGGTGGTGTTGCTGCGGATGACGCTGCGAATCTCTTTCTTCAGTGCCTCATCGAGCTGCACGTCCGCAACCAGGCGCACGAACAGCACCACGCGCACGTCGCCGTGCCAGTCCTGGCCGATCGCGAGCGCCTCGGCTATCTGCGGCAGGCTCTCGACCGCGGAGTAGATCTCGGCGGTACCGATACGCACCCCGCCGGGATTGAGCACCGCGTCCGAGCGCCCATAGATGATCACGCCGTCGTGCCCG
>Ga0335080_10004383_pt1 | contig 14372 bp, 13 predicted proteins | sample Lox_Sample_34_FD_206720 | JGI IMG/M metagenome (GOLD analysis project Ga0335080, IMG submission 206720) | Soil microbial communities from Loxahatchee National Wildlife Refuge, Florida, United States - Lox_Sample_3.4 | ecosystem: Environmental > Terrestrial > Soil > Wetlands | place: USA... | reverse complement strand
CAGCGACAAGAAGCAGATTACGAAGACGCTCGGCTATGACGGCGGGCCGGTGTTCTCGCGTGACGGCAAGATGATCGTGTGGCGTGCCGGATATCCGAAGACGCGGGAGGACACGGCGAAGTACAAAAATCTGCTCAAGGACAACCTGACCGCGCCGATGAAGATGGAGCTGATGGTGTCGAATGCTGATGGCAGCGGAGCGCGGCAGATCACGAGTTTCGGCTGCGCCAGTTTTGCGCCGACGTTCACGCCGGACGGCAGGAAGATCCTGTTTGCGAGCAACAAGCAGGAGTGCGACAGCCGTAAATTCGAGCTCTTCCTGATCAATGTGGACGGCACTGGCCTGGAACAGGTGACCATATTCGGGGGATTCACCAGCTTCCCCGAGTTCTCACCGGACGGGACGTCGCTGGTGTTTTGCTCGGATAAGGACGCCAAAGAGCGCTACGAGTTCAACATCTTCACAGCCAAATGGGGGAAGTGAGGGACTTGCTTCCCAAGCCGCCAGATGATAGCTCCAGAGAGGGGGTAACCATGCTACGTCGCGATTTACTCAAGACTGCCGCGGGCGCGGGCCTGACGATCCTCAGGAGCGGCACGCTGCGCGGGCAGAACGCGCCCAGCAACAAGCTGAACATCGCCCTGATGGGCGTGTGGGGCCGGGGGACGGCGCACTATAACGTCCTGCTCCGGGAGAACGTGGTCGCGTTGTGCGACGTGAACGACAACCGCACCAAGGAAGCGCTGGAGATTTTCCCCAAGGCGAAGACCTATTGGGACTGGCGCCGCTGCTTGGATCAGAAGGACGTCGAGGCCGTGGTCATCTGCACCGCGGACCATCACCATGCGTTCATCGCCAACTGGGCCCTGAATCGCGGCATGCACGTCTACTGCGAGAAGCCGCTCGGGATCACGGTTGAAGAAGCGCGAACGGTGCGCGCGAGCTACTTGAGCAAGCGGACGAAGCTGGCCACGCAGCACGGCACACAGCGGCACGCGTACCCGAATTTCGAACGCCTGCGCGAGCTGATCCTCGACGGCGCAGTGGGCGAGCTGCACACGATACACGGCTGGGACAGCCGGCAGTTGCCGAGGCCAGGCTACCCTGAAGGAGAAGGCATGGCGCCGGGGTTCCTTCACTACGAGCAGTGGATCGGCCCCTCGCCGTATCATCCCTACAGCCCGCAATACTTCGGCGGATCTTCCGGGATGAACTGCCTGTTCTGGAACATGTATCGCGATTTCGGCGTCGGGCAGATGGGCGACATGGGCGCACACACCATGGACCTGTTGTGGAACGCGATCGATGCGGGCGCGCCTGCAGCGATCGAGGTGGACCAGGAAGTCAGCGACAAGTACGACCCCAACATCACTCCGGTCAAGCTGAAGGCCACCTTCGAGCACCCCGCGAATCAGTGGCGAGGACCGATCAAAGTGGTCTGGTACCAGGGCGGGTTGAAGCCGAACGCCCCCAAGAATTACATCGACGTGACCCGCATTGCGAACGGCGCCATTTTCGAGGGCACCAAGGGTGCGGTCCTGGCCGACTTCACGACACGGGTGATCATCCCCAACAACGACGATGGCGATCTGACGTACTACAAGCGGCGCTCGAGGGAAGAGACGCTGCCGCTGATCGAAGGGACGGGGCAGGTGACCCAGGCCCAGCCGGGCCGCGGCGGACGCGGCGGGGGCCGGGGCGGAGCGGGCGCGCAGGGCGGACGCGGCGCCGGCCGTGGTCCGGGGCTGCCGGCGGGGTTCAGCGGGATGCCGAGCGCGGAAGTCGGCGCGAACGGCTTTCCCAAGGTGCAGATGATGGACGGCAACGTTCCGGCGGCGCTGGCTCTGCCCAACACGAACGTGCAGAACATCCTGGCGGCGGAGAAGGACGGCCGTGAGATACCGGCGGGCGACAGCCTGTTCCAGATGGACTGGCTGGACGCCTGCAAAGGGAAGAGCGCCAGCGTCGTGCACGGCACCAGTAGCAAGACCCATTGCGATTTCGATTATTCCGGCACAATGATCGAGCAGATGCTGCTTGGCCTGGTGGCGCACCGGGCTGGCAAGCGACTGGAGTACGATCCGGTCGCGGGCCGCGTGACCAACATGCCCGAGGCTAACGACTGGTTGAAGCGGACGTACCGGTCGGGGTGGACGCTGAACGGCTAGGGCTTGGCTGGCTTTAGTTCGCGGTACTCGAGTTTGCGCAGCGCGCCCTTTGTGTTGTACGACGCGAAGCCGAGTGGCGCAGAGAGTTTGATCTCGCCGTATCGCAGGCTGATCTTGCGGCCGGCGATCTCGGCGTTGACGATCGGCCGCTCGCCGATCCAAGCCAGGATCCGATCATCGGCCACCTTGAGCCGGAACACGTACCAGCGGCCGGTCTCGAATGCGAAGTAGGTCCGTGTCTCGTTGTCCGAAGCGTCCCAGCCGTCGATGCTCGACAGTCCGACGATATCGCCGCCCCAGCCGCCGGTCACCCAAGTGCAGAACGAATCCCCGACAGGAAACGTCAGACTTGCGAAGAAATCGCCGCCGGACTGGCGTGCGGCTTCGAACCGCACTTCGTAGTTGGACCGCGGGAATTCACCCGTAAAGGTGATTCCGGCGAGCGGATTGCCCGGGCCGATGACGATCGTGCCGTTCTCTACGCGTACTGGACCGCGGCCGGTGAACTCAGTTTCGCGCCAGCCCGCGAGCGACTTCCCGTCGAACAGCGATCGCCAGTCCGTCTGCCCGGGAGCGGCGATGGCAAACGACAGCGCGGCCACGAAGCGAAGGGCGGACGTCATCTGCTTACGGACTATATCATGGGGTGTGTGGCGTGCTTTACGTTCCATCGCGATCTGGACAGCAAACTTGTCGCTGATTCTGGCGTGGGTGCCGGTTGTCGTCGTGGTTTGGCTGTTCGATCGCGACCCGCTGCATGTGCGCACGGCGCATTGGTTCCGAGGACTCGCGCCAGCGCTCGCCAAGGTCAACCCGTGGCGGATCGAGATCTCCGGGCGGGACTACCTGAGCCACGACCGGGTGTACGTCATCGTGAGCAATCACCAGTCGCTGGCCGACATTCCGGTGATCTCGCTCCTGCGTCTCGACGCCAAGTGGCTGGCCAAGGCAGAATTGTTTCGCTTGCCGGTTTTCGGCAGGCTCATGCGGATGGCCGGCGACGTGCCGGTGGAACGCGGCGACCGGCGGAAAGCGGCCCGCGCACTGCTGGATTGCACGCGATACCTGCGGCGGGGCTGCTCGGTGATGTTCTTTCCCGAAGGCACTCGTTCGCGAGACGGGAAAGTACTGCCCTTTAACGACGGCCCGTTCCAACTCGCCATTCGGGAGCGCGTGCCGGTTCTGCCGCTGGCTATCGAGGGCTCGGGAAACGCACTCCCCAGGAATTCGTGGCTATTCGGGCCGCCGCAGGACATCCGGCTGCGGATCCTGGAGCCCGTCTCAACAAAGGGATGGGACGCGAGCCGGACCGCGGAACTTCGCGACCTGGTGCGGCAGAAAATTGTAGACAGCCTGGCGGCTAGCGCATCCGGTCCGTTTCCGTCTTCATGACGATGGCGTTATGGCGCGCCTGGTCCGCGTATACGGCTATCGATGGCCGCCGACTGGTGACTGCGTTTTTCAAGCTCTGGTACTTGTCCTCCAGAGCGTCCGCCGCTGCCACAACGGGACCGGCGAGGAGAATTAGCGCCACTAACGCGGGCAGCTTCACGGCACCTCCTCACTCCCGGCATTGTAGGCGTTGCGCGTCTGTCCGAACAGGTTCCCGATAGACCTGGTTTCCGAGCTGACCCGGAGTGTTGCCGGTGCGGATCGCCTGGCCGCTCAGAGTGTTGGTGACCCTCACCTCCGGGGTCAATGGAACTGCCCCGCGCTGCGGCGCAGGTTAAGCGCCGTGACGCGAAGCGGCTTCGGCCGCGATCCGGTTGGCGAACTCTCCGATCTCAGGCGGGGGCCAGCCTTGATCGAGCCCGTGGAGAAACGCGGCGGAAAAGGCATCGCCCGCGCCCACTGCATCGGCTACTTTCACAGGGTGGCCAGGGCAGTCGGTGCGCTCTCCATTCAGGAAGATGGTGCATCCAGCCGCGCCGCGCGTAATGCACGCCGAGTCCCACTGTTGCGGGCCTAACATCCGGTCCAACTCCATGGCCTCGGACTCATTGAGCTTCACTACGGTGGCCTGGGGCAGAAGCTCGGCAATCAGGGCGGGCGTGTAGCAGCCTGGGCGCAGGTTCACGTCGTAAAACCGTCGAGCTCGCGGGTAAGCATCCACCAAATCCTGGGTGAGCCGTCGCATCGCCGGCGCCGTCTGGTGTAGCGTGCCGAAACAGATCCAATGCGGGGCGAAGTCGACCGGGCGAGCGGGAATGCAATCGTACGCCGCCGGGCGATGAATCGTGAACGTGGGCTGCCCGTCGGAATCGAGCGCGACCGTCACCGTGCCGGTGGGGGTTCCCTTAACCGTGGAGATGAAATCCGTCGGGATGCCGCGGGCCGCGGCTTCGGCCAGCGCGGCGCGTCCCAGCTCGTCGTCGCCGACAGCGCTCACGAATGCGACGTTATGTCCCAGCCGTCGCGCCTGGACCGCCAGGTTGAAGGGAGCGCCGCCGAGGTGCGCCGTGCCGTCGATCAGGTCCCAGAGAATTTCGCCGATGGAGAGCAGGTTCACGGTGATAGTATGAGCTACTGGAATTCAGAGTCAGAATTCAGAATAAAACACATGAGCAGCGGCGGCACAAACACTTATCTTCTGCGGAGCACGGCGGTCGCGGCACTGGGCGGCCTGCTGTTCGGTTTCGACACGGCCGTGATTTCGGGCACCACTCAGGCCCTGACCGAAGTCTACAGCCTGACGCCGACGATGCTCGGCATCACCGTTTCGAGCGCCCTTGCCGGCACTGTGGTCGGATCGGCGACGGCGGGCGGACCGGCCGACCGCTACGGCCGGAAGGCTTCGCTGGGAGTTCTGGCCGTGCTGTATGTGCTCACCTCCCTCGGTTGCGCGATAGCGTGGGATTGGACTTCGCTGCTGGTGTTCCGCGCTATCGGGGGCCTGGCCATCGGCGGATCGAGCGTGATTGGGCCGATGTACATCGCCGAAGTCGCCCCTGCGGCGAAGCGGGGCCGGCTGGTGGGAATGTTCCAATTCAATATCGTGGTTGGAATTCTGCTGGCCTACCTTTCGAATTACCTCATCGGCACTCTGGGCTTCGGCGAAGATGAATGGCGCTGGAAACTGGGAATCGCGGCGGTGCCCGCGGCGCTGTTCTTTGCTCTCTTGTTCGGCATTCCGCAAAGCCCCCGCTGGCTGGTGCGGCAGGGGCGCCTGGCGGAAGCCGAAGAGGTGCTGAAACAGACCGGCGAGCCCGACCCGGCTGCCGAAGTGAAAGACATCCTGGAGTCGATCGGCACTGAGCGCGAACACGCGTCTACGCCCCTGTTTTCGCGGCGCTACCGCTTTCCCATTTTTCTGGCGATCTCGATTGGCATATTCAACCAGCTTTCCGGGATCAACGCCATCCTGTATTACCTGAACGATATTTTCCAACGGGCAGGATACACCAAGGTATCCGGGGATCTGCAGGCGGTGGCGATCGGCGCCACCAACCTGCTGTTCACCGTGATCGCAATGAGCGTGATCGACCGCCTTGGCCGGAAAAAACTGCTGCTGACGGGCGCAGTGGGCACGGCCGTGTGTCTTGCCGGAGTGGCGGCCATCTTTGCGACTCACCGGTACGAAGGCACGCTGCTGTGGCTGCTGGTTGCCTTCATCGCGCTGTTCGCCTTTTCGCAGGGTGCAGTCATCTGGGTCTATCTCAGCGAGGTATTTCCGAACGTCGTGCGTGCGAAGGGACAGAGCCTTGGAAGCTTCACGCACTGGATCATGAACTTCGCGATCTCGCTGGTGTTTCCGGTGCTCGCCGCGAGGTCGGGGGCGGTTCCCTTCGGGTTTTTCGCGGCGATGATGGTCGTGCAGGTTCTGGTGGTCTGGCGGGTGTACCCCGAGACTTCGGGGATCACCCTGGAGGAGATGCAGAAGAAGCTCGAGACCGCTTGAGCCGCGGGCCGCGTTCTACACTAGATACGGAGGGCGGGTGAATGCACTCGCACACGCACAATCACGTCCATACCCAGGCCACAGGGAGCATTCTGCGATGGTCGCTGGCCGCAACCACCATTTTCGTTCTGGTGGAACTAGCGGCCGGAATCAAGGCCCATTCACTTGCGCTGCTCTCCGATGCCGGACATAACTTCACCGATGCCGTGGCGCTGGGCCTGGCATGGGTTGGCGTGTATCTCCAGGCAAAGCCGGCGGACGAGATCAAGACCTATGGATATCACCGGGCGAGTGTGCTTTCGGCGTTCGTCAACGCGCTGACTCTGGTCGCGCTTTCCGTCTGGATCCTGTATGAAAGCGTGGCGCGGCTGCGAAATCCCGAGCCTGTGCGCGAAGGGATCATGATGGCCGTGGCCGGACTCGGCTTGCTGCTGAACGGCGGCATCGTGGCGGTGCTGCGCGCGGCTAGCCGCAGCGATCTCAATATTCGCAGCGCATTCGTCCACATGCTGGGGGATGCGCTGGGTTCGATCGCGATCGTGGCCGGCGCCTTCGCTATTCGCTACACCGGCTGGATTGCCGTGGATCCGCTGCTCTCGATCGCCATCGCGCTTTTGATTGTCTGGACCGCTTGGGATATCGTCCGCGAATCGTTGAACATCCTGCTCGAAGGGCTGCCGCGCGGGATCAGGCTGAGCGAGGTCGCGGCGGCCATGGCAACCATAGATGGGGTGCTGGATGTCCATGACCTGCACATCTGGAGCCTGGGCTCGCAGACGCACGCGTTGAGCTGCCACGTCAAGATCGAAGACGTCCCGCCGTCCGCAAGCGACTCGATTCTGCAGCGGCTGAACACGATGCTGGAGACTCGATTCGGGATCTCGCACACGACGGTTCAGTTCGAGCATGCAAGCTGCGCGATCAGCGAGAACGGGTGCGCCATTCCGGTGCACGAACACCATCATCATGAACACTGATGCCGGGCAGCGGATTCCAGGCCGCCGGCGGGCGATTCTCGCTCGAGCGGAGGAGGGATGACTACGTCACCAGCCCGCGCCGCACGGCGCTCAGCACCAGCTCGGCGGTGCTGTGCAGATCCAGCTTTTCCATGATGCGCCAGCGGTGCGTCTCGACGGTGTGCAGGCTCAGGTTGAGGCGGTTGGCAATTTCCTTATTGCTGTTCCCCTCGGCGAGAAGCTGGTAGACCTGGCGCTCGCGGTCGGTGAGCGTGTCGAAGCGGTCGGTGGCTTCCCTGGCGTCGCTCAGGCGGGCGAGACTGTCCTGAAAGATGCGGGCCACGGCGGGGCTGAAGAATGCAAGGCCCTTCTGTACATTGAGAATCGCCTGGATCAGTTCCTCGCCAGCCGAGTTCTTGAGCAGGTAACCGCGCGCGCCTGCCTTCACGGCCCGGAGGACGTAACGCTCATCGCTGTACATGCTGAGCATGAGGATGCCGGTATGCGGCGAGTGCCTGAGAATCTGGGCGGTGGCTTCGATCCCGTTTAGCTCCTTCATGGCGACGTCCATGACCGCGATGTCGGGCTTGAGCCGCCGCGCAGCTTCCACGGCTTCGATCCCGGAGCTGGCCTCGGCGACGACATCGAAATCGGGGTTGGTTTCCAGAATGTGGCGCAGGCCTTGCCGCATCAGGGTGTGATCGTCTGCAAGTAGAATGGTGACCGGCATCAGGCGTGAGCCTCTACCGCCTGCAGGGGGATGCGGAGGGCGATGCGGGCGCCGCGTCCCGGGGCGGAGTCGATGATGAGGGTTCCGCCGGCGTTGGCCGCCCGCTCGCGAATACCGAGCAGCCCGAGGCCGCCGCCTGGCTTGGCATCGGGCTGGAAGCCCCGGCCGTTGTCCTCGATTTCGGTAACGAGGCACTCGGGCAACTGGCGGACGCTGACCCGAACCATGCGCGCGCCTGAGTGCTTTTCGCAGTTATGGAGGGCCTCCTGCACCACCCGGTACACGCAGGTCTTCACGGAATCGGGGAGGCGATCGGCGACGTTGTCTTCAACGAACTCGCATTGAATCCCGCTGCGCCGCAGGAAATCCTCGAGCTGGAACTGCAGCGCGGGCACCAGCCCGAGATCGTCGAGCAGCGCGGGCCGCAGCAGCACGGATATGTTACGGATAGTCTGCACGGTACGTTCGGCGAGTTCGCGCGCGCGATCCAGCCGGGCTTTGAGAAGGCCGGGCGGCCCCGCGAGAAGGGCCTGCGCGTGCGATATCTCGATCTGCAAAAGGGCCAGGGTCTGGCCGATCTCGTCGTGCAGCTCACGCGAGAGCCTGCGGCGGCCCTCCTCCTCGACCTCCAGCAGGCGGGCCGAAAGCTGCTGCAACTCGAGCTTAGCCTGAGCGACCTGGGCGAAGTTTTCTTCCGCCTGTCGTTCCAGGTTTTCCGCATGACGGAGACTGAGTCGCGCCACCAGAATGCACAGCAGAACGCTGATCACGAGCATCAGGAGCAGGCCCCCGGCGGCACGCCGGCGCGTGCCGGCGAACTCGCCCTGGCTGTTCTGAAGACGCTGCTGGTCGGCGGCCGTGAGGTCGCGCAGCACGTTATATAACTCGCCGCGGCGGGGCACGATCTCGCGTTCGAGAAATGCCATCTGCGCCTTGTCGGTAGAGTGGGCCATGGTCTGCGGAATGGGTTGGATCACCGCCCAGAATTCACCCAGGCTCTTGCGGATCTGAGGCACGACCTGGCGGTGATTGGGCGCGCGGTCCAGAACTCGAAGAGCGCTTTCGTTCTCACGCTTCATCGTCTCGAGCTGGGAAAGAAGAACCTCCCCCTGGGCGGGCGTGGGATCGATGAAGTAGTCGCGGACGTAAATGCTGGCCAGCCAGAGATTGCGGCGCAACGCGGTGAGGGCATCGTCCTGCTCGACGAAATGGCGGTAGATTTCGAGGTGCTGCTGAGAAACGGTGGTTTGAATGTAATAGGCCTCCACAGCCGAGAGCACGAGCACGGCTATCACGGCGCCGTACCCGGCCCGCAAAACGGTGCGCTTGCTCCAGGCGAAGGCCACTGAATTCATCTTAGCTCCGGGGCGGAACTCGCTGAAAATACGATCTTCACCGTATTTGCCGGGACGCCGTCGAGCCCTAACATGAAGTTATCCAGACTGCCCACCGGCTTCAAATGGCGCTGGAGCCTGGGCCGTCTGCCAAACAAGAGAGTCGTTGCCCCTTCGCGGGGTAACATGGGGCGGTTCCCAAACGCCGCCCCTCTTTTTTTTGGTGCCGCAAGAACGGGGACCATGTGACTTCGGTCCTATCGCGGAACAACATCTCTCTTTAGGCTGGAATTGGAGCAATCATGAATTCCAGCATCGAGCAAAAATCGGGTCTGTGGAAACACGGCCTGCTTCTTACCTTACTCTTCGGCTTCACGGTGATGATCGTCGGCGGCGTCCTGATGTACCGCAGCCGTGCGCCGATCCCATCGCGCGTTACTGCTCCGGACGGGTCCACTCTGTTTACCGCGGCGGACATTCAGCAGGGTCAGGACCTGTTCCGCAAGCGCGGCCTCATGGATTACGGAACTGTACTTGGGCACGGCGCCTACCTGGGGCCGGACTACACCGCCGAGGCACTTCACTGGATGACAGAAGCCATGCGCAGCGAGAAGGCAGCGGACTACGGTTCGCTCGGCGTCGGGCAGAAGGCCGCCGTGGACGCGGAGATTGCGCAGGAGCTGAAGATGAATCGCTACGCCGGCGGCACACTGGCATTCACCGCCGGGCAGGTGGCCGGTTGGAATGTGATCGTGAATCGCTATTACGAACTGGTTCTCAAAGGCCAGCTCGAGCGGGCGCTGCAGAAAGGCGCGCTGCTTCCCGTCGCAGAGGGTGGTGGCGATCCGGCCCGCGACCGCGAAGCAGCCCGCCAACTGGCGGCGTTCGTAACCTGGACGGCGTGGCTCTCCGTGGCGAAGCGGCCCGAGGCCGCTCACTCCTACACCAACAATTGGCCATACGACAAGGCCGCAGGGAACACCGCGACCGCCGGGTCGATGATGTGGAGCGCGGTGAGCGTCGCTACGCTCCTCTTCTTCCTAGCGCTGATTCTCTACTTCCAGCACCGCTACCAATTGAGCGCCGTGGATGTGCCCAACCCGAAATACCGCTATGACCTCGCGGAGGCGCCGCTGACGCCGTCGCAGCGCGCGGCCGCCAAGTATTTCGTCATCGCGCTGGTGCTCTTCCTGGTCCAGTGCCTCCTCGGCGGCAAGATGGCGCACGACTACGTGGACGGGGCGAGCTTCTTCGGATTCAATCTCTCGCAGTACCTGCCGTTTAACATCGCGCGCACCTGGCACCTGCAGCTCGCGATCTTCTGGATCGCGACCGCATGGCTGGGCATGGGCATCTTCATCGCGCCATTGGTCAGCGGGCGGGAGCCGCGCGGGCAGCGGACGCTGGTGAACATTCTGTTCGGCGCGCTGGTGATCGTCGTCGTTGGGAGCCTCGCGGGCGAGTATCTCTCGATCAAGGGGCTGCTCGGGAAAGCCTGGTGGTGGCTCGGCACGCAGGGCTGGGAGTACCTGGAGCTGGGCCGGCTGTGGATGCTGCTGCTGATCGCGGGCATGGCAATCTGGCTGTACATCGTAGCTCGCGGCCTGCGGGCGGCGCTTAAGGCCGAGAGCGACCGCGGCGGGCTCACGCACCTGCTGCTCTACAGCTCGACCGCGATTCCCGTGTTCTACTGCTTCGCGCTTTTCGTGAACCGCGACAGCCACATCACCATGGCCGACTACTGGCGCTGGTGGCTCATTCACCTGTGGGTGGAAGGGATGTTCGAGGTGTTCGCCGTGGTGGTGATCGGGTTCCTGATGGTCCGGCTGGGGCTGGTAACGGCGCACAGCACGTTGCGCGCGACGTACTTTCAATTGATCATCCTACTGGGCAGCGGCATCATCGGCACGGGACATCACTATTACTGGATCGGCGCGCCGGAGGCCTGGATGGCGCTAGGCGCGGTGTTCAGCGCGCTGGAAGTGATACCGCTTTCGCTGTTGATGGTCGAGGCGTACGGACAGTACAAGGTGATCAAGGCGGGCGGCCACGAATTTCCATACAAGGCAGCCTTTTGGTTCCTGCTCGCCACCGGCTTCTGGAACCTCTTCGGCGCCGGCGTGCTCGGCTTCCTGATCAATCTGCCGTTCGTAAGCTACTTCCAGCACGGATCGTTTCTGACTGCGGCGCACGGCCACGGCGCGCTGATGGGCGTCTACGGCATGCTCGCGGTTGCGCTGGCCCTCTTCTCGCTGCGCAACATCGTCGATCCGCGCTACTGGAAAGAGCGCTGGTTCATGGCCGGCTTTTGGGGTCTGAACGCCGGTCTCATGGGAATGATCGTGATCACACTGGTGCCCATCGGCGTGTTGCAGGCGGTCGCGAGTTTCAACAACGGCTTCTGGAGCGCTCGCTCGCTGGAGTTCTACCGGCAGCCCGTGGTGCAGACCCTGCTCTGGCTGCGCATGGCGCCGGACACGGTGTTCATCGCAATCGGAGCGCTTCCGATCGTCGCGGGAGCGGTATATGGCTTCCTGCATCTCCGGCCCCTGCGGGAGCCGCACGCAGTCAAAGAGGCGATTGAAGAAGCGGAAGAGGAGCTGGTCGGCGTCTAGACCACCGGATTCCTCAGCACACCTGCCTGCTCCAGCTCGACCTCGACGACGTCGCCGGGCGACATCCTGCGGGTGTTGCCCGGCGTTCCTGTGTAGATGATGTCGCCGGGCTGCAGCGTGACCCAGCCGCTGACCCAGCTCAGAATCGCCGGGACGTCGAAGATGAGATCGCTGGTGTACTGCTTCTGAACGGTCTCGCCGTTGATCCGCGTCTGCAGCAGAAGCTTCCCGTAATCCGCGCCGGCGAGAATGGCGGGACCGAGCGGGGCGAACGTGTCCGAGCCCTTCGCGCGCCACCATTGCAGGTCTTTCTTTTCGCCGTGCTGCCAGTTGCGATCGCTTACGTCGTTCCCGGCGGTAACGCCGAACACGGCGTCGCGGGCCTCCGCCACACCGGCATTGTGGAGCTTCTTGCCGACGACCACGACCATTTCGCCTTCGGAGTGGACATCGGTGGCGTCGCGCGGGATGGCGATCGGGTCGCCCGGATTCTGCAGTGCGGACAGGGGCTTGTAGAACATTTCCGGGTGGGCCGGCTGCGGACGATTCCCGAGGTGGCTCTTGTAGTTCAGTCCGACGGCGAGGATCTTGCCCGGCTGGAGCGGGTAAAGCAGCTTCACATCGGTGAGCTTGTGGGTGACGCCGCTGGGCGTACGGGAGTCGAAGAGGCCGCCCTGGATTTCGCGGACGGTGTCGCCATCGAGGATGCCGAAAGCGGTGCTGGCGCCTGTGGAGTAGCGGATGAATTTGGTCACGACCTGATTATTGTAGCGTCAGCCGAGATGGGCCACGATTTCCTGCCCGGCGCGCGTAGCGCGGCGGAAAGCCAGCTTGAGCAATGGCGGCGCGATCAAGGTAGTGGCCATCGACATGAACACGATGATGCCGTAGACGCCATGAGCCATCACACCCAGGTTGAGCCCGATCTGCGCGACGACCATCCCGACCTCGCCGCGCGGCACCATGCCCACGCCGATGCGAATGGCATCCGTGCGGCCCATCCAGGCCGCGCCGAGCCCGCAGCCCACGAACTTCGACGCCACCGCGGCAATCACGATAATCCCGGCCAGCGCCATGGTCGATGCCGTGGCGAAAGCCGAAAGATCGAAATGGAGCCCGATGCCGGCCAGGAAGAAGGGCACCAGCAGTTCGCTGACGCCGCTAGTCATGTCCTGTAGCCGCGGCTCGGCGGTCTCAGAGAGAGCCATGCCGGCGAGAAACGCCCCGATGATCGCCGCGACTCCCGCGTAGACCGCCAGCAGCGCGAGGGCGAACAGCAGGGTCATGGCGATGGCGAAATCGCCCTCGGGAAGGTTAAGCCGGGAGCGGACCCGCGGGACCACCCGCCTCACGGTGAGGGTGCCGAACTTGGCGAGGAAGACCACGAAGCCGAGTGCGATTGCGCCGGTCAACACGATGTCCACATAATTCGCCGTCCCCTTGGCCAGCCCGCTGACCACGGCGAGTACGATGAGGCCGAGAACGTCGTCCACCACGGCGGCGGCGAGAATCACTCCGGCTGCCCGGGTGCGCAGAAGCCCTCGCGCGGCGAGAACCTCGGCGGTAATGCCGACGCTGGTCGCCACCATCGCGGCTCCGGTGAAGATGCTCTCCAGGCGTGGCTGGCCCCAAAGCGCGGAAATGCCCCAGCCGCATAGGAAAGGGACTACCACGCCGGCGACCGCTACCAGCAGTGCCGTTCCTCCCACCTTGACCAGCTGCGATGCCTTGACTTCGAGCCCCACGCGGAACAACAGGAACATCACCCCGAGGTCGGAAAGGATCTCCAGGATCTGGTTGGGAGCCATCCATCCCAGAACGTGCGGGCCGATGAGGATGCCGGCGAAGATTTCGCCGACGATCCCGGGCTGGCCGAGGCGCTCGAAGATCTCGCTGAGCAGCTTGGCGGAGGCGAACACCACCAGCATGGAAAGCGGAATCTGCGCCGCGGCCGACATGCCTTAATTATCGGCCGGAAGCCGAGCTGGTTCAGCAAATTGGAGGTGCAAATCGGGCTCATTACAACCCCGCCGCGCTAAAATGACGTTGTGCCATGGCGCTGATCGCGGTTTCCGGGCATCCCGGGTGCAGGTTCGAGGAGGTGGCGCGGTTCAGCGCGCAGAAGCTCGGGTTCGAGCTGCTGACCCAGGCCCGCATCCGTACGCTCGCGCGCGAGGAATTCGGCGAATCCGCCAAGATTCCCGACAAGGCGTACCCGTCGCTGGTCACCTCCGTACTGGCTCACCTGGCCACCGAGCACCACGTGGTGTATTGCGCCGCCGGGGGCGAAGTCCAGGCCAAGCACTTCCCCGGAACGCTGCGCGTCCATGTGGTGGCGCCAGAGAACGTGCGCATCGGGAACCTGATGCTCGATCACCGCCTCGATCGTGCTGCCGCGCGCAAGCTGCTGCTCGAAATGGAGGCCAACGACCGGGCCGACCGCAAAGCGAAATTCGGGAAGACCAAAGCCACGGCCGAGCTTTTCGACGTGGTGCTCAACAGCGAAGCGCTCACAACCGAGCAGATGGCCGAGCTGGTCGAAACCGCCGTCCGTACCACGGGCCTGGTGGAGCGCGGCTTTCTTTCGCCGGCCGCCGAAGCGCAGCTCCAGTTTCAGATGCGCTTCCGGCTGTCGCGATACGGAATCGTGCCGCCGGGGAATGTGACCCT
>Ga0335080_10004381_pt1 | contig 14373 bp, 10 predicted proteins | sample Lox_Sample_34_FD_206720 | JGI IMG/M metagenome (GOLD analysis project Ga0335080, IMG submission 206720) | Soil microbial communities from Loxahatchee National Wildlife Refuge, Florida, United States - Lox_Sample_3.4 | ecosystem: Environmental > Terrestrial > Soil > Wetlands | place: USA... | reverse complement strand
CTCACGTGTGATAAACTTCCGCCCCAGCCGTTACTTTCACTGCACGTTGCATCGCTATGAAGCTTCAATCCAAGACCCCGGAGGTCTGGTAGATGGGCCTGGTACTGCTGGTTGTCATCTGGTTGATCACCCTCGTCAGCACTTACTTCTTCATAGCCAAAACCTGGTGGTTGCCGCACGGAGTTTCAGCCGCAACCGGTTGGATCGACGGCCAGTTTGCCCTGACCTACATCGTCATGGGTATCATTTTCGTGGCCGCCCAGCTGGCATTGGGGTATCTGGTATGGAAGTACCGCGATACGCCGTCGTCTGAGCCGGTGCGTTACTCCCACGGCAACACCACGCTGGAAGTTGTCTGGACCACGCTGACCGCTATCCTCTTTATCGGCTTGAACCTCATGGGCAGCCACGTGTGGGCCAGCGAGCGCTTTGCCCCGGCGCAAGCGGGAGCGGTGCCGGTGGAGGTTACGGGCATGCAGTTTGCCTGGTACTTCCGCTATCCCGGAGCGGATGGCAAATTTGGCGCGACCAGCGCCAAGCTGATGGATCCCTCCGCCGGAAACGAGTCGGCCATCGGACTGGATACCACCGATCCGGCGTCGAAAGATGACGTAGTCACCGGAACCATGTATCTGCCGGTGGGGCGCGAGGTCGATCTGCGGGAGCGCGCAGTGGATGTGATCCACAGCTTCTTCGTTCCGCAGATGCGTTTCAAGCAGGACGCGGTGCCCGGGCTGGAGATCCACATGCATTTCACGCCCACGGAGATTGGCGAGTACGAGATTGCCTGCGCCGAGCTGTGCGGTCTGGGACATTACAAGATGCACGGGATGTTGCACGTCGTCAGCCAGGAGGATTTTGACAAGTGGCTGGCGGCGCGGGAGGCGGAGAAACAATAATGGTTGCTCAGGATCCTCACGGACACGGCGCCCACGCGGCCCCGACCGGCTTTATCCGCAAATATGTTTTCAGCCTGGATCACAAGGTAATCGGCCTCCAGTACTACTTTCTGGCGCTGACGGCAGTATTTGTCGGAATGTTCCTCTCGCTGCTGATGCGCATCCACATGATCTGGCCGACCGCGGTGCTGCCGCTGGTGGGTGAGATCAAGCCGGAAACCTACCTGCAGATTCTCACCATGCACGGCACCATCATGGTGTTCTTCGTGCTGACCACGGCCCCGCAGGGCGGGTTCGGCAACTATTTCCTGCCGATTCAGATTGGCGCGCCCGATATGGCCTTTCCCGTCCTGAACATGCTTTCGTTCTGGACGACCTTCGTTGCGTTCGTGGTTCTGGTGGCTGCATTTTTCGTGACCGGTGGCGCGCCTCTGCACGGCTGGACGGGCTACGCCCCGCTGAGCGCGCTGCAGAGCGCTGGGCCAGGCGAGCAACTGGGCGCGGATTTGTGGATCACCAGCATTGCCCTGTTTTGTGTTGCGTCGCTCATGGGCGCGCTCAACTTCATCACCACGACGCTCGACCTACGCGCCAAAGGCATGACGCTGATGCGCATGCCGCTGACGGTGTGGGCCTGGCTTATCACCGCCATCCTGGGCCTGCTGGCCTTCGGTGTGCTGCTTTCAGCCGGCATCCTGTTACTGCTTGATCGCAACCTGGGAACCAGCTTTTACGTTCCGCTGGTGGTGGTGAATGGGCAGGTGATGGGCCACAAAGGCGGCTCGCCGCTGCTCTGGCAGCACCTGTTCTGGTTCTTTGGGCATCCCGAGGTCTATATTGCCATTCTTCCCGGCATGGGCGTGGCCTCGCAGCTTCTGTCGACCTTCGCGCGCAAGCCGATCTTCGGCTACCGCGCCATGGTCTACGCCATCATGGGCATTGGCATCCTGGGTTTCATGGTCTGGGGCCATCACATGTTCATGAGCGGCATGAGCCCGTATTCGGCCTTCGCGTTCTCGGTGATGACCATGGCCATCGGCGTTCCCTCGGCCATCAAGACTTTCAACTGGCTGGGAACGCTGCTGCACGCGCGCATTCGCTTTCAGACGCCGATGCTGTTCGCCATCGGCTTCGTTTCGCTGTTCGTTTCGGGCGGCCTGAGTGGGCCGTTCCTGGCGCAGCCGGTCCTGGATATTCCGCTGCATGACACTGCTTTCGTGGTGGCCCACTTCCACCTGATCATGGGAGTGGCGGCGATCTTCGGCATCTTTGGCGCTACCTATTATTGGTTCCCGAAGATGTTCGGGCGCATGATGAATGAAGGTTGGGGAAGAATTCATTTCTTCTTTACCCTGATCGGAACCTATTGCGTCTTCATGCCGATGCATTACCTGGGAATGGCAGGACAGCCGCGGCGCTACTCGCAGTTCACGGAGTTGAATTATCTGCATCCCCTGATCCCGCTGAATACTTTCATCACGTACGCGGCCTTTGTCACCATAACGGCGCAGTTCATCTTCCTGTTCAATCTGTTCTGGAGCATGTTCAAAGGCGAAAAGGCCAGCGACAATCCCTGGCAGGCAACAACGCTCGAGTGGACTACGGCCACGCCACCGCCGCATGACAATTTCGGCGGACAGACTCCTGTGGTCTATCACGGTCCTTATGAGTACAGCGTGCCGGGAGCGCCCAAGGATTATGTGATGCAGACCGATCCGGCGGGTGTGACTGCACACTAACAACGGCGGACGCGGGCGAGGGCGCCCGCGCCACAAGAATATTCATGGTTACGTTGTCTCCTACAGGCACACTCCAGGATTTGAAGACCGGGCTGGGTGGTGGAAGTACGCGGCCACCAGCTCCGGGAGGCGGTGACGGCGGCCGCGGCGACGGTAACGGCAATGGGCCGGACTATTCCGGCCGGCTGCGGCGCACGCGGCTGGGGCTGGTAGTCGGGCTGTCCTCGGTGACGATGATCTTTGTGGCGCTGACCAGCGCCCTGGTCGTGCGCCGCGGGCTGCCGACCTTCGACGAGCGGACAGGAACCTACGTCCGCGACTGGCTGACCATGAGCCTGCCGGTCGGGATGCTGCTTGTGAATACGCTGCTGCTGCTGGTCAGCAGCGTCAGCGTGGAACTGGCACGGCGGCAGATCGCGCGGCGGACGCTTCTCGCGCAAGTGGAATCAATTCCCGGAGTCACGCTCGGGCCGGAGCGGCCGATACCCTGGCTGGGCATCACGGTGATTCTTGGCCTGGGATTTCTGGTCGGCCAGTGGCTGGCCTGGCAGGAGCTGGCGGCGCGGGGATTTTATCTGGCCACCAGCCCGAGCAGCTCATTTTTTTATCTGCTGACGGCCACGCACGCGGTTCACCTGACCGGCGGATTGCTCGTGATGCTGTACGCCGTGGCCATCTCGCTCATGCGCAAGCCGCTGCCGGTGCAGCGCATCGTGATTGATATCACCGCCTGGTACTGGCATTTCATGGCGCTGCTGTGGATTTATATTTTTGCGTTGCTGTGGTTCATGCGCTGATACGGACGAGTTATTGTTGGTGACAAAATGTATTTCTGTCATCTCGAGCGCAGCCGGATCGATCGCGCAGCGATTGATCTGGCGAAGTCGAGAGACCTGTTTTGCTTGCTGAAGACAGCAGGTTCCTCGACTGCGTTCCACCATTTCGGCTGCAATGATGGAACTCCGCTCGGAATGACAAAAGTGCTAAGGTTGCTCTGGTTCAAAGCTCCGGAGGAGATCGAAACTCATGGCTGATATTGCGGTGCCGCACTCCAGCGCGACTGCTGGACCGTATGAGCCGTCACTGTTCGGGACTTATTCCAAAAAGATTGGGATGTGGTTGTTCCTGCTCTCCGATTCGTTGACCTTCGGGGCGCTGCTGTGGGCATACACCTACGGACGGGTTGCGACCCCCAACTGGCCGACGCCGTTCCACTCCGAGAGCATTCGCAACGCAACCCTGATGACCGCGTTCCTGCTCACCAGTTCTCTCACCATGGTGCTGGCGGTGCGCGCTGCGGTGGACGGCAGGGCGAAAGCGCTGCGCATGTGGCTGCTGGCCACCATGGCTTGCGGCACTGCGTTCGTCATTCTCCACGGACGCGAGTGGTCGAATCTGATTGCCGAGGGCCTTACCCTCCCCGTGTTTCCCACTCCGCCCGGCGAGGCCAATCCGGAGTTCGCCAACGTCGCTCAAACCGTTCCCATGTTTCCCGCCACTTTCTTTGGGCTGACGGGCATGCACATGCTGCACGTGACCATCGGCGTGATCTATCTCGGCGTGGTGGCGCTGCGGAAAAAATTTATCCCCATTCTCTTGGGCCTGTGGCTGGTGGCCTGGCTCGCGACTCCCGCCTACAGTCCATTTCACTACGGGGCGCACTTCCTGCTCCTGTCAGCGATTGTTATTTCCATCATCCTTTGGCTCAAGCCGAAGGTTTACGATCCGTCAGACGTCGAGGTGGCGGGGCTTTACTGGCACTTTGTCGATCTGGTGTGGATGTTCATCTTCCCGCTGGTGTACCTGATGTCGACGAGGATCGTGTAGCCACGGGCGTCTCGCCCGTCCGAGATTCGAGGAGAGCCTAATGGATGCGGTTCAAATGGCAATCGAGGAACAGGTTTTCGAGCAGCACCGCCATCACTCCAAGAGCACTTTCTTTTGGGTGTGGGGGGCGCTGCTGCTCATGACAGGGATTGAAGTTTATCTGGCGTACCAGAACATGGAGCCGTTGCGGATGCTGAGCATCCTCATGGGCCTCTCGATTATCAAGGCCGCGCTGATCATCGCCTACTTCATGCACATGAAGTTTGAGGTGTCGCGCATGAAGTGGCTTACTATGACGTCGCTGGTCTTCTGCCTGGCCATGATGCTGGTGTTTTTGCCGGATGCGTTCCGCATCCTGCACCTCGGAGTACGATGAAGGCCGCCATTCTAAGCTTGTTGCTGGCTCTGTGGGCTGCGCCCGCCTTCGCCCAGGGCTGCGCCATGTGCTACACCAGCGCCAAAGGCGCGCCTAAAGAAGGGCAGATGGCCATCAATCGCGGAGTGATGGTGCTGCTGGTGCCCCCGGTGGGATTGATGACGCTGGGTGTGGGCGCGGCGATGCGGTACGGGAAGAAGAGAGACGAAGAAAACAAAGATTAATGCTTTTGTTGGCACGCGGCCCCGAGGAATCGGGGCCTTTTGTTTTTTGTCATCCTGAGCGGAGCAGGAAGTTCGCGCAGCGAAGTTCCTGCGGAGTCGAAGGACCCTATGCCCGTGTGTACGACCACCGGCCCGGCAAGGAATCCTCTGATCGGCTTTGCGTTGCCTTGCGCGGCAACTTCGCTCAGGATGACATTGTTCTAACGGGTGGAACATGGGAATCGTCGCCAGCAAGCCGCGGCAGGTATTTGTCATCCTGAGCGGAGTATCTGCCGCGCCTCGCGGCAGATGCGGAGTCGAAGGAGCCCATGATCGCGAGTGCTGCCACAAGCCTGAAAAGGAATTCTCTGATCGATTTTGAGAGAATTCCTTTCAAGGCCGGTGGCGGTGACCAGGTGCATGGGGTCCTTCGACTCGTGCTCGCATGCGCTCGCACTTCGCTCAGGATGACCGTCGGGAGAGTCAGGTTGACCTGCAGGGGTGGTGGCTCAGTTTCAAATCTGGATTGGTGTCATCCTGAACGAAGCCGCTTTTCAGGCGGAGTGAAGGATCTTGCGTGCGGCTCCAGTTATTGTCCACGCGAGATTCCTCGCCCCGCTGGTGAAAACGCGGGGCGTCGGAATGACGTCTCTTAGAGTTAAGTTCAAACTGAGCCACTAGCCCTTCAGGGTGTAGGATCCGTCGATGCCTTATAATAAAAAGATTCTCTTGTCGCTTTGACGAAGTCTGAGCGCGGCGATCCCTTCAATCGATGTCCACGGAAAGCATTGTTGTTCGCGGGGCCCGGGTTCATAACCTCAAGAATATCGACTTTGAAATTCCCCACAATTCCCTCACCGTCGTGACCGGCGTCTCCGGCTCGGGCAAATCTTCGCTGGCCTTTGACACCATCTACGCCGAGGGGCAGCGGCGCTACGTGGAGTCGCTCTCGGCCTACGCGCGGCAATTTCTCGAGCGGATCGAAAAGCCGGACGTCGACGCCATCGAAGGCATCGCGCCCGCAGTTGCGATCCGGCAGAAGAATACAACCCGCAATCCTCGCTCGACAGTTGCCACCGCGACCGAAATCTTCGACTACCTGCGCCTGCTGTTCGCCCGCATCGGCAGAACCTATTGCCTGCAGTGTGGGAACGAAGTCAAGCGCGATACCGTGGATGAGGTTGCCGCGGCTGTGCTGGCGCTGGAAGCAGGAACGCGGCTGAATGTACTGTTTCCTCTGCACACCGTGGCCGCGGCGTCTCGGGATGAAGGCAAAACGCGGGCGGGGCGCCCGCGCCACACCTCGCGGCGGGAGCCTGCACCCGCTGCTATCGATGATCAGCTCAAGGCTCGGCTGGCGGACCTGCGCCAGCAGGGCTTCAACCGCTTATTTCAGAAAGGAACGATCTTCGAGTTCTCCACCCCGGAATCGCTGCTGGATGTCAACTTCGCTGCGCCCGTATTTGTTCTGGTAGATCGCCTTGCGGTTTCCGCTGATGCCCGCGCCAGAATTGTAGATGCGGTTGAGATTGCATACCGGCAGAGCAGCGAAGTGATCTTTGAAACTGCGCCGCGCGAAGGCACGCCGGAGCAGATGCGGTTTTCGCAGCGCTTCGAATGCAAAGCGTGCCACTTGCGCTATGAGGAGCCGGAGCCGCGGCTGTTTTCCTTTAACAATCCTTACGGCGCCTGCCCGCGCTGCCAGGGCTTCGGCAACGCCATCGACTTCGATTTAGGGCTTGTCATTCCGGATACTTCGAAGACCCTGAATGAAGGCGCCGTCGAACCCTGGACCAAGCCGAAATACCGGCCTTACTTCACCGAACTGAAACGATTCGCGCGGCAGGCATCGATTCCGCTGGACGTAGCCTGGGCCAATCTTGAGCCGGAACAGCAGCAGCAGGTCATCGATGGCGAGGGCAAGTTTCCCGGCGTGCGCGGTTTTTTTGCTTATCTCGAGCGCAAGAAATACAAGCTGCACGTGCGCGTGTTTCTCAGCCGCTACCGTGGATATTCCCTCTGCCCAGATTGCAAAGGAGCGCGGCTGCGCCTGGAGGCGCGCCAGGTGAAAATCGACGGCAAGAACATTTGCGACGTGTGCTGCATGACCGTGGAGCAGGCGGCAAAGTTCTTCGCGAGCGTGCAGCTCAGCCCGCAGCAGGCGGCGATTGCCGACAAGCTGCTGCAGGAAATCCGCGAGCGGCTGCGGTTTTTGAACGACGTGGGACTGGAGTACCTCACCCTGGATCGCCTTTCCTCCACGCTCTCAGGAGGCGAGGCGCAGCGCATTCAGCTGGCCACTTCGCTGGGATCGCGGCTGGTCGGCACGCTCTACGTGCTCGATGAGCCTTCGATCGGCCTACACAGCCGCGACACCGAGCGCCTCATCAAGATCCTGCATGACCTGCGCGATCTGGGAAACACGATTCTGGTGGTCGAACACGACCCCGACGTCATGCGCGCCTCCGACAGCATTCTCGATCTGGGGCCGGGAGCGGGCGAGAATGGCGGAAAAATTATCGCCAGCGGCACCTATGAACAGATCAAGCGAATTCCCTCCTCGCTCACCGGCAGGTATCTGTCCGAAGAGCTGCGCATCCAGTTGCCTCCGGCGCGGCGCCGCCCGGGATCGCAGCAAATCCGCATTTTTGGCGCGCGCGCTCACAATCTGAAAAACATCGACCTCGGCATTCCCCTGGGAATGATCGTGGCCATCACTGGTGTCTCGGGATCGGGAAAGTCAACGCTGCTGCATGATGTGTTATATCCGGCGCTGGCCGGAGCGCTGCGCCAGCCCGACGCGGCGCCGACGACGACGCGAACCTGGGCGGGTGTCGAGGGCGCCGAGTACGTCGATGAGGTGGTTCTGGTCGATCAGTCGCCCATTGGGCGCACGCCTCGCTCCAATCCCGTCACCTATACCAAGGCATTCGACGGCATCCGCGAGTTGTTCGCTTCCTTGCCGGAGGCGCAAAAGCGTGGGCTGACGGCGGGCCATTTTTCCTTCAATGTGCCCGGCGGCCGCTGCGAGGTATGCCAGGGCGACGGCACGGTTACGGTGGAAATGCAGTTTCTCGCCGACGTCGAACTGGTCTGCGAAGAGTGCAAAGGCACGCGCTACAAACCGCAGGTTCTGGAAGTCCGCTATCGCGGCAAGAACATTCACGAAGTGCTGGATCTTACGGTCCGTGAGGCGCTGCAATTTTTTGCCAGCGTGCCCAAGATCGCAGAGAAACTGCGCCCGCTCGATGAAGTTGGGCTGGGATATTTGCGGCTGGGGCAGTCCGCGACCACTCTCTCCGGAGGAGAGGCGCAGCGCATGAAGCTGGCGGCACACCTCCAACCAGCGGCGCGCGATTCCGCCCGGGCTGGCGGCGCTCGCAAGCGCAGACGCGCCCTGTACATCTTTGATGAACCCACCACCGGGCTGCACTTTGACGACGTGAGCAAGCTGCTTTCAGCCTTCCGCCGCCTGATCGATGCCGGCGGCTCGATCCTGGTGATCGAGCACAATCTGGAAGTCATCAAGACCGCTGACTGGGTAATCGATCTTGGTCCGGAGGGTGGGGAACGCGGTGGGCGCATCATCGGCTCGGGTTCGCCCGAGCAGATCGCCGGAATGCCCGATTCCTATACGGGAAAGTTCCTGGCTCGCGTGCTGCACGGGAATGGAAACTCCAATGGCCGGAAGTCGGCATGAGGCTTGATGGAGGAGTCCGTTAAAGCGGTTCGGTGCCCTGGCCATCCATATCGGACACGAAGGAGGGGTCTTCGGCACCAGCCTTCACCTATCGAGCCGGTTGGAAGCAGCAACTCGAGCGTACCAAAGGCCCGAATCCTTGATGGTGCGTTTCTGGTTGCGAAAATCCGTATAGATCAATCCGTAGCGCTCGGTGAACCCCTCCGCCCACTGGAAAATTGGCGCCGATTCATGATGAGCCTCGTCCGTAGCTTAGCGCAAACATCCGGGGGCTGGCCCAAGGCCAGGGTTGGGGGACTTCTTGGCGAGCGGTAGTGCCTAATGTTCCGACAGGAACACAATGGCGTGACGATTCTGGCACGACGAAAGCGTCGTGACACGGAAGTGGAAGAAAACAACCTGGTTATGTAGAGGCGTTGCTGCGCAATGTCTCTGAGACGCAGCAAGCTGCGTAGCGACACAGAAGTGTCTAAGGGCCACGGTCTCGTCGATCTTTCGAGAAAGAACGAATCCGAAGCCCGTGTTCACGGTCGCGGACCAACAGAGATGTTTGCGGCCTTGTCATCCTGAGGCCCAGGTTTGGGCCGAAGGATTTGTGGATTTGATCGAGAGAGCACCGTTCCTGCCCAGTTCCATGGATCCTTCGTTGGGTGTCGCCGGCGAAGCTGGGCGACACCGCTGTCTCAGGATGACAATTCTGAGACGGAAGCAACAATTCCCAACGCCCACCCTATCGCTTCAAAACCTCGCTTCAAAACCTGGATCGACGAGAGTGGGGCAACCTAGTCTCGCAAGTGCGAGAGGTCAGAGATAACCCAGGTAGCGCCAAAACCGGGGCGCGAACCTGGGCCACCAGTCCGGTCCAAAATCGGGCTTGAATGGGCCACTTGCGCTTTTAACAATTTGTTGACAATTTGCCGGGCCGTCCAGAGTACCCTGCCACACCGTAATTCAGGCTTACCAGCCTCCCTAAGCCTGCGGCCCATCGATTCCGTGCGGTTCGTGCGCCCGAACTGAAACGCCCCCGTTCGCTAATGCCCAGGTAAAGCGAACTCAGAGGAGAAAAAATGAAAAAGCTGATGCTGCATGCATCGCTGTCTCTTGCCCTGCTGTGCGCGTCCACCTTCGTCTACGCCGCAGCCGGCAGCCTTGATTCCACCTTCGGAACTGGAGGCAAGGTTGACACCGGCTTCGGCAACAATGCTCGGCCGGCCGATGCCGTCCTCCAACTGGACGGCAAGCTCGTGGTAGCAGGAACTTTCGACAATTTCCAGGTAGCAACCCAGGTTTTCGGCGTAGTGCGCTACCTGACCAACGGCAAGCTGGACACCAGCTACGGCAAGCGCGGCTTCGCCAGCACCAACTTCACCAATTTCATCAATTCGGTAAGCTCCATGGCGCTGCAGCCCGACGGCAGGATCGTGGTCGCGGGCAACGCGATGAGCGCCGACGGGACGCTTTCCGAGTTTGCCATCGCGCGCTTCAATACCAACGGAACTCTCGACAGCACCTTCGGCAGCGGCGGCAAGGTGGCTACCAATTTCGTAGGCGTGCAGGCGGGCGGTGTGAGCAATCCAGCCAATGCGGTTCTGCTGCAGCCGGACAACAAGATTCTGGTGGCCGGCCTGGCCAGCCAGTGCGCCAAGTGCATTCACTACAGCGCGCTGGCGCGCTACAACCCCAACGGCAGTCTGGACACAACTTTTGGAACCGGCGGAAAGGTGATGGTCCAGGCCATCGGCGCGATCTATACGCTCGGGCTCGATTCGAACGGAAACATCTTCGCCCTCAGCGGAAGCTTAGCGGTGGAGTTCAACTCCAAAGGCGCTCTGGCTTCGGCGCCGGCTGCGAACATCGTGGCCAGTTCGCACGGGTTCGCTGCATTCCAGCCCGATGGCAAGTTTGTGCTGTGCGGAGTGGCACAGGGTCCGAGCGGGCGCCGCGATATCGATGTGAAGATCTCACGCTTCACCTCCAATGGCGGGGCGGATTTCACATTCCTCAACAATCCCTTCGATTTCGGCGCGGGCGGGCCGTTTTCGAATATCGGCCAAGCCATCGTGGTGCAACCCAACCTGCAGATCGTAGTGGGAGGAATTTCGCAGACAGCGAGCTTCGGGAATATTTTCGGCGTCGCCAGGCTCAACTCGGACGGGAACCTGGACCAGAACTTCGGCAGCGGCGGAGTGCTGACCACGCAGTTTTTCGCCACCGATCAAATACTGGCGATTGTGGTGCAGAACGACGGCAAAATTATTGCCGTAGGCCAGACTCTCAATCCGAAAACGCAACTCGCTGATTTGGCTCTGGCGCGATATTTGGGACAGTGAGGCGAGGCAACCGTGATTTCGAGTAGGATGCCAGGGTGCCCCCGGTTTGCCCGATTTCGGCAAACCTGGGATCCGGCTCGAAAACGCAGACTACCGCGGCGTGGCGATGAAGCCGTGGCGCACGTTATTGGTATCGATGAACGATCCGTAGAGCACGCCAAAATCGCTGATGCTCACCGGAAATGAAGCGGTCGCCGCGGGGTAGTCCACGGTTGTGAAGTGTCCCAACGGATTGCGCACCGAGCCGTGGGTTACTCCGTTCACATCACTGTAGGTCAGGACCGTGGTCCCAAAGTTATTCACCCCGATCATCCCTTACGGCGGATTCGAGGGATGACCGATGTGGCCTTGAAAGGGTTGTCGCGCGAGTTTGACGGGCCACCATCCCCGCGATTCGTTGCTCTGCACTCACATAGCTGAACACCGCATTTTGCCCTTCGTCGTTGCCTCGCATGCTCTTTCTTAGCAGTTCCAATCGCCGCTTGTCATCGCCAAACCAGCTTCCCCCAAAGTCTTTTTCCGCAGCCTGTTGAAGGCATGCCCTGCCGCCCTTGTCATTCCGAGGAGCGAAGCGACGAGGAATCTGCTTTTCGACAAAGCAACAACAGAACAGCAGATTCCTCGCACGTTCTCAGCGCTTCGCGCCTGCGAACGGCTCGGAATGACAAAGGCGTTTAGTGCAGCCGTGGAGTTTTTCCGCAGCCTGTGAAGCCGTACCCTTCCACGAGTTCCTCTGCGCCTGCGCATGCTCATTCCCAGGTTATCTCGCAGGGGCGGCTCTTGCCGGCGCTTTTCCTGGGCCTGGCCTAGCCCTCACATCCGATCATCGTAGGGGTCGGGGTTGCCCCAGCCTTTCGCTGTACCCCCACCCTGTCGCTCCAAAACCGGGATCGACAAGGGTGGGGCAACCTAATCCTTATAAGTCCAATTGGAATGCACTCTCACCCAAATAATCGCATGAAGCCCTTCGGTGGCAGATCAGGAACGATAAAAGTCGCGTTGCGAATGCCCGCCACTCGCGCCACGCACTGCGCCGCGGTGTAGCCGCTGCGCACCGCGCCCTCCATGGTTGCCGGCCAGCCGGTGGCGGTCCAGTCGCCGGCAAGAAACACGCGCGGCCACACGGTTTGCGGATGCGGACGGAAGCTGTCCACGCCCGGCCCCGGAGAGTAGGTGGCGTGGACTTCCTTGATCACTGTCGACTTCACCAGCCTGGCTTCACGCGCAGCGGGAAAGAACTCCGCCAGTTCCGCCAGGGCAAGATCCACGATCTCCTGCTTGGTCTTATCCACCAGCGCTTTCGAAGAACTCACCACCAGCTCGAGATAGCTTCCTGCTGTGCCGCCGGCCTCGCCGGAATCCGCATAACGGCGGTGACCGTTGCCCGTTGCCGTCAGCAGCTTCGATTTGTGGAACATCCACTGAATGGTGCGGTCAAGCAGCACGGCGTGCTCGAGCTCTGTGATCTCGCGGTCAAACCACAGATGTACGCCGGTAATGGGAGAGGTCCGAAAGCGATCGAGGGTCTGCCGCAGCGGGTCGGCGGCTGAGGTCTTGGGCAACATGCGAGCCAGGGCATCGAAGGGCACCGCCAGCACCACGAAATCGAAGCTCATATCATCCCCGCCCAGCGCCAGCTTGACCCCGGCGAAATCAGCGCGGAAAGATTCCACACCGGCGCGGAAAACCACTTTGCCGCCGCGCTCCTCCAGATAGCTTCCAGCGGCGTTGTACAGCTCGGTGAGAGGCACCGTGGGGACACCCATGCGCCCGGCCGCCGCCGATTTGAGAAATGACTCGCGCACCACCTGCGCCGCGTACGGCACCGAGACCCTGTCGACATCTTCGTTGAGAGCGCTCACCAGCACCGTCTTCCAGAAGCGTTCGATGGCGCGGTCGGTCTGCTGGTAGCGGCGCAGCCAGGTGAGAAAGGATTCGCCGCTGTCTCCCGGCGTCATCGGCGCAAGCGCGGCCATGCCCGCGGCGATGGAGATCTTGTCCGTGAGCGTGAGGCAAGGCGCGCGCAGAAAGGCCGGCGCGGTGTGCAGCGGCGGCGGAAGAAAAGAAGGCTTGATTACCGACGCCCGCCCGCCCGGCTCGACGAAAGTCAGCCGGTCGTACCAGCGGATCTTCTCCTCGACGCCGGTACGTTGATAGAAGTCGATGAGATTGGTGCAGCAGCCCAGCAGCACGTGCTGGCAGTTGTCGATAATTTCGCCGGTGCCGGGATGCTCGTAGGAAGAAGCGCGCCCGCCCAAATACGGTCGACGCTCAAACAGGGTAACCCGCAAGCCGCTGGCCGCCAGCGCGCAGGCTCCCGCCAGACCTGCCAGACCGCCTCCGACCACGGCCACATTGGGAGCTTTTTTCCATGCTTGCGTCATCAGGCCAGGCGCTTGAGGAAACCCTTTCCCAGAATCACCAGCTTCTCCCGCAGGCTGACCTGAATCTTGCTGTGGAACACATCGAACTGGCGTTCGGCGATCTTTTCCAGCAGCCGCCGGTAGATGGTCGTCAGCACCCACAGCGCCGGCTGGCTGTCTTCGTCGATCAGGGGCATAAGTTCATCGGCGGACTTGTAGTACTCGCGCGCGCGCTCGGCCTGCTTGGCCAGCAGCGGCCGGATGCGCTCCAGGTCTTTGCCGGCCCGCAGTTCGGAAGCGGCAATGTCGAAGCGCAGCAAGTCTTCCAGCGGGATGTAGACCCGCCCCATGGCGGCGTCTTCCTTCACATCGCGCAGGATGTTGGTCAGCTGGAACGCCTGGCCGCAGCGCTCCGCCAGGCCTTCCGCCGAGGGATCGCGATATCCAAAGATGCGAATGCAAACCAGCCCCACCACCGAAGCCACGCGGTAGCAGTAGAGATAAAGATCATCGAAGGTCTTATAGAAAACCCGCGGGGGAACACGCACTCCGGCCGCGGTCATGCCGATGCGGGAAGGGGCGCTCTCGGTCTGGTCTTCGATGTCCATGGCCGTTCCATAGGCGAGTTGATCGAGCAGCACGCTGGGGATCTGGTGCCGGCGCAACGCGTCGGTCACCGCCAGCAGAACCGGGTCGTCGGTGGCCTGGCCCGCCTGGGCGCGATGAAACGATTCAATCCAATTGCCCAGCTTGTGGCGGCGCTCGCGGGCCGAGGACCGCGCATCATCGGCGATGTCGTCGCAACGCCGCATGAATGCATAAAAGGCATACAGCGACTGCCGCTTGGCCGCGGGCAGGACCAGGAAGGCGTAGTAAAAATTCTTGGCCGCGGAACGCGTAATGCTCCGGCACAGCGAATACGCCATCGCCAGCTGC
>Ga0335080_10004380_pt1 | contig 14374 bp, 9 predicted proteins | sample Lox_Sample_34_FD_206720 | JGI IMG/M metagenome (GOLD analysis project Ga0335080, IMG submission 206720) | Soil microbial communities from Loxahatchee National Wildlife Refuge, Florida, United States - Lox_Sample_3.4 | ecosystem: Environmental > Terrestrial > Soil > Wetlands | place: USA: Florida... | reverse complement strand
CCACCTGGAGTACTCGGTGAGGACCGACGAGCCGCAGATCGACCTGGAATACGGGATCACGCCGCCGCCGGCGCCGCGGACGGATCGCCGGACGTTTCCTCCCCAGCCCAATTCGTTCACGCTGCCGCAGCAGCCTGCGGCGTCCGGGGGACGGACGGAGGCGGGGCAGTTCCAGACGTTCCTCAACCCGCGGTACACGTTTGAGAACTTCATCAAGGGAGACTCGAACCAGCTCGCCCGCGCCGCGGCCTCCGCCGTCGCCAACAACCCCGGGGGAACGTCGTTCAATCCCCTCGTCATCTACGGGACGACGGGGCTGGGGAAGACACACCTGATACAGGCCATCGGCAACCATGCGCGCGCCAGCGGGAAGGCGAGCCGCGTCATATACGTCTCCAGCGAGCGCTTCACCGTGGAGTTCGTCGAGGCTATACAGCGGGACACCACGAGCGAGTTCGCCGGTTTTTACCGGAGCATGGATATACTGATCGTCGACGATATACAGTTTTTCGCGGGGAAGGAACGGACGCAGGATCACTTCTTCCACACGTTCAACGAGCTTCACCAGCTCGGCAAGCAGATCGTCCTCTCCTCCGACAGGCCTCCCAAAGAGCTCAAGGGGCTGGATGACCGCCTCCTCTCCCGGTTCCAGTGGGGACTCACATCCGACATTCAGCCCCCCGACCTCGAGACGCGCATCGCCATCCTCCTCAAGAAAAGTGAGAACGAGGGCATTTCCATGCCGCAGGACGTGGTGGAATGCATCGCCACGAACGTCACATCCAATATCCGCGAGCTGGAAGGATGCCTGATCAGCCTGATGGCCAAGGCGTCGCTGGAGGGGCGGGAGATTTCCGTGGATCTCGCCCGCGAGGTCATCAAGGTCGTGGTGGGAGACGTCAAGTCGCCCCTGACGATCGAGACGATCCAGCGCACCGTCTGCGAGTATTTCAACATCCCGGAGGACCTCATCCGGGCGAAGACCCGGAAGCAGGAGATCGTCAACGCCCGCCAGGTCGCCATGTACCTGGCGAAGGAGCTCACCAACTGCTCGCTGAAGACGATCGGGCTCCACTTCGGCGGCCGCGATCACAGCACGGTGATCCACGCCTACCAGTCCGTGGAAGACCAGATGCGCATCGACCAGAAGTACCAGACGAACGTCCAGCAGATCAGGCGCCGGCTGCAGATGCTGGGACACGTGTGAGCCGTGCGCGCGTGGACAACCGCGTGGAGCGCGTGTGATCGGGCGTGCGCACGCTGTGCACAACCGGACGTTGTCCTCCAACTCACGCCGCGTGCGGCCGGCACTGTGCATGACGCGCGCGGTTCTGCACACTCCACCCCTTCAAGCGCAGCATCAGGTGATTGCGCTACGACACCCGGAAGAACGCTCTTCGCCCCGCCGCGAGCGGACTGTCCACATGTTCACACCCCTTATTATAACTCTTCTTCTTTCTCTGTATATATTATACCAAGAGCATTAGTCCGCGGCGGTTGAATCTTCGCGGCATTTTCCGTAATTTATAAGGGTTTTCCTTCTCACGCTGTATGCATACAGCCCACCTCGGGAGAACGCGATGAAATTCACCGCCAACAGCATTGAGCTGCAGCGTACGCTGAACAAGGTCGGCGGCGTTGTTCCGGCGAAGTCGACGATACCCATACTGGAGAATATTCTCTGCGATCTCTCCGGGAACGATCTGACGATCACGGCAACGGACCTGGCGATTTCGCTGACGGTGTCACTGCAGGTGCGCGGGAGCGAGGAGGGAAAGATCGCCATTCCCGCACGGCGGCTGATGGATACGATGCGGTCACTCCCGGACACCGGCGCGGCGTTCGCCGTCGACGAGGCCTCCGGCAAGGTCCGGATCACGACCGACAACGGCGAATATTCTCTCACGGGGGAGCCTGCCAGGGATTTTCCCGCCGTTCCCGCGTTCAAGGGATCCTCGGAGATCACGCTCGACGCCGCGACGCTCCGCGGCATCATACACCGGACGACGTTCGCCGTGAGCACCGACGAGCTCCGGCCGGCGATGATGGGCGTCCTCTTCCAGGCGAAGGACACGGATCTCCGCGCCGTGGCCACCGACGGACACCGGCTGGTCAGGCTCATCGAGCACCAGCAGAAACCCCTCCCGATGAAGCGGGACGTGGTGATTCCGGCCAAGGCCCTCCAGGTGCTCGGCAAGTCGATCGACGAGGGAAACACCGTCATAGCGATCAGCGATACGCACGTCCGGTTCACGTTCGGCCAGTCGGTGCTCATCTCCCGGCTCATCGATGAGGCGTACCCGAACTACGAAAGCGTCATCCCGGGCGACAACGACAAGCAGATGACGGTGAAGAGGGACGACATGATCTCCTCAATCCGCCGCGTGGCGCTCTACGCGAGCGCCACCACGCACCAGGTTCGTTTCGACATCGGCAAGACGAGCATGCAGATCACCGCGCAGGACATCGATTTCGGCGGGGAAGCCCGCGAGACGGTGCCCTGCGCGTACACCGGGGACAAGCTCGAGATCGGCTTCAATTCCGTCTACCTGACCGACATCCTGTCGCACCTGGAGAGCGAGCAGGTGGCCTTCCGGTTCAGCACGCCCACGCGTGCGGGGATCGTTTCGCCGGTCGGCGATGACGGCGACCGCATCATGATGCTCGTGATGCCGGTGCGGCTCAACACATAGGCGGGCGCGGTGAGGGCGTCTCCAGCGGCGGTCCCGCCTCCGGCGGGACCGCGCTATTGTCGGGCGTGTCGTGAGCTATGATGCTCTCCAGGATCCGGCTCCGGAACTTCCGCAACCATGACGCCACGGCCATCGATTTCGCCGGCGGCGTCAACGCGTTCCTGGGGGACAACGGCCAGGGGAAAACGAATATCCTCGAGGCCGTTTCCTACCTGTCGCTGACCAAGAGTTTCTACGCCGCGGGAGACGCGGAGGTCATCGGGGCCGGCAGGGACGCGTTTGACGTGGAGGGGGTGCTCGTCTCCGACGCGGGCATCGAGCAGCGCGCGGCCGTCGGCTGCCGGCGCATGCCCCCCGAGAAGAAATTCCTTCTCAACGGCGCCCCGCCGGAGACGCTCGCGTCCGTCATCGGGCGGTTCCCGCTGGTGGTGCTCTCCCCGGAAAACGGCGCCATCACGTTCGGGGGCCCGGGCGAGCGGAGAAAGTTTCTCGACATGACGCTCTCGCAGGTGAGCCGGGCGTACCTGGGCGAGATCCTGGAATACCGGAAGGCGCTCCGGCAGCGGAACAGGGTGCTCGCCGACGCCCGGCTGCGCGGGTCGTTCGCCCCCGGGGTCCTCGAGCCATGGACGGAAAGCGTGATCGCCTCCGGCGGCGCCGTGGCGCACCGGAGGGCGGAATTCGTGCGCGAGTTCGGCCCGTACGTGGAGCGCGCATACCGGAGCGTCATCCCCGAAGGGGAACGCCCGGAGGTCTCCTACCTCTGCGCGTTCGCGCCGGGAGAGGACTCTCCCGCGCGCGCCTGGTCGGAGGCGCTGGGCGCGGCGCTGGAGGAGCGGGGAGCCGAGGAACGCCGCCGGGGGCTCACGCTCGCGGGTCCCCACCGGGACGACATCCGCCTCACGATCAACGGCATGGACGTCGGGCGGTTCGCCTCGCAGGGGCAGCACCGCACGCTCCTGGTCGCGCTCAAGCTGGCGGAGTTCGCGTACATGCGCGAGCGGCGCCAGGAGACGCCGATGCTGCTCCTCGACGACGTCTTCAGCGAGCTGGACAGGAGCCGGATCGGGCACATTCTCGGGCTGGCCGCGGATCTCGGGCAGGTGATGATCACGACGACCGGGGGGAGCGTGTTTGCCGGGACGATTCCGTGGGGTGACCGCCACAGGAGGTTTACGGTTGAGCACGGCACGTGCAGGCGGGAAGCGTGAGCGGCGCGGTCCGGTGCCGCTCCGGGACGCGATGCAGGACCTCCTCCGGTCGCTCGGCGTGGAGCAGCGGCTGGCCGCCTACGACGCGCTGGCCGCCTGGCCGGATGTCGTGGGACCGCGCATCGCGCGCGTGACAGCGCCGCAGCGGGTGGAGCGGGGCGTGCTGTACGTGGACGTCGCCACCGCCCCGTGGAGGGCGGAGCTGACGATGAAGCGGCTGGAGTTGATTGACAAACTGAACGCGCACGCCGGGGCCCGTGTCATCACGGACATCCGCTTCCGGTAGGCGCGACGCGAGGCGCAACGATGAGACACAGGGCATGAGCAAAGCGAAAACGGGAAAGAACGGACCGGCCGCACCGCCGCCCGAGCACGGGTACACCGCCGAGGACATCACCGTCCTCAAGGGGCTGGAAGCCGTGCGGCGGCGGCCGGCGATGTACATCGGTGACGTGTCGATCCGCGGGCTCCACCACCTGGTGTACGAGGTCGTCGACAATTCGATCGACGAGGCCCTCGCCGGGTTCGCGAAGAACATCGACGTGACGCTCAACAGGGACGGGTCGGTCACGGTGCTCGACGACGGGCGCGGGATCCCGACCGACCTCCACAAAGGGGAGAACCGCTCGGCGCTCGAGGTCGTGATGACCGTGCTCCACGCCGGCGGGAAGTTCGACAAGAACACGTACAAGGTGTCGGGCGGCCTCCACGGCGTGGGGGTGTCTGTCGTGAACGCGCTCAGCGAGTCGATGGAAGTCGAGGTCTACCGCGACGGAAAAGTCTATTACCAGAAATACAAACGGGGCGACCCGGTCGCGCCCGTGAAGATGACGGGCAAGGCGGACAAGGCGCAGACGGGGACGCGCACCACGTTTCTCCCCGACGGACAGATATTCAAGAACCGGACGTTCAAGTTCGAGACGATCGGCGAGCGCCTCCGCGAGCTCGCGTTCCTCAACCCGGAGGTGAAGCTCCGCATCATCGACGCGCGGGCGCGCAGCGAGCAGGAGGAGACGTTCCATTTCAAGGGGGGCCTGGTCGAGTTCGTCAAGTACATCGACGCCACGCGCCCGGCCATCACCAGGCGGGTCTTCGCGGCCCAGGGGTCGGACAAGGACGAGAACGGCCGCCCGGTGGAGGTGGAGGTTGCGCTCCAGTACAACGACCAGTACAGCGAGAACATATTCACCTACGTCAACAACATCAACACGCACGAGGGGGGCACGCACCTGGTGGGCTTCCGCTCGGCGCTCACCCGCTCGCTCAACACGTACGCCTACAAGAACGGCATACTGAAGGAGGGGGGAATCTCGCTCACGGGGGACGATTTCCGCGAGGGATTCACCGGCGTCCTCAGCGTGAAGGTCCCCGAGCCCCAGTTCGAGGGACAGACCAAGACGAAGCTCGGCAACAGCGAGGTGAAGAGCATTGTGGAGTCCGTCATCGGGCAGGCCCTCGGCACGTGGCTCGACGAGAATCCCGGCGACGCGAAACGGATCCTGGAGAAATCGATGCGCGCCGCGGAGGCGCGCGAGGCGGCGCGGAAGGCGCGCGACCTGACCCGCCGCAAGAACGCCCTGTTCTCCGGCGGCCTCCCCGGGAAGCTCGCGGACTGCTCGATCAGCGACCCGGAGCACTGCGAGCTCTACCTGGTCGAGGGGGACTCGGCCGGGGGAAGCGCCAAGCAGGGGCGCGACCGGCGCTTCCAGGCCATCCTGCCGCTCAAGGGGAAAATCCTGAACGTCGAGAAGGCGCGCCTCCACAAGATCCTGGAAAACGAGGAGATCAGGAACATCTTCACCGCGCTGGGGGCGGGCGTCGGGGAGGAGTTCGACGCCGCGAAGCTCCGCTACGGGAAGATCATCCTGATGTGCGACGCCGACGTCGACGGGTCGCACATCCGCACGCTGCTCCTGACGCTGCTCTACCGGCACATGAAGGAGCTGATCGAGCTCGGGCACGTCTACATCGCGCAGCCTCCGCTCTTCAAGGTGAAAAAGGGGAAGCAGGAGCACTACGCGTTCGACGAAGATGAGCGGGACACTCTCGTGAAGCGCCTGGCGGCCGAGAAGGGGAAGAAGGCCGAGGAGGAGCCCGCCGACGCCGTCCCGGAGGAGGGGGTCGTGGTCGCCGCGGGGGGCGTGGTCATCTCCCGGTTCAAGGGGCTCGGGGAGATGAACCCGGAACAGCTCTGGTCGACGACGATGAATCCCGACACGCGCACGATCCTGCAGGTCTCGATCGAAAACGCCGCCGATGCCGACCGGACGTTCTCCATGCTCATGGGGGACGAGGTGGAGCCGCGGCGGGAGTTCATCGAGAAGAACGCGAAGTACGTCCGGAACCTGGATATCTGACCGGGCGCCACAGGTGGAACCCAGGGGGCTGAGTCCGTTATGGCCACAGTGAACGAGAAAATCGTCCCGGTCGACATCGAGGACGAAATGCGGGGATCCTACATCGACTACTCGATGTCGGTGATCGTCGCCCGCGCGCTGCCCGACGTGCGGGACGGGCTCAAGCCCGTCCACCGGCGCGTGCTGTTCGGGATGCAGGAGCTCGGGCTCGCCTCCAACCGCGCGTACAAGAAGTCGGCGCGCATCGTGGGTGAGGTGCTCGGCAAGTACCACCCGCACGGCGACTCGGCGGTGTACGACACGATGGTGCGGATGGCGCAGGATTTCTCCATGCGCTACCCGCTCGTGGACGGGCAGGGGAATTTCGGGTCCGTCGACGGCGACTCGCCGGCGGCCATGCGCTACACGGAGGCCCGGCTGGCGCGGATCGCCGAGGAGATGCTGCGCGACCTGCAGAAGAACACCGTGGACTTCGTGCCGAATTTCGACGACACGCTGCAGGAGCCCTCGGTGCTCCCGGCGATGATCCCGAACCTCCTCGTCAACGGGACGAGCGGCATCGCGGTCGGCATGGCGACGAACATCCCCCCGCACAACCTGACCGAGGTGGTGGACGCCTGTGTGGCGCTGATCAGGGACGAGAGCCTCACGGACGAGAAGCTGATGAAGTTCATCAAGGCGCCCGACTTCCCGACCGGGGGAATCATCTACGGCTACGAGGGGGTCAAGAGCGCCTACACCACGGGACGCGGGCGGATCGTCGTCCGGGCGAAGGCGTCGATCGAGACGGGGAAGGGCGACCGCCAGAGCATCGTCATCACGGAGATCCCCTACCAGGTCAACAAGGCGACGCTGATCGAGAAAATCGCCGATCTCATCAACGAGAAGAAGCTCGAGGACATCGCGGACATCCGCGACGAGTCGGACCGCGACGGCCTCCGCATCGCGATCGACCTGAAGAGGGATGCGAACGCCGAGGTGATCCTGAACAACCTGTACAAGCACACGCAGATGCAGGCCACGTTCGGGGTCATCATGCTCGCGCTCGTCGACGGCCGGCCGAAGATCCTCACGCTGAAGGAAATGATCCGGCGCTTCATCGACCACCGGAACGAGGTGGTGGTGCGCCGCTCGAAATTCGAGCTCGACGAGGCGGAGAAGCGGGCGCACATCCTCGAGGGCTACATCATCGCCCTGGACAACATCGACGCCATCGTGAAGCTCATCAGGGCCTCGAAGGACGTCGACACCGCCCGCGCGGGGCTGATGAAGAAATTCAAGCTCTCCGAGATCCAGGCGAAGGCGATCCTGGACATGCGGCTCCAGCGGCTCACCGGCCTGGAGCGGAAGAAAATCGAGGACGAGTACCGCGACACCATCAAGCAGATCGAGCGCCTGAAGGCGATCCTCAAGAGCAAGCAGCTCCAGATGGAGATCATCCGGGAGGAGCTGGTCGAGATCAGGAAAAACTACGGCGACGAGCGGCGCACCGAGATCGTCTACACGGCGGAGGAGTTCTCGATCGAGGACATGATCGCGGAAGAGCAGGTCGTGATCACGATCAGCCACGGGGGGTTCATCAAGCGGTTCCCGGTGAGCGGGTACCGCCGCCAGAGCCGCGGGGGACGGGGGAGCACGGGCGCGACGACGAAGGAGGACGACTTCATCGAGCACATGTTCGTCGCCAGCACGCACGACTACATGATGCTCTTCACCGACGCGGGGCGGTGCTACTGGCTGAAGGTCTTCGAGATCCCGGAGGGAGGACGCGCCACGCGCGGGAAGTCGATCGCGAACCTGATCTCGAAGGAGCAGGCCGAGTCGATCGCGTCGTACGTCTCGGTGAAGAACTTCGAGGACCCGCTCTTCGTGATGATGGTGACGGAGCAGGGGATGATCAAGAAGACGCCCCTGAGCGAATTCGCCAACCCGCGCAGGACGGGGATCGGCGCGATCGGTCTCGGGAAGGGGGACCGCCTGATCGACGTGCGGCTCACCGACGGGTCGCAGGACGTGGTGATCGGGACGCACGAGGGGCTGGCGATCCGCTTCCACGAGCAGGAGGCGCGGGCGATGGGCCGGGGAGCGGGGGGCGTCCGGGCGATCAGGCTCGAAAAGAAGGACCGCGTGATCGGCGCGGTGGCGCTGCGCAGGAGCGGGACGACGATCCTCGTGGTGACGGAAAAGGGGTTCGGCAAGCGGAGCGAACCCGACGAGTACCGCGTCAGCCACCGGGGCGGCAAGGGAATATTCACCGTGAAGACGACTGAAAAGACGGGACGAATGGTCGCCATCCGCGAGGTGCTCGGCTCCGACGACGTCGTGGTGGTGACCTCCGGGGGGATCGTCATCCGCCAGCACGCCTCCGAGATCCGCATCGCGGGGAGGAACACGCAGGGAGTCCGGCTCATCAAGCTCGGCGAGGGGGACTCGGTGTCCGACGTCGCCTCCGTGATGGCCGAGGACCAGGACCTGCCGGATGAAGGGGGGAAGCCCGCGCGCGGGGAAAAGGAGAACGGCGAAGGTCCCGCGGACGAAAAAAAAAACCTGAAAACCCCGAAGGCTGAGGCCGCCGGGACACCGGCGAAGAAGGGGACTGCGGCGCCGAAGAAGACCCGGAAGCCTCCGCCGCGGCGCACGTCCGGGGCCCGGAAGAAGAAGAGGAAGTAGCGGATCCGCGGAGCTTCAGAGCATACCGCTCCGCTTGCGCAGGACCCACTCCGCGGCCAGGAGCGCGACGATGGTCCCGAGCATCCATGGCCAGCGGTGGAGCTGGATGGCCTCCGCGTGACGGTCCTCCCGCGCGCGGAGCGCCGGGAGCGTCTCCAGCATCCCTTTCAGCGCACCCGCGTCGCTCTCGTCCACGTACGCCCCGCCGCTCCTGTAGGCGATCGCCCGGAGCGCCTCCGCGTTCATCCGCGTGTCGATAAACTCCAGGTTCAATCCCCCCACCGTGAACGACCCCGCGTCCTTTCCCAGCGTGTGACCGGCCCGCGCGGCCACGGCGGCGTACGTATAGTCCCCCGGGGGGAGGCCTTCCAGCGCCCCCTCGTAGCGCCCGTTGCCCAGCGCGTGGAGCTCCGCCGACGGGTGCTGCGCCGCGCCGCCGATCTGCACGGTCACCTGCGCGTCCTCGACGGGGCGCGCGCTTTCATCGTAGACCTGTCCCGTGAACGACACCGGCTCTCCTCCCGCGAACTGCTCCCGGGCCGGGGTGACCCTGACGGTGCGCTCCCCCTCCGGGCCCGTCAGCCAGCGGATCGCCGAGGAGAGGAACGACGAAAGCAGTGTCGCCGTCGCCGGGCTTCCCTGCGCCATGAGCCGCCAGCGCCAGAGGCCGTACCCCGTCACGCAGAGCGCGCGCGTTCCCCCCACGTCCCGCAGCGCCATGAACGGCTGGGGAAGCACCACGCTCTTCACCCGGGGCGAGCCCAGCGCGATGGATCCGTCGCGCAGGCGGTAGGGCGTGCGCGGCGCGAAGACGGGGGGAAGATCGTTCCACGCGTTCTGCCCCCCGGCGGCGCCGAGCGCCAGCAGCGGGTGATCCATGCGCGACGGGTCGGGCACGAACTCGACCTCCATCTCGCCGGGGATCGCGGCCCCGGCCGCGACGGGGAGCGAAGGGAACATCGTGAGCGCGCGGGCGGCGTCGATTGCCCTGCCGCCGATGAAGAGGAGCGGCGTCCGCCTCGCGGTGATCGTGGAGCGGATGAGCGCGATGATCTCCGGAGGGGTGTTCCGGTCGGGCACACCGATCGCCAGGAGGCAATCGGCGCTGTCGGCCTCGCGCGCGCCGGGCGTTCCCTCGTAGTAGCCCCCGCCGAACTTCTGCGTGAACACGCGGAGCGACACGTTCGTGTTCTCACCGAGCACGCCGCGCACGGCGCTCAGGTCCGGGTCGGGGCCCGCCGCCAGCAGGAGCACCCGCGTGGCGCTCCTGAGCACCGTGGCGCTGAACGAGCGGGCGTTGTTCTGGGCGGTCAGCTCACCCATCTGACGGGCGATGCGCACGGTGTAGCGGCGGCGTCCCGCCCCCGCCGGCGTGTACGCAAGGCGGGCCGGCACCTCCGCCGTCCCCGCGGGGAGCGTGACGAGTGTCCTGTCCAGCACCCGCGTTCCCTCCTCCAGCGTGACCTCCGCCTTCGCGCCGCCGTATCCCGAGCTTCTGATGACGACGTCCACGGGCGCCTCGCTCCCCGTGTAGACGACGTCGTTGGCCAGGACGCTCGCGACGAGCACGTCCTTCTGCGCCGCCGTATCCCCGATGCCGACGGTGTAGAGGGGAATGCCCGCGCTCTCCGCCCGGAGCGCAGGGTTCTCCCCCCGCGTGACGGCGCCGTCGGAGAGTATGATGGCCGCGCGGATATTCAGCCTGTCCCGTTCCCGGCCGAGGGCGCCGATTGCCCCCGCGATGTCCGTGACCTCATCGGTGAGCGAATCGGGGAGCCCGGGAAGCGGGCCCCGGAGCGTCGCGCCGAATGAGTAAAGCGCCATGTCCGCCTCCGGGGGAAGAGCGCCCGGGATCACGGAGCCGACGAGCCCCCGGAGGGCGAGGGCGCGGCTGCCGCGGGCGTCCGCGATTGTCATGCTTTCGCTCCTGTCGGCGAGGACCGCGACAACGGCGCGCGTGTGCACGACGGCGACGGAGCGGATGACGGGCTCCAGGAGAAGCAGGAGCACAAGCGAGAGCGAGGCGGCGCGGAGCCCGGTGAGGAGAATCCTCAGTGTGCGGGAGACCGGCGGGAGCGTGACGCGGTAGACGACGTACGCCGCGGCGGCGGCGGCGGCGACGAGCAGCGCCGCGACGAGCGGGGGAGAGGCGAGAGCGATCTCCAGTGAGGGAAAGAGGCCCATCGGCCGGGGAGCTCAGCCCGCTTCCTGCAGGAGCCGCTCGACGATTTCGATGGTGGTGACGCCGTCGGCCTCGGCGTTGAAGTTGGGAACGATGCGGTGGCGGAGCGCCGGGCCCGTGACGCTCCGGACGTCCGCGATGTCGGCGGCGTGACGGCCGTCCAGGAGCGCCCGCGTCTTGGCGCCAAGTATGAGGTACTGGGACGCCCGGGGACCCGCCCCCCAGCTCAGCCAGTCGCGGATGAACTTCGGGGCGCTCGCCGCGCGGGGCCGCGTCATGGTGGCCAGGCGGACCGCAAAATCGATGACGTCGTCGGCCACGGGCACCTTGCGGACCAGCTCCTGGAACTCCGTGATCTGCTCCCCGGTCATGACGCGCCGCGGCGCGGGGCGCGCCATGCTCGTGGTGGCCTTGACGATCCGCCGCTCCTCCTCGGGGGAGGGATAATCGACCCAGAGGTTGAACATGAACCGGTCGAGCTGGGCCTCCGGCAGCGGGTAGGTCCCCTCCTGCTCGATCGGGTTCTGCGTCGCGAGCACGAAGAAGGGCTCCGCGAGCGTGTAGGTCTGTCCCGCGGCGGTGACGCGGTGCTCCTGCATCGCCTCCAGGAGCGCCGCCTGCGTCTTCGGGGGCGTGCGGTTGATCTCGTCGGCGAGCACGACGTTGGCGAACACGGGGCCGCGCACGAACTTGAACGACTTGGACCCCGTCGAGACGTTTTCCTCGATGATCTCGGTGCCGGTGATGTCGCTCGGCATCAGGTCGGGCGTGAACTGGATCCGGTTGAACTTCAGGTCCAGCACGTCGGCGAGCGTCCGGATGAGGAGCGTCTTGGCGAGGCCGGGCACGCCGACCAGCAGGCAGTGGCCGCGGGCCAGGAGCGCGATCAGGAGCTGCTCCACCACCGTGTCCTGCCCGATGATGACGGTCGCGATCTCCGCCCGGAGCGCGTCGTACGACGACTTGAGTGCGCGGGCCGACTCGACGTCCTGCGCCCGTTCGCGTGCGCTCATGGGGTGAGCATTTCCTTCCAGTAGAATTGCGTCTTGAGCTCGTCCAGCCATGAGTTGTACTCGCGCGTCCGCTTGAAGTTGAGCGCGATCGCCTCCACCTTGTGATAGTCCTGTTCGAGCGTCATGACGTGCGCCGTGGTCCGCTTCCGCAGCCACACGATGTAGTAGCGGTACCCGCTCGTCTCGCTCACCTTTACCGGGGCGCTGATGGCGCCCTCCTTCAGCGTGTCGATCGCCGGGCGGAACGCGGGGTTGACCTGGTCGATTTCCACCGTGCCGAGGTTCCCCCCGATCGTATTGTCGCGCAGCTCCGAGTACTTCCGCGCAAGCTCGGCGAAGCTCTCCCCCGCCATGGCGCGCGTGCGGAGCGAATCCAGCAGCCGGATCGCGTCGTCGTCCCCTTCCTTCGTCCGCTCGATCTTGAGCAGTATGTGGCGGCAGTGGACGGCGTCCCCGCGGCGCTCCAGGAGCTGGATGATGTGGAGGCCGTGCTCGGTCTCGACGATGTCGGAGATCTGACCGTCGGAGAGCGCGAAGGCCGCGGTCTCAAACTCTTTCACGAACATGCCCCGGCGGACGAACCCGAGATCGCCCCCCTGGGGGGCCGACCCGGGGTCCTGCGAATACCGTTTGGCCATTGCGCCGAAGTCCGCTCCGGCGCGGACGCTGTCCAGTATCGCCTGGAGCCGCGCGCGGGTGTTGGTCCGCGCCTGGTCGCTCGCGCGCGGAGCGATGCCGATCTCCGACAGCTCGCACTCGTCCGGCACGCGCGGGAGGCTGTCCCGGTACGTGCGGTAGAAATCCTCCACCTCGAAGCGTCCGATGTTCGTGTTGCCCAGGTGCTGCTGCTGGAGCTTCTGGGCGATGAGGTTCTTGCGGACCTCGTCGCGGAACTCCCGCTTGATGCGGCTCAGCGGCATGCCGTACATCTCCTCCAGGCGCGCCTCCGAGCCCAGCTGCTGGACGCGCTGCTGGATCAGGCCGTCCATCTGCTGCTGGACCTCGTCGTCGGTCACCGTGATCGAGTCCTCGACCGCCTTGGCGATGATGAGCTTTTCGTTGATCATCGACTGGAGCACCTGCGTGCGCAGCCCGGGCGCCGCGGGGTCCATCTTGTTGTTGAGGGCGTAGAACTGCACCTGGGCGTTCAGCTCGGATTCGAGTATCAGGTCGTTGTTCACCGTCGCCACGACCCGGTCGAGCATCTGCGCGCGCGCGCCGCACGCCGCGGCCAGTATGCCCAGCAGGAGTATAATGCGCTTCATGTCGTCATGCCTCCGGTCGCTAGTCCCCTCCGGCGCCCGCCGTATCCACCACGCTGAGATTGACGTCCACCTTGTGCCTGGTCCTGAGGTCGGACACCAGCTGCTCGTAGCGCGCCCGGCGCCGCTCGATCAGCAGACGGTCGCGCACCTCGGGCCTGGCGTACTCGTATTCCGGCGCCTCGCCCGCATGCCGCATGGCGTGGACGCGGAGTATGTAGTACCCCGCGGGCGTCTTGACGGCGTACGACACCTCTTCCTTCGGCAGCGTCCGCGCGAGCTTCCAGAGCTCGTCCGGGAAGAGCATCGCCTGCGTGAAAAACTGGTTCCGCGCCACGGCGCGGAGCGTCCGGGTCCGGGAAGTATCGCGCCCGGCCGCCCCGATGGCATCATCCCAGGAGCCCCCCCTGAGGAGGGCGGCCCGGAACTGGTTGGCCGCGTCCCTGTCGGCGAAGAGCGCGTAGCTCAGCCGGACGACGTCCTCCCTGAGCGTGAACGAGGCGGCGTTCTTCTTGAAGGCCGCGGCGATCTCCTCCTCCGGGACGCTGTCGGAGGCCGCGGTGTAGACTTCCCGCTGGAGGAGGGCTTCGATGGCCAGCCGCTTCCGCGTGGCCTCGAGCTGCCTGCGGAGCTCGTCGGTATCGGCCAGGCCCCGGCGTTCGGCCTCCTGGTAGAGCAGCTCCCCGACCACCCACTGGTTGATGTACGCCATCGACTTCCCCCGGGCCCGGGCCAGCGAGTCCGCGGGTCCCGCCAGCTCATCCTCGGTCAGCTCGGCGGACCCGACGCGCGCGACGTACGGTCGCGCGGGATGGTTCCCGGAGCAGCCGGCGAGCGCCGCCAGGAGCGCCGCGAGCGCAAGCGCGCTAGTGCTTCTCGGACCCGAACGCATTTTTGAGCGCCGGCGTATTTTCCACGACGGGGTACTCCCGCCGCAACTGTGCGATCCAGTCGCTCTCCAGCCGTTTCGATTCGTAGTCCTGGTA
>Ga0335080_10004379_pt1 | contig 14375 bp, 23 predicted proteins | sample Lox_Sample_34_FD_206720 | JGI IMG/M metagenome (GOLD analysis project Ga0335080, IMG submission 206720) | Soil microbial communities from Loxahatchee National Wildlife Refuge, Florida, United States - Lox_Sample_3.4 | ecosystem: Environmental > Terrestrial > Soil > Wetlands | place: USA... | reverse complement strand
CGGTGTAGTCACGGTTCCACCACCCGTCTGTACGCCAATAACAGTTACGGCTCCGTATTGAATAATATGGTTAACGATAGCTTCGGCGAGTCGATTAAAAACTTGCTGTCTCGCCGGTGTGACCCGCCCCCCAATAGTAGACAACATCGATGCCGCTAGAATTTGTGCGTTTAGTGCCATTTGATATCCTCAGTCGTTTGCTTTCACGGTTAGAGACGTATCCCCCAGCTCAAAGAAGGTCGCACCTGAAAAAGTATCAATTCCTTGACCTAGTACAATTCCGTTATTTATGGGTTGTAGATTCTTAGCCCCAATATTCACGTTCTCGCTCACGACATTGACGACAGGGGCGGTTAGGGTCCAAGATGAGTTAGCATTTACGTTTATCTCGTCTGAGTTTTCCGTTAGGGTCTGCCCAGACGCCACGGTGATGCTCTTGGAGCCAGGGCTAATTATGACGCTATCTCCATTATTATCGTCTACGGTTATATCACCGGTTTTGGCAAAGGTGACTTTGGACCCATGGTTATTGGAGTCTCGGTTGTCGGGATTACCGTCGTTATCCTCGGCCCCAGGTACCTCCAACGAAAATGACCCATCGTCGTTGATGGCTATCGTGACCCCGTTGAATTTTCCACGCAGGTAACGTCCCTCGGAGCGGTCTGGGTCTACTTGGGGGCGATTGGGCTGGGGTATGGCCCCGATTATATAAGCGTTACTTCTGTCCCCGTTGATACACGCTACCAAAACCGTAGCACCATTGCCTAGGGTAGTCTTCTGTGGGTTGCTTTCCGAGGCCCTAAAGGAGAATCTAAACCAGTCAGCTACCGAACCAAACGAATCTGACTGGGAGCAGCGGAAGGTAATTCTCTCCATTAGCCCATTGGACTGTCTGCGCCATATCGAGACCACATATTCGGTGTCTCCGGTAACGTTTTCTTTATCGTCGGGATAAAATATCTGAATTACTTCCCCCACCATGATGGTCACTTCACCGAAAAATCCCGGTATGCCGGCGGAGTGGGAGGTATCTTTGCAACCCATATATGAGGGAATTACACAACCGTCCGATAACCTCATTTGCTCACCCCTAGTCCGTTGTCGAGTACCGTGCGCCCCACTCTAATGGTAGCATAATCGCCATTTCGGACACCCGCATATTCCTGTAAGGGTGCATCCAGGTCCGAGTCCTGTTGGTTGGTGGCCAAGGTGGCCTCGTCTGCCATGCCGTGGCTAACTTGCAGTGAGGTCATCCAAGAACGTTTGCCGTCGGGAGATATGGCGTAAGAGTGCTGCACTGATTCCACGTGATAAACAACGTTGGCAAATTGTACATTGTCTCCGGGCGCAATCGGGGGTATTATTCCAACCGTCTGTATGGTTCCAGTCAAAGAGAGCTGTAGGCCAGCGGTGATATCGGTGATGATATCCCTCCAAATATTGGGACCCTTGACGGCATCGGTGATAAGGCAATTGACCGTTTGAGTCATTTGCCTTAGACCGGATCGCCCGATGTCATTAGTGTCTGAATTAGGGGGACTAAAAACATACTGGAGCGCTGGGCTGATGGCTGTTCCTGGACCAACTCCCTGAATATGCCAAAAGTTGCATCTTAGGGCATTAGAACGTCCCACCTGAATTCTCTTCAACATCTTTGGGTCGATATTCCATCTAGGCAATTCCAGGAATGTGGTGACCTCTAGTCCACTTGGCGCACCGCTGACGGCAAATTTCTGCGAAGAGAAGGGTAGCTGCCTAACGGTCAAACGAGGAAATACGTCCCCAAATTCGTCTGGTTTCAGAGATACATACATTTCGTTCACAGCCGGGTTTTTGAACTGTTCTAGGATTTGCCAAATTGGTGTATCTTGGAAAGGTAATTGTACCAGAGGAAACTCCCCTAATAAGGGAATCCCCGTTGTTTGATACTCCGCGCTAGACGGGGTACTTTGTGATTCAAAACTCTTGGCGGGCGGAGTGAATAGCCCGGAAGAGAATTCTGGTGGTTGGGTATCGGCCTGCCTCAACCCATTGGGTTGAAAAATGTCTGGGTCGGTGGATGCGCCGTTACCGGAAAACTTTTGAACACCAACTACAATGTCGAGGATGTCTGAGTAATTTAGCTCTTCGGTGTTGGTCATCCCCAACAGGGTGCCGACCAAACTTGGAACCCTTATTCCTTGGTTGGGCGAGGCCGGACCAGCCGGGCCTTGTAAATTGTTTCCGTCCGGGAAAGGTCCCGAGCCCATCGTTAGGCGCACCAACTTAGGAATCATCTTGTTGACATCTATGGCGTGAGGGTCCTGGTCTTTTGTTACGGACTTGTCTGAGCCAGTTATGATGGCGTTCAGTTCAAGTCCCACCCTCTGATACCAAACGGGTAGGCTATCGCTTCCAACCAGCTTGGGTTCCCAGAATAGAGGATAATCAAATTCACTGAACCCCTGTCCATTGAGGTTGAATACCGATATGGGACGGCCCGCATCGTCCACCATCGTATCTTTGAAAATGGAGTTGATTCGACCCAAGAATTTTAGCCCATCGTAAAATTCGTTACATTGCTCCCCCGAGTTGATTCTTTCTATGAGGGACTTGGCTCTTGTTTCGTTGGGAAGAATCCAAACCATAGCCCAATCGTCCGGAAATATAGCGGACAGGTAGTTGATAGCATTGTCCCTCAACACAGCAGAGAAGTTGGAGATATGGCTGTCTTTGCTATTTACGACATCCAAAGAGTTGATGTCGGACAAAACAACCAAGACCTCCAAGCGCTCTTCGTAGGCGTCGATGCTAGAGTCGCTCTTCTTATTTATTCGATCAAAGACAAAAGGGTGCGACCATCGAATGATGGCGATGACCGCAATTGGGGCCATCGAAATCATCAAATCGGGGCCATTATAATCCTTGACTAGCTCGTAGGTGGACGCCATGGTTATTCAAATTCCGTCGTAGACCGTTCGTGTGGTCCTATCTTCTTACCAATCCTAGCAGCCGGTCTAGTTATCTTGGAGCCGGGCAGGTCTTTCCTGGTCACATCCAGGCCACCGTAGTGCCCCTGTAGGGCTGCCGGGTGAGCCTTTTCTTGTGCCGCTGCTACACCGGCAATAAAATCTTGGATTGACTTAAGCACATTAACCGCATCCGGCCCCTTTTCGGCTATATCACCCATAGCCTTACCGACGCCCATCAACGACGTGCTAGCCAAAAGAGCCTTATCGGCATCCGTGGCCTCAAGCATGGTTTGGAACCCCTCCAACAGATGGGGCAAAGTTCTGGCAGCGGCATCGGCATCCTTTAGCGCCATAACCATGCTATTGGAATCCCGAATGAACTCTTTCATTCCCGCGAAGGTGGTCGATAGCGCCGTGGCGAATCTTCCTTGCGTCTCACCGGCTTCAGCGCCACCCTTGCCCGGAGCAATGCCACCTCCCAAAAATTCAGCTATCTTAGAACCAAGCTCTCCTCCGGATATCATGCTCAAACCGGCGCTAAGAGTTCCTAGCTGTTCTTCTCCTTTTTTGCCCATTCCTCTAAGGCGCTCTATGGTTCCAAATACTCCACCTTCTTCTTGTCTAGCCCTTAAGACGGCCTCGATTCCAGCGGGAGCCACAACATCCTTCTCTCTGACAAGCCTATTGGCTATGCTGTTTACTTCTCCGGCCAATTGAGCCTTGGCGGACTCCCTAGTTACCCCAGCAGCCCGCTGTTCCCGTGTGGGACCTTCCTTGGAGTACGCGGCATTTAGTAAATCGTCGTACTTCATGCTACCAAGAGTTTGGGTGGTGTAGATACTCCGACCGCGTTGGGCAGCTATGGCGTAGTTCATGGTCTGCTGGTAAGGGTCTAATTGCCCGGTCGTCATTTGATTGAGGAAGCCCCTGCCGGCCTGAAGCTGCTGTAGGGTTTTGGTGTCCGTACCGGCACCCATGGCCATGAATCCCCGGCCCAGTATCTCAGAGTTTAGCCTGAGCATACTTTGCTCACCGGCTTGAGCAGCGGCTTGGCCGACCATGCCCATCATCGGCCGGCTCATACCGGAGCGCAAAAGCCGGTTCATCAAATTTCCTCCGCCAATCTCCTGTGCTTGTATGATGGCTTGAATGGCCGGATCGGATATACCTAGGCGAGTAGCCCTAATAGCCAGCTGGGTGACCTTGCCAATATTAGTCCCAGAACCCAAGGCGCTAAGAACACCGGAAACTGTAGCTTGTACCTGTTGGGGGTCTAAGTTGGCTCCCAAGGCCGCGCCCGCATTAAAGTCCCGGCCAAATCTCCTTGCAAATCCAACCATTCCCGGAGCCAACTGCTGGGCCATCTGAATGCGCTGATTCGCGATAGGATCTTGTTGCATTCCCACTTGAATCATTTCGGCCATTTTTTGCTTTACCGCCGCCGCTCTAGCTTGCCCAGTCAACCCTAATCCGGCTTGAGTTAACCCTTTGACGAAATTTAAATTTAGTCCTTTAGATTCGGCTAATCTGGCGGCAGCCTCGGGCGTGGCATTCATAATGGTCTGTAGGTCGCCAGAGGTAAAGCCGGTAACTCCCCGACCTCTACCCATAGCCCTCATCAGGCCAATGCCGGGCATTACGTCTCCACCTAGCGCCCTAGCTCCCAACCCACCGATAGCCGCGTTTCCTTGAGCGGTGTTAACTCCTCCTTGTTGGGCCCATTCTATTTCTCTTTGCGGGGCGCCGAAGAAGGCTTCCTTGGCGTTGGCGATAACCGTGCCCCATCCAATCATGCGGGCTAATTGTCCGGTTAGCAGACTGCCTAGGCCGGTTTGTTGGAATCCGGCGAATCCTCCAGGGCCTCCAGCGCCACCACCAGGGCCCGTTGGCGTCCAAGGGCCACCACCACCAAAACTTCCGCCAGGCAGAGGGGTCATCCCCCTAGCCGACATCACACCTGAAGTAGGAGGGAAGGCGGTTCTCCCCGCGCTACTGAATTGATTTACCCAGCTGGCTCCCATCCCAGCCTGGCTAGCGGCTCTGCCCAGGTTGGTGAACTTCCGAGCTACCACGTCAATTTCACGTCCCATGTCCGCCATGGCACGCTTGTTGTCTACCAATTGCTTTGTTAGAGGACTTTGGGTGCCGGCCGCCTGACGAATGGCCGCCGCGTTGCCCGTAAGTTGACCACCCGGAGCGGTTGGGCCACCACCAATAGAGAAATTGCCTACCGTCTTAGACAGTTTGTCAGCAATCAGCTGCAATTCCTTCATAAAAGACGCTAGTTTAGAGCCGTCCTTGATGTCGGTGCGCAAACTGATCTTTATTTCTTTGTTGGCCACTTTTACTTCCTCTTGGCGGTAATTCCTAAGGGATCTAACCCTTCAAAAGGATTATCGCTCTTTTGTAGATTGCTAGGCGGGTCGAAGGTCATATTAAATTCAGGCAACTCTCCTAGTCCCGGCAACCCCTTGTTCGCTTGGGGCTTGATGCTGGGCTTGGGCTTAGGCAGTTCGGCCCCAACTTCCCTAGCGGCTCGCTCTTTGGTCTTCTGGATGCGCTTAATTAGTTTTTGCAGCTGGTTTTCGGGTATACCCTCGTTGGGACTAGGAGGAGGCGCACCTGGCACCCGCTTAATGTTCTCGCCCGAAGAAACATCGGCGTTGAGTTGCTCGAAAAACTTCTCGTCTCGTGTTTCAATTATCTTGTCAACTTCCTCGTGTTCCTTGCGCTCTTCTTCTGTCATCAAAAGGTATTCTTTTTTCTCTTCCAAATCCTCTTCAGACATGTTCTCGTATACGGATTCGAAATAGGCGAGTAGCACATCCTCTAAGGGTAGGTTGGATACGACATGTAGAGGGGTGTTGAAAGTCGTGCTATAATATCGAAATATGCGACGCAGGCAGTCCTCGTCCGTTGGGGAGACGACTGCCCGCATCGCCTGCATCTGGGCTATTTCAAATATATTCAAATTGCCTACTTCTTGTCCTGTGTAGCTAGTAGAGCCTTCTTTGCTGCCTCAGCCTTCTCTTTCTGTGCCGCCTGCCACTTCTGCTGGATGTCTTGGGTCTTGGAATAAATCTCCATCACGAGGTTGTCGTCAATGAGGTCTAGACCGTTACGGGCGGTCTTGAACCACTCAGGTGACTCAGTGACGCGAACGGCTAGTTCTGCTAGAATGGTAGCGCGACCCTGAACCTCGACACCCGCCTCGGCACCCGAAGGACCAAGGAGTTCGCGGCGAATGCGGTCGATTTCTAGACGATTAGACCAGGAAAGCTTCTCGCGGGCACGGAACTTGCCCGCGAAAAGGTCTCCGGACTCCTCCCCGAAGATGTGGACTTCAAATTGCATACCAATTGCGTCGGCCATGGGCTATTGCTCCTTATTTGGGGAATTTGGCGGTCGCAGGGTTGCGCTTCTCGCGAATACCCCTTAGATTGCCTCTCCCCTTTCTATATCACCAACCTGATTTGGGAGAGATTAACTAAAATTTAAACGTTTTGGGAGTTGCTTAATGGTTCTCGGATATGCTATAAGAGAGAAGGAGGCCAAAAGATGAAACTCCCATTTAGACAATTACCAGAACTCCAAGCCGGTCGCGGTCTGTTGGTTACCGCTCCCGCTGCTGGGGGCAGTACATTCTTTTTGACGCAAATGGTTAAAACAGCATCGGAGCAGGGCTTGAAGACCTGCTATCTCGGAGCCCTAGACGGTTCGGTGTGGACCATAGAAATGTTGCAAGCTGGATACAACGGGTTCACGGCCATGGATGTGGCCAAGACGCCGTTGAATATCAACAACTTGGGCATCCTACTTTCTTCTTCTTTGCAAAATGATGTGGTGGTCATCGACAACCTGCCCGGTATGGTGCTTGCTGCGGTCGGCCAAGCGGTGCTCAACCCATCCAACAAGCCTGAGGCCATCCTGATTAAGGTTTTGAAAGACCTCTCTACGGCAGTGGCCCAAAAGAAAAATCGCATCATGGTGGGCTTGCCAGAAAACGCGGGAAGTGTTATAGCAGTACCGAAGGACCACGACTTCGTAGGTTGGCGAAGCATGCGGATTTTTCCGGTCATCAAGACCGAGCCGGCATTCAAGGGAATGCCCATTATCGACAACTTGACAACCATTAGGTTGGTGAGGGAGACGGCAAATGGCACACAAGGGCGCGAATTCACTACGGCTTTGGCTCGACGACAGCCGACAAGCCCCTGAGGGATGGACTTGGTGTCATAACGTTGAAGAGGCGAAGGTTAAATTGCTCTCCTGCGACGTGGACGATTTGAGTCTTGATTTTGACATGGATGCCCCACACTGCTCTACGTGTCAATATATGTGTGGTTATGTGGACGATGAGGGCTGCGACAAGAACTGCACCTGCCACGAGACTAACGGTAGGGAGAATGGGATGGGCCTGTTGACGTGGATGGCTGAATGGGGTATATGGAGCAATCACAAGCCCGTGGTACACTCCGCCAATCCCAGGGAAGCTCAGAAGATGAAGCTCTTCATTGAAGAGAACTACCCCCATGCGAATTAAATTCGTCACCCAACCAGACGGCACCTCCCTTTGTGGTCAGTCTTCGATCGCCATGATTGCCGGAGTATGCCTAGACAGGGCCGTGGAGGCTTGTGGGGTTACAACCGCCAAGGAGGCTGGAACGTTTTCTGCCGACCTGTTCCGGGGACTTAGAAACCTTGGGGTCAGGTACGGTAGAAGTGTGTCGGGTAGACGCCGAGAAATCCCCAGCTTCGCATTAGGTGTTATAGAGAACGACCGGACCGATTGGGCGCACGCGGTGGTAGTTAAGGATGGGTTCGTTTACGACCCAGCCATCGGCGAACGAATATCGTTATGGGTGTACGAGACGTTCGTCATCAACGGAGCCTACAGCAAGCGGGCCCAAGCCAGATGGCAGAAGTTCATACCTATCCTGGAGTCAAAATGAAAAGCCGTCCAGCTAATCCCACTTTGAAACAAAAGGTGGAGATGTACGAGAAGGTTTTACACGGTATTCAAATATGCTCAGAAGTCTCGATGAGAGGAGATTTAGTACGAAAATACCTTCGCAACATCTGTGACTGGTCTTATTCCCATCGATGCGGCAATGGCCGATACACGGATTCAGAGCAGCGTGATACAATTAACGAAGCCTTTTGGAATCTCAACAACTTGGAGTCATGATGGCACGTAAAAAGGGCGCAAAGAACCGCTCCACGTTGCTCAAGGAGCTGCTTGCAGCGGGATACGATGGGGACGGAGAGGGTCTAACCAATGACCAGCTCCGAGCCAAGCTGGAGGCATTAACGGCCAAGGTTGAGGCACCCCCACCTCCTATACCTATTCCTGAGCCAGTGGCCAAGACCATCATTCTTCCAGAAGAAGCTAAGATGATAGTCGAGGACACTAGACGGCGACTGCGCATCATGGTAGAGTATTACAATGCTGGGGTCGAGATTATCCCCGAACGAATTCAAGAGTATTTGCGTAGCCGAGTTTTCTTCGCCTCCACTACAGAAGAGGCCAAGTTCCATGCCGCTCGAACCATAGAGAAGATGCTCACGCATTTGATGGTCTTGACCAAGAACAAGAGTATCATGGGACCCAATACGGCGGCCAATATCGGCGAGAAGATTCGCAAAATGGAATCGTGGGCCACCAAGTTAGAGAAGGATGGGAAGGTAGAAGAGTTGGCCAAGCAGCGGGCTAAGGTCGCTGCTATGAGGTCGATACCGTTGGTGCCGGCCGGCAACCCCTGGATGAAGTGATTAAAGGAGAATTATGGCCAATTTCAAGATTGGGGATTTCGTTCGATGTGTTGACAATGACGCCGCCTCTTGGTTGGTGAGGGGTGCGATATATTCGGTGACCGGTGAGGATCACGGCTACCTGGAGCTGGCAGGAGTCAAGGGGACGAATTTCAGTGATAGGTTTGTTTCGGCGGACATGCCGATCAAGAGGTTGAATACTCCCAAACACCGGTTCAAGGCCGGTGACGTAATTAAGTGTATCGATAATCGCGGCACCTCCCTATTGAAGGAGGGGGAGTTGTATGAGATCAAGAGCGCCACTTCGATGTATGTAGAGGTGGTGGGAATCCAACAAGAATGGAGTAAGGAGAGATTTGTTCTGGCGGAGAATACGTCGGTGGATCCGTCCTGCCATTACAATCTCAAGGCTGGCGATTTTGTTAAGTGTGTTGATGATTTTGCTGGTCCTGGACTGGTCCAAGGCAAGATTTACGAAATCGAAAGGGTTGTGGGAGGATGGGTATATCCCAAGGGAGTTACCGGGGCAGCTTTTGGCTTCCGATTCTTACCCGCTACGACAGAGGAGATTAAAAACATGGCTCCCAAGTTCAAGGTTGGCGACTACGTCCAGTGCGTAAACCAGCTATCTTATTACAACGTCAAGGTTGGCAACGTCTATCGCGTTACGGGTGTCATGGCTGGCGGCAAGATGTTGGCACTAGACGGTCTGCCTAACGGGTACCTTTATCAGGCCGCCGCTTTCGCCTCAGCCTCTACTGCTCAAATCGAGCAAATCAAGAAGGACACCAAGGGTCCATCAGCGCACGTCAAGTCCACAATCCAAGAAACGGTGGATCTTCTAGCGGCTGAGTCCGAGAGTTTGGAGATGGGCGACTCTAGTCCCATGAGCACTGTGGAAATTCTAGATCTAGCTTGCAAGTCTCTTCAGGCTTTGCTATAAGTTTCGAAAGGGGACGACATGGGTTTCATTGCTGGTGTCATCGTGGGAGTGCTGGTCTCTTCAATCCTAGAGGCTCTCGTTGCCCTAATTTTCGTTCTGTTGGTCAACGGCGCTCTTAGGAACCCGTTCGGTAGGAGCTAATCATGATTCCCTGCATCCTATTCGCTTCAGCGTGCATCATAGCGATTTGCCTCATCTTTCCCGGCAACCACTGTGGCTAAGCAGTGCTATTGCCGGCATGAGAGCCCTTGCTATTTGGAGACGTGCCTCCTTTCGAGGGGGCACAAGGGCAAACATAGGTCTGATGGGGTAGAGTGGACTACCGAAGAGGGCTTCTGGCTAAAGAAGGAGCTGCCAGAAGGAGTGGATAAGAAGTTCGCTTACGTTCAGCCTAAAATGGAGAAATATTATGAAGAGAGTTAGGGTCGGGGACGAAGTGCGCTGTATTGACTCGGCTGACGCCCAGAACCATTTGGCTCTGGGCGCTGTTTACACCGTGAGCTATGTCATGGAATGTAGTAACGATATCCAATACCTGGCCCTTAAAAACGTTAACAATAGTGGTTGGCTGTCCACTCGATTTGAGTTGGCCGAAGGGTATCGTCCACTGTCACCCTCTCCTGGGCCAATTGAGGCCGCTCGTAAGCACCGCCTGGTGGTGTTGCAGAACACAGGCGGATGTGGGTGTAATGATTGCGACTGTGGGAAGCTTGACAAGTCATCAAACTCTTGATAGTGTACCGCCATGAAAGCAAGCAAGAGGGAGCTTCAGCTGGCGAAGATGATTGTGGCTCGATACGGCCCCGTCCAGCTTCTGGCTAAGAAGGCTAGGAAAATTCTGATTAAGGACGCTGTTAAACGAATTCGAAGGAAGGGGATACTATATGGCAATTACTGAACTGCCGGCCAACCTCGAAAAACTCGTCATCGAGCTTGGGCACGCTTCAGAGGTTTATGGGTACGAGAGCAACGAAGGAACCACCAAAAGCTGTTGTCAATCTCTAGATAGGCTTAAAGCCGCCCACGAAGCCCTGGTGGAAGGCATCCTGGCCGCCATCAACAAGGGCTAGCTCTGGTGGATGAGAAGCTCTTTGCACCAATCTAGGGCGAAGTCGCACGAGGTTCCGTAAGGAACGGGGTATAGATATAGTTTCTCGTGCGGCTTCTCTACCTTCGGCTCTACTGGGATTTTGACATGCTTCCTAGGAGCAGCTGCGCAGCAAACAGCCAATATCACACCGAACAAAATTTTATTTAGCATCATTTTTTGCATCCACGGGATCTCGAAGAGCGCTATGGCCCGCTGCCACCAAAGCGCCTAGTGTGGGTCCTAAGGTTGCGGCTACCAGAGAACCGTCGATAGAGCCGCAATTAAGCTTCTTCTCGCCGATGGCGATGACTACTCCAGCTAACAGCACCTTCCCTAAGACAACCGCCACGGCAGCTAACGCGCTCCACCATAAAAGGGGATGTGATTTGTGTTGTTTCATTTCAACCTCCGGACATAGCCTTTAAAATAGCTGCTAACCATGAACGGCCGTGAGACCCAGCGATGCCAGCTGCGATTATTAACAGGGGCGGGAACACGTACCTGAATGCGATATCCTTGTAAGTCTTACGGCGCTCTTCAACTGTCTTCTCTTCAACTTCTAACTTCTTAGACATATTGTCTAATTTGCTTTTCTGAGACGCCTGCTCTACTTGTACATCGCTGACTTTAGCGTCCAAACGGTCCAGTTTGGCCTCGAACCGTTCCATGCTTCTACCCATTCTATCCATCGTCTCTGAGAAAATCATTAGGGTGTTCTGGACGGACTTGTGAATCTCTTCCCCAACTTTAAGTTGACCCGCATGTGACGCTTGGCCGGTCTCCAATTCTCTGATGCGGTCTTCGTGCAAGTGGCAGGGCGTATACACGTCGGTCTCCACGTCTTTTGCTATTGCTGGGGTTGGGGGCAACATGGGTATTTACTGACCCATCAACGCCGAAGGTATGCGCGGAATAATGCCATCTCGGCTGTAATTGAAGATAGCCTGGGCTTGGGCTTGTTGAATGTATGCCGCGTCGGCCGTGGTGTATGCCGCCCATGAGGTGCCAGCTCCTGGAGTAGGAACTGCTGTCGGTGAGCCAGCCTTGTTTGTGGAGCTGGTCTGGGGGTTGCCGTTCGCGAAATTGCCCACCGAAGAATCATCCGCTCGGACCCGGAAAACTCCATTGCCCATGTCCTCGAGAATAATCGCCTCCACCGAGGGCTGGGCATTCGAACCGATGATCACCCTAGCTCCTGGCCATAGGAGAGGGGCTTGGGCCAGCGATACTTGCACCGTGCCGTCTGATCTGTCGGAAATAAACGGAGCTTGCACAGCGTGAGTTATGATGTGAGGGAAGGCCATTGAAAGTCTCCTTATCTAACTCTAGATTAGTGTTGACCTAAAACAACCCCTTAGGGTGCCGCTTGACAGCCCCAAATTTCTTGGGTTAAGGTCTGGCCATGAATGAATTCCTTCCCTCCGCCGATAGCTCAGTCTCCTCTACCAAGGATTTGGTTGGACAAACATTTAGGTGGGTGTTAAGGTGTAAAGGTAGGTTTGGAGACGACCAGATTCGATTCTACTTAAACAACTGGACCTTCTACTCGATATATAATCGACATGAGCGCTTTGCCATAGACGAAATGTGGGGCAATTTCGCAGACCTAGAAGGCACGCCTGTCGTGTCGGTGGAACTGATCAGCAATCCCGAGGAACTGTTTAATTACGAAGTTCTAAACTGGACCCTCTTAAAGATCTCTACCGCCCGGGGTTCCGTTTCGATACGTTGGGTTGGTGAGAGCGACAAATGCAGCCTAGAAGAGTTGGAGCTCATAAAGCACAAGAAGTCAGTTGACGGGACTTGTATCATCGAGTAGTATGTCTAAGGAAGTAAAACCAAGAAAGGAAACTATGAATACTTTTAAGGTGGGAGATGCGGTTGTGTGCGTAGATTCTTATATGGCGGGTACCCCCACTGTTCTGAAGGAGGGAACTGTCTATGAGGTAATTGAGGTTTGGGAAGAGTTTGTCAAGGTCGAGGGAGATCCAGGACTTAGACATTATTCTCGATTCGAGAAGGTGACAGGACCCAAGCCGGTTGAGGAACTTCAAGGCCCTATCGCCACTATCGGGGCTACTGTAAAGTGTGTCATGGACTGTGACACTTTCGGGCTGGACAAGGGTCGGATCTACCAGGTCGTGGACACGGATGGTCCTAGCTTTATCAAATTGGCCGGACTTGCGGACTATTATTACATTTCTCGGTTCGAGCTTGTCTCCCCGCCCGCCGAGAAAAAGGAATTTCCTGGGGTTGACAGCGATTTCGTCACCATGAAGTCTATCCTCGTTCGGGGTGGGGCCGAAGTTCGGTCTTGGCATCTACGAGAGTACACCCGCAAGGACGGGACAGTAGTGGGCAACTTCGATGGTTGGTATCTCATCCACGGGTCTCCCGACTATGGCCCTTTCGCCGATTACGTCTTTGATGCCAGCGGGACCATCGTTGCGGATGGAGTCCGAGCTAATTACGACAATGGCAAGACCATCGAGATAGGGTGAGATATATGTCCGGCCTCGTACCAAACGTAGTTCGGTCCCTCGTGCAAGGGTTTATCAGCGCGGTACAGCGCAGACATGCTATAGTATTTGGTGAACCCATCCAGAAGGATATGATGCGGTTGGCGGAGGTAGCCTACGAGGCCGGATACAATCTCGGCGCCCACGAAGAAGCGCAGAAGGCTAAGGGTGAACATCTGGCGCTTTTGAAGAAATGCAATTTGGCGGCTTTCGATAAGTTGCTAGAACGAAATGAATACTTGGAGAAGAAGTTGGCCGAAATGATCCAAATGAAGGAGGTGCTGTGATGCCGATCACCGCCAAGATAATTAAGGATAGCGTGGGTCCGGCGGGTGTTAGACTCACGACCTTGGAGCTCCGTTACCCTAGGATGATTCACCCAGAGTTCATGACGCATAGAGTTATGAGCCGTAACGCCTCATCATCCCGAGCTATTCCCTCTAAGCGTATTCGCGCATCGGTGGCCCAAGAGCCGGCTAAGCCCATCTATTGGGGCCAAAACAGGCCGGGTATGCAAGCGGACGCGGAACTAGCGGGTTGGCGTAGGGGCCTAGCCGAGAACCTTTTTATGGGCTCTCGTTTCCCTATGCTTGGAGTGGTGTGGGCCCTAGAGAAGATTGGGTTGCACAAGCAGCTAGCCAACAGACTTCTGGAGCCTTGGAGCCACATCACCGTAGTGGTGACGGCCACTGAGTGGGAGAATTTCTTTGCCCTACGTTGCCACCCGGCAGCTCAACCAGAGATGCGAGAACTTGCTTGCGCCATTAGGCGAGCCATGAACAGTAGCGAACCGGAATACCTACAGCCGGGCGAGTGGCACCTTCCTTATGTGACGGACCTCGAGGAAATGGGACCGACGTTCGGACTAGACCACAAAGACCTTATCAAGTACTCTGTTGCTCGATGTGCTAGGGTGAGTTATCTCACTCACGATGGACAGAATCCAGACCCTATTAAGGATATTGCTCTGCACGATAGGCTAATTTCACAAGGGCACATGTCCCCTACGGAGCACCAAGCGGCTGTACCGGTAGACGAGAATTACCAAAGCCAAAGCAATTTGAGGGGATGGGTCCAGTATCGTAAGACACTGTTCGGCG
>Ga0335080_10004377_pt1 | contig 14377 bp, 14 predicted proteins | sample Lox_Sample_34_FD_206720 | JGI IMG/M metagenome (GOLD analysis project Ga0335080, IMG submission 206720) | Soil microbial communities from Loxahatchee National Wildlife Refuge, Florida, United States - Lox_Sample_3.4 | ecosystem: Environmental > Terrestrial > Soil > Wetlands | place: USA... | reverse complement strand
TCAGGCGCACGGCATCGCGTTGCTTTGCGGCGTCCAGGCCGGCGGCGCGGACTTTGTTTTCGCCCAGGATATGGTTGACGCGGGCGGCGACAGCGCGGGCGCGCTTCAGGTCGCTGTCGGCGAGCGTGACCAACTCCACGTCGGCTTGGCTTGCCATGTCGTAGGCAGCCGCCGAACCCATCATTCCGGAACCGAGTACGAGCAATTTCATAAGAGGACCTCTCTCGAGTAAATCCAACTCCACAGAGTACTAAAATGACCTAAAATATATACGTGATCGAAGTCACGTATCACAATGATCTGCATGATTTTATTGGCACGATTTGAGGCTATTAGTGACCACAAGATATAAATCGCGTGAGGGAAGGGGTCCTTCGACTCTGCCTTGTCTTCGCTGAGCGCGAGGACGGCTAAGAATCGGTGGGATGTCCCAACTACGGGGCCAGCAGGCGCTTGATTTCCTCCTCGAAAACCGTGGGCTTGGTTGCCCCGATATGGCGCGCGACGATCTGCCCCTGCTTGTCGATCACGAAGGTGATGGGCAGTCCGAGCACTCCTCCATATTGATCGGCTAGCGACGAAGTGCCCACGGCGACGGGGTAGTTCATCTTATATTTCTGCTGAAATGCGCGGACGGGATCCTCGCCGTCATCCATGGAGATGCCCAGCACCTGCAAGCCCTGAGCGCCGTAGTGGTTTTGCAAATCAATCAAGTGAGGGATTTCCTCTTTGCAGGGCTCGCACCATGTGGCCCAGAAATCGAGAATGACGACCTTGCCGCGGAGGTCGGAGAGCCGGAGCGCGTGCCCGTCCAGATCTTTCAACGTAAATAGCGGCGCTTCCTTCAAAGCGCCTGCCGAGCCGGCCCGGTGGCACGCAGCCAGCGCAACGAAAGCTGCGACAACGATTACAACCGCGAGAACGACCCCGAGTCTTTTCCCCACTTACTGTTCTCCCTTCGCCACTGGATAGCCCTTGTCCACCCAATCGGCGCCGAAGTTGTTGGCGAGGTAGAGAACCTTGACGTTCGTGAAGCCCAGCTTCTGCAGCGCGTCATAAGCGGGATTCACATTGGGGCAGTGGCTCCACGGGCAACAGCCGCAGTAGAGCACGATGAATTTCTTTTTCGGCACGGCGGTGACTCGACGTGCCAGGTTCTGCAGTCCCTCCGGCGTGTTGCCTTGCCCAATGTACTCGGAGCCTGGAATGTGCGCCTGGACGAAGAGCATGCGCGAGCCGACCTGGAGCATAAGAGGCTTTTGGGCCTTGGGGGACTTGTCGGCAAGAATGCGCGTCAATTCCTCGGGCGTCATTGTTGCCATGTAGGTGCTGTCGGCGGCGTGGGCCGGCGGCGCGACAAGGAGGAGTGCAGCCAGAGTTGCCAGGAGAGCCAGTTGGCAAAAAGCGAAACGCAACCATTTGTTCTTTGACATGGTTTGATTATCTGTTGCGGCAAACAGACCTGGCAACCACGAGGGCGTTCGCGCTCAGGGCCAGCGAAATCACGGAGCGTCTCCAGATGGAGGGGGGTTGCAAAAGGCACATTTTCAGAGGTTTGCTCCGCCGTTCAAGTACTTCCGTACCGTCTCTAGTACCTTGGTTACATCTCACCTGCACTCGGAGGAACATTCGCATAATACATACACCATATGGTGGTACGTTAGCCTTTGACTACTACCAATAGGCATGAACTGCAAGCAGGCGAACCGGCAATTCCAAGAAACCCCCATAAAACCCAAAGAAACCGGGAGATTCACGTTGTCCGCCCCGTGGATACGGTTGAGATATGCTCAGCACACGAAAACTCACTCGAACACGTATTGGGACGAGGCAATGAGTGTTTGCATTTCCACTGCGCAGACGGGAAGAAAGGCGTTCTGGGAGCGTTAATTCTGTGGCAGAAGGAACAGGCATGAACGATTCACGGGAAGTGATGAACATCCGGCAAGCTTCGCAGTATCTGGGAGTGAGTCCGGACACGCTGTACAAGTACGTGAACGAACAGAAGATTCCAGCGTTCAAGCTTGGGAACCGCTGGCGCTTCAAGAAATCGAAGCTGGATCAGTGGATGGAAGAGAAGTCGATGGAAACCGAGGGCGAGGCGCGGTCGAGGAAAAGAGTGAAGGCGGCGACCAAGGCGGCAGGACAGCAGTAAGAAATCGAGCCGGCGAGATGCCGGGGGACAAAGAGGCGGACACATGTTTGGAATGCCAGCGAAAACGATCGTGGGTCTGGATGTGGGCTCTTCGAGCATCAAGGCGGTGGAGCTGAGGAAGACGCGAACCGGAATTGAAGTGGCGCATCTCGGGCTGGAGCCGATCGCTCCCGACCTGGTAGTGGATTCGATGATCGTGGACTCGGGGCAGGTTTCGAGTTCGATTGCGAAGCTGTTCGCGGAAACGCAAATCAAGTCGAAGGCGGTGGCGACGGCGGTGAGCGGGCACTCGGTGATCGTGAAGAAGATCTCGCTGCCCTCGATGAGCGACCAGGAACTGGCGGACACGATCCAGAAGGAAGCGGCGCAGCACATACCGTTCGACCTGGCGGATGTGAACCTGGATTATCAGATCCTGTCGGAGGACGCGACCAATCCGCAAATGGACGTTTTGCTGGTGGCTGTCAAGAAGGACAAGATTTTGAACTACACCAACGTACTCTCGATGGCGGGCAAGACACCCGCTATTGTGGATATCGATGCGCTGGCGTTGCAGAACTGCTACGAGTACAACTACGAACCGGCGGCGACGCAGGTGGTGGCATTGCTGAACCTGGGCGCGAGCGTGATGAACATCAACATCGTGAAGGGGACGACGCCGCTGTTTCCGCGCGACGTTTCGGTCGGAGGGCATCAGTACACGGACTCGCTGCAGAAGGAACTGGACCTGAGCTTCGACGACGCGGAGTCGCTGAAGCTGGGGAACAAGGTGGGGACGGTACACGATGACGCGAAGACTCCGATTCTGCAGCAGGTGACGGAAATCATCGTACTGGAGATCCAGAAGACCTTCGACTTTTTCCGGGCGAGCGCGGCGGGCGAGCACATCGAGAAGATCTATCTGGCGGGGGGATCGGCGCGAGTGCCGGGGCTGGTGGAAGCGTTGCGGCAGGAATTCTCGATGCCGGTGGAACTGTTCAACCCGTTCCAGAGAGTAGTGGCACCGTCGGAAGGAGCGGGGGCGGCGCTGGTGGAACACAACGCCGGGCAGCTGGCGGTGGCCGTAGGGTTAGCCCTGAGGAGCTTTGAAAAAATATGATCCGAATCAACCTGCTGGGTGCGCCGAAACCGAAAACGAAAAGAAGCGCGGGCCTGACGATGCCGAGCATGGACTTCCATGTGGGCTCGCCGATGATGCTGGTAGCGGCGGTGGTGATCATTGCCGGAATGCTGAATGCCGGGTACTGGTACAAGCTGGACCGGGAAAGAAAAACGATCGCGGAAAAGATGCAGCGCGCGGAAGTGAAGAACCGCGAACTGGCGGACATCAAGGCGCGATACCTGGAACGGCAGCGGCAAGCGGACCAGTACAAGCGCCGGGTGGATGTGATCGACCAGCTGCGCAACACGCAGACGGGCACGCCGGTCGGCCTGCTGTCGATGATCGGGGACACGGTGAACAGCACGGAAGCCGTCTGGCTGAACAGCATGCAGGACCAGGGGGCGAGCGTAGCCATTGACGGCACGGCCTTATCGAGCGATGCGGTGGCCAACCTGATTACGAACCTGCAAAAGACGGGGTTCTTCAAGAACGTCGAAATCAAGGAAAGCTACCAGGACGAGAACGTGAAGGACATGCAGGCATTCCAATTTACGCTGACCTGCGAAAAAGCGAAGTCGTAAAGGCGGAACGACAATGAATCTTGGCGAATTCACAGGTGTAAAGCTGTTGGGCGGACTGGTGCTGGGAGCGGCCGCGATCACGGGCGGACTGTATTACACGGTGTTCAACCCGCAGCGCGAGGCGAATGCGACGGCGCAGACGAAGCTGGAGGCCAAAGAGCGGGAGAACCGCGAACTGGAGGCCTACCGTCCGAAACTGGCGGACATCGAGCGGCAGCTGGCCAGCCTGAAACAGCAACTGGAAATCGAACGGCGGATTGTGCCGGACGAAAAAGAAGTGGATAACTTCATGCGGATGGTGAGCGGGGAGGCGCGGAAGGCGGGAGTGGAAATCCGGCGCTACACGTCGAAGCCGTTCAGCTCGAAAGAGTTCTATACGGAAGTGCCATTTGAAGTGGAGTTTGACGGGCCGTATTACTCGATGCTGGGGTTCTTCGACCGCTTGACGAAGGTGGAGCGGATCGTGAATGTGTCGAGCCTGGCGGTGGCGTCGACGCGGTCTCCGTCGCAAGCGAAGGCAAGGCACAGCTACCAATATGCGCCGGGGGAGAGCGTGGTGGCGACGTGCCAGACCACGACGTATTTCAGTCACGATTTGGATCCGGCAGGACCGGCCAGCAAGGCCGCGACACCGGCGAAGAACTAGGGGAGGCAGAATGAAGCCGACGAGGACAATGTTGGTTTGCGTGCTGGCTGGGGGACTGGCTGGGGCCCAGAGTCCGAATATGATCCAGAACGCGCGCAACTCGATCAACGCGGCCCAGCAGACGGAGGCGGCCACGCAGAACGCCGCGTTGGGTATCGGGACGAAGGCTTCGCCGGCGGCGACCCGGAGCACGACGGCAGCGCAGACAGGCGGGAGCGGAACGGTATCGGTAAAGCGGTCTGCCGCGACCGCGGGCAAAGTACAGCTTAAGGCCAAGCCGGCGGGCGGGACCCACAAGCAGGCGGCGGCGAAGGTGGCGGAAGCGAAATCGACTGCGCCCATCCCCGGCACGAGCGCGAGCGCGACGCCGGTGGCAAGCGATGCGGTGGATGCGGAAGATCCGGCGGGCTCGGAGAAGAAGTACAACCCCAACGGCAGAAGGGATCCTTTTATCAGCCCGGTGGTGAGCCATGCGGGAGGATCGGGGTGCAGCAGCGGGAAGAAGTGCCTGGAAATCGGGGCCATCAATCTGCAGGGCATCGTGCGCTCGGAAACCGGGTTCATTGCGGTGGTGAGCAACGGCATGAACAAGGCATATTTCCTGCGGGAAAACGATCCGGTATTCAACGGCTACGTGGTGAAAATCACGGGGGACTCGATCGTGTTCCAGGAGACGCTGCAGGACCGGCTGGGGAAGACGTTCACCCGGGAAGTCGTGAAGAAGATAACGACTCCGGCGGTATAGGGCGGAACAGAGACGATTTTGAGAGAAAGACTTTTGACGAAACACGCCGGGGCGAAGCAGCCTCGCTGGGGAGATAGGGAAATGCGAAAGCAACTGCTGGGTCTGATTGTTGCGCTGATGGCGTTAGTGGTGATGGCCACGGCGGCGGACATGACGGGTAAGGGAGTGACGGCGAGCGCCCAATTGGAGCGGCTCGAAGTTGCTCACAGCCAGGACGGATTGCGCGTCGAATTCAAGGCGAAAGGCACGCTGGCGCCCAGAGTGACAACGCTCGAATCTCCTGCGCGCATCATCGTCGACCTTCCCAACACCGTGATGGCGACAAGCCAGAACCACGTTGTGGTTGACCAGAACGGGGTCAAGGACGTGCGGATCGGGATGGATGGGGAAGGGAACACGCGCGTGGTGGTGGACCTGACGGGGCGCTGCCAGCACCAGCTGGTGAACAGCCCGAATGGCGGCTACGTGCTGAAGATTGCAGAAACGGTTTCGCGTCGCGAGACGGCGGCAGCGAGTCCGGCACCGAAACAAGTGCCGGCCGCGGAAACCGGCCCATCTACGGCCCCGGCTGGGGCAGCCGGCGTGGACACCGCCGACAAGTCGAGTGGCAAACCGGCGGAGTTTGCGTTCGTGGAGCCTAAATTTTCGGTGAAGAACGACGCAGCGGCACCGGCCGAAAAGGCCCAGGAAGCCGCCAGCCGTTTTGCGGACAAAACAGCGGCGGAACTGGTTGCGACCACGGCGAATGCGGCGATGCAGGGGGACGGCAAACAGGCGATTCAGCCTGCCGTGAACCTGGCAGCGGAGCAGAAAGCGCAAATGGAACAGAAGGCGCCGGCCAGCAATGGCGCCAAGTACACGGGCGAGCCGATTTCGGTCAATCTTAAAGATGTGGATCTGAAAGACTTCTTCCGTCTGATTCACGAAATCAGCGGGCTGAACGTGGTGCTCGATCCGAACGTGCACGGCACCCTGACGATCGTGCTGGATGACGTGCCGTGGGACCAGGCGCTCGACATCGTGCTCAAGAACAACGATCTGTCCCGCCAACTGGACGGCAATGTGCTGCGAATCGCGACCATTGACACGCTGAGGCACGAAGCCGAGAACCGCCGGGCCCAGATCGATGCGGAGTCCCTGGCCGTGGACAAGGTGACGATCACCCGGTTCCTGAGCTACGCGCATTCCAAGGACGTGTTGCCGACAATCCGGAAATTCCTGAGCCAACGCGGCGATGTAGTTGCGGATGAGCGCACGAATGCCCTGATCGTTTCGGACATTCCCGGGGTGTTGCCGCAGATCGATCGCATCATTCAGCAAATGGACCGGAAGACGCAGGAAGTTGAGATTGAAGCGCGCGTTGTTGCCGCGACCCGCAGTTTCGCCCGGGACATCGGAACGCAGCTGGGCTTTGGCTGGGGTAACGGGACGACGCAGGTGGGTGGCGTACCGGGCGCGGGTGGCCCCGGGTCCTCACCGTTCATCAACACCACCGCCCCGAATCCTCTCTACCCGATTATGGGAGTTGGGACGGGGACGATTCCGTTGTTCTCGAACCTAGGCGGAACGGGGCCGACCAGCGGGCTGGGATTTTCGACCGGAACGAACAACATGCGAATTGATTTCGCGCTCACGATGGCGGAATCGCGAGGGCTGCTCAAGATTCTTTCGCGGCCGCGTGTGGTCACGCAGAACCACATTCAGGCGATCGTGAAACAGGGCGTTCGCATCCCGATTGTGACGTTGGGCCAGTTAGGCGGACCGCCAACCACGACCTATGTGGATGCGTTCCTGCGGTTGACTGTGACTCCGCAGATCACCTCGGAAGGAACGATCTTCCTCAACGTGGATGTGGAAAACACGATCCCCGACTATTCGGAAGAAGATCAATACCACAACCCGGCTCTGATTACGCAGCAGGCAACCACCCAGGTGCTGGTGACCGACGGTGGGACGGTGGTCATCGGCGGTGTAATCCAGACCAACAATTCGCTGAACATCCAACAGGTTCCCTTGCTGGGTGACATACCGTACCTCGGCAACCTGTTCAAACATCGTTCGGTGACGACCTCGACGCAGGAGCTGATTTTCTTCATCACGCCGCGCATCGTCCAGACATAGTCGTAACAAACGCAAAATACGCGCGCTGGCCGCCGGTGTTCCCGGAGAATCTTCCGAGGACCCGGCGGCAGCGTTTTTGAGGGCATTTTTCCGCCTGCCAGCGCGCAACTGCTAAACTCCTGCGCATGGACCCCATGGGCATGGATCACGGCAGGCGTTTGCGGCGACTGCAAGCTCTTGTTGCGGAAAGCAAGCTGGATTTCCTGCTGGTGACTCACCTTCCGAATGTCCGCTATCTGAGCGGATTCACCGGGAGCGCGGCCGCTCTGCTGATGAGCAGCGAGGGCGCGACGGTGTTCACCGATGGCCGCTACATTGCGCAGGCGAGGCAGGAAGTGCAGGCGGCGCGGGTGGTGATCGACAGCAAAGCGCCGGCCCTGGCCGCCGCAGAGTGGCTGTTGGGGCAGGGGAATGGGGGACGGCGGGGATCCTCGCGGCCGTCGAGGACGCTAGGAGTGGAAGCGGAATGGATGACGGTTGCCGGGCGCGACCGGCTGGCGTCGGTGCTGCGGGGCAAGGCAAAGGTGCGCCCGGCGCCTGGCTGGGTGGAACAGGCACGGATGGTGAAGGATGCCGGCGAGATCCAGCGCATCCGCGAAGCAGTGAGGTTGGGGGCGAGTCTGTTTGGTATCGCGAAGAAAACGATACGCCCCGGCGTGCGGGAGTACGAAGTTGCCGCGGCCATGGAGTACGAAGCGCGGCGCCAGGGCGCGGAGGGAATGTCGTTTCCCACGATACTGGCGTCAGGACCACGCTCGGCAATCGTCCATGGGAGGGCGTCGGATGCGCGCATTCCGAGGCGCGGGTTCGTGGTCTGTGACTTTGGTGTTATACTCGCCGGTTATTGTTCGGATCGCACGCGCACGGTGCATGTGGGGCGGCCGTCAAAGGAAGGGCGTAGCCTTTACGCGGCAGTCCTGGAAGCACAGGAGTGTGCGATCGCTGCGGTCCGCGCCGGCGTGACAGCCGGAGAAGTGGACGAGGCGGCCCGCGGGGTGCTGCGGGAGCGGAAATTGGCCCGCTGGTTTACCCATTCGACCGGGCATGGTTTAGGGCTCGAGATCCACGAGCAGCCGCGCGTGGCAGCAGGGCAGCGACAGAAACTTGAGCCCGGCATGGTGGTAACGATTGAGCCGGGCGCGTACGTTCCCGGGGAATGGGGCGTTCGGATCGAAGATGTGGTGGTTGTGACGGCCTCGGGTTGCGAAGTGCTCACACCCACGGAAAAAGACCTGGTTGTGATTGAGGCCTGATCCTAGAGAAGCGGTTTGCCGGGTCGGTTGCGAAGAGGGACGGGGGATGCCCCGTGTCTACAAAGCGGCGAAGAGATAGCGGCGAACAGCGGAAGCCTTCCTAATCCATGAATCAAAAAGAGCTGAAGGAACTAATCGACTTCATCATCGAGAAGGGCATCGCCGAGTTTGAGCTGGAACGCGGAGATGTCAAGGTAAGAATCAAGCGCATGTCGGAGGCGCCGGCGGGATTTCCGGATCCCCGGTATATCCCGGTCCAGGCGCCGATGGCGGTCCCGGTCGCGGTACCGAACATAGCCGCGGCCGCGGAAGCCAAGCCGGCGTCATCTGAGGCCGCCCCGGAAGAAAATCTCCATATCGTGCGCTCGCCGATTGTCGGCACCTTCTACGAAGCGCCGTCGCCCGGGGCGCCTCCCTTCGTGAAGCCGGGAGACACGCTGGAAGTGGGCCAGGTGCTGTGCATTGTAGAGGCCATGAAGTTGATGAATGAGATCGAATGCGACGTTGCGGGAGTGCTGGTGAAAAAACTGGTTAGCAACGGGCAGCCGATCGAGTACGGCCAGGAATTATTTGCGGTGCGTCCGGCGCAGTAGCTCTCAGTAGCCGGGTCTCAAGTCTCAGGAAAATCCGGCATAGTTGCCGTCAAGAACGGTTTTTCCCTGAAGGCGTGAGAGCTGGAACCTGAGAGCTTTCATTTTATGTTCAAGAAAATTCTGGTTGCCAATCGAGGGGAAATTGCGCTGCGAGTGATTTGCGCCTGCAAGGAACTCGGAGTGCGCTCGGTGGCGATCTACAGCAGCGCGGACCGGAACTCGCTGCACGTGCGCTTTGCCGATGAGGCCATCTGCATCGGTCCGCCACAGCTGGCGCAGAGTTATCTGAATATCCCGGCAGTGATCAGCGCGGCCGAGATTGCGAATGTCGACGCCATTCATCCGGGATATGGCCTGCTGTCGGAGAATGCGAGCTTTGCGGAGGTGTGCGAGGCCTGTCACATCAAGTTCATTGGCCCGACGCCCGATGTGATCCGCCTGATGGGCGAGAAAGAGAAGGCCCGGGCGGCGATGAAGGAGCATGGAGTGCCCATACTTCCGGGCTCCGACGGGGTCATCCCAACGGCCGAGGAAGCGGTGGAGTGGGCGCGCAGGGTCGGTTTTCCGGTCATTATCAAGGCTTCGGCGGGCGGTGGCGGGCGCGGGATGCGCATCGTGCGCAACGAAGAGGAATTGCCCAACCTCTACCGTCAAGCGCAGTCGGAAGCAGCGGGCGCTTTCGGCAATGGCGATCTGTACATGGAGAAGTACGTCGAGAACCCCCGCCATATTGAATTTCAGGTGCTGGGAGACGAACACGGGAACGTTGTCAGCCTGGGAGAGCGCGAGTGCTCGATTCAGCGGCGGCACCAGAAACTGCTCGAAGAATCGCCATCGGTGATGGTGACGCCCGAGCTGCGAGCGGAGATCGGGGCGATTCTAAGCAAGACGCTGAGTGCGGTGGGCTACCACAATGCAGGCACCATCGAATTCCTGATGGACCAGGAGCGCCGGCTGCACTTCATCGAGATGAATACGAGGATTCAGGTGGAGCATCCGGTGACGGAAATGGTCACGGACGTCGATCTGGTGAAAAGCCAGATCATGATTGCGGCCGGGGCGAAACTGGCGGATGTGTTGCTGGGGCCGGTTATCCACCGGGGACACGCGATCGAATGCCGGATTAACGCGGAACATCCGGAGAAGTTCACCCCGTCGGCGGGCAAGATCACGACATTCAATCCGCCGGGCGGCACGGGAGTGCGAATGGACACGGCCGCTTATGCCGAGGGCACAATCCCTCCTTATTATGACTCTCTGATCGCCAAGCTGATCGTTCGCGGGAAGGATCGCAGCGAAGCCATTTCGCGAATGGGGCGGGCGCTGGAGATGTTTATTGTGGAGGGTATTTATACCACGATTCCGCTGCACCGGCGGATTCTGGCCGATCCTGAATTTCGAGCGGGCAAGGTCGATACCGGGTTTATTGAGAGGTTTCTGGCGAAGAAGTGAGTGCAGGGTAAGCTTCTACCCTCCAGTTGGATAGGGGATTACGGGGGAATGCCGAATCGCCGCCCGTATTTGTTTTCGTTGTTCGGCGCTCAGGGCCAGGAAGCGGAACCCGTAGCGAGTCCCCTCGGCCACGACAACCTCCGCGGGAACGACGAGTTTCTGAGTCTTGGTCAGGGCCACGGTCAGCACGACCGTCTCACCGACGACCAGTTCGCGCCCGACGAAGGCTCCGAGGCCACTTTCGCTGAGGTCCCGCGCCCACCCCTCGGTGGTGGAACCGCTTTGCGTTTGAATCGCGATACGAACCTCGAACTCGTGCCGGCGCGCGATCCGGGACACAGATCCGGCATGGTCATGGAAAGAAGGAGTCATGATTTAGTGAATACGCGAATTCAGTGATTACCCGAACAAGCACATGCGGCTGCAAGCACGTTCGCCGGTGTGCCGAACCCCACGACAGCATCGACGGATGGAAAACTCACACAACCGAATACAAAGATTGCGAAATGGATATTAATGTTTGGGCGAACATAAATTCCGTGATTCAAATCACATACGCGTGTGACAGTGCAGGAGGGTAACTTCGTCCTGGTTACCCAGCGGGCGCAGGAGCAAAACGTCATACCGTCTGAGATGGCGAAGTGGCCTGCGCGGCCGGGATGACACCCCTATTGCAACCGCATACACTTTGTGGTGGATCATGCAGCTTCCGCGCCTTTACGCCATAGTTGACCCGAGTTGCTTCCCGCATGCCGAGGCGATGTTCTGTGCGGCAGAGGAACTGGCGGGCGCCGGCTGCACGCTGCTGCAGTACCGCAACAAGTCGGGAAACGCCGGACGAATGCTAGAGGAAGCGCGGGAGTTGAAATGGAGGATGGGCGGGCGCGTGACGCTCATCATGAACGATCGGGCCGACCTTTGCCTGGCCGCCGGTTTCGACGGGTTGCATGTTGGCCAGGACGATTTATCTCCGAAGTCAGCCCGCCTCATCCTCGGCGAGGAGTTTCATGGGAAGCGGCGCTGGCTGGGGGTTTCGACGCACAATCCCGAACAGCTGGCCGAGGCGGACGAGAGCGCAGCCGACTACCTTGCCATCGGGCCGGTGTTCGCGACCATGAGCAAGAAGAATCCCGATCCTGTTATCGGGCTCGACGGTGTTGGGCGCGCGCGGCAACTGACGCGCAAACCGCTGGTTGCGATCGGCGGCATCACGCGCGCCAACGCGGTTTCCGTCATCCAGGCCGGAGCGGACGCGGTGGCCGTGATATCAGACTTGTTACCTGCCGCCGGCAAATCAGCAGAGGAATTTTTGCGGATTCTAGGGTAAGGTTCTTGCGTGGGGACAGCTCTCGGCTGTCCGGTCGCGTGAAAGCGGGGCGCAGCGCGGCTCAAGCAGCCTCAACCTCGCTCGACAGGGTCTCAGCCCCGCTCACATGAGGAGCCTGAACCGTGGGAGATTCGTGAACACCGACATTCAAGAGCGAGCGCAGGCGACGGACTGGGAGCGTCACACCCATCAGGATCACGAGCTTGTCAAAGGTCTGGGCCTGACGAGCGCGACCATGCTGGTGATGGGGTCAATGATCGGTTCGGGGATTTTTATTGTGTCCGCCGAAATTGGCCGCGAAGTGCAATCGCCCGCGCTGCTGATTGGCGCGTGGCTGATAACGGGCTTCCTGACGATCGTCGGCGCGCTCTGTTACGGAGAGCTCGCGGCCATGATGCCGCGCGCCGGGGGGAAGTATGTTTACCTGCGCGAGGCGCTCGGGCCGCTGTGGGGTTTTCTCTACGGCTGGACCCTGTTCCTGGTTATCCAGACGGGAACGATCGCGGCGGTGGGTGTCGCGTTCGGGAAGTTTCTAGGCGTTTTCTGGCCGGCAATTTCCTCCAGCCACTGGATCCTGCATTTCTGGAAGGTACCCAAGATTCCTGTCGGCCCGATGACGCTCGGGGGCATGGAAGTGGGGCTGAACACGCAAAATCTCGTGGCCATCCTGGTGGTGGCGGTTCTTTCCATCATCAACATTTTTGGAGTCAAGACGGGCGCCGTGATCCAGAACATTTTTACAACCGCAAAAGTTGCGGCGCTGCTGGGGTTGGTGATCTTTGGAATTTTTCTTGGCCGCAACGGGCAAGCGATTGCGGCTAACTTCGGCGCCAATTTCTGGAAGAACGCGGGTCTCGGGGTGCTGCACGACGCCACGGGAGGCATGGGCGCGCCGGTGCTGGTCTCGACGCTGACGATTCTTGCGATCGCACAGGTGGGCTCGCTGTTCTCCGCCGATGCCTGGAACAACGTGACGTTTACGGCGGGCGAGGTGAAGAACCCGAGCCGGAACCTTCCGCTGTCGCTCGCGCTGGGCACGGGCGTGGTAATCGCGCTCTATATCGGGTGCAACTTCATTTACCTGGGAGCGCTGCCGCTGTCGGGGACTGCGGCGGGTTCTACTCTAATGGATCGGGGCATTCAATACGCCAGCGAGGACCGCGTGGCCACGGCGGTCATCACGGAGATGTTCGGATCTTACGGGGGCAAGTTGATGGCGATCGCCATCATGATCTCCGGCTTCGGCTGCTGTAACGGGCTGATCCTGGCGGGAGCCCGGGTGTACTACGCGATGGCGAAAGACGGCTTGTTCTTCCGCAGCGTCGCAAAACTGCATCCCGTCCACAAGACTCCGGTCGTCTCGCTGATGGTGCAAATGGTGTGGACGGCGATTTTGTGCGTTTCCGGGAGCTACGGGCAGCTTCTCGATTACATCATTTTCGCGGTGCTGGTGTTCTACATCCTGACGATTATCGGGCTTTTTGTTTTGCGGCGCACGCATGCCGGTGCGGAACGTCCGTACCGGGCGGTGGGATACCCTTTGCTGCCGGGCATCTATATCGTGACGGCTTTGTTTATCGATATCGTGCTGTTACGCTACAAGCCGCAATACACGTGGCCGGGGCTGATCATCGTGCTGCTGGGGATCCCGGTGTACTATTTGTGGTCGCTGCGCGCGGCCGGCGCTTCCAACCCATAGAGGAGAAAAACGAACCATGGCCGATCTGTTGGCGAGAAAGCCGCTTGCGGTTTTGTTTGAGGAGGCGGAGGAACATGGCTCTCACAGCCTGAAGCGCACGCTCGGCGTTTTTCAGTTGACGGCGCTGGGCGTCGGAGCAGTGATCGGCGCCGGCATCTTCGTGTTCAGCGGCCTGGGGGCGCACTATGCCGGACCCGGCCTGATGCTTTCTTTTGTGATCTCGGGCCTGGGATGCGCGTTTGCCGCGCTTTGTTATGCCGAATTCGCGGCCATGATTCCGCTGGCCGGCAGCGCTTATACCTACGCTTACGCCACGCTGGGAGAAATTTTCGCCTGGATCATCGGCTGGGACCTCACGCTGGAATACGCGATGGGGGCGAGCACAGTTTCTTCGGGATGGTCGAATCACTTCATCGAGTTGCTCAACATCTTCAACATTCGCATGCCGCTCTGGCTGGCGTACGATCACTGGACGGGCCTGCGCACGGCAGAGGATATGGTGGCGCGGCAGATGGCGCTGGCTTCGGATTCGGCGCTGGTGGCGGGGACGCAGCCGTTTATCGAGAAGAAGATCTCGATTCTGGCGGCGCAATCGCCGGAGTTGGTGCAGCGGGCGCACGACTTGCTGAACGCCCCGCACATTTTCGGCAATGAGATCGGATTCAACCTACCGGCCTTCCTGGTTGCCATTCTCATCACGACG
>Ga0335080_10004375_pt1 | contig 14378 bp, 7 predicted proteins | sample Lox_Sample_34_FD_206720 | JGI IMG/M metagenome (GOLD analysis project Ga0335080, IMG submission 206720) | Soil microbial communities from Loxahatchee National Wildlife Refuge, Florida, United States - Lox_Sample_3.4 | ecosystem: Environmental > Terrestrial > Soil > Wetlands | place: USA: Florida... | reverse complement strand
GTTGCCGGCGCGCGGCGCCGCCTCGGTGGCGGCAGGGAGATCAACCATGTGTGGAGGCTAAGTTAGGCGAGACAAAATTGCAAGCTAGTGTTGCATAAATTCTGATTGCCGGTTAGCTATATCCGCGCCATGACCGCCACCTTCCGCCGCGCCGCGCTGCTCGGCGTGCTGCTCCCCGATCTGGAATCCCGGCTACAACCGCGACCGGGGCCCCGCGACGGTCCTCGGCCTGCGGCTCAACGCGCGGCAGTGATGTCTGCGCGCACTGCCTGCATCCGATGGCTCGGGCGGACAGCCGTCGCCATAGGGCTTCTCGTCGGCGGCGCGACCGGCATGGTGGCACAGGACGCTCCGCGACCCTCGCGCCCCGCGAGGCGGGCATCCGCAGGCCTCTTCGGCACCGTCAGCGACAGCGGCTCCGGCCAGCCGCTGATCAGTGCGGACGTGCACCTGCTCCGCGAGGGGCACGTGGTGGCCATCGTGACGACATCGGCCTTGGGTCGCTACGCCCTCCGCGGCCTGGAGCTGGGCGCGTATTCCCTCGAGGTGCGGCGGCTCGGCTTTCGTCCCGCGACGCAGCGGCTTGTCCTGGCCGACGGTGACACCACGGTCGACGTCGTCCTAGTTGCCGCGGCGCTCACCCTCGACAGCATCTCGGTGATGGCGCTCTCCCCGGTCGCCGTCGACGCCCGGACCGGCAACCAGGTCTTTCAGCAGGAGACCTACCACGGATCCCCGGCGACCACGACGTCGCAGACGGTGCAGCAGGCGTTGGCCGGAGCCGCGCGCGCGCCGACCGGCGAAGTGCACATCCGCGGCCAGCACGACGAGTTCACCTACTACGTGGACGGCATTCCGATCCCGCCCGGGATTTCGGGAAGCCTGAGCGAGGTGTTCGCGCCTGCCATCCTCGATCGGATGGAGTTTCAGACCGGCGGGTGGGACGCGGAGTACGGCAACCGGAACACCGCCGTCATGCAGGTTGATACACGGATTCCGGTCGGCGGCGCCAGCGTCCAGGGCTCTCTCGATGCCGGGTCGCTCGGCACCGCGGGGCTGTCCCTGCTGGCGAGCGACAACGTGGGGCGACTCGGTGTCTTCGCCTCGGTCGGAGACAAAGTCACCGACATGTGGCGGGAGCCGGTCATGCAGGCGGCCGGCACGGGCGCGCCCCTCAACTTCCACAATGCGGGCCGCGACCTCAACGGCTTCGGGAAGCTGCAGTATGCCGGCGGCGCCCGTGACTTCGTCACGCTGGACCTGAGTGCCTCGGGGACCCAGTTCGACATCCCGTATGATTCCACGGGCGGCATCCGGCTCGATGACCGGCAGCAGGAACGAAACGGCTTTGCGACCCTGGCGTGGCACCACGCGTCGGGGGCACGCCCGGCCGACGGCGAGCTGTTCGTGGGCGTCTATCACCGCGAGAGTGCCTTGCAGTACAGGCCAGGGGTGGGCGACACGCCGCAATTCACGTTCTACCCCGACACGACGCCGTACAACGTGAGCGAAGACCGAACCGCGAGCACCACCGGGATCAAGATTGATGCGCTCCTGCCGAGCGCCGGGGCGTTGCAGCTCAAGACGGGCCTCGATGCCTCCTTGGTCCACGCTCACGAGCAGTTCGCGACGCTGGACGCGCGAGGGGCGGCGGGGCCCTCGGTCGATGCTCCGGTCCACGGCAGTGACGTCGGCGTGTACCTGCAGGGGAGCTTCCAGCCCTCGCCGTTCTGGGAACTGCGACCGGGGCTCCGCTACGACGTGCACACCGCCCCGCTCGCGGGCTCCGCCATGCAGCTCAGCCCCCGACTCCGCCTCAACCTCTTCCCGAGCGCGCGGACGTCGCTCTGGCTGTATTACGGCCGCCTCTTCGTGCCGAGCCCTGTGGAGGACTTCCACGTGCTGGCGAGCGCCGGCCAGGGGGGGCAGGCGGGGCAGCCCACGTACCCGGAACGCGACCACTTCTTCGAGGCAGGTCTCGTGCACCGCTGGCCCGGCAGCGGTGTGACGCTCAAGCTCGACGCGTATCACAAGGAGAGCACACCGGGGGTGGACGACAACACGCTCCCCGGCACGGCGGTGACCGCGGACGTGAACGTGGCCAGGATCCGGATCACGGGGCTGGAATCGGTGCTCGCATTTCGCCCCGATGGCCCGCTGGGCGGCTACCTGAACGTCGCCCTTTCGCACGCGATCGCTCACGGGCCCATCACCGGGGGCTTCTCGCCGACCGCCTATCCCGCCGGGTGGTACGATCTCGACCACGACCAGCGGCTCTCCATCGTGGGCAGCCTGACCTATGAACGCCGCCGGTGGTATGCAAGCGCCACGGGCATATTCGGCTCCGGCCTCACCAACGGCCATCCGTCGGCCGCCGTCAACGGGACCGGGCTCTTCGACTTCAACACGGCCGTGAAAGTGCCGCCCAGCTTCATCGTCAACGCAAGCGCGGGCAGCACCGTCCGCGTGTTGGGCCGGTCGCTGCGACCCGAGGTCTTCGTCGACAACCTCTTCGACCTCCGCTATGTGCTCAAAGGTGCGTTCACCAGCGGCCCCTCCATCGGCCGGCCCCGCACTCTGCTCCTGCGGCTGGGCGTCGACCGTTGAGCGAGAGCCGCGCCGCGTCGGGGCAACGGGGCGTTCGGGTCGGCATCCCAACCTGACGAAGATGGGCAACGGAGGCACGGCGCACGGGCAGGCTGACGGATCGCCGCACCAGGAGTAGAATAGCGCGCTGGGGGAACAACATCGGAGACGACGATCCTCCTCCTCGCGCTCGCCACTAGTAGCGTCGTCGCGGCCGCAGCGGCGCAGGAGCCCGCACGCGACCCGCACGCGGTGCAGCCCGAGCGGCCGACCGTGGCCACGCACGCCTACACGGTCGCGCCGGGCTGGGTGGAGATCGAAGCCGGCGCCGAGTTCGACCGCTACGCGGACCGGTCGAGCGGCGCGCTCGCCCCGGTCGAGGTGAAGATCGGGCTCGCGCGCGGCCTGCAGCTCGACCTCGACGGCGCGCTGCAGCACCCGCCCGGCGGGACCACGACCGGGGTCGGCGACCTGGCCGTCGCGCTCAAGTGGCGCGTCCTCTACGACGCTCCGGTGCTGGGGAATCTGTCGCTGCAGCCCAGCCTCAAGCTGCCCACGGCTGCCACCGCGTCCGGCCTGGGCACCGGCACGACCGACGTGGGGCTGCTGCTGATCTCCAGCCACGATCTCGGTCCGGTCTCGATGGACCTCAACGTGGGGTACACGCGCCGCAGCGGGTCGGGCGCCCTCGCGCCGCGCAGCGCCACGCTCTGGACCGCCTCGTTCGGCGGACCGGTCGCCGGCCCGGTCGGATGGACCGCCGAGGTGTACGGCTACCCGGGCACCGCCGGGCCCGCCGGCCAGCCTCCCATCGTCGCCCTGCTCGCCGGCCCGACCTGCCTGGCGAAAACGTGGCTCGCCTTCGACGCCGGTTTCATCGTCCCCCTGCGCGGGCCGCAGCCGCGCGCCTTGTTCGCGGGCGGAGTCTGGAACGTCGGCCGGCTCTAAGGCGTTGCTGGACAAGGCATTTCGGAGTATTGTATTCCCGGTCGTTCCCCCATTCACATGGACGTGCGGAAGATGGCCCGGAAGCCGCGTCGCGGGCGTTCTCGTGTTGCCGGCGTCACCGCGCGCCGGCAGTCGGCGCTGCTGCGCCTCAGCGCGCAGATCGCCGCCGCGCTCGACGAGGACGACGTGTGCCGGTCGGTGGTGAACGGGCTGCACGACGAGGCGCTCGGCTACGACTTCCTCGGCGTCTTCCTCGTGGACCCGGCCACCGGCGACCGCGTGCTCCGCGCCAGCGTGGGCTGGCCCGGCGTCCCGCCCGCCCTCCGCATTCCGCCGGGCCACGGCATCAGCGAGCGCCCCCTGCTGGACGGCCAGCTCCACTACACGCCCGAGGTGACGCGCGACGCGCGCTACCTGCCGGCCCTGAACAGCGGCTCGGAGGTGGACCTGCCGCTCCTGATCGAGGGGAAGACGATCGGGGTGCTGGCGGTCGAGAGCACGGAGCCCCAGGCGTTCGGCACCCACGACTTCGAGATCCTCACCGCGGCCGCGGAGCAGGCGAGCATCGCCATCGCGCGCGCCCGCCTGGTCGTCAGCCAGGCCCGGCTGCTGGAGGCGGAGCGGCGCCGCGCCGACGAGCAGCAGGCCCTGCTGGACACGCTCACCGACCTCTCGGCCGAGCTGGAGCTGTCGAAGCTGTTCCAGGCGGTCCTGGAGCGCGCGGCCGCGCTGCTCGGCGTCTCGGGCGGCGAGCTGGCGATCTTCGACGACGCGCGGCAGGAGCTGGTGATCATCGCCAACTACAACACCGGCACCGTCTCGACCGGCACGCGGCTCAAGGTGGGCGAGGGCGCGATGGGGCACGTGGCGCGCACCCTCGAGCCGCTGATCATCCCGGACTACCACACCTGGGCCGGCCGCTCCGCCCAGTACGCGCAGGTGGACGCGCACGCCGTGGCGGTGGTGCCGCTGCTGATCCGGGGCCGCCTGGTGGGGGCGCTCAGCGTGTGGCACGCCGACCCGCACAAGCAGTTCGGCCCGGGCGACCTCCGCCTCATCAACCTGTTCGCGCCGCAGGCGGCCATCGCCATCGAGAACGCGCGGCTGTTCTCCTCGGCGCAGCACCAGAAGCAGTATTTCGAGGAGCTGGTCAAGAACAGCCCGGTCGCCGTCGTGGCACTCGACGTGGACGACAACATCGTCTCCTGCAATCCGATGTTCGAGAGGCTGTTCGGCTACGCCGAGGCCGAGGTGGTGGGCAGGAACCTCGACGCGCTCATCACCACCGAGGAGATGCGCCGCGAGGCGGTGGCGTACACGCGGCAGGCCGCCGACCACCACGCCGTGAAGGCGGTGCGGCAGCGGCTCCGCCGCGACGGCACGCTGGTGGACGTCGAGGTGCTCGCGGTGCCGGTGACGGTCGGCGGCGAGCGCGTGGGCGTGATGGGGCTCTACCACGACATCACCGAGCTGCTGCTCGCGCGCCGCGAGGCCGAGGCCGCCAACAGCGCCAAGAGCCAGTTTCTTGCGAGCATGAGCCACGAGCTGCGGACGCCGTTGAACGCGATCATCGGCTACAGCGAGATGCTGCAGGAGGAAGCGGAGGACTCCGGCCAGGCCGGGTTCGTGCCGGACCTCCAGAAGATCCGGGCGGCCGGGCGCCACCTGCTGGCGCTGATCAACGACATCCTCGACCTGTCCAAGATCGAGGCGGGGAAGCTCGAGCTGTTCCTCGAGTCGTTCGACGTGCGCGCCACGATCGCCGAGGTCGCGACCACGGTCGCGCCGCTGGTCGAGAAGAACGCCAACCGGCTGGAGATCCGCTGCGCCGACGACCTGGGCGCGATGCACTCCGACCTCACCCGCACCCGCCAGATCCTGCTGAACCTCCTGTCCAACGCCTGCAAGTTCACCCAGCGCGGCACCATCGGCCTCGCGGCCGAGCGCGAGCGCGCCGCCGACGGCAGCGCGTGGCTCGTGCTCCGGGTCTCGGACTCGGGGATCGGGATGACGCGCGAGCAGATGGCGAAGCTGTTCGAGGCCTTCTCGCAGGCCGACGCCTCGACGTCGCGCCACTACGGCGGCACCGGCCTCGGCCTGGCGATCACCCGGCGCTTCAGCCGGATGATGGGCGGGGACGTCACGGTCGAGAGCGAGGCGGGCCGCGGCTCGACCTTCACGGTGCGCCTGCCCGCCAACGTGGTCGAGCCGCGCGCCGCCGTGCCGGTGCCCGCGCCGCCGGCCGACGCGGCGCCCGCCGCGCGCCCCACCTCGGGCACGCTGCTGGTGATCGACGACGATCCCGAGGCGCGGGCCCTGATGCGCCGCTTCCTGGGCAAGGAGGGCTTCCGGATCGAGGAGGCCGCCGACGGCGAGACCGGCATCCGGCTGGCGCGCCAGCTCCGGCCCGACGTCATCACCCTCGACGTCCTGATGCCGGGGATGGACGGCTGGGCGGTGCTCGGCGCCCTGAAGGGCGACCCCGACCTCGCCGGCATCCCGGTGGTGCTGGCCACCATCGTGGACGAGGAGCACCTCGGCTTCGCCCTCGGCGCGTCGGAGTACCTCACCAAGCCGATCGACCGCGAGCGGCTGATCGCGGTGCTCGAGAAGTACAAGAGCCCGGAGGCGCTGGTGAAGGAAGTCAGGGAGCTGGTCGTGGCGCGGGGGCACGAGTCGTGAGCGCGCCGCGCCGCCGTTCGCCGCGCCCCGCGGCGAAGCGCGCCCGGACCAAGCCCACGGGCGACCAGGGACGCCGCCAGGCCGCGCTCCTCAGGCTCAGCTCGGAGATCGCCGCGGCGGAGAGCGAGGTCGAGATCTGCCGCGCCGTGGCGAACGGCCTCCGCGACGAGGCCCTGGGCTACGACTTCGTCGCGCTGCTGCTCGTGGACGAGGCCACCGGCGACCGCGTGCTGGTCGCCACCTCCGGCGACGCGGAGCTGCCCGCCGACCTCCGGGTGCGCCCCGGCGAGGGCCTGAGCGAGCGGCCGCTGCTGGACGGGCGGATCCACTACACCGCCGAGGTCACCCGCGACACCCGCTACCTCCCGACCCGCAACACCGGCTCGGAAGTGGACGTGCCGCTGCAGGTCAACAAGCAGCTGGTGGGCGTGCTCGTGGTCGAGAGCAACCGCCCCAACGCCTTCGCGCCCGACGACCTCGAGATCCTGACGGCGGCGGCGGGGCAGGCCGGCATCGCCATCGGCCGCGCGCGGCTGCTGTCGGCCGAGCGCCAGCGGGCCGACGAGCAGGAGGCCCTCCGCGCCACCATCGCCGACCTCTCGGCCCAGCTCGAGCTGGCCACGCTGCTGCAGGCGGTGCTGGAGCGGGCGGTGGCGCTGCTGGGCGTGAGCCACGGCGAGCTGGCGAGCTACGACGCCGCGCGCCAGGAGCTGGAGATCGTCGCCAGCCACAACGTGGGCCGGCGCGATACGACCGGCACGCGGATGAAGCTGGGCGAGGGCGCGATGGGCCACGTGGCCCGCACCCTGGAGCCGCTCAACATCGACGACTACCGGCGCTGGTCGGGCCAGTCGCGGCAGTACGCGCAGGTGGAGTTCCACGCGGTGATGGTGGTGCCGCTCCTGATCGGCCGGCGGCTGCTCGGCGCCATCGCCATCATGGACAAGAACGCGGCGCGGCGGTTCGGGGCCGACGAGCTGCGCCTGCTGCAGCTGTTCGCGTCGCAGGCCGCGGTGGCGATCGACAACGCGCGCCTGTTCACCGCGGCGCAGCACCAGAAGCAGTACTTCGAGGACCTGGTGCAGAACAACCCGGTGGCGATCGTCACCCTCGACGTGGACCACAACGTCGTCGCCTGCAACCCCGCGTTCGAGCAGCTCTACGGCTACACCCAGCCGGAGGTGCTCGGGCGCAACCTCGACGAGCTGATCACCACCGAGGCCACGCGCTCGGAGGCGGTGTCGTACACCGAGCAGGCGCTCGAGCAGCGGCCGGTCAAGGTGATCAGCCAGCGCCGCCGCAAGGACGGGCGCCTGGTGGACGTCGAGGTGCTCGGCGTGCCGGTCATCGTCGGCGGGAAGCGGGTGGGGCTGATGGCCCTCTACCACGACATCACCGAGCTGCTCGCGGCGCGGCGCCAGGCGGAGGCCGCCAGCACGGCCAAGAGCCACTTCCTCGCCAGCATGAGCCACGAGCTGCGCACGCCCCTGAACGCCATCATCGGCTACAGCGAGATGCTGCAGGAGGAGGTGGCCGAGCTGGGGCAGACCGCGCTGAGCCCGGACCTGGAGAAGATCCACACCGCGGGCCGGCACCTGCTGGCGCTGATCAACGACATCCTCGACCTCTCCAAGATCGAGGCCGGCAAGACCGAGCTGTACCTCGAGACGTTCGAGGTGCGGCAGATGCTCGACGAGGTCGCCACCACCGTCCGGCCGCTGGTGGCGAAGAACGCCAACACGCTCGTCCTCGAGACCGCGCCCGATCTCGGCGCGATGCGCGCCGACCTCACCAAGATGCGGCAGGTGCTGCTCAACCTGCTGTCCAACGCCTGCAAGTTCACCGACCACGGCACCGTCACCGTGACCGCGAGCCGCGAAGGGGGCGACGGCGCGTGGATGGCGTTCCGGGTGGCCGACTCGGGCATCGGGATGACGCCTCCGCAGCTGGCGAAGCTGTTCGAGGCCTTCGCGCAGGCCGAGGCCTCCACCACCCGCCGCTACGGCGGCACCGGGCTCGGGCTGGCGATCTCGCGCCGCTTCTGCCAGCTGATGGGCGGCGACATCACCGTCGCGAGCGAGCCCGGCCGCGGCTCCACGTTCACGGTGCGCGTGCCGGCCGCGGTGGCGGACCCGCGCTCCGAGCCGGCCGACGCCGCGTCGACGCCGTCGACGCCCGCCGGCTCGGGCGCTGCCGGCACCGTGCTGGTGGTGGACGACGATCCCGCGGCGCGGAACCTCCTCGTCCGCTTCCTCTCGCACGAAGGCTTCCGGGTGGACGAGGCGCCGGACGGCGACACCGCGCTGCGGCGCGCCCGCGAGGCGCGGCCCCACGTCATCACCCTCGACGTGCTGATGCCCGGGATGGACGGCTGGGCCGTGCTCACGGCGCTCAAGGCCGATCCCGAGCTCGCCGAGATCCCGGTCGTGATGCTGAGCGTCGTCGACGAGAAGCACATCGGCTTCGCCCTCGGCGCCTCCGACTTCCTCACCAAGCCCATCGAGCGCGAGCGCCTGGTGGCGGTGCTCAAGAAGCACCGCACGCCCGACGCGCTGGTGAGCGAGGTGCGCACGCTGGCCGCGGCGCGGACGCCGGCGGCGTGACGCGCGCCCGCGGCCAGGCCGCCACCCGCCGCCGCGCGCCGGCCAAGCGCCCGGCGCCGCCGCAGAGCGACCTCGCCCGCCGGCTCGGCGCGCTGCTGCGCCTGAGCGTGGACATCGGCACCGCGCCGGACGAGGCGGCCATCTGCCGCAGCGTGGTGCGCGGCCTCCACGAAGGTCTCGGCTACGACTTCCTCGGCCTGTTCCTCGTGGACCCCGCGACCGGCGACCGGGTGCTCGAGGCCAGCGTGGGCTGGCCCGACGCGCCGGCCGCCTTCCGGCTGCCGCCGGGCGAGGGCCTGAGCGAGCTGCCGCTCCAGAACGGCGAGCTGCACTACACGCCCCGCGTGAAGGGGCTCGCGCGCTACGTGCCGAGCCCGAACCGCGGCTCCGAGGTGGACGTCCCCATCCTCGTGGACGGGCGGACGATGGGCGTGCTGGTGATCGAGAGCGGGACGCCGGACGCATTCGACCAGGACGACTTCGAGATCCTGACCGCCGCGGCGAACCAGGCCGGCCTCGCGCTGGCGCGCGCCCGGCTCCTGGCCGACGAGCGCCGCCGCGCCGACGAGCACGAGGCGCTGCTCGCGACGATGGCCGACCTCTCGGCCGAGCTGGAGCTGTCCAAGCTCCTCCAGGCCACCCTGCAGCGCGCGGTCACGCTGCTCGGCGTCACCGGCGGCGAGCTGGCGATCTACGACGAGACGCGCGAGCAGCTGGAGGTCGTGGCCAGCCACAACATCGGCAAGGACTCGACGGGCACGCGCCTCGCGCTCGGCGAGGGCGCGATGGGCCGCGTGGCCCAGACGCACGAGCCGCTCCTGATCCCCGAGTACGCCGAGTGGCTGGGCCGCTCGGGCCAGTACGCCGACGTCACCGTGCACTCGGTGATGGTGGCGCCGCTCCTGGTGGGGAGCCGCCTGGTGGGCGCCATCGCGGCGGTGCACGCCGACCCGGCCCGGAAGTTCGGCGCCGCGGACCTGCGCCTGCTCAACATGTTCGCGCCGCAGGCCGCCGTCGCCATCGCCCGCGCGCGCCTGCTCGAGGCCGAGCGCCGCCGCGCCGACGAGCAGCAGGCCCTGCTCGACACGATGGCCGACCTCTCCGGCCAGCTCGAGCTGTCCACGCTGCTCCAGGCCATGCTGCGCCGCGCCGTCACCCTGCTCGGCGTCACCGGCGGCGAGCTGGCCATCTACGACGAGGCGGCCCGCGAGCTGGTCGTGGTCGCGAGCCTCAACATCGGCATCGACTCCACCGGCACGCGCATGGCGCTCGGCGAGGGCGCGATGGGCCGCGTGGCGCAGACCCACCAGCCGCTCATCATCCCGAGCTACGGCGCCTGGGAGGGCCGCTCCGCCCAGTACACGGGCGCGACCGACTACGCCGTGATGGCCGCGCCGCTGCTGATCGGCCAGCGGCTGGTGGGCGCGATGGCCAGCGTGCACTCCGACCCCACGCGCCGCTTCGGGCCGGACGACCTCCGGCGGCTCAACATCTTCGCGCCGCAGGCCGCGGTCGCCATCGAGAACGCGCGGCTCTACACGGCCGCGCAGCGCCAGAAGCAGTATTTCGAGGACCTGGTCTCCAACAGCCCCGTCGCCATCGTCGTGCTGGACCGCGACCACCGCATCATCTCGTGCAACCCGGCGTTCGAGACCCTGTTCGGCTATCCGCAGCGCGAGGCCGTGGGCCGCGACCTCGACGCGCTGATCAGCACCGAGGCCACCCGCGCCGAGGCCGTGGGCTACACCCAGCACGTGCTCGACCAGGGGCCGGTGCACGCGATGGGCCGCCGCTGCCGCAAGGACGGCAGCCTGGTGGACGTCGAGGTGCTCGGCGTGCCGGTGGTGGTGGACGGCGAGCTGGTCGGCCTGATGGGCCTCTACCACGACATCTCGGAGCTGCTGCGCGCGCGGCAGGACGCCGAGGCCGCCAACAGCGCCAAGAGCCAGTTCCTGGCGCACATGAGCCACGAGCTCAGGACGCCGCTCAACGCCATCATCGGCTACAGCGAGATGGTGGAGGAAGAGGTGGGCGACGTCGGCCATCCGGAGCTGGCGCCGGATCTCCAGAAGATCCGCGCCGCGGGCCGTCACCTGCTGGCGCTGATCAACGACATCCTCGACCTCTCCAAGATCGAGGCCGGCAAGCTCGAGCTGTACGTCGAGCCGTTCGACGTACGCGACACCATCCGCGACGTCACGACGACCATCCGGCCCCTGGTGGAGAAGAACGCCAACCGGCTCGAGGTCCGCTGCGCCGAGACCCTGGGCACGATGCGCTCCGACCTGGTGAAGGTGCGGCAGGCGCTGCTCAACCTGCTGTCGAACGCCTGCAAGTTCACCGACCACGGCACCATCACCCTGACTGCGGACCGCGAGCGCAACGGCGCCGCCGCGGAGTGGCTCGTCTTCACCATCGCCGACACCGGGATCGGGATGACCCCGGAGCAGATGGGGAAGCTGTTCGAGGCGTTCACCCAGGCCGACGCCTCCACGGCCCGGCGCTACGGCGGGACCGGCCTCGGCCTCGCCATCACGCGCCGCTTCTGCCAGATGATGGGCGGCGACGTGGTGGTGGCGAGCGAGCCGGGCAAGGGATCCACGTTCACGGTCCGGCTACCGGCGGCGCTGGAAGGCAAAGGCTGAGGCACGGGGGCACGAGGGCACGGACGCACGGACGCACACCGAGGAGAACGATGCCGAAGATCCTGTTGGTCGAGGACAACGAGATGAACCGTGACATGCTGTCGCGGCGCCTGCAGCGAAAGGGCTTCGAGGTGACGATGGCCGTGGACGGCCGCCAGGGCGTGGAGATGGCCCAGGCCGGCAGCTACGACCTGGTGCTGATGGACATGAGCCTGCCCGAGGTGGACGGCTGGGAGGCCACGCGCCTGCTGCGCGCCGCGCCCGCGACCAAGACCGTGCCCATCATCGCGCTCACCGCGCACGCCATGGCGGGCGACCGCGAGAAAGCGATCGAGGCGGGCGCCGACGACTACGACACCAAGCCCATCGAGCTCGAGCGGCTGCTCGGCAAGATCCAGGCGCTGCTCGACCGGAACCACGGCGCGTGACCGATCTCGGCGGGCCCACGCTCACCGTCCAGGCGCTCTCGGAGCTGCGCCACGAGCTGCGCACGCCGATCAACCAGATCATCGGCTATTGCGAGATGCTGCTGGAGGACGCGACCGACGCGGAGCACGCCGCGCGCCGCACCGCGCTCGAGGAAGCCCTGGCGGCGGTGCGCGACGCCCTCACCACCATCGATCGCGGCCTGCCGTCGGGCCGGAGCGACGTGCGGCCTGCCGACGCCGAGGCGCTGAGCGACACACTGCGCGTCCCACGCGAGAAGATCCTGCACGCCACCGAGTCGCTGCTCGGCGACGCGGAGCGCGCCTTCGTCGCCGACGTCCGCAAGATCCGGAGCGCCGCCGAGCGGCTGGGCGTGGCGGGCACTCCCGCGACGACCCCGACCCGCGGCACACCCACACCCCCACACCCAACACCCTCACACCCTGCACCCGTCGCCTCGGCCGAGACGGCGCCCGCCCATATCCTGGTCGTCGACGACATCGAGGACAACCGCGCCGTGCTTCAGCGCCGGCTCGAGCGGCAGGGCTACGCCGTGGAGTGCGCGGCGAGCGGCGGCTCCGCGCTCGAGATGCTGGCCGCGGCCCCGTTCGACCTAGTGCTGCTCGACGTGATGATGCCGGAGCTGGACGGCTTCGCCGTGCTCGAGCGCATCAAGGCCGACGCCCGCACGCGCGACGTGCCGGTGATCATGATCTCGGCCCTCGACGACATGGCCAGCGTGGTGCGCTGCATCGAGCGCGGGGCCGAGGACTATCTGCCCAAGCCGTTCGACCCGGTGCTGCTCAAGGCCCGCATCGGCGCCTGCCTGGACAAGAAGCGCCTCCGCGACCGCGAGCTGGCCTACCTCAAGGAGGTCGAGCGCGTGATCGCCGCGGCGCGCGCGGTCGAGAGCGGCGCCTACCAGGCCGGCGCGCTGGCCGACATCACCGGCCGGAGCGACGAGCTCGGCCGCCTCGCGCGGGTGTTCGACGGCATGGCCGCCGGGATCCAGGCGCGGGAAGAGCGGCTGCACGGGCAGCTGCTGGAGCTGCGACGGGAGATCGCGGCGGTACAGCCGTCGGCCGACGCGGAGTCGGGACCCGGCGCCAGCGCGCTGCAGCCGGGGCAGGTCTTCGCGGGCCGCTACGAGATCCAGCGCACGCTGGGCACCGGCGGGATGGGCGTCGTGTACCGTGCGCGGGACCGCGAGCTGGGCGAAGACGTGGCGATCAAGCTGGTGCACCCGGAGCTGCTCGAGGCGGACGAGACCGCCATCCAGCGGCTCAAGGCGGAGACCCGCCTCGCGCGCCGCATCTCGCATCGCAACGTGGTCCGCACCCACGATTTCGGCGTGTGCGACGGCGCCTGCTACGTGACGATGGAGTTCGTCGAGGGCCTCACGGTGCGGCAGCTGCTCGAGACGCGCGGCCGTCTGGGCGTCGCGGCGACGCTCGCGGTCGGCACGCAGCTCGCCGAGGCGCTCGACGTGGCGCACAGCCAGGGCGTGGTGCACCGCGACATCAAGCCGCAGAATTTGCTGCTCGACGCCGCCGGCGTGCTCAAGGTGATGGACTTCGGCATCGCGCGCCTCGTCGAGCACACGACGGTGCTGACCCAGGCCGGGATGGTGGTGGGCACGCCCGCCTACATGTCGCCGGAGCAGCTGCTGTCGGAGGACGTGGACGGCCGGAGCGACCTGTATTCGGCGGGCGTGGTGCTCTACGAGTGCCTGACGGGCCGGCTGCCGTTCGAGGCGGCGTCGCCCATCTCGCTCATCGCGAAGCTGCTGCACGACGACCCGGTGCCGCCGGCCCAGATCAACCCCGACGTCCCGCCTCCGCTCTCGGACCTGGTCGTGCGGCTCCTGGCGAAGAAAGCGCAGGACCGGCCGAGCGGCGCCTCCGGCCTCGCCGCGCAGCTCGCGCAGCTCGGCTGAGCCGCGCGCTGCCGCGCACCTCAGCGCGGCGCCGTCATCCCCGGCCAGCCGCCGCCCAGCGCCTTGTAGAGCTGCACCGCGGCCGTGAGCTGCTGGAGCTGGGCCTGGCTCGCCGCCAGCTCCGCGTCGAACAAACTCCGCTCCGCGTCGAGCACCTCGAGGTAGTTCGACACGCCCGTGCTGTAGCGCAGCTCCGCCAGCTCGAGCGCGCGCCGCAGCGCCGTGGCCTGCGTCTCCTCCGCGGCGGCCTCGTCGCGCGCCGCCCGCACGCCGACCAGTGCGTCGCCCGCCTCGCCCAGCGCGACCAGCACCGTCTGCTCGTACTGCGCGCGGGCCTGCTCCGCCCGGGCGCGCGCCGCCCGCGCCTCGTCCACCAGCCGGCCGCCAGTGAAGATCGGAATCGAGACGCCGCCCAGCAGCTGGTAGACCCGGTTCGGGCTCGCGAACAGGCTGCCGGGCGTGGGCGACTGGGTGCCCCACGACGCGGTGATGGCGAAGACCGGCAGGCGCGCCGCGTCCGCGATCCCGATGCGCGCCGTGGCCGCCGCGTAC
>Ga0335080_10004374_pt1 | contig 14379 bp, 12 predicted proteins | sample Lox_Sample_34_FD_206720 | JGI IMG/M metagenome (GOLD analysis project Ga0335080, IMG submission 206720) | Soil microbial communities from Loxahatchee National Wildlife Refuge, Florida, United States - Lox_Sample_3.4 | ecosystem: Environmental > Terrestrial > Soil > Wetlands | place: USA... | reverse complement strand
GTGGTTGCGGTTTCCGCTCTCCAGGCGCAGGCGCCGAAGCTGGATCGCGTGATCGGTGAAGTGACGGCGATCGACGCCAACGCCAAGCAGATCACCGTGAAGCTGGATTCGGGCGCAGTCATGCCCGCCACGGTGGATGAGAAGACGCGTTACCTGCGAATTCCTCCCGGCGAGAAAGATTTGAAGAACGCGGCGACGATGGCGTTCGAGAACGTGGCGGTGGGCGATCGGGCTTTTGTGCGGGGCCACCTGTCGGAGGATCAGAAGTCCATCGCGGCGGTGGCGGTCATCATCATGACCAAGGCGGAGCTGGCGCAGAAGCACGAGCGCGACCGCGAGGAGTGGAAGCGGCGCGGGATGGCCGGGCCGATTACGGCGGTCAACGCGGAGGCGAAAGAGGTCACGATTTCGACGCGAACGCGCGAGGGTTTAAAGCCAGTGATTGTGGAGATGTCGGAGCACGTGGATTTCCGCCGGTACGCGCCGGATTCGATTCGCTTCAGCGACGCCAAGGCCAGTTCGTTCGCTGAGCTGAAGGTGGGTGACCAGATGCGCGTTCTGGGAGACAAGAACGCCGATGGGAGCCGCATAAAAGCCGAGTCGATTGTTTCCGGATCGTTCCGCAACATCGCGGGCGTGATCAAGACCATGGATGCGAGCGCCAACCAGATCACTCTCACGGATCTGGTCTTGCACAAGCCGGTGACGGTGGTGCTGAGTCCAGAGACTGCCATGCGGCGGCTGCCTCCGTTTATGGCAGCGATGCTGGCGCGGCGCGAAGGCGGCGGGCAGGGCGGGGCACCGGCGGGAGGCGCGTCGCGCGAAGGCACGGCGCAGGGAATCCCCGGACCTCCTCGTCCGGACGGCGCCAAGCCGGGCGCGGGTGCGCCCGCGGCGGAGAACGCACAATATCCGGGCGGCGGGATGCGGCGCGGCAACATGGATTTCCAGGACATGCTGGAACGCATGCCCCAGATCAAACTGGCAGATCTGAAAGTCGGGGATGCCGTCATGCTCTCGTCGACCAGCGGCACCGACGGCACGCGAGTCACGGCGATCAATCTTCTGGCGGGTGTGGAACCGCTGTTGACGGCCGCGCCCAGAGGCGGGCAGGACATCTTCGGCCAGTGGAATTTTGATATTGGGCTGCCGCAATAACGAATAGCCCGGACTCCGTTCGGTTTCCGGTCTTCACTTCCGAAGATATCCGTGCTGCGCCGTGCGCGCGCCAAACGTCCGGTGCGCCTCTTCCGACATCTCGTGCACGCCGGCGGCGTCAATCCAACGGTTGTAGAAGTTGAACAGCGCGCAAACCGTAATGGCGTAGTAGATGGCTTCGTCGGTCCAGCCCGCCGCGTGGAGAGGCGTCATGTCCTCGGGCGTGATCTTCGGGGCGTGATGGTTCACCTTGGCGACAAATCGAAATAGAGCTTTCTCTTTTTCGGGGAGCGCTGAACTCTCCAGGTCACGAAGGACACCCCACACCAGCTCGTCGCTCGCCAGCAGGTTCGCCGCAACTGCGGCGTGGTATTTCGTTCAGAACGGGCAATCGTTGCCGTATGACGTGAACGCCGCAATCAGCTCGCGGATCCCGGCCGGCAGCGGGCCATCGCCGCGCATGATTTCCTGGGTGAAGGCGCCAAGGTACGCGGTGGCCTGCGCCCGGTAGGCGAACAGGTGCCAGATCTGCGGGTATTCGGTCCCGGCGGATTGCGCCACGCGGATCAGGTCGGTGACGGGAGACGGCTCCGGATGGCTTTCGACATCCGGAAGGAAAATCGGCTTCATGCGCGCGACCGGCCTGCCTGGGCCGCTTGCACTTCCGCCGGGATGGGCAGATAGCCGTCGCGCGCCACTTGCTGGCCGCGCTCTCTGTAAAAGGATGGGTCCGGCGGCGCCCATGTGGCGAGGCCGTCCACGTACCGGTTGTACATACAGAAGGCCGCGGCAATCAGCACGGTGTCGTGGATTTCCTGGTCGGTGGCGCCCTCGCGCCGCGCGCGCTCCACATCTTCCGGCTGCACGTTCTTACCGCCGCGCTGAACTTTTCCGGCAATGGCCAGCAGCGCCTTGAGCTTTTCTGAAATGGCCGCGTGCTCGAAATCGGCCTTCACGTCGCGGACCAGCTTTTCGTTGCCGTCCAAATGACACGCCGCGATGGTGCCATGCGCCGTCTGGCAGTAGTAGCAATCGTTCTGCGCGGAGACGTAGGTGGCGATCAATTCACGCTCGCCGGGCGAAAGCGTACCGGGCTGGCGCAACAATACCTCCACCAGCTCGCACAGCGGCTTTGCCGTCTCCGGCCGGAAAGCAAACAGCCCGCGAATTCCCGGAAGCCCTTCAGCCAGTCGAATGTGCGGCACCGCGTCTCACCTCCCTCAAGCGTGAAGCAATTCAAGCAGGATAAGAGGAAGGGCAAAGAGCGGTCAATAGTGTGCATGTACTAATTCGCCGCCTCTCTGTCGGCCCTTGTGTTACCTTCACCCCAGATGCAAACTGCCACCGAGCGAGCTCCGGCTGACTCACTCACCGTGGCCTCGATTGGCATCCTGGCGTACATGCTCGGGAACGTCTTACATGAAGGCTTGGGGCACGGCGGCGCGTGTGTTCTGGCTGGCGGCAGGCCCCTCGTGCTTTCATCGGTCAACTTCGAATGCAGCTCGGACACCCGCCTGGTGACAGCCGGCGGCACCCTGATCAACCTGGTTGCCGGAGCCGTTTTCTTTGCTCTCGGGCGCCTCACCGGCCGCAGCCATCCAAGATTGAGGTATTTCTTCTGGATCTCCATGACGGTGAATCTTTTCTCCGGAACCGGATATTTCCTCTTCTCGGGCATCGGTGGCATTGGCGATTGGGCAGCATTCATCCAGGGATTTGGTCCCCAGTGGGCGTGGCGCATCGGCCTGGCGATCTTCGGGGCAGGCACTTATCTGCTCGCCGCGCGCATCAGCCTGCTGGAACTACGCCCGCTCATCGGCAGCCAGAAGGAGCAACGCTACCGGCGTGCCGTGCGCCTGTCGTCGATCCCGTATTTTGCCGGCGGAATCTTAATGTGCATCGCCGGCGCCTTCAATCCCGCGGGCATGATTCTGATTCTGATTTCCGCCGCGGCATCCACCTTTGGCGGCGCCTCAGGACTGATGTGGACTCCAAACCTGCTCAGGAGTGGAACGCTCATTCCTTACGGCCCACCGGCAGAACCCATGCCGATTCCCAAAAGCGGGCCGTTGATTGTGGCGTCGTGCTTCGTCGCGCTGGCTTTCATCGCCGTCTTGGGACCGGGTGTGCGATTCTCGCACTGATGTTCATTTTCGAACGCTGCCGTCACGAAACCGCTCATACCCGCCCAGCGCACTCGCCAGCAAGTAATTGTGCCCGAATCACTTACTGTATGATCGCCGCTGGCAGCGCACCTGCACATAGACACTGTTCGCTTGGGTCGCTGAGGTGACTATGGGAAATCTTCTTCAAGACTTACGTTACGGTTTGCGCAACCTGGCCCGAAACCCCGGCTTCACGATCGTTGCGATGCTGACTTTGGCCCTGGGCATCGGCGCCAACACCACCATCTTCAGCGTGATCAACAACACGCTGTTGAAGCCGCTGCCATCGAGCGCCAGAGCCACTCGTTTGAATCCATGGCCATCTTGGATTCCGCCGGCCGCGGCTATAACCTCTCGGCCTCTGGCGACAAGCACGAGGCCGAGCAGGTGTCGGGGCTGCGCGTGTCCGCGGAATTCTTCTCCGTGCTGGGCGTGAAGCCTCTTCTTGGCCGGACGTTTCTTCGCGAGGAAGAGACGCTGGGAAGAGATCAAGAGGTCGTCCTTAGCTATGGACTGTGGAAGCGGCGCTACGGCGGCGATCCGTCGCTGGTGGGCAGGACCATCCGCGTGGACGGCGCGGACTTCACCGTAGTCGGCGTAATGCCGCGCGATTTCGAGTGGCAGTTCTGGAGCGGGCAGCGGCAGCTCTGGGTGCCCGTGGGCTATACCAAAACCGATTTGAGCCGCGGCGACAACAGCTTCATTTTGATTGCCCGCCTAAAGCCGGGCGTGAGTGTGGCGCAGGCGCGCGCGGAGATGGAGGCGGTCGCCGGCAGCGTCCAACGGCAGTATCCCAAAGAAAACGCCAACATGGGCGCCACCGTGCAGCCATTGGCGGATTTCGGGATGGAGGGTCTTCGCACCACCATGCTGGCGTTGCTGGCAGCGGTAGCCTTCGTGCTGCTGATTGCGTGCGTGAATGTCGCGAACCTGCTGCTGGCGCGAGGCGCGGTCCGGCAGAAAGAGTTTGCCATCCGCCGCGCGCTCGGAGCCGGCGGATTCCGTATCGTGCGCCAGTTGCTCACCGAGAGCGTCATGCTGGCGCTGGCGGGCGGCGCGGCCGGCCTGTTGCTGGCGGCCTGGAGCATCAAGCTGCTGTTTCTGTTCTTCAAGCTGGATGCCTTGCAACTGCCCATGCGCCCGCTCGATTCGATCCCCATGGATGGCCGCGTATTGATCGTCGCCTTCCTGGTTTCTTGCCTGACGGGTGTGCTGTTCGGCATCGCGCCGGCCTTGAGCGCGTGGCGCGGCGACGTGAACGAGCCCCTCAAGGAAGGCGGGCGAAGCGCCAGCACCAGTAGCCGCAACTCCTTGCGCCATGTGTTGGTGGCATCGGAAGTGGCGCTCGCGCTCATCGTGCTGTGTGGCGCCGGGCTGATGATCAAAAGCATGACGCGCCTGCTGGGCGTCGATCCGGGACTGAAGCCGAAGAACGTGCTCGGCATGTCGATATCGGTTCCGCAAGAGGAGATCTACAACGGCCCTCCGGGCCTGCCGCGCTTCTGCCAGGACCTGGAAGAACACGTCGCCGCCATTCCCGGTGTTCTCTCGGTGGGCGCCGTCGCTCACTTGCCGTTTGAGGGAGACGCCGGCCGTGGTTTCCAAGTGGAGGGCCAGCCGCCGGCGGACCCCGGGCGCATGCCCGGCGCGGACTACAGCGTCGCCTGCCCCAACTACTTCCGCACCATGGGCATTCCAATTTTGAAGGGCCGCGAGTTTACACAGCGCGACACCTTGAATGCCCCCGGCGTAATCGTGATCAACCAAACCATGGCGCATAAGTTCTGGCCCAAGGAAGACGCAGTCGGTAGAGCGATCCTGCTCGGCGGCACCGACGGACCGCGCCTCACCGTGGTGGGGGTGGCTGGCGACGTGCATAACATCGGCTTGGACGTGCCCGTGCGCGAGCAGTTCTTCCGGCCCTACATGCAAGCGGGCTGGCCGGTGATGAGCATCGTCGTCCACACCGCCAGCGCGCCCGCCACGTTTATCGCGCCGGCGAAGAAAGCTGTGGCGGATTTCCTGCCTGAGCGCCCGGTCTCCGGCTTCGAAAACATGGAAGACGTGGTCCGTAATTCCACCGGCTCCAGACGTTTCCCCATGCTGCTGCTCAGCCTGTTCTCGGCGGTGGCGCTCGTGCTGGCGGCCGTCGGCGTCGCGGGCGTGGTGAGCCACTCGGTGGCGCAGCGGACACACGAGATCGGCATTCGCATGGCGCTGGGCGCGGGAACCCTGGACGTCCTTCGGCTGATGGTGAACATCAACATGGCCTGGGTGCTGGCGGGACTCGCGGCCGGCGTGGCAGGCTCGGCCGGCCTCACGCAGTTGCTGACTGACCTGCTCTACGACGTGCGTCCGCTCGACCCGATTGTGCTCGGAGCCGTATCGCTCCTGCTCGCCGCCGTGGCTCTGCTGGCGAGCTATCTGCCGGCCCGCCGTGCGGCCAAAATCGACCCCATCGCAGCACTGCGGTGCGAATGATCAGACCAATCGCTTGGCGATGTTATTTCTTCTTCGTCAGCGCCGCATCGGGAGAGATTTCGGCTCCGCTCGCGTCCACATAGTGGATATCGAAAGCTGCGTCGGAGCTGACAAAAGCGGAACATGCCGAGGTGCACGTGAGCTGATGCACGTGTTTGCTCGGCATCATGGCGTACCCTCCCGGACCCAGGACCGCCGACTTGCCCCCGTCCTTCATTTCTAATTTCGCCGACCCGGTTACGATCATGACGTGTTCGGTGGGAGTGTGCCAGTGCCACGGAATTAAGCAGCCGGCTGTGCCCTTGAACACGATTACCGACGCGCCCTTGGACGGATCACCGCTCTCCACGGCCATGGTCACACATTGGGGGAGTCCGGCCATCGGTTCCAACTTGTTCTCTGCCATCTTGCGCAGCACACCCATGTCATCGGCGCGGGCGATGAATATGCAAGCGAGAACGAAAAGTGTGAGTCGCATGTTATTCCTCCTCCGGGATATTCTACACACATCGAAAGGGCATGACGTTCAAACCAGCCGTCGGCCGCAAGGCACGTGCCGCAAGCGTTCCGTCTCTATTCATCGCCCGTCTCCTCAAAACCTGCCGCCACCAAGTGCGGAATACTGAAAACGCGCTGGCTCCCTGAACGGCTTCCGCCGATCCCGCTCCTGCCGGTGGTCTTTTCCAGACTCGCCTTGATGCCAGCGATCTGCGCATCGGGAAGATGTAAGGCTCTCAAGGCCTTGGCAAGTCCGGATACTTTGAACGCTTTTGTTGAGTAGGCTGCCGGCTTCGCCATGCGAAGAGTTCTCTGGCGTTTTCGCCCTCCCTACCGGCCCTCACGTATAATTGTTGGGGATTTGGCTTAACGGAAAGAGGTCAAAATGTCCACCCGGTCCATCACCTCCCTTTTCCTGCTCTTCGCACTGCTGGTTTCCGGCGCCCCATTTCTTCCCGCGCAGGATCAACCGCCCGCGCCTCCCCCGCCGAACCAGACCCTCACGCCCGACCAGTTGAATGACCTGGTGGCGCCCATCGCGCTCTACCCCGACCCCCTGCTCAGCCAGATCATGGTGGCCAGCACGTATCCGCTGGAACTGGTCCAGGCGTTCCAGTGGCTCCAGCGGAACCCCGGCCTCACCGGGCCGGCTCTCACTGAGGCCGCGCAACAGCAGAACTGGGATCCCAGCATTCAAGCTCTCGTGGTCTTCCCGGACGTCGTGAAGCGCTTGAATGACGACATCACCTGGACCACCACTCTCGGCAACGCGTTCCTTGCGCAGCAGCAGGACGTGATGGATGCGGTGCAGCGCATGCGGCAGCGCGCCCAGGAAGCGGGCAAACTGGCGTCCACGCCGCAGGAAAACGTGGTGAACACAGCCGACAATGGCCAGCCGGTGATTCAAATCGTGCCGGCGGACCCCGCGGTCCTCTACGTCCCGGTCTACAATCCTGCCTGGATTTGGGGGCCGCCGCTCTGGTATCCCTATCCGGGCTGGTTCTGGCCGCCCCGCAGCGTCATCTATGGTGGAGTGGGATTCGGCTTCGGCATCGGCATCAACGTCGGCGTATTTTTTGGCGGCGGCTGGCATGGATGGGGCGGCTGGGGCTGGCATCCCGGCTGGGGCCGCCGGACCGTGATCGTCAACAACACATTTATTCACCAGTACAACTTCAATTCCACCCACATCACGAACGTGCACGGCAACGCCGTATGGCAGCACGATCCGTCGCACCGCGCCGGAGTGCCCTATGCGCGCCCGGAACTGAACAACCAGTACCGCGGCAACGTTCGGCAGGCGGTGGCGCCGCGCTCCATTCCTGAAGGCGTGCGCCGCGAGCCCAACGCCCAGTCGGAACGCTTCGGCAATCGCGAGATTCCTCGCAGTACTCCGTCCCAACAGTACAACCGTGGCGCCTTCGGCGGCATGGAACACGGCTCGGCGGCCACCACGCACGCCGAGCACGGCTATTCGAGCTTGGGCGCGGCTAGAAGCGCTCCAGTGCCCAGAAGCGCTCCAGCTCCCAGAGCGGCTCCCTCGCCTCGCGGCGGCGGCGGGCGGCGAAGGTAGGAGGCAATCATGCCGATGATGAACTCTCTGATTTTGCGAGCCTCGCTAGCCACGCTTGCGGCGGGGCTGACGATTCTCCAAGCCGCCTCCCAGGACAGCCAGCGGACTTTCCCCACACCGGAGGCTGCCGCGCAGGCTTTGGTCGATGCGGCTGCGCAGAACGACACCGCCGCCCTCCTCAAGCTGTTCGGACCCGGCGGCAAAGACATCGTGCAGTCCGGCGATGCCGCCGACGACAAAGCCATGCGCGCCGAATTCGCCGAACGCGCCCGGTCCGGCTTACAGGTGGAACCGGATCACGATAATCCCAACCGCGTCATCATCGTCGTCGGCGATCAGAACTGGCCTCTCCCCGTTCCGTTGATTCGCAAAAACGATCAGTGGTATTTCGACGCCGCCAGTGGCCGCGTGGAAATTCTGGCGCGGCGCATCGGCCGCAACGAACTGGCCGCCATTGACGTTTGCCGCGGCTATGTGGAGGCGCAAATGGAATACGCCTCGCGGGATCGCGAGACCCACGGCCTGCTGACGTACGCCCAGCATATCCTCAGTACGCCGGACAAGAAGGACGGACTCTACTACGAAGGCGAACCGGAAAACCTGGTCCCCAAATCCTTCGCCGATGCGGCGGCCGTGCTCTTACAGGCCCAGGGCAAGAAGCCGGTGCCCTATCACGGCTACTTCTTCCACATCCTGAAGGCGCAAGGTCCGGATGCGCCGGGCGGCGCTATGGACTACGTGGTGAAGGGCGCGATGATTGGCGGTTTCGCCATGGTGGCATGGCCCGCGGAGTACGGCGTTTCGGGTGTCCAGACCTTGATCGTGAACCATCGGGGCGTCGTTTACGAAAAGGACCTCGGCGCACAGACCGCCACGCTGGCCCGGCAGATGGCCCGCTTCAATCCGGACAAGACCTGGAAGCCGGTGACCGGCGAATAGCCGGAAACACCTCTTCAAGGCGTGCTCGAAATGCTAATTGAGCCGCGATCACGACGGGTAGCGCTCCCCTGGCCGTATCGTACCTAGTTAATGGTGTAGGCTGCTGTCAATACAGGACTGTCAGTCCAATTTGCTTGACATCCAATCGCCTTAATGGTTTCTGTTTTGCTGACTGAGATGGCTCCGCTATACTTCGTGCCGGTGCCAGAGCAAGTCGGACTCACGCCATTGGTCGTGTAGTAAATGGATGTGGAATTCGTGGCCGTCAAGCTTACGCTTTGTGTGCCTGTATAAGTGCCGGCGACGGGAGAAGCTACTGGCGTTGAGACCGTTCCGGTCACCGGAAACGTCACGACATTGCTCACGTAAATGTTTTGCGCGATGGTAAGTTGCGTAGCCGTGTCGGTGGGCAGGCCTGTATTCAACTCCAGATGCACCTCAAAGACTCCCACGAAGCCGGGCAGGGGCGAGGCCAACAGCACGTTGGCGGTCTTCCCGCCGGCCAGCGAAGAGACAAATTCCACCGGCTGCGTCTGAAACTTCGTGCCGCTCGGGAAGCGGAAGCCGCTTCTGAAATGCGCCATGTCCTCCAGCAGCCCCAGGCCGGTGGCGTAAATGATGATGGTCTCCCCGGGGACTGCCGGATTTTTGCTTGTCACCGTGCCTGTATTGGCGCAGCATAATGCGCTTGACGACGGAGTCAGCAGCAGTTGGGCGCCGCTGCTGACCGTGGCGCTGTACGTAATGCCATTTCCAGGTTTGCCCGTCTTTTTCGCTTGCAGCAGCACTCGCGTGAATTCACCCGCCGGGGCTGCCGTGGCGGGCCCTTGGGCATCGTTGTTGATTAAATTGACCAGGGCGGTCGTGATGCTCGTCAAAGTATCGGTGCTCAGCACGGTGTAGTTATAAGCAGGTCTGCTCCCGATCGTAATCGTGCCGATATCGCCCGCATTCGCCGTACCGTCCACGGAAACCGAGCCGGTGGCATTGGGCGAGCCGTGCATCATCATCGCCGTCCGCGGCTCCGTCATTCCCGTGGCTAAAATGCCGGGATTCTCCGGAACGATGGTCACTGAAACCGGTGTCGTCACCGTCACTGACCCGTCCTTACGCTGCGTCCAGACATAGAGGCTGACGCTGGTGCGGTCCCCGTAGCCGGTGGGCAGCTGGGTATGGATCTCGGTCGGCGAGACATAGAGGAGCGGCGCGCGCGATCCATCGATATAGACCCGCGTGCCCGCCAGTTCGTTGGGCAGGTGGTCCCCCGTGCCCGGCTCGGACGCGGTCGAATCACTGAACGTTTCGCCCTTCTTGGCAAAAATGCTGATGAGCGTCCCCGGTCCCACCTGCGCGGTATCCTGTCCCCCGCTGAGATTGGCGCCGCTGGCCGTCGCCGTGATCTGCGCGCTATCCGAGACGGTCGCCGCCAACGTGACATTATTGCCGTCGGGCCCTGCTTTGCGCGCGTCCAGCACCAGCGATTCCGTCGACAGGTCCGCTATGGCGAACACATTCGGGTCGCCCGCTCCGTTATTGGCGCTGCTAATAGACTTCACCAGCGAGTTGACCACGTTGTCGAACGTGTCGTTCTTGACCACGGTGTAGGTGTAGGCCGTGCCGCCGATCGTAACCGTCACCACGTCGGTCGCGTTGATGGTGCCCCCGAACGTCACCGACCCGATGGCGAATACTTCCAGGCTAAACGAGTTGAGCACACCTTGCGGCACCGTAATGTTGGGTTCCGCTGGCGTGTAGATCATCACGCGCATGTTGTAAGTGTCCGCCACGAAGAGGTTCTCGCCGTCCCAGGCCAGAGACGTGGGCGTCTGCAACCGGTCCGTGTCGGGAGACGGAACATCGCTGATGAGGTCGGCCTGGCCCAGAACCCTGTCCGCGGCGGCCCCGTTCGCCGTGGGGATTGTGTCATATATCAGCACGCGATCGTTTCCCCCGTCGGCGACAAAGAGCATGTTGCCGTCGGAAAGGGCATAACGCGGAAAGCTCATCGTGACGGCGCACAGGGACGGGTACGTGGGGTTGTTGTTCCCGTCCGTGCCATTGGGTTCCGTGCACGCCAGAGGAGTTTCCTTGTCGGTGGTGTCCGTGCTGTCGGTGGCCGGAGTGCCGCTGAAAGCGTTGTCGGGGAGCGAACTGGTCATGTCCGGTTGCCCCACCACCACATCTGCCGCTTGCTGGTTTTGTGTCGGAATGCTGTTCCAGATGAGCACGCGATGGTGCCCCAGATCGGTGACGTAAAGCCGCGTGCCGTCGGACGTCACGGAAACCGGATTCAGCAGATTATTGGCGGTCGCGTCCGATTTTGCCTGCGTCAGGTCCGGCTCCACGAACGTCGTGAAATTCGGCTGTCCCAGCACCAGGTCGGCGGCCGCTCCGTTGGAGGTGGGAATCGAATTGTAAATCAGGACCCGGTGGTCCTGGGTGTCGGCGATATAGAGCTTTCCATTCTGGATCCACACGCCCTGCGGTCCGCGCATGGATTTTGCCGTCGGCGGCACCAGGGTTGCTGTTGTCGTGAAATCCGGCTGGCCCACCACGATGTCCGCCGGCTGGGTGTTCTTCGCGGGGATCGTCTTCCAGATCAGCACGCGGTTGTTCTCGGTATCGGCCACCGCCAGTATCTTGCCGTCGGTCGCTATCGACGTGGGAAGACTCATACCGGCCTGAGTGGCCGCCGCGGTGGTTGTCACGAAGTCCGGCTGCCCGAGCACTATATTTGCCGAGTTTCCGCAAACCGGGCATGGGCTCCCCTTTTGGGGCGATTCCTGGGTCTGGGGTGGCAGGAAGTGGCCGGGAATATTCTTGTAGATCATGACGCGATTGTTCACCGGCAACCCGCCCACACGGTTGGAATCCGCCACAAACAGCGTGCCGTTGAAGTACGCCAGGCCCGAAACGGCCCCGAGCCTCCACTGTGTAGGGCCGTCCTCAGCCAAGGTAAACAGGCGCTGCCCGATCTCCGCTCGTGCCGCCTGCCCATTGGCAAATTCCGCGGCGTTGGCCGAAGCTGCCGCACAAAGGAATAAGACGCAAAAATACCTCATATTAGGAAACATGGAGACTGACGTTTGATCCTGTGATTATAGCAAGCCAGACACACGAAGTTGGCGGTGTCTTCTTTTCACCATAAAGTAAGGCAGCGTAAAGTTTTCCGGCGCCGAAACCGATTCCTGAACAGGGATTGCCGGTCACACCTGTGCCGTTTAGTTTCCAGTTCAGCCAAGCCATGCCTCGCGCCGCGGCTGCCGTGCCAACACGGCGCGCCTTCGCTTTCACGCTGATTCCAATATGCGCGGCGCTCGCGGCGGGTTTTGGGCTCGGTGCCGAACTGAAGGATGCCATCGGAACCTCGGTTTCTTGCACGCCATTCTCCATCCTGCTTCGTCTATCCGTGGCCGGAGCCTGGGCTGTGCTGGCGGCGATCGGTATCTCTGCATGGACGGCCCGCGCGCTGGCACGGCCCTTTCGCCTATTGGGCGCGCATCTGGATCGTTTGAACCGGCAGTTCGACGGCGCCTGTCTCGAGTTTGTGGAAACCATGGCGCAGGCCCTGGAAGCGCGCGACCCTTACACCGCCGGTCATAGCAATCGGGTTCGGGATTACTCCGTGGCCATCGCCCGTGCCATGCGTCTGCCGCCCGAGGAAATCGAGGTCATCCGGGTTGGCGCGCAATTGCACGATATCGGCAAAATCGGCATTCCCGATTCCGTCTTGCAGAAGACCGGGGATCTGACTCCCCAGGAGTACGAGCTGGTCAAACGCCATCCGCAGATCGGCAAGAAGATCCTCGAACAGGTCGGACGCTTCGAGAAGTATCTGCCCATCGTGGAGCTCCATCACGAAGATCAGGATGGCGGCGGCTATCCGTTCGGTTTGACGGGGCAGGAGGTGCCGCTCGCGGTTCGAATCGTGCACGTGGCCGATGTTTACGATGCCCTGACCAGCAACCGCGCCTATCGCAACGCCATGCCTCGGCAGATGGCGCACGAGATGATCGAGCTCTCCGCTGGAATGCAATTCGATCCCGAGGTGGTCCGGGTGTTTTCGGCCATCCTCCGCGCAGAAGCTCCCGCGCCGGAGACCGATGAATTGCGCGACACCGCCCCTGCAGTGCTAGAATAACGGCCAATCGACATGTCTTTCATCCAGAACCAGTTCGAGGAGAACTTTATCACCACATCGGTGGATTATGTCTTCAACTGGGCGCGCAAATCGGCCATCTGGCCCATGACGTTCGGCCTGGCCTGCTGTGCCATCGAAATGATTGCGTCTTCCACTTCGCGCTTCGACATCGCCCGCTTCGGCGCCGAGGTTTTCCGCCCCAGCCCCCGGCAGTCGGACCTCATGATCGTGGCCGGAACCGTCACCCTCAAGATGGGCCCGGTGCTCAAACGCATTTACGATCAGATGCCGGATCCGAAATGGGTAATTTCCATGGGGGCGTGTTCCAGCGTAGGTGGGCCATTTAACACATACAGCGTTCTGCAGGGAGTGGACAAAATCGTACCCGTGGACGTCTACGTGACCGGCTGCCCGCCGCGTCCGGAAAATCTTTTCTATGCGCTGCTCAAGCTGCAGGACAAAATCGACCAGATGAACACGCTGGTCAAACGGCCCACCGAAGTCCGGCTGGATGAATCCATGCTGGAGGATTTCAAAAAGCAGGTCATGATCGCCCAGACGCAAAATCCCGTGTAGTGTTCTACAAAGACTCCCAAAACATCTATCGCGTCGAGCCTCTGGAAGCCTTCGATTGGCTGGTCCACGGTTTCGGAACCCGCTGGTCGAACAGTTTCGGCAGTTGTGGAAACCTGGCCACGCTGCATCAGATCCATTCGGACATTGTGGTTGACGCCGGCGGCCGATCCGGTTCGCTTGGCGAAGGCGATGCCCTCATCGATAACACGCCCGGACGGCTTATCGCGGTGAAGACCGCTGACTGCATCCCGATTCTCCTCGTTGACCCGCACCATCGCGCCGTAGCGGCAGTCCACGCCGGATGGCGCGGGACTGCGCAGAGGATTGCGGCTCGCGCGATCCAGGATATGCAGAGGCGATTCTCCAGCTGGCCGGAGCACCTGCTCGCGGCCATCGGTCCCGGAATTGGGAAGTGTTGCTACGAAGTGGGGCCCGAGGTCGCCCAGCAGTTCCCGGATTTCACGGATTCGAATCGCCATGTCGACCTGCCGGCAGCCAACCGCAGCCAGATGGCCGGCTGCGGCGTGCGTTCGGAACACATTTACACGGCTGATCTGTGCACCAGGTGCAACCGCGATTTCCATTCATTTAGACGGGACAAGCAGCAGGCCGGACGTATGTTGTCGGTTGTGGGCATTCGGTGGGAAAAAACACAAAGGGCGCGAGAACACTCGCGCCCTTGAACTTCAGCGGGTTGATTACGCGGCGTCGGCCAAAAACTCGTCCAGTGCTTCGGATGCTTCAAACTCGTGACGGTCCGCCAGCTCCTGACACCGGATGCAGAACGGAGCCCACGGCACTGCTTTGAGCCGCTTGGCGCTGATCTCCTCGTCGCAGTGCATACAGGT
>Ga0335080_10004371_pt1 | contig 14382 bp, 14 predicted proteins | sample Lox_Sample_34_FD_206720 | JGI IMG/M metagenome (GOLD analysis project Ga0335080, IMG submission 206720) | Soil microbial communities from Loxahatchee National Wildlife Refuge, Florida, United States - Lox_Sample_3.4 | ecosystem: Environmental > Terrestrial > Soil > Wetlands | place: USA... | reverse complement strand
ACGACCCCGGGTACGTCGCCCGCCTGAGGATCTTCAACCCCGACGGATCCGAGGCCGAACTGTCCGGGAACGGGGCGCGCGAGGCCGTCATGTATCTACGCCGCCACGACTGGACCGACGCCGATTCGTTCGCGATCCAGACGGCGGCGGGGGACATCCGGCCGCGGATAACGTCAGCCACCGAGTGCACCGTCGAGATGGGCCGCGCCCACACCCGGAGCGCCAGCTATCCATCGGGCGCGCCCGACGGTCGCGGCGAGCTCGAGGCCGCCGGCCGCACGTGGCGCTTCCAGTTCGTACAGGTCGGTAACCCACAATGCGCGATCCGGGTCAAAGACGAGCGCGAGCTCGAACAGCTCGATCTCCAGGCGATCGGCCCCGAGATCGAGAACAACGCGCTGTTCCCCAACCGCACGAACGTGTCCTGGTTCACCGAGCTAGGTGATTCGGACCCCGGCCGGGGCGGCCGGGGCGGGCGGGCCTATATCCGAGCGCGGATCTTCGAGCGCGGCGTGGGGGAGACCTCGGCGAGCGGCACGGGTGCCACCGGGGCCGCCGTCGCGTACTTCCTCGACCAAGACACCGCACCCGTCAAGGTCGTGCTCGACGGGGGCGAGCTGACAGTCGAAATCGAACCCACAGACCTGCACATCAAGCTGACGGGGTGGGCCGTGCCCGTGTTCAAGGGCGTGCTCGCCGACACTTTTCTCGAGGAGCTGCATGCGACGAAGTAGCCGCCTGGACCTGATTCCCCCTTACCTTTTCGCCGAGCTTGAGCGCAAGGTCCGCGCCAAGCGAGCCGCCGGAGTCGACGTGATCAGCCTCGGGATCGGCGATCCGGACACTCCGACGTACGCGCCGATCGTCGCCGAGGCCCAGCGCGCGGTGGCGGATCCGAGCACGTACCACTATCCGACGAATCGGGGCCGCCAGGAGTTCCGCGAGTCCGTGGCCGACTTCTATCAGCGGCGGTTCGGCGTCGAGCTCGATCCCGACACAGAGGTGATGGCGGCGATCGGCGCCAAGGAGTGCATCTTCAACCTCAACCTGGCGTTCCTCGATGCCGGGGACGTCGCGCTTGCATCCGATCCGGGATACCCGGTGTACACCGGCGGCCCGCTGCTGGCAGGCGGGCGGCCCGTGCTGCTGCCCCTGGAGCCCGAGCGTGGATTCGCTCCCGATCTCGACGCGATCGCACAAGACGACGTCGACCGAGCGCGGCTGATGTTCCTCAACTACCCGAACAATCCGACCGGGGCGATCCTCCCCGACGGGCTGTTCGAGGAGGTCGTCGAGTTCGCCCGCCGGCACGAGATCCTCGCCGTGCACGACAACGCATACAGCGAGACGACCTACGACGGCTACGTGGCGCCCTCGTTCCTGCAGACCCCGGGCGCCAAGGAGGTCGGCGTCGAGGTGTTCTCGCTGTCGAAGGGCTACAACATGACCGGCTGGCGCTGCGCGGCGATCGTCGGGAACGCCGAAGCCATTTCGCACTACTGGCACCTGAAGTCGAACATCGACTCGGGCAACTTCGAAGCGGTTCAGCTCGCCGGTGCCGCCGCACTCGCCCCTGAGGTCGACGCCGACAAGCACCGGATGAACGCCACCTACCAGCGCCGGCGCGATCTCGTATGCGACGCCCTAGCCCAGGCCGGCGTCGAGGTCACGCCGCCGAAGGGGACAATCTACATCTGGGCGCCGATCCCCGAGGGCTTCGAGTCCTCCGCGGCGTACTGCGAGTACGTGCTCGAGCAGGCCGCCGTGATCATCTCTCCCGGCGGCGCCTACGGCGCGAGCGGCGAGGGGTACTTCCGGATCTCGCTGACCACGCCTGACGATCGCCTGCTCGAGGCGGTCGAGCGCATCCGCCGGTTGTAGCGGCTACCCGATGATCCGGAAGGTCGCGACCCCGCTCGCGACCACGCCGGTCCTGCCGCCCTTGAGGTAGTAGTAGGCCTGCCAGTAATACTTGCCGGGCGTGTCCTGCCAATTGCCGGCGAAGTGATACGGATCGACGTACGTGTACAGGTGAGTGCGACCGACCCGTTTCATCGTCGCGATGTCGCAGCGAAAACCGCAGAGCCTGGGGGATTCGAGCAGCCCTCTCTCCACGATGCGCTTGTTCGAGAGCTCCAGGAAGATGTTCCCCCTGTTGGCGTTCGCGGGGTCCGGCACGTACACAGTGAACTTCACGTGACCGAGCGTCACCGCCTCGCCGCCCTTGAGTGAACGCAGCTGCGGGATTATGCCGCCGGCTGCTGCCGCGCCGCTCGCACCGAACAGGCCGAACAGGCACACGACAAGCACCGCCACCAGACGCAGGGCGCCCTTGCCCATGGGATCCATCCTCAACACCTCCACGGATATTCCATTCCTCGGTCGGGGAGCCCGTCTAAGATCAACAACGTGCAAAACAGTCAAAACGTGCGAGCTCGTCCCAACTCGGACGGACAGCGCCCGCGCGGGCGGGCACGGCAGCGCGCTTACATGGTCGCCGTGGTGCCGGAGGGCGGCGAGGAGCGGCTGGCTGAGCTGCGGGAGCTGCTCAAGACCGCGGGCGTCGCCGATGTCGGTGAGCTCGTGCAGCGACGCGATCACCCGCATCCCAACACGTATCTCGGTCCGGGCAAGATCGACGAGCTGAAGGCCGAGCTCGCGGGTTCGGACGCGAATCTCGTCGCCGTCGACGACGAGCTGTCCCCGCGTCAGGAGCGCAACCTCGAGTCAGCGCTCGGGATCCCGGTGATCGACCGGACCGCGATCATCCTCGACATCTTCGCCTCGCACGCCCACACCGCCGAGGGCAAGCTCCAGGTCGAACTCGCCCAGCTCGAATACAACCTCGCCCGCATGCGCGGACTGTGGTCGCACCTCGAGCGCCTCGGCGCCGGAAGGATCGACGGCGGCATCGGAACCCGAGGACCGGGCGAGACGCAGATCGAGACGGACCGCCGGCTCGCGCGCGACCGGATCTCGGCGCTGAAGCGGAAGCTCGACCACGTCGCCTCGAGCCGCTCGGTGATGCGCGCCGAGCGCGAACGTACGCAGCTGCCCTCGATTGCGCTCGCCGGCTACACGAACGCCGGCAAGTCCACGCTCCTGAACGCGTTGACGGGGTCGACCGTCGGGGTCCGCGACAGCCTGTTCCATACGCTCGACCCGACGACTCGACTGCTTCGCGCCGGCGGCCGCGACTATCTCGTGACCGACACCGTCGGCTTCATCCGCAAGCTTCCGCACCAGCTCGTCGAGGCCTTTGGCGCGACGCTCGAGGAGACGCGGCTGGCGGATCTGATCCTCCACGTCGTCGATGCCTCCGTCCCCGAGGACGAGCTGGTCGCGATGACACGCGCGGTCGAGGATGTGTTGCTCGAGATCGGCGCCGACACGGTCCCACAGATCCTGGTGTTGGCCAAGGCCGACCGGATCGACGATGAGCGCCGCATCGAGCTCGAGCGCCGGCACCCGGACGCCGTGCTGGTCTCGGCGGCGACCGGCGAAGGCCTCGATACCCTCGAGCGGCGCATCGAGGAGGAGTTCGCGCGCACCCTGCAGGACGTCGAGCTGCTGATCCCGTACGACGCCGGAGCGCGACTCGCCGAGCTCCACGCCGTCGCGGGCGATCTCGAGCGCGAGGACACACCCGACGGCGTGCGCGTGATGGCCAAGCTCCCGGCCGCCGTCGCCGCGCGCTATCAGGACTACGCGCTCAGCCGACCGTTCGCATGAGCCTCAAGGTGCGGCGGCTCGATGCCGGCGCGCGGGTGCCGAGCAGGGCTTATCCCGGCGACGCAGGCCTCGACCTGTATGCGCTCGAGGAGGCCGTGCTCGAACCGGGAGGGCGCGCCTCGGTCGGTACGGGGATCGCCGTCGAGATCCCGGACGGTCAGGCCGGGCTCGTGCTGCCCCGCTCGGGCCTGGCGGCGCGACACGGGATCGCGCTCGTGAACGCCCCCGGCCTGATCGACGCGGGCTACCGCGGGGAGATCCGCGTGCTTCTGCTGAACACCGATCGAGACGAGCCGTTTACCGTCCAGCGCGGCGAACGGATCGCCCAGCTCGTACTCGTCCGGATCGAGACGCCCGAGGTAGTCGAGGTCCACGAACTCGCGCTGTCCGAGCGGGGGGCGGGCGGCTTCGGCTCGAGCGGCTAGGGGCCCGCGGTCGAGGTCGAGCTCGACGTCGACGCCGTGCTGGAGGGCTGGGGTAGCACGCCCTCCGACTGGAGGAACTGAGTCGCGACCGAGGCCGGGTCCTGACCTTCAATCTCGACCGCTGCGTTCAGCTCGCGCATCATCGGCAGCGTGAGCAGCGCGCTGACGCGATCGATCGTGGCCTCGAACGCCGGTCCCTCGGCGTCGAGCACGCGGACCGCCGCCACCGGGACGACGTTGCCCCACCCGAAGACGTCCTGCGGATCCGCGAGGAGCGGGTAGCCGCCGCTCAGCAATTGCGGGTCGGTTGTGGAGACGACCGCGGCCTGCACGGTCCCGTTGTCGAGCGCCTGATACTGGGGGGCGCCGAGCTCGAGCGGCTTGAACGCGGCCGGGGTCACGCCATAGATCTGCTCGATCGCGGGCAGCCCGGTCGGGCTCTGCTGAAACTGAGGCGGCCCTCCGAGCGTGAGCTGGGGCGCGACCGACATCAGGTCGGAGATCGACTGCAGGTTGTTCTCGACCGCGTAGTCGAACCCCACCGCGATCGCGTTGGTGTCGCTGAACGGCGTCGGGTTGAGCAACGCCAGGCCGTGCTTGAGGGCGTAGTGCTGCCCGGCCAGGTATGCGTCCCGGCGAGACCGGAATGAGCGCTGGATGCCGGCAACGGTCGAGTCCCACGTGTCCAGGTACTCCGGATACATCGCGAGCTGCCCGTTGGCCATCGCTTGCTGGATCACCTCGGGCGGACCGATGCTCTGATTGAGCGTCACCGCGAACCCTTGGGCCTTGAGCGCCTGGTAGTAGAGCTGTCCGAGGAGGAACTGCTCGGGGGTGTTCTCATCACCGATCGTGACCGGCGGCCGCCCGGCGCCGGGGAGCGTGACCGTCGTCGTAGCGGTGGTGGTCGTCGTAGTTGTCGTGGTCGTCGTGACCGTGGTCGTCGTCACGCTCGCGCTCGTCTCCGACGTGGCCGCGGTCGCCGGACGCGACCCGCTTCCGCAGCCCACGAGTCCGAGCGCGGCGATTCCGCACGCCAGCGCCGACGAAACCGAGCCGGTGAGGCTTGCCCCTCTCCTCATCACCTCAGGCTCTCACACTCCGGCGGCTCGGCGCGCGTCCGCATGGGCGTCGGCCTCGAGCCGGTCGTCGAGCGGCTCGAGCTCGCCGAGGCCGAGCGCGGTTTCGATCAGCCAGTCGGCGAACCACGCGTTTTTCGGGAGCAGCGGCCCGTGGAGGTAGGTACCGATCACGTTCCCGCGCCGGACCCCCTCGCGACCGTCGACGCCGTTGTTGCCGTGGCCCTTCAGCACTCGGCCGAGCGGTGTCGCGTTCGGGCCGAGATGAGTGCGGCCACCATGGTTCTCGAACCCGGCGAGTACTCGCCGCACACCCGGATCGAGCTCGACCTCGATGGCCACGTTGCCGATCAGCCGCTCCCCGACCGACCGCACCGTCACGAGGTCGACCAGCCCCGTGCCGGGGAGGGTCTCATCGCCGAGCTGATACGAGTGCCCGAGCAGTTGGTAGCCGCCACAGACGGCAAGGATCACCGCCCCGCGGTCGGCGGCCGCGCGCAAAGCGTCGCGCTTGATCTCGGCTAGGTCGAGCGCGCACAGCTGCTGGTCGCGGTCCTGTCCGCCGCCGATGTAATAGAGGTCGGCGCCGTCGGGGTCGAGCCGCTCGCCCAGGCCGCTCGCGGTGACGCGGAAATCGATTCCGCGCCACTCACAGCGGCGCTCGAGCAGGAGCAGGTTGCCCCGGTCGGCGTAGATGTTCATCAGGTCCGGGTACAGGGCGCACACGCGGAGCTCAGCCACGGAGGATCACCACCTCGCTACCCGAATAGTCGGCGGTCTCGCGCACATGTTCGCGCTGCGCCGGCTCCAGGCCGGCGGCCGAGCCCTCCCGCTCGAGATCCTCGACCGTGAGCAGGTCGAGGTGAATCAGGTCCTGCTCGACCGTCCGCTGGCCCGCCCGCGAGACGGTCTCGCGCCGGCGCTCGAGGACGAACCCGTCGTGGTCGGCCCGCACCGCGATCGGTTGGCTCGAGTACACGATTCCGTCCTCCTCGCGAAGGTCGGGCAGCGGCGCGGGCATCCCGTCGACGACCTCGTAGGTCTCGAGCAGTTCGGCGATCGCGATCGCGAGGGCGCCGCCGGGCAACAGATGCCGGCGCGCCGCGGCCAGGAACCGGCGGCGGCCGCCGGGGCCACCCAGCAGCTGGATCGTCTGCATCGGCACGATGATCAGCGGGAACCGCTCCGGCAGATCGAAGTCGCGGGCGTCCGCGACCACCGTGGTGACGTCGACCCGATCGGCGCGTTGTGCGAGCGCGTCGAGCAGCGCCGGATCGCGGTCGAGCGCGGTCACGCGATGCCCCTCCCTGGCCAGAACCAGCGACACCCGGCCGGTGCCCGCGCCGACGTCGAGCACGGGGTCACCGTGCTCGGCCGCGAGCGACCGCCAAAGCGGCAGGTCCTCCGCGTAGGAGCCGCATTCGATGTCGTGCCAGATGACGCTCATCTATCGCACCGCCTCCGGCTCCCAGAATCTGACGGCGTGTCCGCGCTCGGCGAGCTCGGCGCGCAGTTCGAGTAACGCCGTGTAGGTGGGCAGCGCGTACAGACGACCCGCCTCCACGGCCGCGAGAGCCTCGTCGAGCGCGTATGGGAGCGCCGGGGTGACGTGCAGGCGGTCGGTGGGGACGCCGGCGTATTTCAGGCGCACGGCGAGTTCGGCTGCGCGGGTACCGGCGCAGGTCACGCGACGGACGTGGCCCGCGAGCATCTCGAAGTCGGCGTCCCACACCCAGGACACGTCGCGTCCGTCCGCGGTCCGGTCGTTGAGGATCGCCAGCACATCGAGTTCCTCGTGCTCGAGCACGAGTGTCCGCAGGATCTCGTTCGCGCCGGCCGGGTTCTTCATCAGGAGAACCTGGAGCTCGACGTCGTCGATCGCGATCCGCTCGGCCCGGCCAAACGCCGCCCTGACGTCGTGCAGCCCCGCCGCCACCGTCTCGAGCGCGACGTCGAGTGCGAGGCATAGGGCGGCGGCGCCGAGCGCGTTGTAGACGTTGTACAGCCCGGGGAGCGGCAGCTCGACGGGGGTGCTCCCGGCCGGCGTCGTCAGCTCGAACCTCGACCGGCGCGTGCCGTCGAGCTCGATTCGCTCGGCCGCGACCGAGGGCGCGGGGCGCTCCCGCCCGCACGACGGGCAGCGGTAGCGCCCGAGGTGGCCGAGGTAGATCGCCTCGTACACGTAAGCCGTGCCGCAACGGCGGCAATGCTTGGAGTCCGAGGCGTGCTGCATCTCGGGGATCGCGACCGACGGGTCCTCGATCCCGAAGTAGGTCACGTTCGGCGCGTCGCGGCCGAGGTCGGCGATCAGCGGATCATCGGCGTTGAGCACGAGACGCCCGGTCGCTCCCGCCGCGGATGTGACAGCCGCCCACCGGTCAGCGATCGTGTCGAGCTCGCCATACCGGTCGAGCTGGTCGCGAAACAGGTTGCCCAGCAGGATCCCGCGCGGTCCGAGCTGAGGAGTGATCCGGTCGAGCCAGAACTCGTCGATCTCGAACAGCCCCAGCTCACCGTCGATCTCGCCGCCGCGGGCGGCGGCGAGCAGCGTCGACGCCACGCCGCCGGCCATGTTCGCGCCCGCTCGGTTGTGCACGACCGGGACGCCGGCGCGGCCGAGAACCGACGCCACCATGGCCGCCGTCGTGGTCTTGCCGTTCGTTGCCGAGATCACGACCGAACCGCGAGGGAGCCGCGCGGAGAGCTCCGAGATCGCCCGTGGCTCGAGCGCCATCAACACCTTGCCGGGCAGGCTTGTCCCGCCGCCTCGCCCGGCACGGCGGGCGACCTCTCCGACCATCCGCGCGGCCGCGATCTTGGCGCCCAGCAGTGTCATCGCGGCACGATCGCCCGCACCGCGCCCGGCACCGCGCGGATGGTGACGGGCAGCTCGACCAGCGGCTCTCCGTCGGCGTACAGGGTGAAAGGCTGCGTCGCCTCGATCCGCACCTCCCGTGCGCGGGCTACGTCGACGCCGCGTTGGCGGACGTGCCGGCCGCTGAAAACGGTCGGGGTGAGGCGCAGGAAGCGAAGCCGTGACATGTGTTCGATGGTGACCACGTCGAGCAATCCGTCTGTGAGCGAGGCGTTTGGGGCGAGGAGCATGCCGCCGCCGAATGCCTTCGAGTTGGCGGCGGCCACCGAATAGCCGGTGAATCGTCGGGTCGGGCCGCCGTCGATCGTGACCTCGAACTCTGCCGCCTGCCAGCTCGGCAGCGCTCGGAGCAGCGCATACGCGTATACGAGGCTACCGCGCACCCGTGTGGTCTCGTTTGCGATGCGGTTGACCACGGAGTCGAAACCGCAGCTCGCGATGCCCATGAAGGTCCGCTCACCGGCCTGGCCGATGTCGAGTGCCTGCTCGACGCCGGTGGCCAGGACCTCGCACGCCGCGACCGGCTTGCGCGGAATCCCGAGGACCCGGCAGAGGTCGTTGCCCCGGCCGCCCGGCAGGATCCCGAGCACCCCGTCGGAGTCCTTGAGCGCCCCGGCGACCGCGCCGATCAGTCCATCTCCCCCGAACGCCACCGCGACCTCACCGTTCGCCGCCGCCTCCAGCGCGAGCTCACGCCCGTGCTGCAGGCTGCTCGTGTACGCGAACCGCTGGTCGAGTCCGAGCCGCCGGATCGCCGATTGGACCTGCGGGAGCGCACGCGCGGGACGGCCCCCGCCGGCTACGGGATTGACGATCAAGAGAAGCCTTCGCACCGCCCAGATCATGCCGCACAGTTCCGCCCGCGCCGGCCTGGAGGAGGTTGCTAGGCTTTGCCGCACATGGCACTTCGCCTCGATCTTCGACTTCTTCTCCTCCCCCCTCGGGGGGAATAGCGCGTGGGCGGCCGCACGTAGCCGCGAGATCAGCACCGAGAAGAATCGAAATCGAGAGTTAGAGGAGTGACATGAGCAAGCCCGAGGACCCAAGCCGAGTACTGATCTTCGACACGACGCTGCGTGACGGAGAGCAGTCGCCCGGCATCTCACTGAACACCCAGGAGAAGCTGGAGATCGCCCAGCAACTGGCGCGGCTCGGCGTCGACGTGATCGAGGCGGGTTTCCCGATCACCTCGCCGGGCGACTTCGAGGCCGTCCAGGAGATCTCGCGCACGGTCGAGGGACCGGTGATCGCCGGACTGGCGCGCACGCACGTCGCCGACATCGACGCGGCCTGGAACGCGGTGAAGGACGCCGCCCGACCGCGAATTCACACCTTCATCTCGACCTCAGACATCCACATCCAGTACCAGCTGCAGACGACCCGCGATGACGTCAAGGGGCAGGCCCGTGCCGCGGTCGCCCACGCCAAGCAGTACGTGGACGACGTCGAGTTCTCGCCGATGGACGCAACCCGCGCCGATATCGAGTTCACCGCCGAGGTGTGCCAGATCGCGATCGACGAGGGCGCGACCACGATCAACATCCCCGACACCGTGGGGTACACGATGCCCCAGGAGTTCACTGCCTACCTGGAGCGGCTGTACGAATTCGTCCCCTCGCTGAGCGATATCGTCCTCTCGGTCCACTGCCACGACGACCTGGGGCTGGCCGTCGCCAACTCGTTCGCCGGCCTGCTCGCCGGCGCGCGTCAGGTCGAATGCGCGATCAACGGGATCGGTGAGCGCGCCGGCAACGCGTCGCTCGAGGAGATCGTGATGCTGCTGCACACGCGCTCTGCGGACGTGGGGCTCCACTCGGGCGTCGTGACCCGGGAGCTCGCGCGCACCTCCCGTCTGGTGTCGCGCCTGACCGGCTACCCGGTGCAGCCCAATAAGGCGGTGGTCGGACGCAACGCCTTTGCGCACGAGTCCGGCATCCACCAGGACGGCGTGCTGAAGGAGCGGACGACCTACGAGATCATGGACGCGACCACGGTCGGGCTCGACGCCAACTCGATCGTGCTCGGCAAGCACTCCGGCCGGCATGCGCTGAAACAAGCGCTCGCTGAGCTGGGCTTCGAGCTGTCGGGCCAGGGTCTGAACACGGCTTTCAAGCGCTTCAAGGAGATCGCGGACAAGAAGAAGCACGTCACCGCGATGGATCTGGAGGCGCTGGTCACCGATGAGCTGCGCGAGGAGATCGCGGGCTATCAACTCGAATGGTTTGACGTCGAGGCCTCAACGCGCCGGCCGCCGCACGCGACGGTCGGTATCCGGACGCCCGAGGGCGACGAGGTCACCGGTTCGTTCACCGGAGACGGTCCGGTCGACGCGATCTTCCGCGCGATCAACGCCGCGACCGGCGCCGACGCCCGCCTGCGCGAGTTCCGTGTGGACGCCGTTACCGGCGGCCAGGACGCCCTCGGCGAGACGTCGGTTGTGCTCGAGGTGAGCGGTGTCAACGGCTCGGGTCAGGGAGTCTCGACCGACATCCTCGAGGCCGCCGCGCGCGCCTACGTGCGAGCGCTGTCGAACGCGCTCCGCCGCCGCGGGATCATGGCCGAGGCAGAGGAAGCGACGGCTGTGGCGGCTTCTGGGCGACCGGTGCGGACGCCGTGACGAAGTGAAGGCCCTGGCGGTAGCCCGCCGCCAGCACCCGCCCGCGCGGCTCGCGGTCCATGAAGTTCGTGCCCATCGTCTCGGCACACTCGGCGTTCGGCGCCAGCAACTGTACGGCGGCGCCCCGACGCCGGAGCACGAGTGCCTCGACCGAGACGGCGGTGCGCGATACGCCGCGCACCACCGCGAGCACGCCGCCCGAGCTCGGCAGGCTTGCGGTCGGGTTGAGGCACAGCACGTGGGTGTCCCGGCCGGCCGGGGCGGCGTCCAGGTTGGTCGGGCTCCAGACGCCGCCGTCGACGTATTCGCGATCGCCGATCTCGACCGGCGCGAACAGCCAGGGGACGGTGCACGAGGCCTCGACTGCCTCCGCGACGGTGGCGCGCGGGGCACGTGGGCTGCCGAACACCACGCGCCGGCCGTTGCCACGGTCCACCGCGGCGATGCGCAGCCGTCCGTCGAAACGAGGGTCGAGGCGCTCGATGTTCCGTCGCAGGTCGGCCAGCGTGTGCTTGGGCCGAGGCAGCCGGTGCAGCAGCAGGGCGCGTGTCACCGCCCCGCCGGGGGCGGCCAGGCCGAGTGCTAGCGGCGCGAACGTAGCGCCCGCGGCGAGCGCCCACGCGCCGGCGCGGCGCGCCGCCGCCAACCCGGCCGCGGCGAGTCCGTCGACCGGGCGCGGTGCGGCCGGAGGCTCGAGCTCGGTCCCGACCGACGATGGACGGCGCGGTGGCTGCCCGGCGACCAGGTGCGCCGCGACGATCGCGCCGGCGGATGTGCCCACGTAGTAGTCGCAATCGCGCAGGTCAAACCCGGTGCCGTCCTCGATCCCGGCGAGGACGCCCATCATCCAGGCTTCGCCGAGGACTCCACCGCCGCCGAGGACGAGTACGTCGGGTCGCGATCGCATCTTTTGTCAGGCTAGCGGTGGGGTCGATGAGGGCGGTCGTACGTGATAACGTACGCGCGTATGTCGACCACCACAACTCCGACCGCCAGCACCGATGGCGGCCTGGGACCGCGCGTCCGGGCGCTTCGCGAGGCCATGGACCTGTCGCTTCGCGACCTCGCCGAGCGGTCTGGCGTGAGCGCGCCGATGCTTTCGCAGGTGGAGCGAGGCGAAACGAGCCCGACACTCCAGGTCGCCAAGCGGATCGCGGCGGGGCTCGAGTTGCGCCTGTCGCAGCTGTTACGTCTGGACGAAGACGGCGCAGTCACCGTCGTACGCGCGGCTGAGCGCCGCAATGGTCCCGCCGCGGTCGCCGGCCACAGCTACGAGATCCTGACCCCGCCGCTGCCCGGCCAGCGCGTCGAGCTCTCGCGCCACACGCTGGCGCCCGGAGCGGTCACAGGCGGCGCCGGGGACCCCCCGCGGCACGAGCCGGGGAGCCGCGAGACGGCCCTCGTCGAGCGGGGGAAGGTCGTTTTGTTCTGCGATGGCGACCGGTACGAGCTGCTCGATGGCGACTGCGTCACGTTCGATGCGGACCTAAATCATCATTTTGAAAATCCAGGCCCTGAGGAAGCCGTGCTGCTCGCGGTACTCAGCGCGGGGCTACGGAGGAGCTGATGCCAAAGACACTGTTCGACAAGATCTGGGATGCGCACGAGGTGGCACCCGGCCTTCTGTACATCGACCTGCACCTCGTCCATGAGGTCACGAGCCCGCAGGCGTTCGACGGGCTCAGGCTCGCCGGACGCCAGGTCCGCCGACCCGATCGCACGCTGGCCACGGCCGATCACAACGTCCCGACCGACGGCACGCCGGTCGCGGCGAGGATCCGCGACGAGCTTTCGCGCGTCCAGGTGCAGACGCTCGAGCGCAACTGCCAGGAGTTCGACGTTCCGCTGTTCTCGCTGGGCTCGGACCACCAGGGGATCGTGCATGTGATCGGTCCCGAACTCGGCGTCACCCAGCCGGGGATGACGATCGTGTGCGGCGATTCGCACACCGCGACCCATGGCGCCTTTGGCGCGCTCGCGTTCGGAATCGGGACGAGCGAGGTCGAGCACGTGCTCGCCACCCAGTGCCTGGTCCAGTCGAAGCCGCGGTCGATGCGGATCCTGTACCACGGCTCGCTCGGCTTCGGAGTCACGGCCAAGGATCTGATCCTGGCGACGATCGGCCAGATGGGCGTCGACGGGGCGGTCGGGCACGTCGTCGAGTACGCCGGCCCGGCGATCGAATCGCTTTCGATGGAAGGCCGGATGACGGTGTGCAACATGACGATCGAGGGCGGCGGCCGCGCCGGCATGGTGGCGCCCGACGAGACGACGTTCGAGTGGGTGATCGGTCGCGCGGCGGCGCCCGATTCGGTGCCGGACGCCTGGCGGGATCTGCGGACCGACGACGGCGCGTCGTTCGACAAGCAGGTCGACGTCGACGCTTCTGCAATCAGCCCGATGGTCACCTGGGGAACGACGCCGGGAATGGTCGTGCCCGTGACCGCTGCCGTGCCTGAGCCGAACTCTGACGGGGACGAGCGGGCGCTCGAGTACATGGCGCTCGAGCCGGGGACGCCGATGGAGGAGATCAAGCTCGATCGCGTGTTCATCGGCTCGTGCACAAACTCACGGATCGGAGATCTGCGGGCCGCGGCCGAGGTCGTGGCCGGGCGTCGTGTGGCCGACAGCGTGTACGCGATGGTCGTCCCGGGGTCACAGCAGGTCAAGGTGCAGGCCGAGCAGGAGGGACTCGACGAGGTGTTCCGCGCCGCCGGGTTCGACTGGCGCGGCGCGGGCTGCTCGATGTGCCTGGGGATGAATCCCGACATCGCCGCCCCGGGCGAGCGGGTGGCCTCGACGTCGAACCGCAACTTCGAGGGACGCCAGGGTCGGGGCGCGCGCTCGCACCTGGTCTCGCCGCAGATGGCCGCGGCGGCGGCGATCGAGGGCCGGTTCGTGGATATTCGCGAGTGGGAGGGGAACGAAAAATGAAAGCGATCGAGACGATCACCGGCCGCGTGTCGGTTCTGAACCGCAACGACGTCGACACCGACCAGATCATCCCCAAGCAATTCCTCAAGCGCGTCGAGCGCACCGGGTTCGGCGAGTTCCTGTTCTTCGATTGGGCCAAGCAGCCGGGGTGGGACCTCCCAAGTAACCCGATCCTGGTCGCCGGGCGCAACTTCGGCTGCGGGTCGAGCCGCGAGCATGCGCCATGGGCGCTCGAGGACTACGGCTTCCAGGCGATCATCGCGCCGAGCTTCGCCGACATCTTCCGCTCGAACTGCACGAAGATCGGATTGCTGCCGGTGGTGCTGGGCGCCGACGAATGCGCGTCGATCGCGGAGGCCGGCGAGGCGCAGGTCGATCTGGCCGCGCAGGAGGTGCGATGGCCGGGCGGGACGGCGAGCTTCGAGATCGACTCCGAGATCAAGCACCGGCTGCTGAACGGCCTGGACGACATCGCCCTCACGTTGGAGCAGGACGACGCGATCGCGGCGTTCGAGACCGGACGGGAGCGACCGGGTCCGGTCACGACGGCGCTCGGGTCATGAGCGCGGGCGCCCCCGGGTTCGCCGCAGGCGAACCCGCAAGGCAATCTCCCTCTGGGCGATTGGCCCGCGACTGGGATGCGGTCACCTACGACCGTGTCTCCGATCCGCAGATGGCGTGGGCGCGCGAGCAGCTGTCGCGTCTCGCGCTCGCCGGCGA
>Ga0335080_10004370_pt1 | contig 14385 bp, 15 predicted proteins | sample Lox_Sample_34_FD_206720 | JGI IMG/M metagenome (GOLD analysis project Ga0335080, IMG submission 206720) | Soil microbial communities from Loxahatchee National Wildlife Refuge, Florida, United States - Lox_Sample_3.4 | ecosystem: Environmental > Terrestrial > Soil > Wetlands | place: USA... | reverse complement strand
CAGGTAGCTCAGGTGGTAGAGCGCAGCCCTGAAAAGGCTGGCGTCGGCGGTTCAACTCCGTCCCTGGCCACCATGTTTTCAATATTCTCTTCCTTCCAGACAAACAACCTTCGATGCAATTGGGTGGAACAATCGAGCGACGGGGCGGCGAGAGCGGCGGACCGCCATCCCAACGTCTATCCCGGCTCATACATTGAGTACGTGCAGAAGCCTGGACATGAGGCGCCTGGGATCTATTCGTAGGCCTTTGTGCAACGGGGCACGTCCGTCTTGTCCCGGTGTTTTCGTAGATTCAAGTCAAACGGGTTTGCTCGACGGATTTATGGTTTGCTGCGCCCTTATTGAGGTATTTTTGCGTCGTTGAGCAACTGGTCGAGTTGGGCACGGTCCAACCGTTGCCCATTTACGACAACAGAATCGATCTTGTTCACATTGGAGATTTCGGTCAGAGGGTCGGCATTCAGCACAACGAGGTTGGCCAAATATCCGCGCTCGACGCGGCCCCACGTTTTCGACAATCCGAGCAACACGGCCGGATTGGTCGTGGCGGTTTCGAGCGCTTGCATTGGAGTCAGCCCGGCTTCAACGAATAATTGGAGTTCATCGTGCAAGCTGAAGCCCGGATACGTATAAGGAATCGTAATGTCTGTTCCCGCCAGAAGATGCACGCCAAGCGTCTGGGCGCGATGGACCTCTTCGAGCGTCTTGGCATACTCGCGCTTCTTCATCGCGATGTACTCCCGCGTCCGGTATTTCGTCAGCATGCCATTCTCTGGCTTCCACCACTGCAACTCCTTCGGCGAGACATACTGCATTCTGGGGTCGGGTTTCGCGTTGAGATCGTCAATGAACGTTAGCGAGCGCTGCGTCACCAGCGTGGGAGTGATGAAAGTGTTGTTCTTTGCCAAGAGCCGGTAGGTTGAGTCCGCGCGCTCCTGGCTAAAACTGTCGAGCATCATTGTGTTATCGCGCGCGATCTTGGCCGGGATCAGTGCGAAGTCCTTGGTCCGGAGGGCCTCCTGAAAGGCAGATTGATCCAGGCGCCGTTTGATGTACTCGCCCTCCGCCGTTGACCCGCCCGCCAGCGCAATCCCGTGCTCCAGGGACCGTTGACCAGCGTCGGATGCTTCACGGACACTTATTGCGTTGGGCAAATGCCCGACGACCGGCAGGCCCAGCTTCTTCGCCTCATCGAGGATGGCGAAGTATGAATCTCGCGACAGGCCGTCGTACACCTTGATGCAGTCCGTGCCCTGTTGCTTCAGCGAAACTACGGCAGCCCGTGCCTCATCCGCATTCTTCACGGAAATAGTGAAGTCGGGATTGGACCAGGAGTCCGGGCCATCGATAATCGGCCCGCAAGCCACAATCTTTGGCCCCAGTTTGTGGCCCTGGGCGATTGCATCGCGCAGTGGAAACACCTCTTTGACAACTCCACCCATGTTGCGAGTTCCGAGAACTCCGTTGGCAACGTCCATCTTTATATCGCGGCCTGGATCGCGGAAATGCGAATGCATGTCCCACAATCCAGGGATTACAAACTTGCCGGTGCCGTCGATCACCTGATCGGAGGCAGGTATCCTGACCGTTTTCGCTCGGCCGACGGCGACAATGTCGTGTCCGCTGACGAGGATGGTCATGTCTGGCTGCGGTTTGCCAACACTCGGATCGATGATGGTGACATGGGTGAGAGCAAGGCCGACGGACTGTGCGGAAATTACCCTCGCAAGCCCCGACAGTAAACAAAGCACAAGAAAGGAGCGCAAGATCGAGCTAGAACGATGGGATCGCATAATGAAATGGAAGCCTTTCATTCCAGGTGCCGCGGGGCAGCGCCCAGTCTGACGCCCTCGTCAATCACCGCGAAAGCATTTGAGGCCCTCGTCAACCGCAGGAGCACAATAGTAAACATCGGTTTGACGTTGATGCAGAACGGAACCTAGCGCCCGGCGATTTCCGCCGTGGTCGATCGCGGCTGAGATCGAGCCGAACATGACCAGAGACAGTACTCCCCCGTAGAAGAGTGCTCCGAAACGGGGAAGTTGGCCTCCTAGAACACGGAAAGAAGGTGTACCGTCCAAACCTTGCCCGGCTGTGGCGCCCGTAAGCGCGGGCTGGCAATAGAGGTGCTCGTGCGGCAGGGAGCTTGCCAAATCGGTTAGCAGGTCCAGCCAGAGTCGCAGTTGTGGGAAGAGTCCTTTTTCGTGACGGGCGCGGTCGCGAAACAGTTGCAGGGCGGCATCACGGTATGCCTCCCGAAAATGAGGAGGATACAGGCGCCACAGCCAAAGATAGATCTTCTCAGACATAGTCGCCCCTAAAGATCTTCTTGACCCGCGCGGCGCGTAACAAGTCGGCAAGTCTCTCAGCTTCGTCGCGTGCCAGTTTGCGCCCCGACGAAGTCAACCTGTAATATCGGCGCCGCTCCTGGCCGAGTTTCGCATCTTCGCGTTGGTGAGCTTCTTCGATAAATTTCTCTTCGAGCAGAGTCTGGATTGATCTGTAGAGCGTCCCAGGACCCAGTCGCATGCGACCGCCGGTCTGGTCCGCGACTTGCCGCATAATTCCGTAACCATGGAGGTCCTCACCAGCCAAGGAAAGCAGGATCTGGAACGCAGCCGAAGGTAATGGATCGAGCTTCCGTTTGGGCATTGTTAATCGATAATCAGTATATCGATAATCGACTATACTCTGGAGCGACGCAATTTGCAACCCTTCGATCGCCATGTCTCACAGCCTCAGGTCAACCGGGAATGGGCTGGTGGCCCGGGCTTTGATCGCGTCGACAGCGCCAACATAGTGGGTGCCCCGTTTTATGCAAGGGCGGGTACGATGCTTCCAATAGCAAGGGTTCTAAGGGCCGGGCCACATGCCGCGTGCTCGCTCCGTGGAAGTGGTAACACGAGAAATTTGCAACAAACGTCGAGGGGCGAGCCTTTTGGCGGATGAGAGGATGTAATTGTTTTTCACATCTGCGGTGTTGTCTGCCGAAAAGCCTCGTAGCGGAAGGGTCTCTCCTCGTGACTTCTCCAAACAAATGCCAAGATGATCACGCTGGCGGCCGCCGCGTATGCGCACCATACAGACGTGAATGCGTATCGCTTGACGGCGATCACAATCAGCAAGATGGCAAGGTTCGCAGCGCCAAAAACCACCATCATCTTTATCTCGGAAAAGAAGAGAGCACCACAGGTGGCGATCAGATAAACCAGCGCTACGGGAGTATTGTTGGTTGCCTGGTTGATGTACACAATACTGTTTTGCTTGACGTAAAGCTGCAGAGGAAATGCAGTCAGCGCCCACAGAATATAAAGAGTGGTCGCTCCTCCGAGTATGACAAAAGGAAGCATCCGGCGGCGGCTTTTCTTGTTTGGCTCGAACAGAAAAATGCTGAGCGGAGCCAAGAAGGGCAGCAACCCCTGCGCATAAAGCATGAACGCTGCGCCCATATCATGCGTCACCGCGGGGGAGAGAACTCCGTCCAATCCCAGCCACACGAAGCCTTCGATGAACTGATGGAGCGCAAACAGTAACGGCAGGGCGGCAAAGAGTACCTCGCGGCGGTGTTTGACCTTGGTCAAAGTAACGATTCCGGCAGTGCCCAGAATGCCGCTACCCACAAAGTTCGCTGTCGCAGAAAAGCACACAGTTGAGCCCTCCCCACTGGGAGCGTGACACTTCTACCGCCAACTAATTTCGCATACAATCGAGCAAACTCGCCCGCGACACTCACCCGTCACATGAGAACTGCGCCGAGCGCGGGCTTTTCGTGCAACTACCCACCGCCACCACCTTAAATGGCTTGCAGGGCCGTCTTGATGGCTGCAAGCAGATCTGCGTCACTGAACGGTTTGAGCAGAAACGCCGCCGCCCCCCGCTGGAGAACTTGAGCGCGAATAACCTCATCCTTTTGACCGGTGATGAATATGATCGGGATCTCTCGCCCGAGACGCTTCAGTTCCTGTTGAAGTTCCGGTCCACTCATGTCAGGCATAGCGATGTCGAGGATCAAACATCTGGTCTCGTCGACACAACCAGATAAGAGAAATTCCCTCGCCGACGAAAAGGCTCGAGCCGCAAAGCCGAATTCCCTAAGCAAATCTGGGAGCGACTCACGTACCGACTCATCATCATCAACCACTACGGATAGATGCTGACATTTGCCCTTGTCCTTAGAGGACTCCATGGCGAAACAATGCGACATTGTGGGTGCCACGTCCATTATTCTTTGGTATTGCTTTGGAGCCGACTGCGAGGGGCGAGATACTTACGCGGCGTCTGCAGGTGGATCAGCTCGATCGATTGGGATTGCCGAGTGGGCCAAGCCCTTTTGCCTACAGGGGATCGAAAACGAAAACGTAGCTCCCGCCCCCTCGTTCCCTGCTGCCCAGAGGCGTCCCTGATGAGCCTCAATAATTGAGCGGCTGATGGAAAGTCCGATTCCCATACCCTCCGGTTTGGTCGTGTGGAAAGCTGCGAACATCTTGTCCGCATCTTGAGGAGCAAAACCAACTCCCGAATCCTTCAAGCTTAGCCGGACTTGCTTCCCCTGATCCACTTCAGTTCTGATAAGCAACTCTCTCGGGCGATCGTGAACAGCACTCATTGCGTCCGTGGCGTTGTGAAGCAAGTTTAAGATGACCTCCTGAAGCTGGATGCGATCGCCTGTGACTGGCGCAAGGTCATCGGCCAGGTCTGCCTTCAGAACGATCTCGTTTCTGCGAAGCTCACTTAACGACAGCGCAATCACTTCTCGAGTGGCCTCATTCAAGTCCACCGACTCAGTTGCTATCTCCTTCCTGCTGAAGAGGGCACGCAACCGGGCGATTACTTCAGAAGCACGGTTGGCGTCGCGAATCGTCCGACGCGCCGTTTCGAGAGCGCCGTCAACATTCGGTGGCACGGCGCCGAGCATCCGCTGGCAAGTGCCGGCATTGGTGACAATGCCGGAGAGCGGCTGGTTGAGTTCGTGCGCGATTGATGCCGTCATCGTCCCGAGCGTTACCGCCCTGGCAACGCGTGCAAGTTCCGATCGAGCCTGGTCGCGAGCCTCTTCTGCCAGCCGGCGAGCGGTAACATCTTGAACCGCCGCGATGTACTCCAATTGACCACCCCGATCCCGGGTCACGTGGGCCACGGCGTGCAGATACTTGGTCGAGTGATCCGGCATCAGCAAGCGGTACTGCCATTCGAAGTCGTCGAGGCGGTTTTTTGCCTGTTCCACCATTTTCTCGATGAGAGTGACATCTTCCGGATGGACTCGAGTGCGGATCAGTTCGAGTGTTATAGGCACACCTGTTTCAAACTCGTAAATCCGATAAAGCTGCTCTGACCACTTAATTTCGTCCGTCGCCACGCGCCAGGAATAACTGCCTATGTGAGTGAGACGTTGAGCCTCGGCGAGGAACGCTTCGCTACGCCGCAACTCTTCCTGAGCTCTTTTTTGCTTGCTCAAATCAAGAACGAAGGCCACGCCGTCGGCCCCACTGCCGTCGAAGAGCGCGCCGCCGAGCAGTATGGGCACACGGCTGCCATCTTTTCGGAAAAATTCCTTTTCATACGGTAGAAAGGCGCCGGTCTTCTTTAGTTGAGCGATCGCCCAGTAGTCGCACTCGCGCCATTCGAAGGGTGTGAGGTCCGTCCAGCGCACTCGACCGGAGGTAAGATCGTGGCGGTCGTATTGCACCATGTGGAGAAACGATTCATTCGCCTCGGTGATCACGCCGTCGGGATTCCACATGACAATGCCCACAACGTCGGCCTCGACCAGACGCCGGATTTTGGATTCCAACCCACTCGCCAATTTACGGACTTCTGCCTCTGCCTTTTCGCGTTCTGACACCTGGATTTTGAGGTCCTCTATGCGCATGAGCGCCTGATAAGCGGATGACGCAAATTTGCCAAGCGAAGCCATGACGCGATCATCTTCTGCGTCGAATTTGCGGTGGGCGCTATGCATGATCCCCCATATAGTGCCGACCGCCTTGCCGTCAACGTAAAACGGCACCAGCAGTCCCTCCTCGGCAAAGGGCACCGCGGAGCTCAAGTACGGATAACGCCGTTCCCAGTGGGTGAATAGCAGCGTCCTATCGCGGTCTAACACGTCTCCGCACGGGCCAAAATTGCGTGGAGTTCCACCTCCAACGTGGAGTTGCCACATACCGGCGATGGCGGGCCAATAGAACCTTTGGCCGTCCATATGCGGCGTTTCGCCATCTTTCGTCAGGAGGCTCAAACCAGCGGAGTCAGCCTGCGTGATTTCCAGGATCGTGTCGGCCAGCGTCTGAAAAATCGTGCTGGGCGAATCCGCTAACGCGCTCACCAGCTTCACCAGGGCGCGATTCTCTTTCTCGAAATCGGGAGAACGCGACGGGCGGCTTTGCAGCGCTTCCTTGCAGAGTATTGATTCCAGAGGAGCTGTGGGAATTGAGGTCTCGAGCATAGAGCCATTCGTCGCGGTCACGGTTCGCCTCCACACTGAACGTCTAGATGGTTTCGCTATGCGGCAACGTGAGCTGAATTTGCCGAGTTCAGGGCGCGGTGTGGGCCAAGCCTTACGGCTATCTTTACCAAGTCAGCGAAAGACCCGGCCTGCATCTTTTGCATGACTTGGCCGCGGTGTGCCTTCACGGTAATCTCACTGATCCCGAGCTCGCCAGCGACCTGTTTATTCAGGAGTCCAGAGACTACTAAAGCCATGACCTGCCGTTCGCGCAGGGTGAGTGAGGCATAGCGATTCCGAAGGGCGTGCATTTCCATCTCGCGAGCAAGCGCCAGGCGGCTACGGTCGAGGCTCTCGCGAATGGCGTCCAACAGAACGTTGCGTTTTAATGGCTTCTCCAGGAACTCAACGGCACCTCCCTTCATAGCTCGGACCGATGTGGGAACATCGCCGTGGCCCGTAATGAACATGATCGGCATGTCAGTCCGCTCAAGGGCGAGGCGCTCTTGGAGGTCAAGACCGTTGAGGCCGGGAAGGGATACATCAAGCACTAAACAGCACGGAACAAGGGGGCGCGGCCGGATAAGGAATTCCTGAGCAGAGGCGTACGTCTCGGCCTCCCACCCTTCGCAACGGACCAATAATTCCAGAGATTCGCGGACCGAGATGTCATCGTCGACAACAAACACGATTGGTACAGCCTGTGAAATGGATGTTGCCATGTCGGTTCCTCTTTCTGACTGAGTTCGTTCCAGCCCCGCTCTATGGAAAGAGACTATCCTCAAATTGGGGGCCAGGGAAGTAACGGCGGCGTAAGTTACGGTACGTAACCTCGAATTCAGCCTGTCTGCGACGGAATGCCTAGAGCAGTGGCGCCTGCGCCGCATATGATTCAAAAGGAATTGATATAATCCATCCCAAAGTTGATCGCGTGGCTTCCGGGCGAAATGGGGCGAAAGTGGGGATTTACCCTTTGTCTCTAAATACGGCCGTTGTCAACCATCACCTCGATCAGGCCTTGAATTCGCCCTTGTTCCGCAACGCGGAGCGACAGTCCCGATTCTTGCGGTTCGTGGTGGATGCGGCGCTGCAGTCGCCGCCGGCAACCATCAAGGAATTCGATATTGCGGTGGCTGTATACGATCGTCGCACCGATTACGACCCTCGTACAGATCCCATAGTGCGAGTAGAAGCTGCCCGGTTACGCGCCCGGTTGCGTGAATACTACGAGGTCACGCCACCTGAGAACATGCGAATCGACATCCCCAAGGGTCGATATGTCCCCCAATTCATTCCAGTCGAAGCCAAGGCTGTACAGGGGGCACCCGATCTATCGATACTTGTGCCGCCAATCCGCAGTCTGAGTCCGGATCCCGATGATCAGAATTTTTGTGATGGGCTGACCGAAGAGGTGGTCCACAAACTCGCTCAGGATCAACGATTGCGGGTGATTACTCAGTCGGCGGCCGCTTGGCTCGAGCACAGAGAGGGCCCCAAGCCGCGATATTTGCTGGAGGCCAGCCTACGACGGGCCGGCGCCGAGATCAGACTGACGCTCCATCTGATGGAATTGACGGGTGGCTCGACGCAATTTTCCAATATCTATCAGGGCACTACAAGCGACATTTTCGCCACTCAAGAGCGATTGGCCGATGAGATTCGCGGCGATCTCTCTACGGCCTTACGTATCGGCGCGGGTGGTGAGCGCATCCACTAACAATTTAGCGTCAGATCAAAAAATGGACTCGAACACAATTCGCCATTTGCAGGAAAGTGTCGCGCTGCTGCCCGTGGGTGATCTAGCCACAGTCGACGAGTTCTACAGGCGTCTATTCGAGCTAGCGCCCGAAACTCGGCCGATGTTCAAAATAGAGATGGACCAGCAAGCCAAGAAGTTCTCAGACATGCTCGCATGGGTTATCGCGCACTTGGAGCGCCCGCACGAATTGTGTCAGGGACTGCGCGAACTCGGCGCCCGCCATAGTGGCTATGGTGTCAAGGTCGACCAATACGCCCCGGTTGGTTCGGCGTTGAACTGGATGTTCCAGCACACTCTCGGTGATCGCTTTACCCCGGAAATGGAAGAGGCCTGGCTGGAGTTTTACGCTTTCGCCACTTTCGAAATGGAGCGCGGTTCTCGGGAAGCGGTGCCGGCGGGCCCATCCGCCACCCTCAACTCGGGATAATCACGAGCCAACGGTGCTAAGCTCCGAAAATTATCGTGCTGCCAATCCGAGATTTACTCAACAACTTCCCCGGACAAGTTGCAGGACTCTCTACATGTCCAACCACGACCCTGGTATTGATCGATACGTTCGTCCAATAGATTCGACCACTGCAGTTCTGGCTTAACCAACTTCTGTTGCCGCTTAGTTCGAGGGCCACCATGGGCCCGCAGATGGACGAGCGCGAATCGTTTTCAGATCTGGTTTATGAGCAACAGACACAGTTGGCCGAACGAGAGCTGTATTCACATCAAACTACCCACCCAGTCGAAAGCGCAAAACAACTTTCGCGCAAGACTAATACGAAAGTATAGGCAATACCATCGTCCAATAGCCTCCTGCCACAATTTCTGGCGTAATCAGGATGCTTTGTGGGGTGGCAATCGGTAGAAGCGACCGCTTGCTCCGACTGCGGACACACCTGCCATGTGGCCGTCAAAGGAAAAGACTACATTTTCCATCCGTACCAGAAGCGTTGAGTCGTGGAAAACAAAATGAGCACATCGACCAGTCCCTCAGCAGTCCAGCATGAGCCTCAGTTGCTCGGGCAGACCATTGTCGTGATCGGCGGAAGTAGCGGAATTGGCTTTGAGACCGCGCGCCGAGCACGAGCGGAGGGTGCGAGAGTGATTTTGACGGCGCGTAATTCGGAGCGTCTGAAGCAGGCTGCGACGGAGGTTGATGCATTGAGTATCGCGGCTTTCGATGCCACAGATCCAGATGCTCTCGGGAGTTTCTTCCGCGGCTTGCCGGTTGTGGATCACGTCATGGTGACAGCGGGCCGGCCTTACTACCGCCGCCTCGTTGAGATGGATTTCACGACAATCCGCGATCTCTTCGGTCAGCACCTGTTGCAGGCGTTGTACGTGGCCCGCAACGCTATCGACAAAGTGAGACCAGGAGGAACTCTCATCTTTATGGGTGGAACCGGCGCCCGACGTCCAGCTATGGGTCTAAGCATCGCTTCCGCCATGACAGCCGCGTTTCCGGCCCTGACCGCCAGCCTGGCGCTCGAGGTTGCCCCGGTGCGAGTCAATCTTATCGCCGCCGGGTTCGTGGACACTCCTCTGTCCGCGGAACTGCTGGGCGAGCAACTCGAAAAGCGCCGGCGCCAGCTTCGTACCACGCTTCCGATTGGACGCGTTGTCCGGCCGGAGGATGTCGCCGCGTTGGCCCTGCACATCATGACGAACACGGCCCTCACCGGCGCAACCTACGATATCGACGGCGGACAGCAGTACGTGGCCGCCTAGCTCAGAACACGTAGACGCGGCGCTTACCTGTAAGAAAGGATATATGACCATGCTCGCCGGCTCTGCTCAGTCACGAAGAACAATGAATCGCATGCGTCCGGGATGATGCTGAATATCTGATTCAACGTCAGGATCTTTCCAGGAACGAAGGGGGGAGCACAAATGTCCACGATTCATATGCATCAGACGACTACCTTAACGCCTCAGCAGTACATCGCCGGGCTCACTGATTTCGGACCGGGTCGCTCGAAGCTCTTTGGCAATAGCACCGACGAATATATGAAGGTCCACAACCGCGGGCCTTCGCAGGCAGACGTCACCGAAGGCTCGAGCGGTATCTGGGAACGATTGCACTATGACTGGTCCAATCCCACCCACGTCGTGCTCACGACGACGGACTCCAACACGTGGGGAGGCGCGTCCAGCCACACCTATAACTTCACGCGGCGTGCTGACGGTTTGACCGATATTGACCTGGTCACCGTTCGGGATGGCAAAAACCTGAAGGGATGGCTGCTCGGCTTGGTGGTTGGGACAATCGGAAAGGGGGTTTTGGAGAAGGCATTCAAGAACTCGGTCAAGGCGATTGAAGCCCGGAACGGCGTCATGAGAGAGGCGAACGCAGCGTAACCACGAGCTCCTTTCGGCCGATTGCGTTGTTGATTCCGTCCGGCGCGTAACGAGTGTTCAAGACCCAATTTTCGATTCACGGGTATGCAGAGGAGAGGAATATGGCAGCTCTGAGCGCAATCAATAATGAAGCAGCCAACGCCGCGAGCGCAGTACGAATCGACATGAGATTCGAGGTGGTCGTCATCCCTGTCAGCGATGTTGGCCGCTCGAAGGCCTTCTACTCCAAGCTGGGATGGCGGCTCGACGCTGACTTCCCCTTCGACAACGGCTTCCGAGTCGTCCAGTTCACGCCTCCAGGGTCGGGATGCTCCGTGCAGTTCGGCACAAAGATAACAACGGCCGCGCCAGGTTCAGCCCAGGGCCTGTACCTGATCGTTTCCGAAGTCGAGGCTGCGCGCAAGGAACTCCTGGCTCGTGGTATCGAGGTCAGTGAAGTCTTCCACACCTCACGACCTGGTGCCCAGTTCCGGCCCGACAGCGACGGTCGCGTCAGCGGTCTGGCACCTGATCACCGCAGCTACTTTTCGTTTGCGACATTCAATGACCCCGACGGCAACACCTGGCTGTTTCAGGAGATCACCACTCGATTGCCCGGACGCGGGATCAGCAAGCCGGACGTCGCGGCAATGACAGGGCTCTTGCGCGAAACCGAGGAGCATCACGGCCAGTACGAGCCGACCGCTCCGAAGCATCACTGGTCGGCCTGGTATGCGGCCTACATCGTAGCGCGGCAGGAAGGAAAGACACCTGAAGAGGCGTCCAAAGCCGGCAAGCTCAATGTCGAAGGTTCGCTCTGACTGCGTGAAGCATTTCGTATCTGGGAGGAAGATCCCATGCTTTTGGCTTAATTAGGTTTACAAAGCAGTGCCTTCGTGGCCAAGAGGAGGGTTGCGTGTTTCGTGCCGGGGCATCACTGCATGCGCTATTCGCAAGAGCCCTGATGTGTGCGGCTGTGATGTGTCATGCGCAAGCGTACTCGGCTGCGCAGAGCACGCCGACAACAGCCGCAGCGAGCCCTTTCGGCGGCAGCGTACCGGCAAAACCCGTCCCTGGGCGCATGCCGCTGTCTTTGCAAGACGCCATTAGTCTGGGGCTGAAGCATAATCTCGGCCTCCTATTCTCCCGGGCTGACGCGCGTTCCGCTCGCGGACAGCGCTGGCAGGAGCTAAGCACCTTGCTGCCGCACGTCGCGGCAGCTCCCTACGTGGCGGAAGCGAAGATCAATCTCGCCGAAACCGGATTAGGCGCTGCTGCTGCCACTGTTTTTCACATTTCTCCTGCGGTCGGGCCCTTCTCCTATTTCGATGCTCGGGCAGGCGTCAGCCAGACGTTATTTGATTGGAAGTCGATCAACGCGGCGCGCGCTGCACAGCAAAATGTAAAGTCGGCGGACTACACAGCCGTAGACGCTCGCGATTTGGTAATCCTTGCGGTCGGATATGTCTACTTCCAGGCAGTCGCTGACGAAGCGCGCATCGCAACCGACGAAGCCCAGGTGCGGGCGGCACAGGCGGTCCTGGATCAGGCGATGGACCAGGTAAACGCCGGAACGGCTGCGGACATTGACGCACTGCGCAGCAAAGTGGAGCTCCAAACCCGAGAGCAACAGCTGATCCAGGCGACAAACGATTTCGCGATTCAGAAGATTACCGTGTCTCGCGTCATCGGCCTGGCCCCAAGCCAGGAGTTCGACCTTACCGACAAATCGCTGTTCCAGGCGCTGGACAACGTCAGTATCGACCAGGCTCTTGGCAGCGCCTACTCTTCACGCGCAGACTATCGCGCTGCAATGAGCGATGTCCGCGCATCGGAGTTGTCGCGACAAGCAGCAATCGCCGGCTATTTTCCGTCGCTTTCGTTCGCCGCGGACTACGGCACGGGCGGCGCCCATCCATCGGATTCCACGCGCGTATATGACTTGCGCGGAACGTTTTCGATTCCGATCTTCACCGGCAACAAGGTCCACGGTGACATTCAGGAAGCCGATGCACGGCTTGAACGAGCCCGCGAACGCCTCGATAATCTGCGAGGACAAATTGAGGCCGATGTGCGCACAGCGCTGCTCAACCTGCAATCTTCTGCTGAGCAGGTGAATGTTGCGCGCAGCAACGTCGACTTGGCTGATCAGACATTGACCCAATCGCGGGATCGGTTTACAGCGGGCGTCACGGACACCGTTGAGGTCGTACAGTCGCAAGAGGCAGTCGCCAGCGCGCACGAACAATACATTTCCAGTTTATACAGCTACAACTTCGCGAAGATTTCTCTTATTCGTGCGCTGGGTAAGGGGGAGCGGGGCGTGAAGGAATACTTCCAAGGACAATAACATGGCTGACGACAACGCATCTTCCTCGGCACACGAAGCCGGGGCATCCGTGTATTCAACGCCGCCTCCGGAAAAAAAGTATTCCCCTGCTGAACGTCGTAAGCGGCGCAGAAACCTCATCGTCGTCCTCGCCGCAGTGGTGTTCGTTGTTGGCGGACTGCTCTTGTGGCGCTACTTGAGCAGTTATGAATCGACGGACGACGCGCAGGCTGATGTGCATCTCTATCCCGTCAGTGCGCGCATCTCGGGATACGTAATTCGCGTCAATGTAGACGATAACCAATGGGTGAACAAAGGTGACGTTCTGGTCGAAATTGATCCGACGGACTATCAAGTCGCGCTCGCACAGGCACAAGCGAATCTGGCAAATGCCGAAGCCACCGCGAAATCGCTGAACATCACTGTGCCGATCACGTCCGTAAACACCACGAGCCAATTGCAGTTCACGGCTTCGGGGATCGAGGATGCACGTGCCGCCATTACAGCGGCTGAAAAACAACTTGCCGCGGCACATCAGCAGGTGGAGGCCGCCGAGGCGAATGACGTGAGGGCGCAAGACGATCTGCGTCGATACAAACTGCTCGTCGATAAGCGCGAGGTCGCACCACAAATTTATGACCAGTCGCTCGCGGCCGCCAAAACCAGCACCGCCAATGTCGCTGCCGCTCGGGCCAGCGAGTCGGCCGCCGGGCAATTTGTCCAGCAAGCCCAGAGTCGTTTAGCGCAAGCAAATGCCAATCACGCCTACGCACAGACCGGTCCCCAACAGGTTTCGTCCACGAAAGCACGGGTACAGGCCGCGGTGGCCGACGTTCAGCAAAAGCGGGCGATGCTGCAGCAGGCGGAATTGAACCTGCAGTACACGAAAATCGTTGCTCCAGTCAGCGGTGAGATCAACAAAACCGTGGTCGTTGGTTTGAATGTAGGACCGGGCCAGCAACTGCTCACCGTTGTTCCTCTTGACGAGGTGTGGGTGACCGCGAATTTCAAAGAAACCCAACTCAAACACATGCAACTGGGGCAGAAAGCCGATATTCACGTGGATTCAAGCGGCGTGACTCTGCATGGCCACGTGGACAGCATCGCCGGCGCGACGGGGCCTCTGTTCAGTTTGCTTCCACCCGAAAATGCCACTGGCAATTACGTGAAGATCGTGCAGCGACTGCCGGTGAAGATTGTCCTTGAGAGTGGAGAGAATCACGACCGGAAGCTTCGTCCAGGGATGAATGTAGTTCCGGACGTATACCTCAGATGACCACTGCTGCGCTCACACTCGATCAGGAAGTCTGGCAGCCCCGCTACAATCCCTGGCTGATCGCGGTCGTGGTCGCGCTTGCTGCGTTCATGGAAGTCCTCGATACGAGCATTGCCAATGTCGCACTCCCCTACATGGCCGGAAATCTGGGAGCGAGTAATGACCAGAGCACCTGGGTATTGACCTCTTATCTGGTTTCGAACGCCATTGTTCTGCCGATGACGGGCTGGCTTGCCGGAGCCCTCGGGCGC
>Ga0335080_10004369_pt1 | contig 14387 bp, 12 predicted proteins | sample Lox_Sample_34_FD_206720 | JGI IMG/M metagenome (GOLD analysis project Ga0335080, IMG submission 206720) | Soil microbial communities from Loxahatchee National Wildlife Refuge, Florida, United States - Lox_Sample_3.4 | ecosystem: Environmental > Terrestrial > Soil > Wetlands | place: USA... | reverse complement strand
GGCGTCGCAACCGGATGCCGGCACGGGGGCGGTGCGCTGAGTCCCCGCGCGCTCGCGATCGGGCTGTGTCTCGCGCTGGCGGGCTGTGTCTCGTCCACCGCCCGCAAGTCACCCGAGCTGGAGACGCGCGCACCCGCCGAGCTGCGGGTCGCGATCATGCCACCCATCGCCACGGTCGCGGCGGCCAGCTATTTGGGCAACGTGACCACCCGCGAGGCAGAGGAGGACGAGGCGGCCCGCGCCATCGTCTGGGTGCTGCAGACGGGGCTGACCCACCGGGGCTGGCAAGTCAGTCCCGTGGCGCTCGATCGCGCGCCTTTCGACGCGGACTCCGAGCGGCGCTTCCAAGTCACCGAAGTCCAGGTCGCCGCCGAAGCCGCCATGCGGCGCGTGTTCCGTGAGGGCGCGTCGAAGCAAGCCGGCGATTTCTACGGCATCCGCTCGGTCCTGCCCGCGGCTGCTGCACTCGAGCAGGCCACCGGCGCGCAGCTGATCCTGTTCGCGGAGTACGAGTCGGTCGAGACCCGGAGCGACCTGAACACCCCCCTCTATGCCGGTCGCGTCGAGATCGCGCTCTTCGACGTGGCGACGGGGGAGGTCCTGTACACCGGCCGCGGAAGCAAGGAGTCCAGCTTCGGAATCGACCCCGCCGAGCTCACACGCGCTGCGGTGGCATCCCTCGACTGAAATCCCCCCGCAGTCACCCCTTCCCGTCGTAGAATGCGGCAATGCAGCTCTGGAGGTCTCTCGCCGTAGCGGTTCTGTGTCTTTCAGCCTCGGGCTTCGCGCATGCCGGCCTGGTCGTGGTGAGTGACGATCGCTTCGTGAGCAACCCGTCGTTCGGCACCACCCGGCCGGATCCAGGGGCGGCGGATTTCGCTGCGATCGCGCTGGGACCGAGCGGCAGCGCGAGCCAGCAGAGCAGCCTGTCTGCGGGCGGCTTCACCGCCACGGGCGGGGTCTCGCTGGCGAACGGCAGCGGGGAGGGAGGAGACAGCGTCTTCGACGTGGAGTTCACCGTCGACGTGCCCACGGAGTTCACCCTCTCGGGCCTGATCGACGCCACGGAGGAGGCCAACACGGCCTTCCTCGGTGACTCCACCGGGGCGATTCACACCTTCGCGCACAATCTCGCGCTGAACGGAGTGTTCGAGCCGGGGACCACCTACCGGCTGTTCGTGGGCATCCAGACCGCCACCGGGAACACCCAGACCTCGGGCAGCTACGACTTCAGCTTGCTGCCCGAGCCGGGCATGCTGCTGCTCACGGGCGTGGGGCTCGTGTTCTTGTGCTTCCGCTTCACTTCGAAGTCTCCGAGTCCGAACTGAGGACATGCTCTCGACGATCCTGGTAGGCGCCATCTGCGGCGGCATCGCCGGCGGTTTCGCCGCGCTGGTGATCCCGAATCGCGCGGAGAACCGCGTCGCGTACCTCGTGGTGACGATCGTGGTCTTCGCGTGTCTGAATTTCGGCGCGCGAACCTTCCTCCTGCCGGAGCTCCGGGTCTGGCAGGTCACGCAGGGCGCGGACGCAGCGATCGCGTCGAACAAGACCCTCTCGCTCCTGGTGTCCGAGCATCCCGAGCTTCGCGACGAGTTCGTGAAGGTGCTGCAGGACGTGGCTCGACGCGGAGCCGGCGAAGAGGAAGCCCGGCACGCGGGTGGCGAGTGGGGCCGCACGGTGCTCTCGAAGTACTTCGGCGAATACGGTCCCAAGGCGTCCGCTGAGTCGCTCACGAGCTTCACGGCGGCGCTGGTGGACCAGCTCGACAAGCTCGCGGGACGCTCCGACGCGGCCTGTGTGTATCTCTTGTTCGGCGGTGAGCCTCCCGCGGACTTCAAGATGGAGAACGAGGTGCAGATCTCGGACGCCATGGGCGCCGTGATCGAGTCCGCGATCCGGAGTCCCGAGACACCGGTCACTGCCAGCGATGCGAAGCGCGGCATGGACGCGCTCTTCGTTCACCTACAGGCGGCGTACGGACCCGAGTTTCTGCCGCGCTTGGCGGCCTTCGGGCCCGGCGGAAGCAGATCCAACGATCACGTGCTCTGCGACACCGCACGCAAGTTCTATCACGGGGCCCTCGAGCTCTCGCCCGAGGAACGCCCGCTCGCCATCCGCGCGATCTTCAAGGGCGCGGCGAAACAGACCGCGAGCTGAGCACGCCGTCACGCGCCGGACTTGTCGAGTCCGAGCTCCGCGAACCAGGAATCGTCGTCGCGGCCGGGCTGCCGTTGGGGCCAGGGGGCGGGCGGAAAGCGGAAGTCGGGCGCCGGCACCACCGAGCCCAGCACCGCGTTTCGCTCGAGCTCGATCGCCACGATGCGCTCCACCGGACCGGCGGCGGCGAAGAGCGCGGCGGTCTCCTGTGCGAGTCGTGCGGGATCGCACGAGCCGCGAGTCACGTCGCGCCGATAGAGGGCGAGCGGCTCCGGCTCGAGGCCCGACAAGGCGAAGATCCGGACGCGCCGGCTCCGGCTCCAGTCGAGCAGCTCCAGGACTCCGAGCTGCGGACAGCGCGCGCAGCGCGCGATGGCAGTGACCGGGCCGTCGGACCAATCGAAGATGTCGTCCGGCTCGATGCGCAGCGATGCCGGGTCTCGCGCTCGCAGATGCTCGCACAGCTGAACCTCGGGATTCATCGCTCAAGCCGTGAAGAAGGCCCACAGGGCGCGCAGCCGATAGCGCCAGAGCGCCTCGCCCGGCCGCGGCCCGCCGTCCGGCGGCAGGTTACTGACTCGCGTGTAGCCGTCGTTCGGGCCACCGATGCGCTCGAGCGTGACCACCAGCTGACCCTGGTCCGGACGGGTCCACACCATGTGGCCGTCCTGGTCGAGCCGGCGAGTCACCTGGATGCGCCGGAAGGTCATTCCGAAGAGCAGGGCAGGGCGCAGCACGAAGGCGCCGTCCTCGTAGCTCGCTACCACCTGGTTCGGCGTCTTGTAGTCGAAGACCAGGACGTCGTGCACGCCGTGTTCGAGCGTGCCGTCGGCGCGCGCGTCGGCGATCGTGCCGCCGCCCATGTCGACGATGCGATTCCCGCACTGCTCGATGCGCTCGACGTAAGTCGTGATGAACGAGCCCTCGGGCACGGGCTTGCCAGCGCGATCCCGCCCGCGACGAGTCTCGATCTCACGGCGCTGCGAGTGCGGGCGCGCGCTCGAGATCGGCGAGCATCCCCGGCTGAGTCGGCTTCCAGCCCAGCTGCGCCTGTGTCTGCGCGCTCGACGCGGGTGAGTCGAGGCCCGCGAACGCCCCGAACCAGCCGAAGTGCTCCGCCGCCTCCGCGGGCGACTTGCCGACGACCGGAATCTTCAGGCGACGCCCGATCACGCCGGCGATCTCGCGCAGCGCCACGCCTTCCTCGGCGACCGCGTGATAGCGCGCGCTCGGCGCGGCACGCTCGAGCGCCAGGCGGTAGAGCGGCGCCGCGTCGCGCACGTGGATCGCCGGCCAGCGGTTCGCCCCGTCGCCCACGAACGCCGAGACGCGCTTCGCGCGCGCGACCTCGATCAAGAGCGACACGAGCCCCTGCTTCCGGGTGTCGTGCACCTGGGGCAGCCGCACCACCGACACCCGGACCCCGCGCGCGGCTGCCGCCGCCGCGGCCTCTTCCGAGGCGTTGCGCGGAATCACGGCGCTCGGCAGCGGCGCGTCGTTCTCGGTCGCGGCGCGGCCCGGCGTGAGCGCCCCGATTCCAGCCGAGACCACGAAGGGCCGGGCAGAGCCGACGAGCACTGAGCCGAGCGCCTCGATCACCTGACGATCCGCCTCACAGTTGGCCTGGTATCTCGAGAAGTCGTGGTCGAAGGCCGTGTGGATCACGCCGTCGCAGGCGCGCACGCCCGCCGCGAGACTCTCCGGGTCCGACAGATCTCCTCGGTGCGCTTCGACTCCCTGCCGAGCCAGCGCTGCCGCGGCGGCATCGCTGCGCGCGAGGCCGAGCACGCGGTGCCCGGCACGAGTCAGCTCGTCCGCGATCGCAGATCCGATGAAGCCCGTGGCGCCGGTCAGGAACACCCGCATGTCCGATTGTCCCACATCAGTCGAGCGCGAACCGGACGGGCACCTCGATCTGGCTCGCGATCGCGCGCTCGCCGATGCGCGCCGGGTCGAACTCCCAGCTGCGGACCGCGCGCAAGGCGGCGTCGTCGAGCACGGGGAAGCCGCACGACTGCGCGATCGTGACTTCGGCCGGCCGGCCGTCCTCGGTGACTTCGACCCGGAGCAGCACGAGCCCTTGCTGGTGGAGCCGGCGCGCGCCCAGCGGATAGGCGGGTGCGGGGCTGCGCGCGTAGCGCGGTCGTGCGAGCACGGGAGCGGCCGGCGCCGAGGTATCCGGGCTCACGGGGTTGGCGGCGGCTGCGGCCTGAGGCGGAGTCTCTGCAGACTGGGGTGCAGCGGGTGACTGAGCCGCCGAGGAGAGCGTCGGCTTGGCGCGCTGCGGAAGTGACTTCCGTGGCGGCCGCGCCGGAGCGCCGGGCCCGACCGGCGAAACGGGGAGGTTGGCCGGGGTCGCGTCGGCAACCCACAGCAAACGCACCGGCAGGACGTCACGCGGCTTGGCAGATGCGCCCGCGAACGCCAGCAGCGCGCCTGCGACTGCGGCGTGACATAGCACCGAGACACCGAGGACGAGCCACGCGCGCCAGCTCGGCGCGCGCGGCCGGGGCGCTAGAAGTGCCCCGACAAGCTCACGCGCAGGGAGCGCTTCTCCACCGGGTGAAAGTGGAGATCGTCGGTCCCGCCGCCGTCGGGGCCCGGCGGCTCGCCCGGCAGTCGGGACGCGTAGAAGTACGTGATGTCGTCGTCTTTGGCGTCGAGCAGGTTGAAAATGTCTGCGCTGAGGGTCCATGTGTTCTCGAACTCGTAGCCGACGCGCGCACTCACGAGCGACGTTGCCCGCGAGCGCACGCTGCCGTCCTCGACCAGCGGCCGCGGTCCGAAGTAGCGGAGCCGCGGGCCGCCGAAGAAGCCGTGCAGGTGTTTCAGGGTGACTCCCGCCGACGCCACCAGATTGGGGGCGCCCGGAATGTGATCGCCCACGGGATCGCCGTTCGTGAAGCGCGCGTGAGTGACCGCCAGGTCGGCATCGAGCGCGACCCAGTCCGTGGGCGCGTACACGTTGGTGAGCTCCAGGCCGTAGCGGCGGCTCGGCCGGCTCGGCTCGGTGGTGCCCGCGTCACCCGCGAACACGAGCTCCGACGACAGGTCGAGCTGCCACAGCGCCAGCGTGCTCTCGAGGTGCGGGAGCGGAGCGCTGCGCAGCCCCAGCTCGAAGCCGTAGGTCCGCGCGAGCAGATCGACCGGCCGCACCGGGACGTTCGGATCGCTCGGATCCACTTGGGTCGTCGCGCCCCGCCCGTCGTTGCTGTGAAAGCCGAGGCCGCCGTTCAGGTAGAGCTCGGTGTGCGCCCAGGGGCCGAGCACGAGCCCGAGCTTCGGGCTGGCGAGCGACGCCGTGTCACCGCCCGAGTTCGCCGCGAGGTCGCTGTCGACCCGAACGTGCAGCGTGTCGAAGCGCACGCCCGCCGTCGTGCGCAGCCACTCCGTCCACTGCTGCGCCGACTCGAGATACGGCGCCAGCGCGAGCTCGTTCACCACGTCGGTGCGCGTCGTGGCCCAGCGCGTGCGCCGCGTGGTCTTGAACAGACCGTTGCGGATGGCGTCGTTCCGCAGCTCGAGCCCGAGCGTGGTCTGGATGCCCACGCCGTCGAGCGGCGTGTCCCAAGTCTCGCTCGCCCGCAGCCCGCTCACCCAGCGGATGTCGCGCTGCTCGATCTGGTCGCCGTGGACGGGGTCGAGCGCATAGGTGAAGTTCGAGAACAGGTCGAGGTCCTGGTAGAAGCCGTAGGCGAGGAGCTGCGTGCGCGCCCGGTCGCTCGTGCCGTGCCACTCCGCCGAGGCGCCGAAGCGCCGCGAGTCACCGCCGTCGGAGTCGTCGAGCGACCCGAAGCGCGACACCAGGCCGCGCTCGACCGCGCGCTCGGCGATCTGGTCGGTCGACGTCCAGTCACCCGAGTAACCCGTGGTAGTGACGCTCGCGCCGGCCGCGTCGCTGCCGGTACTCCAGCGCAAGACGACGTTTCCCTTGAGGAAGTTCGACGCGACCTGCCACGGGCCGTCGTCGCTCAGCACTTCACCCGCGCACAGGAGATGCCCGCCCCAGAGCTCGGGCGAGGCGGCCACCACGCTGCGGTAGTAGTTGCCGGTGCCGGTCTCGAACAGCGCGAGCCCGCGCGGCAGCACGTCGAAGTAGTGCAGGTCCGCCGAGCCCGCCGACGCGAAGTCACCGTTCTGGGCGGAGTAGGGGCCCTTCTTGTAACTCACGGACTCGACCAGCTCGGGGATCAGGAAATTCAGGTCGGTGTAGCCCTGGCCGTGCGCGTGCGTGGGCAGGTTCACGGGCACGCCATCGACGCGCGTGGCGAAGTCCGTGCCGTGGTCGAGGTTGAAGCCGCGCAGGAAATACTGATTCGCTTTGCCCTCTCCGCTGTGCTGCGTGACGATGAGTCCCGGCACCGTCTCGAGCACCTCGCCGGGGCGCAGCAGCGGCCGCTCTTCGAGCGCGTCGGCGGGGACCGTACCCTCCGAAGCGGATTCCGCCGTGCCGATCGTGCCTTCGTCCTGTGCGCGGACGACCAGCTCCGGAAGCCGCGTGGGCAAGTCCGGCACGTCCGCTCGGGCGGCCGCGCTGGCGACGACGAGCGCGCCGATCACCGCGACCGCGAGCCTCATGGGGACTGCTACGAGCAGCGCGCGGGTTTGGACTCATGGCAGACTGGACGAGAGAGGCGCGTCGATGGAGCTCGCGCTCGCCAATCCCGCGTTCTGGAGCCGAATGCAGTTCGGCTTCACGATCACCTATCACTACCTCTTTCCGCAGCTCACCATGGGACTGGCGTGGTTCCTGGTGTACTGGAAGTGGCGCGGCTTGCGCACGGGCGACGAGGAGTATCACCAGGCCGCCCGGTTCTGGGCGAAGATCTTCGGACTCAACTTCGCGGTGGGCGTCGTCACCGGCATTCCGATGGAGTTCCAGTTCGGCACGAACTGGGCCGGACTCTCGCGCTACGCCGGGGGCGTGATCGGCCAGACACTCGCGATGGAGGGGATGTTCGCGTTCTTCCTCGAGAGCGCATTCATCGGAGCGCTGATCTGGGGTGAGAAGCGGCTGGGTCCCCGGTCTCACTTCGGGGCTGCAGTGGCGGTTGCGCTGGGGAGCTGGCTCTCCGCCTACTTCATCCTGGTCACGAACGCCTTCATGCAGCATCCGGTCGGCCATCGGGTCGAGCCCGATGGCGCGCTCGGCATCGCGAGTCTCGGCGACTATCTGCTGAATCCCTGGGCCTGGGTCGAGTTCGCTCACAATCAGGCCGCCGCGCTCGTGACGGGCGCGTTCGTGGTGGCGGCTGTGGGCGCCTTCTACGTGCTGCGCGGAATCCACGTGGCGCAGGCGCGGCTCTATCTGCGCGCAGGGACGCGCGCGGCGCTCGTTGCCTCGCTGCTCGTCGCGTTCCCGACCGGCGATCAGCAGGCCAAGATGGTGGGCCGGCATCAGCCAGTCACGCTCGCCGCGATGGAGGGTCGCTTCGCCGGCGGACCGATGGCGGGCGTCGCGATGATCGGTCAGCCCAACGTGGCCGCTCGGCGCCTGGAGAACCCCATCGAGGTCCCCGGCGCGCTGAGCTTCCTGGCCTACGGCACGTTCGAGAGCTACGTGCACGGCCTCGACGAGTATCCCGAAGACACCTGGCCCGACAACATCGAGCTCCTCTACTACTCGTTCCACCTGATGATCACGCTGGGCACGCTGTTCATCATGCTCATGGGTCTCGCCACCGTGCAGAGCTGGCGCGGCCGCCTCGAGTCCACTTCCTGGCTGCTCTGGGTGCTGATGCTGGCGTTTCCGTTCCCGTACATCGCCAACACGCTGGGCTGGATGACGGCCGAGCTCGGGCGTCAGCCCTGGCTGATCTACGGCCTGTTCCGCACGCGCGATGGCTCGAGTCAGGTGGTGAGCGACGGCGACGTCGTGTTCACGTTGATCGGCTTCACCGGCCTGTATTTCGTGCTCGGGCTGCTCTTCCTGTTTCTCGTCGGGCGCGAGATCGGTCACGGTCCAGAGGCCGGAGTGACCCCCTCGTGATCGCGATCTGGTACGGCATCGTCAGCTTCCTGCTGATCGGGTACGTGACTCTCGACGGTCGCAACTTCGGCGCTGGCATGCTGCACTGGTTCGTCGCGCGCACGTCCTCGGAACGGCGCCAGGTCGTGGCGGCGATCGGACCGCTCTGGGTGTGGCACGAAGTGTGGCTCGTCGGCTTCGGCGGTACGCTGCTCGCGGTGTTTCCGCGCCTCTTGGGCTCGGCGTTCGCGGGCTACTACCTCGCGCTGTTTCTGATCCTGTGGTGCCTGATCCTGCGCGGTGTCTCGCTCGAAGTCGGCGGACACATCGACGATCGGCTCTGGCAGGGCTTCTGGGACTTCGTGTTCGTGTTTGCGAGCTTCCTGCTCGCAATCCTGTTCGGTGCGGCGGCGGGAAACGTGGCGCGCGGCGTTCCACTGCACGCAGACGGTCGCTTCTCGATGGCGTTCTTCACGGACTTCCGCAGCACCGGCAACGTGGGGCTGCTCGACTGGTACACGGTCTCGATCGCAGTCTTCGCGTCCGTCATGCTCGCGGCGCACGGCGCCACCTATCTCACGCTGAGGACGGAAGGGCCGGTGCACGACCGCAGCGCGGTGTGCGCGCGAGGCCTCTGGACGGCCGCCGCTCCGCTCTTCGTCGCGATCTCGATCGCGTCGTGGGAGGTCCGTCCGGACGTGCCCGGGCAGGCGATCGGCAATCCGCTGTGCTGGCTCGGAGTGCTCGGGATCGGCGTCTCGATCTACCTGTTGATCTCTGGCCTCGCGAGCCGACGGGAAGCCAGAGCGTTTGCGGGGTCGAACCTGCTGCTCGGAACCCTGCTGGCGACCGGAGGCGCGGCCATCTTCCCGGTCATGCTGCACTCGACCCTCGAGCCGGACCACTCACTCACCGCCGACGCCGTCGCCGCGAGCCCGAACGCTCTCCGGCTCGCTGCGAGCTGGTGGCCCGTCGCCGCGGCCCTGGCCGCCGCGTACTTCGCCTTCATCTCACGGCGCTGGGCGGGAAAGGTCAGCGCCGCGCGCGATACGCAAGGCTACTAGCTTCCGCTCTTCTTCTCGCCGGGTGCGACCGGGGCTGCTTTCTGGATTGACTTCAGGTAGGTGACGAGTGACTCCACGCGGTCGCGCACGTCGCTCTCGTAGGTCGCGCCGGCCGCCTGCTGCCTGAACACCTCGCCCCAGACCGGCATGTCCTCGGGGCCGTGGCCGCGAACGTGCCGGCGTCCGTCGACGATCTCGCGGATCTCCACATCCGGGAAGACGCCGCCGCGCCGCTGCGCGATCTGGGTCAGGTCGGCGGGCCGGACGCGGAGCTCGGAAGCCAGCGGTCCGTTTCCGATGCCGCCCACCCCGTGACACACCTGGCAGTGCTCGCTGTACAGGTTGTGACCCGCCTGCCTCGCGGGCGACTCGCCCTCTTCGCCGGCGGCGGCCAGCGCGCCGAGCGCGCCCACGAACCCCGCGATCACCACCGCTGCGCTTGCGCCTCGCCACTTCATCGTCGGCCTCCGCAGTTCGCGCGCGAGCATTGCAACGCACGTGCCTGACGCGCGGCTGAGCGGGCTCGCCTTGGCGAGGCAGCTCTTCCCAGGAGGGAGCTGCGCTGAGGCGCCGGGTCACATGTCGAGTCGGCTCAGCCGAGCCCTTAGCCACGGGCTGGCGCCCGGGGTGCGGCCGTCTCAACATGTGGCCGATGCAGGCGGATCGCGGAGCCTGCGCGCAGATGCGCGCCGTCGACTCGTTCTTTGCCGACCGCCACGCTGACCCGGCTGCACTGCGCGTCTGCGAGGGCACCTCGTGCGCGCTGGCCGGGGCCGCCGGCCTGCGCAGCGCGTTGGCCGCTTCCGGCCCATGCCGCCGGATCTACTGCGCGGGATATTGCGACCGCTCGCCCGTGGCGCTCCTGCCCGACGGCCGGCCCGTGCGCCTCGCCCGCACTGCTGGAGGAATCGAGCGCCGCGAGCTCGAGTCACTCCCCGAGATTCGGAGCCACGGAGCGCGCGCCGTCGTGACCGAGCGGGTCGCGCGCGGATCGTTCCACGAGCTCGGAGCCGCGCGCGCCGCGGGAGCCTGGGCGGGCTTGGAGCGCGCGCTCGCCCGCGGTCCGGCCTGGGCGCTCGAGGAGCTCGAGCGCTCGCAGGAGCGCGGTCGCGGAGGCGGAGCGTTCCCGACGGGCACCAAGTGGCGCGCCGCGGCGACCGAGCCGGGTCCCGTGAAGTACGCGATCGCGAACGGCGACGAGGGCGACCCGGGCTCGTTCATCGATCGCGTGCTGCTCGAGGCGGACCCCCACGCCGTGCTCGCGGGGCTCGCACTGTGCGGGCTCGCGATCGGCGCGCAGCACGGGATCGTGTACGTCCGGTCGGAGTATCCGCGCGCGGCGGAGCGCGTCGAGCGTGCGATCGCCGAGGCGCGCGGCGCGGGACTGCTCGGCGCGCGGATCCTGGGCACGGATTTCAGCTTCGAGGTGCGAGTCGCCCGCGGCCAGGGTAGCTACGTGTGCGGCGAGGAGACCGCGCTGCTCGAGGCGCTCGAAGGGCGGCGCGGCGAGGTGCGGCTGCGCCCGCCGTATCCGACCACGCACGGCCTGCATGGCCGCCCCACCGTGGTCGACAACGTCGAGACACTCGTCAACGCGGCTTGGATCGCGCGCGAAGGCGCCGGCGCCTACCGCGCCCTCGGCACTGCCGAGTCGCGGGGAACGAAGGCCCTGTGTCTCGACGCGCACTTCGCCCGGCCTGGCATCGTCGAAGTCGAGTTCGGTACGCCGCTCGCGCGAGTCATCGAAGAAGCCGCGCTGGGCTCTCCCCCGCGGGCGGTCGCGCTCGGAGGGCCGATGGGCTCGATCGTCGCCCGCAGCGAGTGGGACGTGCCGGTGTGCTGGGAGGCGATGGCGGCGCGCGACATCTCGCTCGGGCACGGCGGGATCGTGGCGCTCGGCGAGGAGACGGACTTCCGCGCCCTGGTGCTGAGCTGGCTCGAGTTCATGGCCGACGAGTCGTGCGGGAAGTGTGCCCCCTGCGCGGCGGGCTCCGCGCGCGCTCTCTCGCTCGCGCGCGCAGGCGAGCGAGACCGGCTGCTCGAGCTGCTCGAGGTGATCTCTGCTGCGAGCCTGTGCCCGTTCGGGCAGGACTTGCCGAAGCCGGTTCGAGCGCTCGTCGAGCGCTTCGGCGCCCTGGATCAGCGGCCGTGAGCTCTGGCCCTGCCGAGGTCGACGGTCACTCGCTCGAGCCCGGGCCCGACGAGACGATCCTGTCGGCGGCGCAGCGCCTGGGCATCGAGATCCCCACGCTCTGCTACCTGCCGGGTCACCCACCGGATGGCGGCTGCCGCGTGTGTCTGGTCGAAGTGGCCGGCGCTCCGCGTCCGCAGGCGGCGTGTCACACGCTGCTGCGCGCGGGAATGCGCGTCGCGACCCGAGGGCCGGCTCTCGCGCGCCTGCGCGCCACCGCGCGAGAGCTCGCCGAGGCACAGCGCGGCCACGGCGCGCCGCGCACGAGTCACCCGTACCTCCGTTTCGCGCCGGAGCTGTGCATCACCTGCCGGCGCTGCCTGCACGTGTGCTCCGACGTGCAGGGTGCCGACGTCTACGCGATCGCCGGCCGCGGCGCCGAGGCGCGGCTCGTGTTCGGCGCGGACGAGCGCTTCGAATCGAGCCCGTGCACCTCGTGCGGAACGTGCGTCGCTGCGTGTCCCACCGGGGCGCTCAGCGACGTGGACGGCGCGGAGCAGGGCGGCGAGATCCGCCGCGTGCGGTCCACCTGCGGCTACTGCGGCGTGGGCTGTCAGGTCGAGGTCGTGGCCGACGAGCGGCGCGTGCTCCAGATCTCGGGGGTGCCAGACGCGAGCGTGAACCGGGGCCATCTCTGCGCCAAGGGACGCTACGCGCACGCCTGGCGAGAGTCGCCCGAGCGACTCACTCGGCCGCTCGCGCGCAGGGGCGGAGAGCTCGTACCGATTTCGTGGCCCGAGGCGCTCGAGCTCGTCGCGCGCAGGCTCGGCGAGATCCACGCCCGGCACGGGCCCGACGCCGTCGGGGCGCTCACCTCCTCGCGCTCCACCAACGAGGCGGCCTATCTGCTCCAGAAGCTGTTCCGCACGCGCTTTGGCACGAACAACGTCGACTGCTGCGCGCGCGTATGTCATTCCTCGACGGCGCTCGGCTTCAAGCAGGTGGTGGGCGTCGGCGCCGCCAGCGCCTGCTACGACGACATCGAGCGCGCGCGGCTGATCGCGGTGGTGGGCGCCAACCCGAGCGAGGCCCACCCGGTGCTCGGGGCGCGCATCCTGCAGGCGGTGCGGCGCGGCGCGCGGTTGCTCGTGATCGACCCGCGCCGCATCGAGCTCGCCGACGCCGCGCACGTGTTCGTGCCGCTCCGTGCGGGCAGCAACGTGGCGGTGCTGAACGCGCTGTGCGGCCTCCTGCTCGAGACGGGCGGCATCGACGCCGAGTATCTCGCGCGCCGCACGGACGGCCTCGAAGCGCTCCGCGCGGCGCACCTGCCGGCGCCGCTCGAGCTGGCGGCGCGGGCGTCGGGCGTTTCGGCCGAGGTGATGCGCGCGGCGGCCGCGGAGATTGCGGCCGCGGGGCCCACGCTCTTCGTTTCCGGTCTCGGCACGTCGGAGCTCACTCAGGGGACCGCCTCGGCGCGCGCGCTCGCGAACCTCGCGCTCCTCTCGGGCAGCGTCGGCCGCCCCGGCGCGGGCCTGCTGCCCCTGCGCGGCCAGAACAACGTGCAAGGCAACGCCGACATGGGCGGCTCCCCCGACCTGTTCCCGGGGTACCAGAGTCTCTCCGACCCCGAGGTGCGCGCGCGGCTGTCTGCGCTGTGGGGCTCGCTGCCGCCCGAGACGCCGGGCCTGACGATCCCCGAGATGTTCGAAGCCGCGCGCGCGGGCCGGCTGCGCGCGCTGTGGATCCAGGGCGAGGACGTCGCGCAGAGCGATCCCGACCAGACGCGCGTTTTCGAGGCGCTCGAGCGGCTCGAGTTTCTCGTCGTGCAGGAGATCTTCCCCTCCGAGACGGTGCGCTTCGCGCAGCTCGTCCTGCCTGCCGCGGGCTGGCTCGAGCAGGAGGGCACGTTCACCAACGCCGAGCGGCGCATCCAGCGCGTGCGCGCGGCCGCCCCGCCGCCGGGCGAGGCGCGGGCGGACTGGCAGGTGATTCGCGACGCCGCGAACGCGCTCCGCGCCGGCTGGGACTACCCGACACCAGGCAGTGTCATGGACGAGATCGCCCGCGCGGCGCCACACTCCTTCGGCGGCGTGTCCTACGCGCGCCTCGAGCCTGACGGGCTGCACTGGCCGTGTCCGAGCTACAGTCACTCCGGCAGCGCGCGCCTGCACGAGACGACGTTCCCCGCAGGCCGTGCCCGGCTCGAACCGGTCGCATTCGTGGCGAGCCCCGAGTCCGAGGTGCCGGGCTTCCCGTACCGGCTCATCACCGGCCGCGTGCTCCACCAATACAACGTCGGCACGATGACCCGGCGCACGGACGCTGCTCGGCTCGCGCCCGCGGACCGGCTCGAGATCCACCCCGCCGACGCGGCGCGCGAGGGGATCGTGGACGGCGCGGAGGTCGAGCTCGAGAGCCGCTGGGGCCGGTGCCGCGCCCGCGCCGCGCTCAGCGACCGGGTGTCACCGGGCTCGCTCTTCCTCTCTTTCCACTTCCCCGAGACTCACGCCAATCGAGTCACGGGGCCGGCGCGCGATCCCGAGTCCGATTGTCCGGAGTACAAGCTCACCGCGGTGCGGCTGCGCGCGTGATGCCGCCGGTCACCCAGCCATCGTGAAGAGCATGCGCATGTCCCAGCGCGAGAGCTCGAGGAGCGGCAGGCCGTGGAGGGTCCACTCCTGGACCGGACGCCCTTCCTCGAGACAGCGAACCAGAATGCAGGGCCGGTCGTGCGCGATGCCGCCACCGCCCGTGGCCTCGAATCCGAATCGGCCCAGGGCGCCGGCGACGGCGCGCGGGCGCGTCGCTTGCCACGTCGCGAGCTCGGGAAAGCGTCCCTCCTCGATGGCTGCGTCCAGCAGGACCAGGAGCGCGGAGGGGGTCGCGGCCTCCAGGTCCACGATCTGGACGCGCGAAGTCGGAGTTCTGGCGGCGCAGTTCCACTTCAACACGAGATAGCCCTCGAGTGAGCTGCCCCCGACGTAGAGGAAGCGGTACTCGTGCAATGGATTGCGGAAGCGCCATTCGAAGAATGACTCGTCGCGCACATGGCAGATGCGGT
>Ga0335080_10004368_pt1 | contig 14387 bp, 11 predicted proteins | sample Lox_Sample_34_FD_206720 | JGI IMG/M metagenome (GOLD analysis project Ga0335080, IMG submission 206720) | Soil microbial communities from Loxahatchee National Wildlife Refuge, Florida, United States - Lox_Sample_3.4 | ecosystem: Environmental > Terrestrial > Soil > Wetlands | place: USA... | reverse complement strand
AGCTCGTGCCCGAAGGCGTCGAAGGCCGCGTGCCGCACCGCGGGCCGCTCTCGAACAGCCTGTACCAGCTCATGGGCGGCGTGCGCTCCGGCATGGGCCTGATCGGCGCGCCAAACTTCGAGGCGCTGCGCCAGCGCGCCCAGTTCGTGCGCATCACCGCCGCCGGTCTGCGCGAGTCACATCCGCACGACGTGATCATCACGGAAGAGCCGCCGAACTACTGGCTCGAGAGCAAGTAGCGCGTTGGCGGCGAGCGAACGCGCCATCGTCGTCGACTACGGCGGACAGTACACGCAGCTGATCGCGCGCCGGATCCGCGAGCTCCACGTCTTCTGCGAGATCGTCCCGCCCTGGGTGACGAGCGAGCGCCTGCGCGAGATCGCGCCGCGCGCGGTCGTGCTTTCGGGCGGCCCGGCGAGCGTCTACGCCGCCGACGCGCCCAAGACCAACCCCCAGGTGTTCAAGCTGGGCGTGCCGATGCTCGGCATCTGCTACGGCATGCAGCTCTTGATGCAGGAGCTCGGCGGCAAGGTCGAGGCTGCGGGCGCCCGCGAGTTCGGGCGCGCCGAGCTCGCGCACACCGGTCACGACGATCCGCTCTTCGAGGGCGTGCCGAAGCTCTCGAACGTGTGGATGAGTCACGGCGATCGAGTCACCGCGCTGGGCCGCGGCTTCGAGACCGTGGCCACCTCGGCGAACTGCCCGTTCGCGGCGGTGCGCTCGGCCGACCGCAAACACTACGGCCTGCAGTTCCACCCCGAGGTCGTGCACACCGAGCACGGCACGAAGCTGCTCGAGAACTTCCTGTTCCGGGTCGCCGGCCTCTCCGGCAGCTGGACGATGGACGAGTTCATCCAGAACGAGCTCACGCGGCTGCGCGAGCGGATCGGCAAGTCGACCGTGATCTGCGGCGTCTCGGGCGGCGTCGACTCGACCGTGGTCGCGGTGCTGCTGCACAAGGCGATCGGCGACCAGCTGCACTGCATCTTCGTCGACAACGGGCTCTTGCGCGCACACGAGCGCGAGGAGGTCGAGCGCTGCTTCCGCGACCAGCTCGGCATTCCGCTGGTCACGCTCGACGAGGGCGAGAAGTTCCTGCGCAACCTGCGCGGGATCGAAGAGCCCGAGAAGAAGCGCGTGGTGATCGGCCACACCTTCGTGGCCGCGTTCGAGCGCGCCGCGAGCCGCTTCAGCGATGCCCGCTTTTTGGCGCAGGGCACGCTCTATCCCGACGTGATCGAGTCGGTCTCGGTGCACGGCCCCTCGGCCACGATCAAGACCCACCACAATGTCGGCGGACTGCCCGAGGTGATGAAGCTCGAGGTGGTCGAGCCGCTGCGCGAGCTGTTCAAGGACGAGGTGCGCGAGGTCGGCGATCGGCTGGGCGTGCCGCGCGAGCTGTCGCGCCGCCACCCGTTCCCCGGCCCCGGGCTGGCGATCCGCGTGCTGGGCGAAGTGACTCGCGAGAAGCTCGAGATCCTGCGCGCCGCCGACTGGATCGTCCAGGAAGAGATCCGCGCCGCCGGCTGGTACGACAAGCTCTGGCAGGCGTTCGCGGTCTTTCTGCCGGTGCGCTCCGTGGGCGTGATGGGTGACTACCGGACTTACGACCACGCGATCGCGCTGCGCTGCGTGACGTCGCGCGACGCCATGACCGCCGACTGGGCGCCGCTGCCGCACGAGCTGCTGGCGAAGATCTCGGGGCGCATCACCAACGAGGTGCGCGGCGTGAACCGCGTCGTGTACGACATCTCGTCGAAGCCGCCCGCCACGATCGAGTGGGAGTGACTCAGGGCAGGAAGCCGACCTTGCCCGTTCCCACGTCGTAGATCGCGCCGACCAGCTGCACCTTCTTCTCGTCGAGCTCGTGGGCGATCAGCGGGCTGCGCGCGCGGATCTCGCGCATCGACTCCCGCACGTTCTGTTCCGCGACGGATGTCACGCAGGCGTCGCTCTTGGCATCGCTGCAATGCGCTGCCTCGATCGCGGGGTGGATCTTGGCGACCAGCCCGGTCAGGTTGCCGAGCTCGACGCCCTCGAGCGCTCCCTTCACCGCGCCGCAATGGGTGTGTCCCATGACCACGAGCAGCTTCGCGCCCACGTGGACGGCGTACTCGAGGCTGCCGAGCTCGTCGTCGTTCACCACGTTGCCCGCGACGCGAATGCCGAACACGTCGCCCAGCCCCTGATCGAACACCAGCTCGATCGGCGCGCGCGAGTCCATACACGCCAGCACCGCAGCAAACGGATACTGGCCACTCGCGGTGGCCTTCACCTGGGCGGGCCAGTCGTGCGGCGCCATCGTGTTCGAGGCAAAGCGCGCGTTTCCTTCCTTCAGCCGCTCGAGCGCCTTCGCCGGCGTCATCGCGCTCTGCGAGGTCTGCGTCTGCACCTGGGAAAGCGCGGGCAGCGCCAGCCCGCACCACGCCGCCAACAACACCGCCGACAGAGCCTTCATCGCTCCCCTCGAGTTCGCCGCCAGCATAGTCCACCCGCGCTTCTGGCGATGATCCGCGCGGCTCTCCTCACCAATCGTTCGCCATCTGTTCCATGTGAGACAGCTCGCCACAGGTGTAGCATCGAGCCATGCCTACGATCACCACCCCCGATGGCGTCGAGATCTTCTACAAGGACTGGGGCTCCGGACAGCCGATCGTGTTCAGTCACGGCTGGCCGCTCTCCGCGGACGACTGGGACGTCCAGATGATGTTCTTCCTGCAGCAGGGCTTCCGCGTGATCGCGCACGACCGGCGCGGTCACGGGCGCTCGGCGCAGGTCGCCGACGGCAACGACATGGACCACTTCGCAGCCGATCTCGCGGCACTGACTGCGAAGCTCGACCTCCGAAACGCCGTGCACGTGGGTCATTCGACCGGCGGCGGTGAGGTCGCCTGCTACGTTGCGCGCCACGGCAAAGGCCGCGTCGCGAAGGCGGTGCTCATCTCATCCGTCACGCCGGGCATGCTGAAGACGAGCGCGAATCCAGGGGGACTCCCGAAGGAGGTGTTCGACGGCTTCCGCACGCTGACCGCGACGAACCGCGCCCAAGCCTTCATCGACGTGCCGACGGGTCCCTTCTACGGCTACAACCGACCGGGCGCGAAGCCGCAGGAAGGCGTGATCAGAAACTGGTGGCGACAGGGCATGATGGGCAGCATCAAGGCCCACTACGACACCGTGGCCACCTGGGAGATGGACTACACGGAGGTCCTGAAGGCGATCGACGTGCCCGTGCTCGTGATGCACGGCGACGACGACCAGATCGTGCCGTACGCCGACGCGGCGCCGCGAGCGGCGAAGCTTCTCCCGAAGGGCGTGCTCAAGACCTACCCGGGCTTCCCGCACGGCATGCCGACGACGGAGGCGGCGACGATCAACGCGGATCTGCTGGCGTTCATCCGCAGCTGAGACGCGATCCGCACTCGCGTGAAGCCTCAGTCGAAGGAGTGGTACGAGCTTCTGGCGAGCGTTCAGCGCGGCTACTACTACCCGTGGCGGTCGAGAGTCGAGCCGGGGAACGGAGAGGCCGCGTACACGTCACTCGTCACGAAGCATCTCGCTGCCGATCTGGATGTCGTCGATTGCGGGTGCGGCCATGGCGCCGATGCCCTCGGATGGGCCAGGCGTGTGCGCAGCGTGGTCGCTTTCGATCGCGTTCGTCCGTACGTCGAGCTCGCGGAGCAGGCGCGACTCGAGCAAGGAGTCACGAACGTCCGCTTCGTCCTGGCAGACAGCGCGCCGCGCGCAAACTCAGGGACGGCGCGGCTTCCGGTACCGGACCACTCGATCGATCTCTTCTTGTCCCGCCGCGGACCGCGCCATTGGGTGGCGGACACCCGACGTGCCGGCCGGCCGAACGCCGTGCTGATTCAGCTGAATCCCGTCGCCGGCGATCTCCCGACGTGGGCGCACGAGCTGCCGCATTCCCTTCGGATCGAGATGCCAGAGGGTGGCCGAGTGAGTGACCTGCTCGCAGATCTGGTCACGCCGCTCGCCGAAGCGGGCGCGAAGCTCGTCGCGTGGTGGTCGTTCGACGTGCCTGAATGGTTCGGCTCGCCGCAGGATCTGTACACGTTCCTGATCTGGGGCCGAACGCCCGCCCGTGTCCCGGGCTACGACGCGGTGCGATCCGAGCTGGAAGAATTGTTTTCCCGCCATGCCGGGCCGGAAGGTCTCGCGATCCGCCACCGGCGCTTCCTGTCGAAGGCCGCGCTCGCTTCCCGTTCTGCGTAGTGTGCTTCGCGCTCGCGCGCGAGCTGGCTAGAATGCGTGCGTGGGGGAACGCTCTTGATCGCGAAGGATGGATTCGTCCATCTGCATCTGCATACCCAGTACTCGCTGCTCGACGGCGCGATCAAGCTGGCGCCGCTGTTCGAGCAGGTGAGGGGGCTCGGCCAGACCGCGGTCGGCATGACCGACCACGGCAACCTGTTCGGCGCGGCCGAGTTCTACGAGAAGGCGCGCGCCGCGGGCGTGAAGCCGCTCCTCGGCTGCGAGACCTACATCGCCACTGGCTCGCGCTTCGAGAAGGAGAAGCGCGCGCAGGACAAGTCGGGCTTCGACGCGATCAACCACCTGCTGCTGATCGCGATGAACGCCACCGGCTATCGCAACCTGATGACGCTGGTCTCGAAGGGGTACCTCGAAGGCTTCTACTACAAGCCGCGGATCGACCTCGAGTTACTGCGCCAGCACAGTGACGGGCTGATCGCGACCTCGGGCTGTCTCTCGTCGATGATCTGCCGCGCGCTGGGCTCGAACGAGACGCGCCGCGCCTACGAGCTGGCCGAGGAGTTCGCGCGGCTCTTCCCCGGGCGCTTCTACGTCGAGCTGCAGCGCCACGGGATCGAGCTGCAGGAGCGCGTGAACAAGGAGCTCTTGCGCATCGCCGAGGAGCTGTCGCTGCCGCTCGTCGCCACCAACGACGCCCACTACCTGCACCAGCACGACCACGCGCCGCACGAGGCGCTGCTCTGCATCGGCACGGGCACGACGCTCGACGACCCCGGCCGCTTCAAGTTCGACGGCAAGGGCTTCTACGTGAAGTCCGCCGCCGAGATGGCGGAGGTGTTCGGCGACCTGCCGAGGGCGCTCTCGAGCACGGTCGAGATCGCCGAGCGCTGCAACGTCGAGCTCGAGACCGGCGTGTACCACATGCCCGAGTTCCAGGTGCCGAGTCACACCACGCGCGAGGCCGTGCTGCGCGAGCAGACTCAGGCGGGGCTGCGCCGCCGTTTGAACCTCGCGCCCGACGAGCCGATCCCCGAGAGCCGCAAGAGCTACGCCGAGCGGCTCGCGATGGAGCTCGACGTCATCTGCAAGATGGGCTTCGCTGGCTACTTCCTGATCGTCGCTGACTTCATCGCGCACGCGCGCGAGAACGGGATTCCGGTGGGGCCGGGCCGCGGCTCGTCGGCGGGGAGCCTGGTCACCTACTCGCTCGGGATCACCGGCGTCGATCCGCTCGAGTACGACATCTTGTTCGAGCGCTTCTTGAACCCCGAGCGGATCTCGATGCCCGACATCGACGTCGACTTCTGCATGCGCGGGCGCGACCAGGTGATCGAGTACGTGCGCCGCAAGTACGACGGCGAGGGCAACGCCGAGAAGCGCGTCGCGCAGATCATCACCTTCGGCAAGCTGCAGGCGCGCGCCGCGATCCGCGATGTCGGCCGCGTGCTCGGCATGTCGTTCGGCGACGTCGACCGGATCGCGAAGCTCGTGCCGGACGTGCTCGGGATCTCGCTGCAGGAGGCGATCGACTCCTCGCCCGATCTCGCCAAGGTGAAGTCGACCGAGCCGCAGGTGGGCAAGCTCCTCGACACCGCGCTCGCGCTCGAGGGACTCACGCGCCACGCCTCGACCCACGCCGCCGGGGTGGTGATCGGCAACCGCCCGCTGATCGAGCTGGTGCCGCTCTACCGGGACCCGAAGTCGGGCGAAGTCGTGACTCAGTTCGACATGAACATGGTCGAGCGGGTCGGGCTGGTGAAGTTCGACTTCCTGGGCCTGCGCACGCTCACGATCGTGTCCGACGCCGAGCGCCTGGTGCAGGCGAGTCACCCGGAGTTCTCGGTCGCGAAGATCCCGATGGACGACAAGAAGACCTTCGAGCTGCTCTCGCGCGGCGACACCGAAGGCGTGTTCCAGATGGAGTCGAGCGGCATGACCGAGCTCGCCACCAAGCTCAAGCCGAAGGTGTTCCGCGAGATCATCCCGCTGATCGCCCTCTACCGCACCGGGCCGATCGAGTCGGGCGCGCTGCAGGAGTACGTCGACCGCAAGCTCGGCATGGCCAAGGTCGAGTACTTCCTGCCGCAGTTCGAGGAAGTCACCAAGGAGACGCTCGGCGTCATCGTCTACCAGGACCAGGTGCTGCAGATCGCGAACCGGGTCTCCGGCTACTCACTGGGCGAGGCCGACTTCCTGCGCCGCGCCATGGGCAAGAAGAAGCCCGAGGAGATGGAGAAGCAGCGCCAGCGCTTCATCTCGGGCGCCGTCGAGCGCGGCTGCGACGCCAGGAAGGCGCAGGCGCTCTTCGACATGATCGAGAAGTTCGCCGGCTACGCCTTCCCCAAGGCGCACTCGACGGCCTACGCGCTGATCACCTATCAAACGGCCTATCTCAAGGCGAACTACCCGCGCGAGTATCTGGCCGCGCTGCTCACGATCGAGTCGGGGAACCTGGACAAGCTCGGCAAGTACATCGGTCACGCGCGCGACCGCGGCATTCCCGTGCTCGCGCCCGAGATGAACTCGTCGGAGCGCGACTTCACGGTCGTGTCCGAGGGCATCCGCTTCGGCTTCGCCGGCGTGAAGAACGTGGGGCAGGGGGCGATCGACGCCATCCTCGAGACACGCGCCGCGGGCGGCCCGTTCGCGAGTCTCTTCGACTTCGCGAGCCGCATCGACGCGCGGCGCGTGAACCGGCGCGTGACCGAGAGTCTGATCCGCTGCGGCGCGTTCGACTTCACCAAGGCCACGCGCGCCTCGCTCTGGCAGGCACTGCCCGCGGCGCTCGAGCGCGCGCAGCGCGACCTGCGCGACCGCGAGCTCGGCCAGGTGTCGCTGTTCGGCGCGGAGGCCCAGCGCGAAGAGCCGAAAGTCCCCGAGCTTCCCGAGTGGGCCGATCCCGAGCTGCTCGCGGGCGAGAAGGAGATGCTCGGCTTCTACGTCACCGGTCACCCGCTGCGCGAGCACGCCCGCCCGCTCGAGCTGTTCACGAGCTTCCGGCTCGACCGCGTGCCCGAGGACCCGGGCCGCCGGCGCGAGGTCTGGATCGGCGGCATGCTCGACGGTCTGCGTGTCACCAATACGAAGAAGGGTGACCTGATGGCGCGAGCGACGCTCGAAGACCTGGGCGGGACGCTCGACGTGGTGTTCTTTCCCAAGACATACGCCAAGTTCTCCGCCTTGCTCCAGGGAGGGGGACCGGTGTTGGTGAAGGGAAACGTCGCGGGCGAGCCCGAGCGGCCCGAGCTTCACGCCGATGAGATCCTGGTGCTCGCCGACGCCTGGAATCAGCGCACGAGCCGGGTGGTGGTGGCCGTGCGGGAAGAGGAGCTCTCGAACGAGAGACTCGCCGAGCTGCGCCGCGCGCTCGATCTGGTGCCGGGCACCGTGCCGGTGAGCTTCGAGCTGGCGCTCGCCGGCGGCACGGCCGCGGTGTTCGACCTGCCGCACCACCGGGTGCGCGTGTCCGACGCGCTGGTGCGCGAGCTCGACGCGATCTTCGGCCGCGGGACGACGCGATGTCGCGTGGCGTGACTCGCGCGGGCTGTGCGCTCTTGTGTCTGGGCTTGGCGTTCGCGGCCCGGGCCGCCGAGCCGGTCAGTGTCTCGGTGCAGGGCGTGGTGTCCGCCGCCGAGCTGGGCGAGGCCGCGCCGCGCGACGCCGCCTACCGCGCGGGCCTGGTCGCCGCGGTCATGGAGGCGGCGCGCGGCATCGTCGGCCCCGAAAAGTACGCCGCCGACCAGGAGCGCATGCGCGCCACCCTGGCGCCGATCGCCTCGCACTTCGTGCTCACCTACCGCATCGACGGCGCGCTCGAGAAGCGGCACTCGGCGCTCGACAGCGCGGTCGAGGAGTACTCACTCCCGATGACGGCGCGGATCGATGCGACCCAGCTCCGGACCGAGCTCGTGAACGAGGGCTTCCTGCACGAGCTGGGCGACCGACCTTCGATCGCGCTCCTGGTGCGGCCGGCCTCGTCGCTCACGAGCTACCCGGCCGGCGCGCCCACGCACCTCGAGCAGTCGGTGCGGAAGAGCCTGGGCGACCGCCAGTTCGTGGTGGTCGAGCCCGCGCTGCGCCCGGGCGCGGGCGCCGACCCGGTGAGCGCGCTCGAGCTGGCGCGCGGCACCGGCGCCGACGTCGCGCTCGACCTCGAGCTGAGCTGGCGGCCGTCGACGGGCGACACGCCCGGCGGCGTGGCCGAGGTGCGGGCGCGCGCCCGGCGCAGCGACGACGGCAGCGAGCTCGCCGTGGCGCGCTTCGAGGGCGCCGGCTACGACGCCAACGGCGAGACCGCGTTCATGCACGCGCTCGAGGCGGTCGAGCCCCAGGTCGGCGAGAACCTGGCGCTCCAGCTGCAGCGCAACTGGGAGGCGGTGGCCTCCACCTCCAAGGGCGTCGAGCTCGGCCTCGACGCCGTCTCGAGCCTCCAGCAGGTGATGTCGGTGCGCCAGGTGCTGCTGCAGCAGCTGGGCGCGAAGAGCGCCGAGGTCCGCGAGCTGCGCCCGCACGGCGCCACGCTCCAGGTGATCTCGCCGCTCGGGCCCGGGGCGCTCCAGGAGAAGCTCGCCAGCGTCCGCTTCGAGGGCTTCGCATTGAGCCCCGAAGACGCCGGCGCGGGCCGCGCGCGGCTCCGGGTCGAGGTGCATCCAGCCTCGCCCGAGACCCTGGCCCCGGGCAACAGCCGCTGATTGACTACCCCTGCCCGAATTGATACTTGGCTCGCTGGTTTACAGGCACGTAGCTCAGGGGTAGAGCACTACCTTGACACGGTAGGGGTCGGCGGTTCGAGACCGCCCGTGCCTACCAAGAGCGCCCGCAAGGGCCGAGTCATCGATTCATGAGCGCCGGAGAAGTTCAGCTCGAGCTTCCGGACGGCACACGTCTCTGCGTGCCGAGCGGCACCACTGCGCTCGAAGTCGCCAAGCGCATCGGCGCCGGCTTGGGCAAGGCCGCGCTCGCGGGAGAGCTCGAGGACAAGCTCGTCGACCTGCGCCTGCCGCTCACCAGCGGCGGCCGCTTCCGCGTGATCACCGCCCGCGACCCCGAAGGCGGCGAGGTGATCCGCCACTCCGCCGAGCACGTGATGGCCGATGCGGTGAAGCGGCTCTGGCCCGAGACCCAGATCGACGTGGGCCGCAGCGACCACAGTGAGAAGTTCCAGTACGACTTCGACATCCCCGTGCGACTCACTCCCGAGGACCTGCCGCGGATCGAGGCCGAGATGGCCAAGATCGTGGCCGAGGACCGGCCGTTCGTGCGCGAGGTCGTCTCGCGCGCGGACGCCAAGCGCTTCTTCGAGTCACAGGGCGAGCGGCTCAAGGTCTCGCGCCTGGGCGACATCCCCGAAGGCCAGGACATCACGCTGTTCCGCGACGGCGAGTTCGCCGACCTGTGTCGCGGCCCGCACGTGCAGCGCACCGGTCAGATCGGCGCCTGGAAGCTGACCGAGCTCGCGGGCTCGTATTGGCGCGGCGACGAGAAGAACAAGATGCTGCAGCGCATCTACGGCGTCGCCTTCAAGGACCAGAAGCAGCTCGACGAGCACCTGGCGCGGATCGAGGCGGCGCGCGAGCGCGACCACCGGCGCGTTGGCGCCGAGCTCGAGCTGTTCCAGTTCCACGAGTGGGCCCAGGGCTCGCCGTTCTATCTGCCCAAGGGGCTCGCGCTCTACAACGCGCTGATCGAGTACATGCGCGGGCTGTATCCGAAGTACGGCTACGAAGAAGTCATGTGCCCGCAGATCTTCTCGGCCGAGCTCTACAAGACCTCGGGTCACTACGACAACTTCGCGGGTGACTTCTTCCTGTTCGCCGGCCCGGAAGAGGGCGAAGAGCTCGGCGTCAAGCCGATGAACTGCCCCGGCCACTGTCTCGTGTTCCGCTCGCGCAAGCGCAGCTACCGCGAGCTGCCGCTGCGCTTCGCGGAGTTCTCGCGCCTGCACCGGAACGAGCGCACCGGCTCGCTGCACGGCATGACCCGCGTGCGCTCGATGGCGCAGGACGACGGCCACATCTACTGCAGCTGGGACGACATCCAGACCGAGATCAACCGCTTCATGGAGCTGTGCGACGAGGTCGACCGCGACCTCGGCATCTCGGGCGTGTCGACCTTCGTCTCGACCCGACCCGAGAAGTTCATCGGCAGCATCGAGACCTGGGACAAAGCGGAGCGCATGCTGATCGACGCGGTCGAGGCGACCGGCGCGAAGTGCGGGATCAAGAAGGGCGAGGGCGCGTTCTACGGGCCCAAGATCGAGCGCCACTTCCAGGACGTGATGGGGCGCTGGTGGCAGCTGGGCACGCTGCAGATCGACACCGCGATGCCGTCGCGCTTCGGGCTCAAGTACATCGGCGCCGACGGCGCCGAGCACGAGCCGGCCATGCTACACCGCGCGGTGTTGGGGTCGCTGGAGCGCTTCATCGCGATCTACCTCGAGCACACCGGCGGCGACTTCCCGGTGTTCCTGGCGCCGCAGCAGGTGTCGGTGCTGCCGGTGTCCGACAAGCAGGCCGCGTACGCGCGCGAGGTGGCCGGGCTCTTGAAGGCGAACGGCATCCGCGCCGAGGCCGACCTGCGCAGCGAGACCTTGAACTACCGGGTGCGTTCGGCGGAGACTCAGAAGATTCCTTTCGCGCTCGTCGTGGGCGAGCGCGAGCAAGCCTCGCGCAGCGTCAGCGTGCGCCGTCGCAAGAGCACGGCGCAGGAAGTGATGCCGCTCGAGCAATTCGAGAAGAACATCCAGGAGGAGATCAGAACGCGTGGGATTTCGTAGACGCCGTTGGCGCGACGTAGCGCCCGAGAAGGACAAGGTTCGAGTGAACCGCGCGATCCGCGTACCGGAAGTGCGGGTCGTGAACGAGGACGGACAGCAGCTCGGGGTCATGCCGACGGACGCAGCGCGCGACATCGCGGCGCGCATCGGCTTGGACCTGGTCGAGATCTCGCCCAACGGGCAGCCGCCCGTGTGCAAGATCATGGACTACGGCCGCTACAAGTACGAGCTGAAGAAGAAGGCCTCGACCCAGAAGCGTTCGCAACACCAGAGCCAGCTGAAAGAGATCAAGCTGCGCCCGCAGATCGACGGACACGATCTCGACTTCAAGATGAAGGCGGCGGAGCGATTCTTGATGGACGGCGACAAAGTGAAGGCAACGGTCACTTTCCGCGGTCGCGAGATCACTCACGTGCAGATCGGCCACGAGCTGCTCGAGCGAGTCACCAAGAGACTGGCCGAGATCGCCAAGCCGGAATCGCGCGCGCAGATGGAAGGGCGGATGCTGTCGATGATGTTCGGGCCCGACCGCGCGGCGATCAAGAAGATCGAGGCGCGGCGCGCGTCCGAAGCCGCCCGTCAGGCCAAGGCCAATGCCGAGGCGGCCGCCGCGGGACAGCCGCTGCCCCATCCCGAACTGGCAGAGCCCGAGCCCCCGGAAGAGGAGCTCGACGAAGACGAGAACGTCGACCTTGTCGACGAGGAGACCGACGGTGCCGAAAGTTAAGACGCGGCGGGCGGCCGCGAAGCGATTCAAGAAGACGGGCAGCGGCAAGATCGCGCGCACGCAGGGCTGGAAGGGCCACCGCCTGATCAACCGCACCCGCAAGCAGAAGCGCAAGGTGACCGGCATGGTCGTCGCCGACGACGCAGACCAGCCGCGCTTGAAGCGCATGCTGCCTTACCTGTAGAACCCCCACTCCCAGCTCGAGAGAGGAAGTCATGCGTATCAAGCGCGGCGTGACCAAGCGGAAGCGCCACAAGAAGATCCTGCAGCGCGCCAAGGGCTTCTATGCCGCCCGCGGAGCGCTGGTGCGGCCGGCCCGGCTCGCCGTCGAGAAGAGCCTGGTCTACGCCTATCGCGACCGGCGCCAGCGCAAGCGCCAGTTCCACCGGCTCTGGATCACCCGCATCAACGCGGCGGCGCGCGAGCACGGCCTGTCGTACAGCCGGTTCATGGCCGGGCTGAAGACGGCGGGTGTTGAGATGGATCGCAAGATCCTGGCCGAGCTCGCGGTCTCGGAGCCCGCGGCCTTCTCGGAGCTCTGCAAGCTGGCGCAGCCGGCCGCCTGAGCCTCGCCGTGCCGGGGGGCAGCGACGAGCTCGAGGCGCTGTGCCGCGACGCGCGCGCGGAGCTCGCCGCCGCCGAGTCCCTGCAGGCGCTGCGCGAGGTGCGCGCGCGCTACCTGGGCCGGAAGGGCTCCGTGTCTTCACGGCTGCGCGCGATCGGCGAGCTGCCCCAGGCCGAGCGCAAGGCCGCCGGCGACGCGCTGAACCGCGCCGCGAAAGAGATCGAGGAGCTGGCCGCCGAGCGCGAGCGCGCGCTCGAGCGTGCGAGCTCGGACCGCGTGCTCAGCGAGCACGCGCTCGACGTCACGCTGCCGGGCATCGTGCCGGCGCGCGGCGCGGCGCACCCGGTGACTCGCGTCGAGCGCGACATGGCGCGCTTCTTCGCGGGGCTCGGCTTCTCGGTCGAGGACGGGCCCGAAGTCGAGAGCGAGTGGCACAACTTCGACGCGCTGCGCATCGCCGCCGACCACCCGTCGCGCGACTCACAGGCCACGTTCTTCGTCTCGGACGGGAACGTGCTGCGCACGCACACCTCGCCGGTGCAGATTCGCGCCATGACCGGGCGCCAGCCGCCCTTCCGCTTCATCGCGCCGGGCCGCGTCTACCGCGTGGACTTCGACACCACGCACTCGCCGTTCTTCCACCAGATCGAGGGCTTCATGGTCGACGAGCGGGTCACGTTCGGCGACATGAAGGGCGTGCTATACGCGTTCGCGAGACACTTGATGGGTGCCGACGTGAAGTTGCGCTTCCGCGCGCACTTCTTCCCGTTCACCGAGCCCTCGGCCGAGTTCGACTTCTCGTGGCGCAGCGGCTGGCTCGAGTGGGGCGGCTGCGGGATGATCCACCCCGGCGTGCTCGAGAACTGCGGCATCGACTCGCGCCGCTGGCAGGGCTTCGCGTTCGGCATGACGATCGACCGCACCGCCATGCAGCGCTTCGGCATCCCGAACATCCACCGCATGTTCGACGGCGACGTGCGCGCGCTCGAGTCACTGTCGTGAGGGTGCCGCTCGGCTGGCTCGGCGAGTGGATCGACCTGCCCGGCGAAGAGGAGCTGTGCGAGCGGCTCACGCTGGCCGGGCTCGAGATCGAGGAGATCGTGCGCTCGGGGCCGGACCTGTCCGAGATCCGCGTGGGTCACGTGCTCGAGCGCCGGCAGCACCCGAACGCCGACCGGCTGTCGCTTTGCCGGGTCGACGTGGGCGGGCCCGAGCCGCTCTCGATCGTGTGCGGGGCGCCCAACGTGGCGGGGGGCCAGAAAGTGGCCGTCGCGCTCGTGGGCACGACCTTGCCCGACGGCACGAAGCTGAAGAAGTCGAAGATCCGCGGTGAGTCGTCCGAGGGCATGATCTGCTCGGCGCGCGAGCTGGGTTTGTCGGACGACCACGCGGGGATCCTGGTGCTGGCAGAGACTGCTCCCGTGGGCGCGCCGCTGCCGAGCGTGCTGGCCACGGGCGACACGATCCTCGACGTCGAGATCACGCCCAACCGCGGCGACTGGGTCTCGATGCTGGGCATGGCGCGCGAGGTGCGGGCGCTGTTCGGCGGCGAGATCCGCATGCCCAAGGCCGCTCCCGCCGAGGGCGCACGGCCCGCGGCTGACGACGTGCGCATCACCATCGACGCGCCGGACGGCTGCGCGAGATACCTGGGCCGGGTGGTGCGCGGCGTGCGCGTCCGGCCGTCGCCGGACTGGCTGAAGCAGCGCCTCGAAGCCGCGGGCATGCGCTCGATCAACAACGTGGTCGACGCCACGAACCTGGTGCTGCTCGAGCTCGGCCAGCCGCTGCACGCCTTCGACCTGGCGACCTTGCGCGGCGGGCAGGTGCGCGTGCGCCGCGCGAGCGCGGGCGAGAAGCTCGAGTCACTCGACGGCGAGACGCGCTCGCTCGCCGCCAGCGACCTCGTGATCGCCGACGCCGAGCGCGCGATCGCGCTCGCGGGAGTCATCGGCGGCGCCGAGACCGAGGTGCGCGAGGGCACGACCGACCTCCTGATCGAGAGCGCGCAGTTCGACCCGGTGTCGGTGCGGCGCAGCTCGCGCCGGCTGCAGCTGCGCAGCGAAGCCTCGTACCGCTTCGAGCGC
>Ga0335080_10004366_pt1 | contig 14388 bp, 16 predicted proteins | sample Lox_Sample_34_FD_206720 | JGI IMG/M metagenome (GOLD analysis project Ga0335080, IMG submission 206720) | Soil microbial communities from Loxahatchee National Wildlife Refuge, Florida, United States - Lox_Sample_3.4 | ecosystem: Environmental > Terrestrial > Soil > Wetlands | place: USA... | reverse complement strand
TCAGTACTCAGTTGTCAGTTGTCAGTTCTTAGTGCTCGGCTCTCGGCTCCGATGGATTTCAACTTTCTACGGACAAATTCAACCATTTCATCGCTGACATACGGCGGCGGAGTAATGCGGAAGACTGGACGGTTCGCAACTGGTTTCAAGGAAACAGCTTCCCATTTCGCAATGGCATTTCTGTTGTGCAGGATCACTGCGTCGGCGCGATCGAGGAACTGTTGCGCTGACTTTTTGAAATCCGCAGTGCCGGGGTCCAGAACCGTCAGATAGAGATCCGGGCGTATGAACTTCATGATGCTGTTGGATTCGATGATGACATTTTTCGCGCCGTCGAGACGCTGGCGAAACTGTGGCATGGCTTCGGCGAGGTGTCCTTGCTCAGTGCGCACCCAGTAGACTTGTGCCGCTCCTGCTGCAAGAAACCGCGATGTATCGGCATCGCCGCTCGCGTATCGCTCTTCCGTGATCGCCCACGAATGATCGCCCGTTGCGCAGTCGCATGCCTCTCCGTTCGCCGAGCAGATGCCATGGCCATATTGTGTGATTTTCGTGGCGGTCCATTGAAACTCGCGTAGGGCTGAGATGAGGCCAGCGACCACGCTGGTTTTGCCTACGCTACGGGAATGGCCACCGATGACGACCAACGACATTCGATCCGCTCCTGCGCTTTATGGCGAGACTCCGTCAGGACAGCCGGCGGGACGCCGACGCTACATCAATCTCTCCTCGCCAGACGTGCCAGGGTTGCTAACTGCTTCAGATACTGCTTCAGCGGTTGGGCAGGCGTGCCCCAAAATGCTTGGCCCTTTCCACGCAAAATCTTGTTCGGGAGGACTCCCCCCTGGCCGCCGAGCATCACGCCTTCACCAATGGTTGCATGTTCCCCAATGCCCACCTGACCGCCAAGCACCGCACCATTTTCAATCACGATGCTTCCGGAAAGTCCGGTCTGAGCAGCGATCACGACGTCTTCGCCAATTTGGCAATTGTGGCCGATGTGGACGAGATTGTCGATCTTGGCTCCGCGGTGAATGCGCGTTTCGTCGAGGGCTCCACGGTCAACGGTGGCGTTGGCACCGATCTCCACGTCGTCTTCAACGACTAAACGTCCGACTTGAGGAAACTTCTCATAACGCCCCGTCTCGCGATCACGGACGTATCCGAAGCCGTCGCTGCCTAGAACCACGCCTGCGTGAAGAATGACCCGATCGCCGATTCGGCAACCTGGATAGATGGTGACGTTGGGATAAAGTTCGCAATCTCGCCCAATCGTTACTCTCGAGCCGACCACGCATCCTGCTCCGACCCGCGTGCCATCTCCAATTGCTACATCTTCCCCAATCACCGCCTGCGCTTCTACCAGAGCGTTGGCACCCAGTTTGGCAGAAGGATGAACCACAGCTGTGGAATCCACGTTGCGCTGGCGCAAGTTCGTTCCACGCGTTCTGTCACTGAGGGCTCGGGCGGCACGTGAAAATGCGAGCTTTGGTTGCGTGCTGATTAGCAGTGGCACCCCGCTTGTGACCTTGGCCGCAAACTCTCCGGCAATCACTGCGCCCGCTCGCGAATTCAATGCCGCAGGCAAATGCTTATCGTCTTCAACGAAAACCAGATCGTCGGCGGTTGCTTCCTTGAAACTGGCTACCCCGCTGATCTCTTGATCCTGACCAAGCAGACGGGCCCCTACAGCTCTAGCGATCTGGCTGAGCAGAAGCTTCATTGCTGACACTTTATAGCAGTGGGTCAGCGGAAGAAAGAGTCCGCCTTATTGGAGTTTCTCGACAGCCTGCTCCTCAGAGCCTGTCGTACTGCAAGTGGCTGCTCCCTGGCACATCACGAAGGGGAGCTTGCTCGTGTCGGAAATGGTTTTACAGCTTGGATCCGCACCGGAGCCGGGTGCAAGCGACCAGGTGCCCACGACCAGTCCGTTGCTCAACGTACCGGTGGTGGTCGTCGTGCCGTTTGAATTTCCGGTAATTGTCCCGGTCAGATTCAGGGTAGTCCCGGTAAGGGAGGAAACGATTTTCAATGAGAACGGCCCCGTTACCTGCCCTGTGGATGCCGTCGACAAGGTAGTGGTACCGGTTTCGGTCTGCTGGTTTAGGCCAGTCACAAAGCATGCCCCATTATTGATGAAAGAAAAACCGGTGATGTCCAGTGGCCCGCTATTGTTCACGGAGAACGAAATCACGAAATTCAACTGGCTGGCCGGACCTCCGGGCGCCCCGGTAAGTTGAGCTTCCCAGTTGCTATTCGTCGTTTGGGTCTCGATGGTCGAGGTATTCGTGTTGTTGGCACAGCCGCACACGGCCAGTTCTAATGCCAACGCAAGCAGGATTGCGAGCTTCTTCATGAACCTTCCTGATTTTGGGATCACTACGAGAATAGAGAGATGCGGCCAGCTCCGTCAATGGATGTACCGTCGGTGCCCGGCTCCCGGCTTGAAATTAGCTTCTTACCGAGAGCCGCCTGGATTTGAGGGATCGATCTACATTTTGGTCATCGTGAACGTCCCTGAACCTGTACAGCTGGAGCTTCCCGTGAGCGTCCAGTTCCCAGTAATCGTGTTGCCGTTAACCGTTCCAGTGAGTGCCAAGGTATTCCCGCTGGGTGATTCGGATTGAACATTCATGCCAAACTTGCCGTTCACGTTTCCATTGAAGTTTCCGCTCAACGTGAAGGATCCACTCTCCGTCTCAGATGCAAAGCACGATGAGTTGGTAGTGAATTTGAAATTCGTGATGGCAAGAGACCCATCGCCATTTACGTTCATCGACGTTCCGAACGCGAACACCGGTTGTGCTCCGCCGCTCATTAGGCTGGCGTTCCACGTTCCGTTTACATTGGACGCCTTCGAATTATTGTTCGAGCCACACCCGATCAAGGTCAACCCGAGCATTACTAGTACAGTCACCAAACACTGCTTCATCAGAGAAACCCCCGGTTTAGATATCCGAAGGGCGCCTATGGTAGATGCCAAAACGAAGAGATGCGGTGGCTTTGGCAGGTATGTGGCTGCCAACGAGGTCCCGGAGCCGAGTCGACTTGACTCAATCTGCTGTAACCGTCTTGTTTTACTTCATAATAGAAATCCCTATGACGGTTGGCACACAATCTCCGTCGCACAAGTACCTACACTGGACAGACGCGGGCGTGGGCGCCCGCGCCACACGGTTATGCGCCACGTTTGCTCTTCAGCTCGGTGAGAAGCTGTTCGATGCGGTCCTGCTTTTCGAGGGCAGCCAAGCGGTCCTCGATGTTATCGGCGGCTATTTCGGACTTTGCCTGACTGACAGCCTCGGAATGCGCCACTTTGCGCTTCATGCGATCGAAGGCTGCGGCTTTTGATCCGTCACCCGATGCCATACGCGCGTCACTGGCTTTTCCGACGGCACGAGCACGACGATGCTGCGCTATCAAAACGTCCGCCTTGGCCTGTGCCTCAGCGAGCTTTTGCTCCAACTGTCGCAGGGCGGACTTCAGATTCTCGACCTGCGCTTTTTGATCGGCAACTTGCTGCGCGAAGTTGGTGCTCAATTCGCGATAGCTTTCGACGCGATGTAGCGAAGCACGCGCCAGGTCGTCTTCTTTCTTGTCGACCGCGAGCTCAGCCTTGCGCATCCATTCCGCGACTTTTTCTTCATTCTCTTTTTGCTTCTTTTCTAGTAGATGTTGATCGGCAATTGCGATTGCGACCTGCGTCTTCACCTGCAATAGCTGATTCTGCATATCGAGAATCACCTGCTTGATCATCTTTTCCGGCTCTTCAGCCTTGTCGATGAGATCATTGAGATTGGCCCGAACCAACGTTGCAACCCGTTCCAGTAGCGCCATGGCGAACTCCCTTCTAAAGGCTTCTAGCTGCTAGCTTGCTTCTAACTCTTAGCTTGACGACTTGTTGCTCTTGATCATTCCCTCTTCGAATCCGGCAGCCCCGAAAACGCTCCTCGAGATACGCCGGTTCCAATCACGATTCCGCAGACTGCAACGCCTACAGCCGCATTGATCGTGAAAAAGCCTTTGAAAAAGCCAGCGGCCGCCAGTAGTGCAGTAAAGAAGACGATGGCAAGTGCAAGCCTCTTATGAGAGAACGAATCCGCGACTTTCGATTTGCTGCTCATAACGATCTCCATGACTCCCCCCTCGCGTGGCTCGTGGGGACAGTCTCAGAACCTATCCCCACGAGCATCCCGGCCCCTCGCTCAAGCTTTCGGCAGCTCTGGTTTGGGAGCTTTGTCGCCGATCTGCCGGATCTTCCCCAGCAAATCCGACAGCGGCATGCCGGAGAGCGTCTCGAACAACGCCGGCATCTGCGCCGCCATCTTGGTGATGTCGCCGGTGATCTTGTTCATCCCCGCAGCTTCACCATTGCCGGTCGAGACAATCGTGATCTTGTCGACGTTCGCTAGCGGGCTAGCCAAGGCTTTTACAACCTCGGGCATGCTGTCAAACAGCTTGTCGATCACGGCCGCCTGGTTATATTCCTGATACGCTTCCGCCTTCACGTTCATCGCTTTCGCTTCGGCCTCACCCTTCTTGAAAATGATCTCGGCTTCAGCTTCGCCCTGTTGACGAATCGATGACGCATGTCCCTCGGCCTCGGCCATCAAACGTGCTTTTTCGGCGTTCGCCAACGTTTCAATCCGCTGCCGCTCAATCTCCGCCTGCTTCAGCACGGTTGCGATCAGTTCCTTCTCGCGGCGATTGATTTCGGCCTCCTGCACTTTGACTTGCTGTTCTTTCTCAACTTGCTGGACCTTCACCTGCTCAGCGACCACCTGCTGCTGCATGATGTTGGTCTGGATGTCGTATGCCTTATCAGCCTGCGCTTGTTGGCGTTTGGTGACTTCCAGGAACTGCGCCTTCTTGACTTCGAGGTCGCGCTGCGCTTCTGCCTGCTTGGCTAACGACGCAGTTTCGGCCTGCACGCGCTCCTGATCGGCTTGCGCTTTCGCTACGGCTGACTCCCTTTGCGCAAGAGCACGCTTGATCGCGGTGTCGCGATCGGCTTCGGCTGCAGCCACGTCGGCGTCGCGTTTGATGCGGGCAACGTCGGGTCGCCCCATGTTGGTGATGTACTCGTTTTTGTCGCGTACTTCCTTAATCGTGAACGAGATGACTTCCAGGCCCATCTTGTTCATGTCGTCGGCGCAGGTAGATCGCATGCGGTCGGAAACCATCTCGGGTTGTTTGACGATTTCTTCCACTGTGAGCTGACCGATAATGCCGCGGAGATGACCTTCCATCACCAGGCGGATCAGGCCTTCGCGCTCCTGATCAGTTTTTGTGAGGAATTGCTCGGCCGCGGTGTTGATCGACTCGTTGTCAGATTTCACCTTGATCTGCGCCACGGCTTCGACCGTGACGGCAACGCCCTGCTTTGTGTACAGGTCTTGTTGCGGGGCCACGTCGAACGACATCAATTCGAGTGAAAGACCCCGACAGACTTGCACCATGGGTAGAACCATGGTGCCGTGGCCTTTTACCACCCTTGTTCCGCCCAAACCGTAAACGATTAAAGCTTCATGCGGCCCGGCTTTGCGATAGATCCTCGCCATCCCGCTGATCAGGAACAGAATCACCATCACCGCGAGAGAGACGAAGATCCAGATCACTGCCCAATGGGAAAGTCCTTCGAACATAACGCCTCCTGTTACGAATGCGCTTGAGATACGATCGGATCGACAGAGTCACTCGGCACCGGGGAACGTGGACCCACCAACTCCGAATGGGCCGGCTGCGTCTTCAAATTGAAATCTACGATCGAGTAATTGCCATACCAGCAAAAGCCCAACGCAACATACGAAATCACCAACGCCCCTATCGCGGCAGATGGCTTCAGATACAGGACCGTCAGGCTCGCCACAGTAAAAACAACGAGCATGAAGGCCAGAATTCCTAGTCCGAGCTGAAGTGCTCCTTCTTTCGAGGTGTAGCCATTGGGCTGCCAGTTCGCGTCAAAATGAACGGCCATGCGCTCGGGCAACTCATTCCACACACGCCAGTAGTTCCAGGCGGACGTAGGCAAAGCCAGCCACATCAGCAGGACCGCCCGTTTGCACCAGTCACGATTCATAACAACTCCCCCGATTGCGCGTTACTCGATGGCGCGTTCGCGTTCCGGCGTTTGATCGACTTCGCCTGACATTTCGCTCCACAACCGAACATAGGCAATTCCCTTTTCGTAGCGCGTGACCACGACTTCTGTTCCCCTGGCGATTGGAGCTCCATCATCACTGCGGGCGCCGCACACACGTCGTGTTCCCATCTGCGAGTAGATCAACTCACCCGTTCCACCTTCGCGAATCGGCACGGAGAGCTTGCCCAGTACCCCGACCATCTCGAAATCAGCCGGGTCTAGATATTCCTGGTCTGACATCAAGACCTTGGTTAGAAAGAAAAAGATGATCGCTCCTCCGACGAGGCCTGCGAGTATGGCGACGAACAGAATCGAACCGACCCAGATCGCAGAGAATCGCGTCAGCAGGTAGCCAGTTCCACCAAACCACGCGAGAAATGCAGCGATCGATGGCGGGTTAAACGGCGAAACACTGACTTCGCGCGTAGTATGGCTGCCTCCGGCAGTATGATTTCCTCCCGCGGCGTGCCCGCTTGCTCCATGCGCGCCAGGACCATGCACCACCGACCCATGTGCCGTTGGAAAATGCGCGCTGCTGTGGCCATGAAAATGGGGCAGATGCAGCCGGCCCATGCGGGTGCTTCCAAACACAAAGGAAAAGAAGCTGAAGCAAAAACCGACTGCGAAACAGATCAAATAGAAATCTGACCAGGTCATCGAGCTCGCCTCCCTTCCCCATTTCCCCCACGATGATGACTACCCGCGGCTGCCAATTCCGGACGCAACGCGTCCAGCAAACGATCGGCCAATCCTGGCGTCTCCAGGATCGCTCCCAAAAGCAAGAATGCGCGCCGTGTGTCTTTCTCGCGGGCGGCTTTGATCAGCACGTTGCTGACTTCTACGTCACTCGCGAATCTTTCCGAACCTTGAAGTAGCCAGACATCAAGCCGACCTTCCGTGGTGCGCAGGTCCGACGTCAACTCGGCGTGATAACCCTCGGGGTCATCCACTAGAAATCCGGGATGCACCTTGAAGAATTTCGCGAGCAGCGCACGGGATGATTGCGTCATGTGCGGGCGGGATCCGTTTTCGATCTGCGAAAGATAGGACTGGCTGATGCTTTGGCCTTTGCCCATCTCTTCGCGGAGGGCCCGGACCAACTCCAACTGTGTCATGGGACGTCCAAGACCGCGCAGAGACCCTTCGACCTCCCGCAGGTACCGGATTTTCTCGCCCAGCTTCAAGGGGCACCCCAAATGTTTATTTCAAATCGAGATATTTATATTGCAATTTGCGATTCATGTCAAGAAATGTATGAGCCTTTGATTTCTTGGAGTTATAAGCATTACGGAAAACTTCGCAAGCTAGTAACAGAAAAAAGCCCCGGATTGCTCCGGGGCTCACGGCAATGCGTCGACTACAACTTCGTTGGGAAAACTCCTACTGGCGGCGGCTGTTGTGCTTATCGCGATAGATCTGTTTCGACATTTTGTTCTGCTGGCGGTTCACTCGCGCGCGCTCTTGCGACGTAAGCTCGCCGCCGTTGGAAGCGCGATCGTTGCGGACTTCTTTGTTCACTTTAGCTTCATTCTTCTCGAGGTGCGCAGTTTCTCCGGCCGTCAACTGTCCGCTCTTGATTCCCTGCGCAATGCGATCTTGCTGATTCTCCGCGCGCTGTCCGACTTCCGACTTCGGATTCGTGTTCTGCACGGTGGAGTTGTGCTTGTCCTGGTAGATCTGCTTCGAGAGCTGATTCTGCTGCTGATTCAGCGTCTGCTTGTCGGCGGTACTGAGCTTTCCGTTGTCCATCTTGCGCATGTCGCGCTCTTCCTGGTTCAGCGTAGCTTCTTTTCCTTCGAGGTTCGAGGTCTCGCCCGCGGTAAGCTGACCGCTCTGCACACCATTGGCAATACGGTCCTGCTGGTTCTCTTTGCGATCCTGAATGCTCTGGCCGGTCACCGGCGTGGAGGAGCTTGCGTTCTGGGCTACAACGGGCAGCGCGAGAATTGCGAGCGCTGTACTCAAAAACGAAATCTTGAGGGTACTGTTCATGGTCTTCTCTCCGTGGATTCTGATGTTCGTAATTCTCACCTGCATTGTGGCCACGTCAGAAGAAACACAGAGTGTCAAGAAATGTTGCGAAATCTTTATCGACCTCGATTTGCAAGAACTTAGCGCACTTTCAAAAGGCACGCTGGATGGGTTGTTTGGGCTGGCTTGAGAATTTATGCAGCTCGACGCTTCTCATAGCCCTGCTTCGATGCGCGATCGAGGATCCAGATAATCGCGCAGTGCGTCACCGATGAAGTTGAAACTCAGGACGGCCAGCATAACTGCCAGAGCGGGAAAAAGGACGAGATGTGGTGCGTCAAACAGGTGTGCCCGGCCGTCATTCAGCATGGTTCCCCAGCTGGCGGTTGGCGGTGGCACTCCGAGGCCAAGAAAGCTCATAGTGGCCTCGGCGAGGATCGCTCCGGCCATACCAATCGCAGCTTGAACGATCACGGGTTGAATGATGTTGGGAAGAATGTGGCGGACGACGATGCGCAGATCACTGGCTCCGAGCGCGCGAGCTGCCTCGACAAATTCGCGCTCACGGGCGGCGAGAACCTGTCCGCGGACCAGACGGGCATATCCGACCCACCCGCCAAGCGACAGGGCAAGAACGAGGTTGAAAATGCCGGGACCGCGAAACGCGACAAAAGCGATCGCCAGCAGAATTCCTGGAAACGACAGAAATGAATTCATCAGCACGACATTCACGAATCGGTCAACGCCGCCACCGTAGTATCCGGCGATGGAGCCAATAATGAGACCAAGGCTGAGAGACACGAGCACTACAGAACTGCCGACAAACATCGAAATGCGAGCGCCATAAATAACGCGTGACAGGATGTCGCGGCCCAGTTCATCTGTACCGAACCAGTGCGCCTGCGATGGTGGGCTTAGCCGAGTCGGCAGGCTGATGGCTGCAGGATCTTGTTGCGCAATCCAAGGCGCAAGTAACGCAAAGATCGCGAGGATTATGACCAGTACGACGCCGGTCGCCGCCAGTGGATTGTGACGCGCACTACCAACGACGCGGGATTTGAACGAGATCGCGGTGGTCGACACGTCGCCTATGTTAACTGCAGTTCAGCCGATTTTCGAGAGCGGAACCTGTCAGGCGGCTCGTGGCATCTCAATAGGCTCACGCCGCACATACGGCGGCCGCACGACGAGCGGAATCACCGCGCTGCACAGCATGACTGCAGCGATCACCGTAAGTGCCTGCGAATAGTGACCGGTGTTCTGACGGATGCTCGCAATCAACATTGGGCCGAAAACCCCGGCGAAACCCCAGGCGGTAAGCATGAGGCCGTAAATGGATCCGACATTTTCTGCGCCGAAGTAGTCTGCGGCAAAGGCGGGCATAGTGCCAAAACCGCCGCCGTAACACAACAGAATAATGAAACACAGGGCGGTGAAAGCCGGGAAGCTTGAAATTCGCGGCAGCGCGAAAAAAAGCACCGCTTGTAGCAAGAACATCGAGAGAAAGACCCATCGGCGTCCAATGAGGTCGGAGAACCATGCCCAGAGAAAGCGTCCGGTCCCGTTCGCGATGGAGATAATGCCGACCAGACCCGCAGCAACAGCTGCACTAACGCCAGTGATCTCCTGGGTCATGGGAGCGGCCTGGGAGATGATGGAAATTCCCGCGGAAGTGTTTAGGAACAAGAGCGCCCACAAGGCATACCACTGCCACGTGCGCATCGCTTCGGGGAGCGTATAGGTCTTTGTGGAGCGCTGCTTTTGTTGCATTGCGCTCGGAGTCCATCCAGCCGGGCGGTAGTTCGCTGGCGGATCTTTCATGAAGAAAGCCGGGATCGTGACTGCGATGAAGTAGACGACACCAAGAATTGCAAAGGTCCTCATTACCCCGATACTAACGATCAGGCGGCTTGCTATCGGTGCCGTGATCAGCGCTCCTGCACCGAATCCCGCGACGGCGATGCCCGTAATCATCCCGCGCTTATCAGGAAACCATTTCACGAGAGTGGCGACCGGAACGATGTAGCCGAGACCGATGCCGAAACCGCCGATCAGCCCGTAGGAGAGATACAGCCAATACAGGTGATACGCCGAAAAGCTGGCAAGGAAAACACCGCTTCCGTAGAGAATTCCTGCCGCGATCGCAACGTTGCGCGGGCCGGACCTACGCATCCAGAGCCCGCCAACAAATGCCGCGAAGCCCAGCGTGAGGATAGCGATCGTGAAGGTCAGCGTAACTTGAGAGATCGTCCAACCGAAGGCTTTTGTCAGCGGAATGCGGAAGACGCTCCAGGCGTATACGGCGCCTAGAGCGATCTGCATTATCACGCCGGCAATAGCGATCGACCAACGATTGGGTTGCGAAGGCGATAGATTCGACATAGGAGTGAGATTCGGGTCCTTTGGCCCGTGTTGCACACTATGAGCGGATACCGAAGAATCCCAGCCCTGACAGGGCGGTATGAATGCGCGCAAGTGTACCGCGAAATTGGAAGACTGTCTCCCTAAACAGAAACTCAAAACATCGGGGCCGCACGCCATCTGGAAAAGCTTCCTGACCTTGAACTTAGCGTCCATTTGGCTGGCAGGTAACTAGGACTGAATCGGACGGACGTGTCCTCTGGGGTATCCAGTGCGAGAAACATCGGCTGGGTTTCCGGGTTTCTCTATCCGTTCCCGCAAACATTCTGGGAACGCAATCTACTGGGGAAAGGAAAATGATGAAGAAACTTCTTGCATTGCTGTCTCTCGCGTTGGCGTTTGGTGCCGGAGTGCTCTCAGCGCAGGTCCGCGATTGGCACGACCTGGACGAGGTTCACAAACAGGTCAACGAGGCGATCCATGAGATGGAACACGCCCGCGCTGCCAACCACTACGATATGAACGGCCATGGGGCTCGGGCTGAAGAGCACCTGAGGGCAGCGGAACGCGAGCTGGGCCTCGCGGTCGATGCCGCGAGAGCGAGATAGCATCGCATCGAGACGCAAGCAACGACGGGAGGGAGGCAAAGGTAGCGAGCGAAGCTATTGCGTCCCTTCTTTTTTACATTTCTTCAACCGCTGAGACGACATTGGTACTCAGCGATGGCGGTAATCGGTATGCCGAAAGCTCACTGGCGAATTCTCGGGTTCGCGACTGAGTACAGGACGTCGGTAAGAAAATTGACAGCTACATACGTTAATCCAATGGCGAGGATACATCCTTGGACGACGTAGTAGTCGCGGCTGGAGATTGCGTCGATGGTGAGCCGGCCAATACCGGGCCAGGAAAAGATTTTCTCAGTGACAATAGCCCCAGCCAGCAACGCTCCGAATTGCAAGCCTAATACCGTCAGCACGGGAATCATCGCGTTGCGCAAAGCGTGACGGTAAACAATGGTGCTTTCGGGGAGACCTTTGGCACGGGCTGTGCGGATGTAATCCTGGTTAAGCTCTTCCAGCATGGACGTCCGTACCATGCGGGTGAGGATTGCGGCAAGAGCGCCGCCCATCGTCATCGCCGGAAGAACAAGATTAGCCAATGATCCAGCACCGGAAACCGGGAGCCAGCCGAGTTTTATTGCGAATAGCAGGATCAGAATCGGACCCAAAGCGAAATTCGGAAACGAAAGACCAAAAAGGCTGACTATCGAAAGCACGCGATCGTCCCAGCGATTACGACGGCGGGCGGAGCGGACTCCGGCGGGAATCGAGAGGATGATTGCAACGAGCAGGCTCGCTAACGTGAGACGCAGCGTATAGGGATAGCGCTGGGCCAGGAGTCTTGTCACCGTCTGGTTGTAGCGGATCGAGCGGCCAAGATCGCCGTGGAGGACTCCCTTCCAGTAGCGGATGTATTGCTCGCCGAGGGGGGCATCGAGTCCAAATGCGTGACGTGTAGCCGCGATGTCGGCGGGGGCTGCACCTTCACCAAGCATTTGCTGGATGGGATCTCCGGGGACGAGGTGGATCAGCAGGAAGACCAAAGATACAACGAGCCAGATCACGGGCAGAGTGTAGAGGACGCGTTGGAGAAGGGGTTTCAGTTCTCGGGTCTCAGTTCTCGGGTATCAACGCCTGTAGTTAGAACCTTTACATCTTCATTGCTTTTGGGCACGGCGGACGTGACGCCCGCCGGACGGCCAGCGCTACGTTCCGGCACCTTTCGCGGCTTCGGCTTCACCTTCTACTTTTGCCATTTTCTCTATCCGCACTCTGGCGATGCGATGCCCCTCGATCTCTTCGATCGTGTAGCGGCGGCCTTCGTATTCGAAATGGTCACGCACACTGGGAATACGCTGTAGCCGAGCAAGAATAAAACCGGCCAGTGTTTCGAATCCGGCGTCGCGAGGCAGTGTAAGTCCATATTCTGTTTCCAGGTCGCGTATGTTGACCGAGCCTTCCAGCACCATTACGTCCTCGTCTTCCAATGCGGGTTCGCTCGGCGACACGTCGAACTCGTCTTCAATATTGCCAACTAATTGCTCGAGGATGTCTTCCACTGTGATAACGCCGGCAGTTGATCCGAATTCATCTACAACGACGGCCAAGTGACGGCGTCGTTCCTTGAATTCGGCAAGCAGTTCCGCCAGCACCTTCGTTTCGGGAACGACGACGACATCATGCATGATCTGGCCGATCTGCATGCGACTGATTCGTGTCGCCGTCGACTGGCCGAGATTACTTAGGCGGAGGCGCATCCAGCGCATCAGGTCTTTGTAATAGAGCACGCCGACAATGTGTTCGGGCCCTCGCTGGGGATCGTAGATCGGGATGCGCGAGTGCTGGCCCTCAACAACTTTTGCGAGTGCGTCGTCGAGTTGCAGATCGGATGGCAAGGAAAAAATGTCCGGGCGAGCGACCATGACTTCCCTCACGGTAATGCTGTCGAGTTCAATCGCGCTGTGGATCATTTCTTCCTGAAATTCGGGGATCTGACCAAACTGTCGGCTGGCAGTAACAATCAGCTTAAGTTCATCGGGTGAGTGGACGGCGCCTCCGCGGCGGGTAGCTTGCGCGCCAAAGAGTCGTAAGACCAGGCCCCCCGAACGTCGCATAAAGAAGAGGATGGGCCGGGTCAACGTGAGGAACGCTTCCATCGGCGCGGCAACCGCAAGAGCAATTTGTTCAGCTCTCTGCAGCGCGAGGGTTTTTGGGACAAGCTCGCCCAGAATCACGTGCATGTAGGTGATCAGACTGAAGGCAATCGCGATGGCGATGGTGTGGGCGTAAATAGCAACGTGGGGCAGACGCTGCACAATCGGCAAGCTTCCAACAAGGCTGGCGACCATCGGCTCGCCGATCCAGCCGAGGGTCAAGCTGACCATGGTGATGCCGAGTTGCACGCCGTTCACGACCTCGTCGAGGTGCTGGTGAAGGCGTTGCACGGTGCGGGCGCCGAGGCGTCCGGCATCGATAAGCTGTTGGATGCGGGTATCGCGCACGCTGACGAGCGCGAATTCCGCGGCTGCGAAGAACGCGTTGGCTGCCACGAGGAGGAGGATCAAAAAGATCCGGAGCAGCACGAATGCGAACATGGAATGGTAATTCTAACATTCAGAACAGGTTTGAGGGTTTTACTGCGCACTTCAGGACAGCCCGCGTGGGCGTGTTTCGGGTCACAAAATTCCACTGTTTCTTCGGCTATCCTTTTCATGCGTGGCTGGTCTAAGTGAAAGAAAGCGCAGGGTTGGCAACGTGACGCGCTGAATTCGCATCGCACGCCGCAAATCTTCGGAACTTATTCCAGTGGAGCCACGTACTAAGAGGTGAGGGCGGCAGAGTGGCTCCCAATCTTCAGCTGGCTGTACGTCAAGGAGGTTTTGTGAACGGTAACGGGACTAATGGCAAAAAGAAACGCCGCAGACTGATTATTTGGGGCAGCGTGGTGGCAGTCATCGTTCTGCTGATTGCAGTGGGCGTGATCGTAGCCAAGAGTGGTGGCACCAAGATTGATCCGTCCAAGCTCGCCAAAGTCGAAAAGGGCGATCTGGCCAAGAGCGTAGTCGCGACCGGAAAGGTGACGCCGATCACGAAGGTCGAAGTGAAATCAAAGGCCAGCGGTATTGTGAAGAAGCTGTTGGTCGACTACGGCGACCACGTAAAGGCCGGACAGTTGCTCGCGCAGCTCGACAAGGTAGAGATTGAAGCGCAAGTCGCGCAGTCGAGAGCAGCGCTCGAAGCTGCTCAGGCAAACCTGACGAGCTCTCAGGCCGACTTCGAACGCGCCAAAGTGGACGCGGAGGGTCCGGATGTTCCCCCGTTGAAGCGGGCATACGACCGTGCTGTCGGCATGGC
>Ga0335080_10004365_pt1 | contig 14391 bp, 10 predicted proteins | sample Lox_Sample_34_FD_206720 | JGI IMG/M metagenome (GOLD analysis project Ga0335080, IMG submission 206720) | Soil microbial communities from Loxahatchee National Wildlife Refuge, Florida, United States - Lox_Sample_3.4 | ecosystem: Environmental > Terrestrial > Soil > Wetlands | place: USA... | reverse complement strand
TTCAATTACAGAGTTTGTAAAAATCAATAATCTTAACGATCAAAAACTCATGCTGTCAGGAATCAAGCTGATGGGTGGAACACAGTCGCCTTTTAAAATTAATATCGATGGAGCTGTTGGTCCGGAATCAACAAATATTGAAATGGCTGCAAATGACAGCTTGTATATTTTCGTAACTGTTACCATAAATCCCTCTTCTGCCAATCTCCCATTCGTGATAGAAGACAGCATACAGGTTTCTTTCAACGGAAATACGCGTTATATTCAATTGCAGGCCTGGGGACAAAATGCTCATTTCTTACAGAATGAAATAATAACGGGAAATGTGATATGGACAAATGATCTGCCTTATGTCATATTGGGAGGTCTGTTAGTTGATTCAAATTCCACTCTAACAATTGAAAAAGGGTGTAAAATATATAACCATGCAGATGCTCCTTTTTTAATAGATGGAACACTTCAGGTTCAGGGTGAAAAATATGATAGCACCAAAGTATATTTTTCGAGCGACCGTCTTGACGATCCTTATAATGGTTATCCGGGAAGTTGGCCTGGCATTTTTTTCAGATCAACAAGCAAGGATAACCTGTTAGAATTCGCTGTAATCAGAAACGCATATCAGGGAATCATCGCCGAAAATCCATCAGTTAATAGCAACCCAAAAGTTGCACTCAGTGAATGCATAATCGATAATATTTATGATGCAGGAATTCTGGGTGTTCAGTCAGATATACAGGCAACAAATTGCCTGGTCAGCAATTGCGGAAAAAATATTTTACTTGGGTATGGAGGTAATTATAATTTTACTCATTGTACTGTTGCCAGCTATTCGAATGATTATATTCAGCATACTATGCCCGTATTGGTTGTCAGCAATTATATAACACAGGGCAATTCAATTTTGACAGGTGACCTTACAGGGAATTTTGTGAATTGTATTTTCTGGGGAGATAATGGTACAGTAGATGATGAGGTAGTCGTTTACAAACAGGGGAATACAGTTTTTAATGTCAGCTTCTCAAACTGTTTGTGGAAAGTAAAGGATATGCCGGCTGCAACAGATACTTCCAATATCATATCAAATCTGGACCCACTGTTTGAACTAATTAACAATCAGCAAAGAATTTACGATTTCCATCTTATGAACGGATCCCCCGCTATAGACAGGGGGAAAGATGCCGGCATAGTTTCAGACCTCGATGGAAATCCAAGGCCTGTTGGCAATCCTGATCTCGGATGCTATGAAAAGCAATAAAAAAACTTTTATGAGTTTTCATTTCACCCTTTCATCAATTTATTTTATAGGGCAACTATTTTAGTATAATCTTTGTATGATAATAGAGTAAATTCATCTTCGATAACAAATTTTACAATTATGATACGTTTAGCTATTCTTTCTCTTGTGTTGGCAATTGCTGCACCAAGTATTTATGATTTTAAAGTGCCTGCTTTAACCGGCGGAGGTAGCATCGATTTTTCTCAATTTAAAGGCAAAAAAATTCTTATCGTGAATACGGCTTCAAAATGCGGCAATACTCCGCAATATGCATCATTGGAAAAATTGTACGAAAAATATAAAGATAAACTGGTCATAGTAGGCTTCCCTGCAAACAATTTTGGACAACAGGAACCAGGAACCAATGGAGAGATAGAAGAATTCTGCAAGAAAAACTATGGTGTTAGCTTCCCAATGGCAGAAAAAGTTTCAGTGAAAGGAGATGATATCCATCCCTTGTTTAAATACCTCGTTGCAGAAGCTGAAAAGAAAGGATTTACAGATCCTATTAAATGGAACTTCACAAAGTTTTTATTGGATGAAAAGGGGAACCTGATTACCGTAATCTTTAATAAAGTAGATCCAATGAGTGATGAAGTTACCAAGTATCTGAATTAGGAATTATTATCACTAATAAATATAAAAATACCTCCATGGCGGAGGTATTTTTGTTAGTTTTATCTTTGTTGCATGCTGTTCAAGGATATTGTCAATCAAAACGAAGTAAAACAGAAACTTGTTGATCTCGTAAAGAATAATCGTCTTAGTCATGCCCTGTTATTTTTAAGTCCGGAAGGTTGTGGATCCCTTCCTTTGGCTATTGCCTTGTCACAATATCTGGTATGTGAAAAAATAAATAAAAAAACAGTTTATGATTTTTCGCTGTTTGAAAATTCATCGGCTCCTGAAAAGACTGTTCAGATCACACTCAACGATGCATGCGGAACTTGTCCTGCCTGTATCAAAGCAAATCAATTAATTCATCCTGATATTCATTTCTCCTATCCTGTTATTCCCAAAAAGTCCGGCGACAAGCCCATTAGCACTGATTATATTTCCGAATGGAGAGAATTTATCACACAATATTCTTACGGGAATATCTATGATTGGCTGCAGTTTATCGGCGCAGAAAACAAACAGGGAAATATCACTGCGGAAGAATGTAATGATATCATTCGTAAGCTGAGTCTTAAAAGTTTTGAAAGTGAATACAAGATCCTGATCATGTGGATGCCTGAATATCTGGGAAATGCAGGAAATAAATTACTAAAACTAATAGAAGAGCCGCCTCCAAATACATTATTCATATTAGTTGCAGAAAATGAATCTCTTGTTATTCCAACCATCGTTTCCAGAACTCAGTTGGTGAAAATTCCACCACTGGAAATCGAGGATATTGAAACATCACTCATAATGAGGGCCGGCATTCCAGGAGAACAGGCCAGGCAGATTGCCTCTGTCAGCCAGCAAAACTATCGTGAAGCTTTACAATTACTTCAACATGCTGAAGAAGATTGGCAGGGATTTCTAAGAGACTGGTTAAATGCAATCTTAAAGACAGGAACCATCGCCCAGGTAAAATGGGTTGAAGAAATCAGCCGCATTGGAAGAGAAAGACAAAAACAATTTCTTCATTACTTCAGTCACTTGTTGGAACAGGCGATCAGATTAAAAATAATGGGAGAACAGCAGATCAATATTTCTGAAAATGAAAAAGATTTTGCGATAAGGTTAAACAGAATAGCCGATATCTCGCAGCAGCAGGCGATTACTGAAGAATTGGATAATGCGATCTATTATATCGAACGTAATGCAAATGCAAAGATTCTTTTCCTTGCGCTTACCATCAAACTATATCATATTATCGCCAATAAAACTGTTCCGGTAACACATTGACAAGTACTCTTAAAAGCAATGTCTTTAAAATTTTCATTTTACTCTCAATAAAACTATGAGTTATTCAACTTTTATCGGTTCCTTTGGAGTTGCCTTATTGCTGATTGCTTTTTTTCTGAATCTTTTTAAATTCATTTCCCAGGATAATAAGTTTTACATTCTTTTAAATATTGCCGGGGCGGGCTTATCCTGTTATGCCTCGCTTCTGATTCATTTCCTGCCCTTTGTGATACTTGAAGCCGTATGGGGCCTGGTAGCTTTATTCGCTTTTATAAAGAAAACTTCTTGATTTTCCGTTTACACATCCCCGGCAGTATCCTAAACTACAGAAGGAAAACTGAAAACTATGTAATATATTTGTCAATAGCCCGCGAAGGGCCCTATGGGAACCGGGATTAAACCGGGTGGTGTTGAAAGTGACAGAGAATGCTAAACCGATTGAATTAGGTCATTTTGCTAAACAATAATTATATCGTAGCATATTTTTTTATTAAAATTACTGCTACTCTTTATTCAGTCAAAGCATTGACTTGGAATAAAACTTCAGGTGTCCGTCAAAAACGGACCAATGTTCAATGACACGGTACCGGTCCATTCCTGCCTTTCATATGTTTTATTATTAATTATTTGATTATGGGATGTAGTAATTGTGGTGTAACCAATGGCAAACCCACAGGTTGCAAAAGTAATGGCGGCTGCAGCACTGGGGGTTGTAACCGGTTGAATGTACACGACTGGTTGACAAACCTGCCTGTGAGCAACTCTGAAAGCGATTGCAGAATCGCCGAAGTGAGCTTTAATAATGGCAGCCGAAAGGATTTTTATAGAAATAACACTACTAATATTTTTGAAAAGGGTGATCTGGTCAGCGTTGAAGGAGTTGGCGGATTTGATGTGGGTGAGGTCACAATGACCGGGGAGATTGTTCGCCTGCAAATGAAAAAGAAAAGTGTGGATGAAAATAATCCCGACATGAAAAAATTGCTTCGCAGAGCCAATGAAAGAGATATTGATATGATGAAGCAAAACAAAGCAAGGGAAAAAGATGCGTTGATAAGATCGAGGGCCATCGCCCGCCAGTTGAAACTCGAAATGAAAATGTCTGAGGTGGAAATTCAGGCAGACGGACGAAAAGCGACTTTTTTTTATATCGCAGACGACCGCGTTGACTTTCGGGAACTCATTAAATTATTTGCATCAGAATTCCGGCTGAAAGTTGAAATGCGCCAGATCGGAGCAAGACAGGAAGCGGGAAAAGTGGGCGGAATCGGTAGTTGCGGAAGAGAACTTTGTTGCAGTACCTGGCTCAGTGATTTTAAATCAGTCAATACAACAGCTGCGAGATATCAAAATCTGTCGATCAACCAAAGTAAACTTAGTGGCCAATGTGGCCGGTTGAAATGTTGCCTGAATTACGAACTGGATACTTATCTGGATGCATTGCAACATTTTCCTGAAAATGCAGATACATTACAAGTCTCCAAGGGAACTGCCATCCTTATTAAAAAAGATATATTTAAAAACCTGATGTGGTATGTTTTGCCGGATGGGAGTAAACAATATCCGTTGACAATCGAGAGAGTTAAAAAGATTAAACAACTCAATTCTCAAAATATTATTCCTGAAGAACTCGAACCTATCGAAATCGCTGCAGGAAAACCAAAAGAAGAGGAAGAAGTGCGCGCATTCGTAGATCTGACCGGGCAAATTAGTTTGAAAACCCTTGAAAAAGCCGACAGAAAAAAAAAGCATCAAAGGCCCGGACCGGGACAAAATCAACGCCGGCATAAAAAAAGATAGAGAATACCTGATTTCAGCCTTCATAAAATTAAATGAGCCAGGGCTGGATTAAGAAACCCAAACTCGTCCAAATGAAACGCTTCTTTATGAAGATGCTCATGGTTTTGGGAATAATGTTATCGATATGGCTTATCCTGGCCCAGAGTTGCATGACATTCCGGAAACCTGATAGTGAGGCGAAGCGGGATTTTGCAAAGGATGATGTTCAGTTGAGAACAGCAACAATTACAGTAAATGAACACCATGTTCATTATACAATCACAGGAGAAGATAGTTTACCTACCTTATTTTTTGTACATGGCTCACCTGGAAGCTGGGATGCTTTTGCTTCCTATATGAAAGACAAAGATCTTCTCCATCGTTTTCGAATGGTATCATTCGACAGACCTGGATTCGGTTATAGCGATTATGGGAAACCGGAACATTTGTCGAAACAATCAGAATTGATGAGCCCTTTGTTTAAAATCCTTGACAATCATCGTCCTATGTTTATTGCCGGTCATTCTTTAGGGGGTCCGATGGTAGTAAAACTTGCAGCCGATAACCCGAATGTATTTTCAGGAGTTGTGATTATTTCCGGATCCATTGATCCCGCAGAAGAAAAACCAGAGAAATGGCGCCCCATACTTTTTAAAACTCCTTTGAATTATTTTGTCCCCGGAGCTATGCGTCCTTCCAACGAAGAATTATGGTATTTAAAAACCGACCTTGTTGATTTGAAAAAAGATTTTCCTAAAATAAATTGTCCGGTTTATTTTATTCATGGCGCCAGTGATACATGGGTTCCTCCCGGAAATGTTGAATACGGGAAGAAATTACTGGTGAATGCAAGTCATATCGAAGAAACAATAATTCCCGGAGCAAATCATTTTATTCCCTGGACAAAATTTAATGATATCAAAGAGGTTTTGTTAAAATTGTACTAGCAGGACATTGTCTGACCGTCCCGGTTTGACAAAAAATATTAATAATTCATTAAGGAATTCGTCAGACGGGAGCCTTCAGACGATGGTGTTACTCCCAACTAAATTTTGTAAATTGCAACACTCAAAAATCTAATAATATGGCAATTTTAAAATCTGGCAATCCGGCATTAAATGAAAAAGCATTTGAGAATGCAGTCGTAGTTCCGGGCGCCGATACAATGACCGAAAGAGGAACATTGAACAAATTTTTCTTTCTTTTTTTAATGGTGATGGCATCTGCTTCATTTACCTGGAAAGCTTTTTATGATGGGAAGAATATTTCTCCTTGGATATGGGGTAGTTTGATAGCGGGTGTGATCGTAGGTGTTGTAATTACGTTTAAGAAACAATGGTCCCCTTATCTTACGCCTGCTTATGGGCTTTTCGAAGGAGTGGTACTTGGAGGTATTTCTGCTGTATATAATAATCTCTTCGAGAAAACTGCTCCAGGAATTGTAACACAGGCAGTTTTGTTGACGTTTGGAGTTGTGATTGCTATGTTTCTTTTGTATCGTTTCAGAATTATCAAGGCTACTGAAAAGTTTAAATCAGTTGTGATAGTTGCGACTGCAGGTATCTTTATTTTTTACATGCTGTCAATTGTATTGGGTCTATTTCGGATTAATATCGGTTTAATTCATGAAGGAACCCCGGTTGGCATTATATTTTCACTGATCGTTGTGGGAGTAGCAGCCCTCAACCTCATTCTTGACTTTGACATGATTGAAAAGGGATCTGCAATGGGAGCTCCAAAATATATGGAATGGTATGGAGCTTTTGGTTTGTTAGTAACTATTGTATGGTTATATCTTGAAATTCTTCGTTTATTGGCAAAGATGTCAAGCAGAAGATAGGAAGAAGAACGTAAAATATTAAATGCTAAATGTAAAAGTTACTGTTTTTACATTTAGCATTTTTCATTTATAATTTTATATTGATTAATATCCATCTCCGTCCAGCAGATTTCCCAATCCGCCCAATATACTTCCTTCCTCTCGCCTGGATCCTAACTGCGGACTGTATTGAATGATGCGGCTGGCAAGCCGGCTGATGGGAAGTGATTGCAACCATACTTTTCCCGGTCCACGCATCAACGCAAAAAATAATCCTTCTCCGCCGAACATCCAGTTCTTGATTCCCCGGATAAACTCAATATCAAAATCAATCGTAGGAGTGAATGCGACCACGCAGCCGGTATCCACTTTCAGGATTTCACCAGGCTGCAGTTCTTTTTCCATGATATACCCACCCGCATGCACAAACGCTAATCCGTCTCCATCGAGTTTTTCCATAATGAACCCTTCTCCTCCAAAAATACCTGTGCCCAATCTGCGTTGGAATGCAATCCCTATACTTACTCCTTTAGCAGCACAGAGAAATGCATCTTTCTGCGCAATAATTGTTCCCCCCAATTGCTGAAGATCCAGTGGAATAATCTTACCGGTATACGGAGCAGCAAAACTAACTTTCTTTTTTGCCTGACCAACATTCGTAAATGCAGTCATGAATAAATTCTCACCTACTAAAACGCGCTTCCCTGCATTTATCAATTTTCCCAGCAGACCACTTTGCTGCGCCTGCTGCGATCCATCACCGAACATGGTTTGCATTTCAATACCATCTTCCATCATCATGAATCCTCCCGGTTCGCCAATCACGGTTTCTCCCGGGTCCAATTCAATCTCTACAAATTGTAATTCTTCTCCATAAATTTTATAATCGATTTCATGATTTTTTCTCATAAAAAATTTTTTATTTCTTTTCCCACAGAGCTAACAGGGAAAAAGAGAATAATCATTAAAAATCCTCCTTCTCTCTATTAGCCCTGTGCGAATATATTTCTAAACAGGTATTCCTGCCTGTGTTTTTTTCTTACCTGTTCTGAAGCCCAGGTAATTGGGAAGCATTGGTTTTCTCTGGAATATTCTTTTCTGCACCCACATTGGGATCAACAAAAGGAAGAAGAACGGTCCGGTAAATCCCAGCAACGCAACCCATTTCGTTCCATAAAACTTGCTCATCGGTCTGCGCAGTCGTTCTGATACAAGATACATGGAAGGAACCATCAAAAGTGTCATAAAAAATGCAAACATCAGTCCGAAGATAAGTGTCCACGACAGCGGTCCCCAGAATACTACACTATCACCCCCCATAAAAATATTTGGTTTCAAATGCTGGAAAAAAGAAACCCAATTAATATTCAACCCTATTGCGAGCGGCAATAAACCGAGCATAGTTGCCAATGCAGTTAATAAAACAGGAATAATACGAATCTTGCCCGCCTGTATGATGGCTTCTTTTGTTCGCATGCCTCGTTCACGCAGTTCGTCAGTAAATTCAATCAGAAGGATTGCATTTTTTACAACGATACCTGCGAGTCCCACAATGCCCACGGCTACCATGATCAGCGGCATTTTCATTCCCGTCAATGCAAAGCCGAAGAATACGCCGATAATACTGAAAAAGATTTCGTTTAATACAATGAATGGTTTGCTCAAAGAATTAAACTGCAGAACAAGTATACCGAAGATCAGGGCCAATGCAATAATCAATGCACTGAATAAAAAACTCAAAGATTCCTGCTGATCTTCCTGCTGTCCTGTTTGACGGATGGTGATATTATCGGGCTTGCCTTTGAAATCATCAATCGCGTTTTTAATATCCAGGTTCACTTTGTTCGGATCGAATCCATCAATCAGATTTGAGTAAATCGAAATTACACGTTTGAGATTTTTTCTCTTTACTCCGCCAAGCGTATTGTTGTAATCAAATTTAACCAGACTGCTGATAGGTACCTGTCTTATTAAACCCGTATTGAAATCACGGTAAGTAATTTTCATATTCTGAAGGTCAGAGATATTATTACGCAACAAATCACTATACCTGACCTGGATTTTATATTCATCCTCTCCTTCTTTCAGCTTACTGGCTTCACGGCCAAACAATGCTGAGCGCAATTCAGATCCTATCTGACCAGTGCTCAAGCCTTCGCGCAATGCTCTTTCCCTGTCAACTGTAAGTGTGAGTTCGGGTTTTGTTACATCCACATCCAATTTTAATTTCTCCACGCCGGGGATATTGCGAGCATCCAGGTAATTTTTCAGATTTACTGCTGTCTTTACAATATCATCAAATTCATCACCCACTACTTCTATATTAATAGGAGCTCCTGAAGCAGGGCCATTTTGCTGACCTGCAATACTCACTTCGGCTCCGGGAATATCTTTGATCGTCTTGCGAATCTCATCTACATATTTAGAAGTTTTTTCTCCATGTCTTTTTTCATATTCAACAAATGAAATCTGTATCCTCCCAAGATTGGGCTGTGTACCTCTCTCACCCTGGAAGGGGTCTGTAGCGCCAACTGCGACATTGGAGATTACTGATTCCACTATCGGATTATTTTCACCCAATACCTGGAATACTTTTTTTTCCAGCACATTGGTTATACTGTCTGTGTAGGATGTCTTTGTGCCCACTGGCATTTTCAGGTATACATAAACGATAGGAGGGTCTCCTGTCGGGAAGAATTCTGTTTTGGTGCGTCCCGATACGATCGAAGCAGCCAGCAATGACGAAGCAACCACAAAGATACCAAATACAGAAGCGAGAAGCCAACCGGGACGGTTACGGTACAATGCCCATCTCAACGCCCGCTCATAGTGAGACATCAGCCATGGCAATACTTTCAATTGAAAACTATGAATGACGTCATGCAACACATACCTGTTAAATATGATGAGCAATACCAGCATTAATACAAAATTCCCGCTGCCATGCATTCCTAATAGATGAAACACTATGCCAAGTGCTACAAAAAACCAAAACCATGTTTTCTTAAATAAAACACTCTTCGGTTCTTTTGCCGGATAATATTCAGGCTTCATGAATGAAGTAGCAAATACAGGGTTAATCAGGAATGCTACGATCAATGAAGCTGTAAGTGTCAGGATGAGCACTGTTGGCAAATAGATCATGAATTTGCCGATAATGCCCGGCCAAAACAATAAAGGGAAGAAAGGTGCAAGTGTGGTGACAGTACCAGATAAGACCGGGACAAATACTTCTCCAGCCGCCATTTTAGCGGCTCTTTTTATCGGAACCATTCCATTATTGAAAATCCGGTGCGTATTTTCAATCACCACAATTGCATCATCAACGATAATTCCCAAACCAAATAATAATGCAAATAATACAATAAAATTAAGCGTGACCTTAGTGCCGACTATAATATCTGCTAAGGGTAAAAACATGAATGCAACAAACACGCTCAGAGGAACACTGAGCGCTACAAAAAATGCATTGCTTACTCCCATAAAAAACATCAACACCAGCAATACAAGAATGAATCCGATTATTATTGTATTGATGAGGTCGTTAAAAGATGTTCTGGTCTGAACACTCTGGTCGCCTGTGATCGTAACATCGAGATCCTTCGGTAATTCGGTCTTCTTCATTTCCTCTACGATCGCCTTTACCTTGTCGGAAGTATTGATCAGGTTTTCGCCGGCACGTTTTACGATCTGAAGCGTGACGACGTTCTTATTATTAATGCGTGAATAGCTTTCCTGTTCTTTCACAGTATCTACCAGCCGTGCTATATCATGGAGATAAATCGGCTGCCCGTAAATATTTTTAATCACGATATTCTGCATATCATTCACAGTAACAAACTGGCCCTTTACCTGGATAGTGGGCTGCATATTGCCGATCTTGATATTACCGGCACTGATATCGTGGTTTTCATTTGCAATTGCGTTCGCGATATCGGTAAAAGTGATTGATGAAGCTTCCATTTTATACTTATCTACATTTACCTGTATCTCACGTTCAGGTGCACCCGCAATCTCTGCCTTGTTCACTTCGGGCAATTCTTCAATCCTGTCCTGTAATTTTTTTGCAAAATCTTTTAATTTAAGACCATCATAATTGCCGGCCACATTTACATACATGATAGGAAAATCAGAGAAACTCACTTCAATAACATCTGGTTCTTTGGTCAGGTCCGTCGGAAGATCCGGCTTGGCCTTATCCACTGCATCTTTAACTTTTTGTTTGGCGACATCTACTTTTACATCGGTTTGAAATTCTACCAGTATACTGCTATAATCCTGGATCGAAGTACTCTTGATATCACGTATCCTGGCTCCTGTGATGCCTTTGAGTTGTTTTTCAATCGGCCTTGTCACCAGGTTTTCCATGTCTTTCGGTGAAGTCCCCGCGTAGATCGTCGACACATAAATTTGCGGGACTACAATATCAGGGTATGATTCTTTCGGAAGGTTAATAAAAATGCTCAACCCCCATAATGTGATAGCGATGGTTGCAACATAAGTTACTGTAGCACGATCAATCACCCAGCTCGTTAACCTGAACTGCTTGAATGATTCAATAATTTTATTTCTAATAGCCATGGCCTAAATTTTATGATCCGTATCCCGGATTTCAAAAGGAGAATAATAATCAATTCTTTTTCTGCAATGTTTGTCTTCTAAACATTTTATATTAAGAGGTGGTAATCGACTGACCGTCATACAATCCCTGGAAACCTTCTGATATCAGCTGATCGCCGGCCTGTAATCCCTGTTTCACTTCAATCTTTTCTCCATAAACAGAACCAACAGTTACATTGCGCTTCTTCGCAACAAGTTTTCCATTTTCCATGGTTGCTACGAAAACGAATTTCCCTCCTTCGTCGGTTTGCAGAGAGGTAATGGGAATTACGATTACGTTGGAAGCCGCATAATCCTCGATTTTTACCATCGCAACCTGGTTAGGTTTCAAGTTTACTCCGGCAGGAATTTTTGCTTCGGCTGTAAATGTCCGTGAGTTATTGCTGATAAGCTGACTGACCAATGAAATATTCGTATTGAAATGTTGATTCACATCGGGGACTTCCACGACAACCGGTGTACCCTTCTTCACACTGGACAGATAGTTCTCCGGGACTTCCACTACAGCTTTTAAATCATCCTGGTTAACGATAGAAATTCCCCCTAAAGCAGATCCATTGAAAAATTCACCCGTATGTATATTCACTGTTTCAACCACTCCCGATACTTCTGCATATACATTGGTTGAATTCCACTGTTCTTTCAGGACAGAAATTTGTTTCTCCAGGTTATCTACATTATTCTTTGCAGTGATCAATTGCACTTCAGTACCAATTTTCTGATCCCATAAATTCTTCTGGCGATTGTATAAATCCTGCGCATAGCTCAATTGCGTTTGAAGCTGCTGCAGGTTTTGCAACATCACAGCATCATCCAGTTTGATCAGTAATTGTCCTTTTTTCACATTGTCCCCTTCCTTTACATATACTGCTTTTACCTGACCGCCCTGACCTCTGGGAGAAACATAATAGATGTTCTTGGTATTTATTTTACCCTGCAGATCGATATAGTGCGTAAAATTCTGTGTAGACAAGGCAGTGATATTTACCAATTTCGGTTTAACTGCAGAAGACGGGTCCAGAGTGGCAATATCATTTTCCAGTTTTTGAATTTCTGTAGTCAGTTTATCCTGCTGCTGTCTCAATTGTTGCAGATGAGCTTTCTTCTCAGCAAGATTTGGGTTTCCATCCTTCGCCGGAGCTCCACAGGAGGCCAGAAAAACAATTCCTCCTAATATCCCTGCATTCAATATTTTTTTCATGATCGATAGTTTATTTTTTTAGATAAGATTAAATTTTGCCGATGGCGTTTTGATAATCAATTTTTGCAATGACCGTATTGTATAAGGCAGTCAGATAATTTGTCTGCGCCTGTTTAAAATCAGATTCAGCAGATGTGATTTCAGTATTTGAACCCACTCCCTGCTCATATTTTTTTCTTGTCTGGTTATATACACTTTCGGCCAGATCCATATTCTTTTTTTGAAAATTCAATGTTTGCATCGCTGCCTCAAACCTCAATTGCGCCTCCTTTACATCATTGTCAATGGTGATCTTTAAAGCATCCATTTGATTTTCGGTTTGACGCAATGCAATTTTTGCTTTTTGAATACTGGCATCCTTATAGAAACCATCAAAAATTGGAATAGCAACATTCAATCCCAGGTAGCCTGATGGATACCAGTCGCCCTTTCCAAACACATCGAATTTGGTTCTGTATGCATTTTCAGTATAACCTGCATTGAATGTAAATACAGGTATATACATCTTCCGGTATCTTTTTATATCAAATTCATTCAGGTCTTTGTTTAGCCTCAGTAACTGGAAATCACGTCTGTCGTCGTATTGATAATCTACATCATTGAGTGTTGCATCTCTTACCATTTCATACGTCAGGGTATCCGTTAACGTTAGCGAGTCTTTTATAGGCATCCCCATCAGGACTTTCAATCCGAGATATCCATTTGCAATTGTAAATTCAGTCTGTACTTTCTCAGTCTGAAGATTGGATAACTGAACGGAAGCTTTATCAACATCCAGCCTTTCGCTGAATCCGTTTTTATACATTTCCGTTGTGTTATGCAGCAATTCCTGTGCGCGCGCAATATTTGCATCAATCAGATCCATCTGTGTTTTACTCAATACCAGCTGATAGTATACTTTATAAATATTTACGCGTATGTTCTGTTCTGTTATTTCAGTGGCTTTCTGAGCATAGGCCAATGCCGTTGATCTCGCCTGAAGTCCTACGAAAACCTGTCCGTCAAAAAGTACTTGTTTTAAATTCGCACCGATAGCAGTATTATACTGAGTGCCAAACTTGATCGGAATAAATGTTCCTGCAGGCTGACCTGCAAATTCACCGGGCAGAAGCTGGGTGGCAATAATTACATTATCAGTAAACCCAACATTTCCGGTCAGCTGTGGATAGGCTTCCGAAGTGATGCTCCTGTTGACCTGCTCCTGGTTTTTATAATTCAACAAAGAATTTTTAACCTGTACACTGTTTTTTGAAGCATAATCAATCGCCTCTTTAATAGAAAACCTATGTATTGCCTGGCTCCTCGCAGTTATGGACAATGTGAGGAGTGTCGCTGCTGCGATCATGTTTTTCATACTACACTTTATCATAAGACAAATTTTTTTTTCGTTCGGTCAAATATTTTTCAATGAGTTTTTTTCCTTTGGGTGTAACGATGCTGTGCAAAAACAACATCGACAATTCGTACCCTACATCAGATAATTTATACCGGCTATGTGGAAAAAGATCCTGGTTAAATCCTGTAAATACTGATTCAATACGATGCTTGGATACGATATCAATATTTAAATCGTCCCTGTACAACTCTTCCCTGATTCCCCTTTCAATATTCTCCCTGATCGTTGTATTCAGAAACTGGTATTTATGGCTTTTAAACTTTTTATAGGACTTGGGGTGATGTTTCTCCAGATCATACATGATAAGGGGATTCATTGCCTTCAACATTTTTTCCATTTCATCAATAGCAACAAAAACTTCGTGCACAGCATTTTCCGAATTCTGCCTGAACCGCTTGCAGTCA
>Ga0335080_10004363_pt1 | contig 14394 bp, 13 predicted proteins | sample Lox_Sample_34_FD_206720 | JGI IMG/M metagenome (GOLD analysis project Ga0335080, IMG submission 206720) | Soil microbial communities from Loxahatchee National Wildlife Refuge, Florida, United States - Lox_Sample_3.4 | ecosystem: Environmental > Terrestrial > Soil > Wetlands | place: USA... | reverse complement strand
GAGGCGCGCTCCGAGCCCGCACTTCACGATGGCCCGCGCCACGAGGAAGGCGACGACGATCAGGAGAATCGTCCCGTTCGCGAAGCCGGAGTACGCCTTCGCGGGAGTGAGAACTCCGGAAAGGACGGCGATGCCGATGGCCAGGACGGAAGCCGTGAGGATGGGAAACGCGCCGACGATCACGGAGCCGATCGTCGCCGCGAAGATCGCGAAGAGATGCCAGGCCGGCGGGGTCAGGCCCCCGGGCACCGGGCAGAACCAGATCGCCAGGCCCAGGGCCAGCACGCCGAGTCGCGCGAGGAGGGTCTTCGCACGCGCGGTCATGGCCCTCCGCCCGGACGGGTGGGGGCGAGCCGCGTGCGGCCCTGGAGGTTCACGGCGCGCCCGCTGATCTGTCCCCTTTCCGGGTCCACGACGTACTGCCAGGCGAGGGTGAATGTCCCCTCGAGACCCGCGAATCGCCCCGTGCCGCCCGTGATCGTGCCGGTCGCGAGGCGGCCGGTGCCGATCGGCTCGGCCCGGAGAGCGCAGAAGATCCGGTCGCCGTGCTCGTCGGTGAAGACGGCCCGGCCCACGAGCAGCCGCCCGCCGTCGTCGTATCCGATCACCTCGCCGAGAAGGCCTCGGCCAAGCCCCTCGCCTCCCGTGAGGACGAGCGGGCCCGTGAGGTTGACGATGGAAGCGTCCCGGTCGCCCTCGGTCGGGAGAACCTCCCTCCGCCCCGACAGAGTCCACGTCGCCGTGAAGGGCCGCCAGCCGTCGGCCGCCGGCTCTTCTCCGCGCGCGGGCAGAGCGAGCATGCCGACGGCCGACGCCAGGAGCGCCGCGCGAAAGAGCGCCCCGCGGTTCATGCCCGGGGGGCCTGACCCGTCATCGCGACCGGGTCGAAAACCTTCTTGATCTGATCCTCCGTGAGAACCTTCTTCTCGCGGATGAGCTCGAGGATCCCCCGCCCCGACTTCATCGCCTCCGCGGCGAGCTCCGTCGACTTGTCATACCCGATGACGGGGTTCAGGGCAGTCACCGTCCCGATGCTGTATTCGAGGTAGTGCTTGAGCACGTCCTTGTTGGCCGTGATGCCGTCCACGCAGTGCACGCGCAGCGTGCGCGCCGCGTTCTCGAACATCGTCTGCGCCTCGAAGATGCAGGCGGCGATGACCGGCTCGAACGCGTTCAGCTGGAGCTGGCCCGCCTCGGCGGACATCGTGACGGTCATGTCGCTGCCGATGACGCGGAAACAAACCATGCTGACGACTTCCGGAATGACCGGATTCACCTTGCCCGGCATGATCGAAGAGCCCGGCTGCTTGGCCGGCAGGTTGATTTCGCGAAGCCCTGTCCGCGGTCCGGACGAGAGCAGCCGCAGGTCGTTGCAGACCTTCGACAGCTTGATCGCGAGGCTCTTCATGCACGAGGAGTAGAGGACGTACGACTGCGTGTCCTGCGTCGCCTCGATCAAGTTCTCGGCGAGATGGATCGGAAGGCCCGTGATCTTCGCGAGGTGCTCCGTGCACTTCTCGGCGTAGCCCTTCGGCGCGTTCAGGCCCGTCCCGATCGCCGTCGCGCCCATGTTGATCTCGCACAGGACGTTCTGGATCCTCTCGAGCGCGAGGACCTCGCCTTCGAGCGTCACCGCGAACGCCTCGAACTCCTGGCCGAGCGTCATCGGAACGGCGTCCTGGAGCTGCGTGCGGCCCATCTTCAGGAGCGGGGCGAATTCCTTCCCCTTCTTGCGGAACGACGCGATGAGCTTCTTCATGGCCGCGACGAGCTCGACGTTGCCGAGCGCCATTCCGACGTGGAGCGCCGTCGGATACGCGTCGTTCGTGGACTGCGAGCGATTCACGTGGTCGTGCGAGTCGCAGTACTTGTACTCGCCCTTCTTGTGTCCCATGAGCTCGAGCGCCCGGTTGGCGATGACCTCGTTCGCGTTCATGTTGGTCGAGGTGCCCGCGCCGCCCTGGAGCACGTCGAGGCGGAACTCGTCGTGCAGCTTTCCGTCGATGAGCTCTTTGCAGGCGCCCTCGATCCCCTTGAGGATCTCCTTGGAGAACTGCTTGCAGTCGTAGTTGGCGCGCGCCGCCGCCATCTTCACCATGGCGAACGCCTTGATGACGTTCGGATAGAGCCGCAGCTCGACGCCCGAGATGTGAAAGTTCTCGAGTGCTCGCGCGGTCTGGACGCCGTAGTAGGCCTCGGCGGGAACGGGGAGATCTCCCAGCAGATCGTGCTCGATTCGGGTTTTGGCGATGTTGTTCATGATTTCTTCTCCAGGTGAATGTCGAAGTTGAACCGGGCCGAAAACTGGATGCGGTAGTCGGGCACCTTGAAGCCGTCGGAGAAGTTCTCGCGGTGGCCCCACTGAAACTCGAGCCCCGCCATGACGTTCTTGACGGGGTAATAGAGCAGGTTGGTGAGCGCGTACTGCCCCGTCTTGTACGCGTCGGGAGCCTGCCCGTCGCTGTTCGTGATGTGGACGTAGGAGTAACCGAGCGCGCTCGAGAAGCGTTCGCTCCAGTTGAAGTCGTAGAAGCCGACGATGCCGAGGACCGGAAGCGCCTTCCCGAGGAGCGGCCGGTGCGGGTCTCCCGCGTTCGTTTCGACGCCGATGTCCACGGGCGCGTCGTTCATGTAGTTCTCGATGCCCTCGCCGTAGACGACGGACGCCCGGACCGTGCCCTTCATCGGCGTCTTGATGTTGGTGGAGAGATTCACGCCCCACCCGTTGGCGTGCCCCGAGAGATCGACCTCGTCGGGCACCGTGTCTTTCCAGGCGATGTAGCGATAGATCGCCGCGATCTGGACGTGGCCCCAGTCGCCGCTGCGCTTGTAGTGCAGCGAGAAATCGGGCGCTGGGAAGTGCGCCTTTACGTTCTGCAACGCGATCTTGTCGCCATACGGCCCCTGGTCGGCGCTCGCTCCCGGCCGCTCGAGCGCGAAGAAGAGCTCGTTCTCGCCCTGCATCGGCATCCACCGCACCTGGACGTTGCGGAAGAACACCATGCCGTTGGGGCCCCAGTACTCGATCGAGTTCGGGAAGACGTCGGGATCCATGAACGGGCTCCACGTCTGCCCGGCCCCGAACTGCCCGATCTCGCCCCAGGCGTGGCGCAACCGGAAGGTCGTCTGGCCGGCGTCCACGCCGGTGCCGAAGAGCTCGAACTCGAAGATCGTCTTGATCTCGCCGAGGCTCGTCGGCAGCCATCCTTTGACTCCGAGGCGGCTCTGCCGCACGCCGGCGTAAAAGTTGCCGTCGGCGCCGAACTGATCCGCGTAGGACGGAAGCTTCGTCGGCCGCAGGACGTCGAACCAGTTCGGATCGACCTGCTTGAAGTCGTATCCCATGTCCAGCATCGCGAAGCCGTAGATGTCCATCCGGGGTTTGGGCTCCGGAACCCCCGCCTCGGGGCCTGCCGTGTCGGCGGCGTCCGTCACAACCGCCCCGGTGGATTCGGAGTCGTCGCCACTGGCCCGCGCGCTTACGGCCGAGCCGCCGAAGAGCGCCAGAACGGCCGCCAGACACGCCGCCGCCCGCCACAATCTCGCTGCGGTTTCTCTTTTCATATTGGTTTCCCTCCGACGTTCTTCTTGCCGTTACTCTTCCGGGCAATCGCCTCATCGATCTTGCCGAGCAGCGTGTCGGCGTCCACAGGCTTGCGGAGATAAGCGAACGCACCGCCCTTCATCGCGCGAGCCTCCGACTCGGGCGAGTCGTGGCCGGTGATAGCGATGACTGGGATTACGAAATCGGCACGGGCGAGCCACGCCTGCACCTGGAAGCCGTCGACCTTCGGCATGTGGAGATCGAGCACGACGCAGTCGGGCCGATGGTCCGAGAGCGTCTCGAGGAACTCGTCTCCGGAAGGGAACGTCTCGGCATCGAGACCCGCCGCACGGAGCAGGCGCCCGAGCGCTCGCCGCACGCCCTCCTCGTCGTCGACCACTGCGATCAGGGAGCCGGAGCGAGCCACGATCGCACGCTATGGCGCACGGGAGGGCCGGGCAATCAGACCCTGGTCCATGGGACTTTGGTCCCATGCCGCAGCGGCGAGACGCCCGGAGATTACGGGCGGCGAAGGGCGGCGCGATCCGCCATGCGGACGAGCTCCGCGACGGAGGACGCGGCCATCTTCTCCATCACGCGGCCGCGGTGAACCTTGACGGTCTTTTCCGAGATTCCGAGATCGCTCGCGATCTGCTTGTTGAGCCGGCCGGCGACGACGCCCTCCATCACTTCGCGCTCCCGCGGAGTGAGCGCCGCGAGCCTCTTCTGGATCTCGGTTCGCTCGCGGCGCGACTCGCGGCCGGCCCGGTCCACCTCGAGCGCGCGGCGGACCGCGTCGAGCAGCACCTCGTCGTCGACGGGCTTGGTGAGAAAGTCCTTGGCTCCGCCTTTCATCGCCTGGACGCTCTTGGGGACGTCGCCGTGTCCGGTCAGGAAGATCACGGGCAGCTCGCTTCCGCGGGACGTCAGCTCGCGCTGGAGCGTCAGGCCGTCGAGCCCCGGCATGGTGACGTCCAGAATCGCGCAGCCGGCGGGTTCGGCACCGAGAGTACGGAGGAACTCCTGCGGCGACTCGAAAGCGATCGGCTCGAGCCCCGCCGAGCGGAGCAGACGCGCGAGGCTCTTTCGAACGCCGGGATCGTCGTCCACGACGAAGACCCGCTCGCCGGAAAAGCTCATGCTCACGGCGCGCCCGCGGCGGGAAGCTCGAAATGAAAGGTCGCGCCGCGGTCGGGATTGTTCGTGGCCCACAGGCGGCCGCCGTGGGCCGTGATGATCGTCCGGCAAACCGTCAAGCCGAGACCCAACCCCTGACTCTTCGTCGTCACAAAGGGCTCGAAGACGCGCTCGATCTCTTCCGCCGGCAGACCCGCGCCCCGGTCGGCCAGGGAAACGTGCACGAAGCCGTCGGAGAGGTCGACCCGCAGGAGGAGCCTTCGCTCTTGCGGCTCGGCGCCCGCCACGGCATCGCACGCGTTGGTCAGGAGATTCAGGAGGACCTGCTGAATCTGGACCCGATCCGCCAGGACCTGCGGAAGGTCTCCCGCCAGCTCCGTCTTCAGGGAGATCCCACGATCGACAAAGTCCGTGCGCATCAACTTCAGGACGTCCGCCGAGGCCTCGGCCAGGTCCAGTCTCTGCAGGTCGACCTCGCCTTTCTTCAGCAGCCCGCGCAGACGCCGGATGATCTCTCCGGCGAGCTTGTCTTCATCGACGATGTCCTGGAGGATCTCCCGAAGCTCTCCGAGATTTCCGCCGTTCTGCGACAAGAAGCGCTGCGCCGCCTGTGCGTTGCTCAGGATCGCGGTCAGGGGCTGGTTGAGCTCGTGAGCGATCGAACCGGAGAGCTCGCCGACGATCGCCACTCGGGAGAGGTGCGCGAACTCGGCCTCTCGCCGCTGCGCCTCGATCTCGGCGAGCCTGCGTTTGGTGGCGTCGATGGATACGCCGTGCACCCGAGTCACCCGTCCCGACTCGTCCCGCTCGACGGCGCCGAGGGAGACGATCCAGCGGATCTCTCCGTCCGGGCGAAGCACGCGGTAATCTCTGTTGAACTCGCCGCCGCTGCCGAGGGATTCCCGAACGGCGTGACGGAATTCCTCCCGATCGTCGGGGTGAACGGACTCGAGGAACCGCTCGAAATCGATTCGCTCGACGGCGCCGAATCCGCGGACCTCCTTCGCCCGATCGTTCATCCAGAAATCGCCGGAGGCGACGTCCCAGGACCAGTAGCCGAGATTCGCCGCCCGCGCCGCGAGCGCGGCCTGCAGCTCGCGCTCTCGGAGGGCCTCCTCGCTCATACCGAGCCGACGCGACAGATCGATCGCCCGAAGAACGTCGGAGGTCAGCTCGTAGGACATCGCGAGAAGGACCGCGAAGAAGGGGATGCTGACCATGTAGGGAGTCGAGAGAACGCCGCGATGGATGAGCGCCGAGCTCAGGGAACCGAAGAGAACGCAGAGAGCGGCGCCGCCGCCGACGAAGATCGCCTTCCGCCGATCGCCGCGCCGCCAGACCGTGCGGGTCGCGTCCGCTAGGAAGGCCAGGAACACGAGAGAGCTCAACTCGCCGAGCCTCGTCCATCCACTCGTCGTTCCTTCCGCGACCGATACCATCTGCCCGAGAAAGGGCACGTGGCGAAGGCTCGTGATCTCCGTGTAGTTGAGGTTCGGGCTCCGAAGAAAGTTGACCACGAGAGAAGCGGCGCCCCGGACCGCGATCACCGCCGCCGCGAGCCAGGGACTGCCGGCGTTCAGCTCGGACCGCACGAAGAGAATGAGCGAGGCGACGAAGGCGAAGATCGGCACATGCGTCCATCGGACGAGCGTGCCATAGCGAGCGGGTGTATCGGCGTCCATCAACGCGAGCTCGAAAGCGGCGATCGTCGCACACGCCGCGGCCGAAATCGCGAACCACAGGTAGGAGGCGCGGGGCTGTCGGATTCCAATCAAGAGGTGGATCCCCGACAGCGTCAGGCACGCCGACGCGACAAACAGCCAGACCACCGTGACCCAGTTCATGTGTTCGATATGGCCAATCTCGAGGCCTCCATGCTAAGTCAGCCGGAGGCCGCGGGTGGGACCTTGGTCTCATTGGAGCTTTCGAGGCCCCGGGCTAGTACTCTTACCCAATCTAACGAGAACATGAATACGATCGGCAGGGAGCTCCGTCACAACCCTCTGTACTGGCTCCTGGTCTTCGTGCCCGTGGTCGGGGTTGCCAACAGCGTCAAGCCCGAAGCGCATACCGCGCTCTTCCTGCTTTCGATCCTCGCCATCGTTCCGCTGGCCGCGCTCCTGAGCCGCGCGACCGAGAGCGTCGCCGCGAAGACAGGAGACGCCATCGGCGGGCTCTTGAACGCGACCCTCGGCAACCTGACCGAACTCGTCATCGCCATCACGGCCCTGCGCGCCGGGATGCTCGACCTCGTGAAGGCGTCGCTGATCGGGGCCGTCGTGACCAACTCTCTCTTCATGCTCGGCGGCGCGTTCCTGCTCGGCGGGCTCAAACATCACAAGCAAGAGTTCAATCCGGCCAACGCGCGCACGCAGGCCGGAATGCTGCTGCTCGCTACGATCGCCCTCGTCGTGCCGTCCGCAGTCGCCCGCGTGGACCAGTTGAACGTCACCTCCGTCATGCTCCCGCTTTCCCTCGGGATCGCCTGTATCCTGCTTGCGACCTATGCGTTGAGCCTGCTCTTCTCCCTCAAGACGCATCGCGACGTCTTCGCGGGCGTCGGCGGCGACGGCGACCAGCATGAAGAGAAGCCGTGGCCCCTTTCATTCGCCCTCGGCGCGCTCGCGATCGCGACCCTCGGCATCGCCTACGTCAGTGAGATCTTCGTGGAGTCGGTTCAGCAGGCGGCCGTCACCCTCGGGATGTCGAAGGCGTTCGTGGGGTTCATCGTCGTGGCGCTCGTCGGCGCCGCGGCCGAGATGGCCACCGCCTTCTCCGCGGCCCGCAAGAACCGGCTGGATCTCTCCGTCGGCGTCGCGATGGGCAGCTCCGCCCAGATCGCCCTCTTCGTGGCTCCTGCTCTCCTGATCCTGAGCTACTTCGTGGCCCCGACTCCCATGGACTTGAACTTCGGCGGCGGCCAGGTGCTGGTCGTCCTGCTCACGACCCTGACGGTTTCCTTCGTGGTCGCGGGCGGCCGCGCGGCGTGGTACTCGGGGATTCAGCTTCTCGCCGTGTACGCCATCTTCGCCGTGACGGCCTACCTGATTCCGGGCTGACGAAGGCCTGTATCCGATGACCTCCGACAACCGTCAGACCCGGGCCGGGAAGGCCGGACACCAGCGGGCCCTCGATCCCACCGAACGCTTCTCGGAGATCCTGTTCGGTCTGATCATGGTCCTGACGTTCACGGGCTCTCTCTCCGCCGCGGAGAGCGGCCGTAACGCCGTCCGGACGATGTTGATCGGCGCGCTCGGCTGCAACCTCGCGTGGGGCATCATCGACGCGATCTTCTATCTCATGAACACGCTCAGCCAGAGGGGGCACGGGATCGTCGTCCTGCGGAGTCTGCGCAAGACCTCCGACCCGGCGAAAGCGCATGCCCTGATCGCGGACGAGCTGCCGCCGGTTCTCGTTTCGGTCCTGCGCCCGGGGGACCTGGAGACGCTGCGTGAGCGCCTGGCCACGCTGCCGGAACCGCCGAAGCGTGTCTTCTTCCTCCGCGAGGACTTCCGCGGTGCGGCAGCGGTATTTCTCCTCGTCTTTCTGTCGACCTTCCCGGTGACGATCCCCTTCCTGCTGATGAGCGACGCGATGCTGGCGCTGCGCATCTCCAACCTCATCGCGGTCGTCCTGCTCTTTCTGGGCGGCTACAGCCTGGCGAAACATTCCGGTGGTCACCCCTGGCGGCTCGGCTTCGCCATGGTCGGCATCGGCGTCGCGCTGGTCGGCCTGACGATCGCCCTCGGAGGATGAAGGCGCGGGGCCGTCTCGTCGTTGCCTCGCTCGTCGCCCTTTGTTCGGCGGCGACGGTCTTCGCGCAGGAGACGGCGGCGCCTCCGACGGGCGGCGAAAAGGAGGCCGGGTGGGAGTTCAACGCCAGCGTCTATGGATACTTTCCTCCGGACGACCGGCATTACGCCCAGCCGACCGTGATCGCCGACCACGGAGCGCTCCACCTGGAGGGCCGCTACAACTACGAATCGTTCAAGACGGGCTCGGCCTGGGTCGGTTGGAACTTCGGCCTCGGCGAGGAGGACAAGTTCCGGCTCGACGCGACGCTCATGGCGGGGGGCGTCTTCGGCGACACACATGGCGTCGCCCCCGGCCTCGAGTTGACGGCCACCTACGGCCGCTTCGAGCTCTACAGTGAAAGCGAGTACGTCATCGACGTCGACGACTCCGCCAACAACTTCTTCTACAACTGGGCGCAGCTCGGCTACTCCCCTCTCGACTGGTTGACCGTCGGGCTTTCCTCGCAGCGGACCCGCGCCTATCACGCGGCGCTCGACGTGCAGCGAGGATTCTTCGTCGGCTTTACTTACAAGAGCGTGAAGCTCACGACCTACGTGTTCAACCCGGGTTGGGAGACGCCGACCGTGGTCTCGTCGCTCGCCGTCAGCTTCTAGGGCTGGGCTCGCCAGCCGCCTGGAACTCGGGGGCGCTCGGGTCCAACGCCGCGATCCGCCGGGCGTACCAGTCGATGCCGGGCATCGCGCTCAACCCGTGGGCGAAGATGCTCAACAACACCGTGGCCATGACCGTCAGACGGATCGTGGATTCCCCGGCCAGGGCCGCTTCCCGCTCGAGATAGACGAGCCCCAGGACGATCGAGGCGAGGCCCCGAGGTCCGAACCATCCCATGAAGACGACACTCGCGCGGGAGAGATGGGTGCCGATCAGGGCCAGCGCGACCGGCAGCATGCGCGCCAGCGTCAGGCTGTAGACGGCGTACGCGAGCATCGCGGCCATGAAGCCGTGCCAGGAGCGAGCGACGAGGAGCCCGAAGAGGAAGAAGACGGAGAGGTTGAGCAGCTGGCCCCACAGTTCGGTGAACTCGACGCTGTCTTTCGCGGCGCCCGGGAACCCCACTTGAACGGCGAGGCCCGCCGCGAAGGCGGCGATGAACATGCTCGCGCCGGCGGCCTCCGAGGCCACGGCGCACAGGAGGGGAAGGGCCACGACGCCGATCTGGCGAAAGGACGGCGCCATCCATTTCTTGCGCTCCGCGACGCCCAGGAGCCATCCGCCCGCGAGGCCGATCCCGAGACCGATGGCCGCGCCGAATCCGAGCTGCTCGAGAAGAAAGCGCGAAAGACGCGCCTGCCCGCCGCCCGTCGACTCCGCCAGCCCGAGGAAGAAGAGCAGAAAAGGCACGGACAGCCCGTCATTCAGGCCGGCTTCGACGTTCAGCGCCTGGCGAACCGCCAGGGGCACGCGCGGGCTCGAGACGATGACCTGGCCGAGTCCGGCATCGGTCGGCGCGAGGATGGCGGCAAGAATTCCGGCTTCCCAGATCGAGAGCGCTCGGAGAAGGACGAGCGCTCCCAGACCCCCGAGCAGGATCGTCAGCAGCATGCCGACGGAGAGGAGTCGCACGGGCAGGTTGCGGATGCTCTTCAACACCTTCAGATCCGTGCGGCTGGCGTCGGTGAAGAGCAAGAGCACGAGACCGGCTTCGGCCACGCGCAGAAGGATCGACACGCTGCCCGGCTTCTCTCCGAGCCGCGGCGCAACGATCAGGAGGACGATCCCGGCCGCCGTGAACACGATCGGCGACGTGAGGACGGTCCGCTCGAGCCGTCCGGAGACGAGACCGTAAACGAAGATGAGCCCGATGAGGATCGCGAGCAGAGCCATCGATCCCTCCGACGGCCGTCCCGAGGCCGACCTTGAAGAACATCTTCACGGGAGTTCGCAGCGGAATTCTGGTTTCGCGAGCAGCCAATCCGGGATGACGCGGTCGGATCAGATCAGAGTCTCGACAGATGCGAAAGCGATCCTTCGAGATTGCGAGGCCGCGTCATCGGCGATAGGCTTGCCGAGAAACGGAGGCAACGTGCCCACGCTCCAACGAATCCGTTCCCGCTTCCAGGGCTTTCCGGCGGCGTCGCTCGTCGGGATTCTCTGCGCCTGGATGGCCGCGCCGGGACAGGCGTTTTCCCAGGAACCGCCGCCGCAAGCCGCGCCGGCCGGCTCGCAGGCCGCGCAAGTTCCCGAGGAGGCCGAGAAGCTCACCAATGACCAGCTCGACTCCCTCGTGGCTCCGATCGCGCTCTACCCGGATCCCCTGCTCGCCCAGTGCCTCGTGGCGTCGACCTATCCCATCGACGTCGTCTCGGCGCAGCAGTGGCTCGAGAAGAACTCGAGCCTCAAGGGCGACGCGCTCGCGAAGGAGGCGGAGAATCAGCCGTGGGATCCGAGCGTCCAGGCCCTGGTCTCGATTCCCGACGCCCTCAAGCGGCTCTCCGAAAACATCGCGTGGACCAAGGACCTCGGCGACGCCTTTCTCGCGCAGCAGTCCGACGTCATGGACGCGGTCCAGCGGCTGCGCGCGAAGGCCAAGGACGCCGGGAAGCTCGAGTCGTCCGATCAGCAGAAGGTCGAAACGCAGACCGTCGAGTCGAAGCAGGTCATCGTCATTCAGCCGGCGAGCCCCGAAGTCGTCTACGTGCCGACCTACAGTCCGACGGTCATCTGGGGACCGCCGATCTACCCGTACCCGCCGATGTACTACCCGCCCTACTACGCCGGCGCGGCCTGGGTGGGGTTCGGTGTCGGAATCGCGGTCGGCATCGGGATCAGCGGCGGCTGGGGCTGGGGCTGCGGCTGGCACGGCGGCGGCAACACCATCAACATCAACAACAACAACAACTACGTCAATCACTACAACCGGCAGAACAACGTCAACCGGAGCGGAAACAGCAACTGGCAGCACAATGCCCAGCAGCGGGGCGGCGCGCCGTACAAGGACCGGGCCACCGCGAACAAGTACGGCGGCGGGACGCGCGGCGACTCGATGCAATCCCGGCAGGGTCAGGCCCAATCACGCCAGGCCCAGAGCGCCAACCGCGGCGGATCGGGAACGGGGAGTTTCGACCGCGGCGGGAGCGCATCGAATCGCGGCGGCGGGAGCGGGAGCAACTTCGGCGGCAGCGGCAGCCACGCCGGAAGCCGCGACGTGTCGCCCTCCAGTCGCGGCGGCAGCGCCTTCGGAGGCTCGCAGAGCGGCAGCCACGCGCGGTCGTCGAGCTCGCGCGGCGCCTCGAGCATGGGCTCTCGCGGCGGGGGAATGTCGCGCGGCGGCGGCGGGGGGCGGCGGCGTTAGGCCGCCGGAGCGAGGAACTCATGAGAAGCACACCGATGCTCAAACGGCACATCGTCTTTCTGGCCGCGCTCTTCGCAGTCGCCGGCATCGCGTCGGCTGCGAGCCCCGCGGCGAAGTCGGCCGCCGGCGCGCAGGGGTTCGATACGGCTCAGCAGGCCGCCGACGCACTCGTCGCGGCCGCCGAGAAGAACGACACCGACGCGCTGCTCGCGATCTTCGGGCCCGCAGGCAAGGACCTCGTCTCTTCGGGAGATCCGGTCGAGGACAGGAAACACCTCGAGAGCTTCGTCAAGAAGGCTCGCGCGGGGATGCGGCTGGAGACCGACCCCAGCCATCCGAAACGGACCCTCGTCCTCGTCGGAGAGGACGAATGGCCGGTGCCCGTTCCGATCGTCAAGAGCGGCGGGAAATGGCATTTCGACGCGGCGCAGGGACGCGAGGAGATCCTCGCTCGCCGCATCGGCGGCAACGAGCTCGACGCGATCGCGATCCTCCGCGGCTACGTCGAGGCGCAGGGGGACTACGCCGCGGAGCTCCACGACGGGAGCAAGGTTCATCAGTACGCTCAGAAAGCGCTCAGCTCGGAAGGCAAGCATGACGGCCTCTGCTGGAAGAATGCGGACGGCACTTTCGGCGGACCGCTCGGCGAGCTGATCGCCAAGGCCATCGCCGAGGGCTACACGAAGAAGAGCGATCCGTACAACGGGTACTACTTCCGGACGCTGACCTCGCAGGGCCCCGCCGCGCGTCTGGGCGCGCGCGACTACATGGTCAACGGGATGATGATCGGCGGCTTCGCCGCAGTGGCCTGGCCGGCGAACTACGGCGTGACGGGCATTCAGACGTTCCTCGTCAACAGCGACGGCGTCGTCTACCAGAAGGACCTGGGGCCCGAGACCGCGAAGCTCGCTGCGGAGATCAAGACCTACAACCCGGACAAGACCTGGGTGATCACCGAGGACGAGGACTAAGCGCGGCCGGTCAGTTCAGAACCAGAGGATCTGCCAGGCTGCGGAGTACGTGTCGAAGTTCGACCCGGCGCGCACGGAGGCGCCGGTGCTGTAGTTCAGCTTCACGGACTGGCGCCTGGCGACCGGAATCGAGAGCGTGGCGCCCACACGGCTGTTGGAAAGTCTCGTGCCGGGCGGGCCGTCGTTGACGCGCGCCGCGCCGCCGCCGTACCACGTGCTGTCGAGCGCCAGCCAGAGCCCCGGACGGAACGTATAGTCGATGTGGAGTTGAACGGTCTCGAGCGGGTCCTGAGTTCGCGTGGCTGTTCCGGGAAAGAAGTTCGGATTCTCGGTGAAGAATATGACTCCCGCGTAGGCGTCGAAGTCGAACCTTCTCCAGGGGACCGAAATACCCACCTCGGGCTTGAAGGCCCAGCGGTTCGTGCCGAGATTGACCAGCTTGGTCTGGTCGTACTGGCCGGTCGGCGCCGAGATCGCGAAGCTCGCCCCGACGATGATTCCGCGGGTTCGTTTGGCGAACTCCTCGGGCGTGAGGGCCGGACTGCCGTAGAGGTTGACGGCGATCTTGGCTTTCAGGTCGGTCAGTCCGGAGCGCGTGACTCGCTGGCGCTGTTCGAAGACGTTGCCTTCCGCGTCTCCCCAGGCATAGGGCAGCGCCGCGCTGGCCGTCGCCTGCCGGCCGAAGAACGCGAACGAGCGCGCGTAGCCCACGGTGAAGGCATTGATGTGGGCGGACACGTCCGAGATGGGAAGTGACGGGTCCGTGATCACCGAGCCCGTGGACCGCCCGAACGCCGCGACGAGGAAGTTCACCCCCACGGGCGACGGCGAATAGGCTCGCGGCTCGAGGTCCTGAGCCTTCGCGGACAGCACGCGGAGCAGCGTGCCGCACGCGACGATGACCGCCGCTCGTATCGTTCGGCAGATTCGGGTCAATTCGAGATCCCTCTGGGTGGTCAGACCTTATCGCGAACCGGATTTGACCGCCCCGCTGCCTTCCTCGATAATCCGCCTTTCCCGAGCGACTGGGAGGTCGTTCAATGGTAGGACAACTGGCTCTGGACCAGTGAATCGGGGTTCGAGTCCCTGCCTCCCAGCCAATTTTCAGAATCGGGTTTTCTTTCGCCTAACGTTCCGCTGTTCGTGGGACTTGCGGAGTTCGAAAGTCCCTGGAGCGCGTTGAATGGCGGGCGGAACGCGACGCTGAGCTGGCCGTCCTTCCAGGTTGCGTGGTCGACGAGGAGCGTGAGTAGTTCTCGTTGCTCGTCGGGCGACTGGGTTGGGAAGAGGGTGGCGGCACGTCGCGCGAGGCCTAGCATGCTGATCGTCTCGTCGACCTGCGCCGGGTCATCCCCTTGGAGGGCGAGGATGCGTCGCTGAAGTCGTTCTTGTTCGTTACGCCACTCCCCTGCTTTCTGGTCAAAGAATTCCTGGGTGATCTTGCCGTCGAGCTTGTCGATGTACATTGCGTCGATGCGCGCTTGGAGGCGCTCAGCCTCGGTCGACTGGCGCCGAATCTTGTCGGCTCGGTCGCGTTGCTCCTCCTCCGCGTTCTCGCGCAGGGAGGTCGTGAGCCATTGGGCGATCTCCTCGGGGATGACGATGGTCTGGAGTGCCGTGAGGAACTCTTCCTC
>Ga0335080_10004361_pt1 | contig 14404 bp, 12 predicted proteins | sample Lox_Sample_34_FD_206720 | JGI IMG/M metagenome (GOLD analysis project Ga0335080, IMG submission 206720) | Soil microbial communities from Loxahatchee National Wildlife Refuge, Florida, United States - Lox_Sample_3.4 | ecosystem: Environmental > Terrestrial > Soil > Wetlands | place: USA... | reverse complement strand
ACCCGTGTCCATCGTGCGTTGACATTTACCCGCGATGCTCCTAGCATGCCGATTCCGCACGCTCAGGGACAGTAATCGTCGTCCGTTCCGCGCGCGCAAGCCCCGGGAGGGCGAATGGCCACTAAGGTTGGTATCAACGGCTTCGGCCGCATCGGACGGAACATCTTTCGCGCGGCCCTGCATGCCCCGGACGTCGAAATCGTCGCCGTCAACGACATCACGGACTCCAGGACGCTGGCGCACCTGCTGAAGTATGACTCCATCCTCGGCAACCTGCCTAACAAGGTCACGCACACCGACGACACGATCAGCGTCGACGGCAAGAGCTTCAAGGTGTTCAAGGTGAAGGATCCGGCTGAGCTCGACTGGCCCGGTGTCGGCGCGCAGATCGTCGTTGAGTCCACAGGCCTGTTTACCAAGGGCGCCGACGCGCGCAAGCACATCCGCGGCCCGGTGAAGAAGGTAATCATTTCCGCGCCGGCCACCGATCCTGACCACACCATCGTCCTCGGCGTGAACGACAAGACCTACGATCCGGCGAAGCATCACGTGGTTTCGAACGCCTCGTGTACGACCAACTGTCTCGCGCCTGTCGCCAAGGTGCTCTACGAGTCTTTCGGCATCGTCCACGGCACGATGACCACGATTCACTCCTACACGAACGACCAGCGCCTGCTCGACCTGCCGCACTCCGACCTCCGCCGCTCGCGCGCCGCCGCCATCTCCATGATCCCAACCTCCACCGGCGCGGCCAAGGCCCTGCACCTGGTGATTCCGGAGTTGAAGGGCAAGCTCGACGGCTACGCCATGCGCGTGCCCACGCCCAACGTCAGTGTCGTGGACCTGACCGTCACCACGGAGAGGCCCGCCACCGTTGCCAGCGTGAACGCCGCCATGAAGGCCGCCGCCGAGGGCCCGATGAAGGGCATTCTCGAATATACGGAAGAAGAGCTGGTCTCCGCCGATTTCAAGGGCAATCCGCGCTCATCGATCCTGGATTCGGGTTACACCCGCGTGGTCGGCGACAAGTGCGTGAAGGTGCTTTCCTGGTACGACAATGAGTGGGGCTATTCGAGCCGCGTGGTGGACCTGATTCGCTTCATGAGCAGCAAGCTCTAATCCCGAGGAGGAGTTTCCCGGCCGCCTGCCCTTTCCCCAGGGGCCACTGAAACGACGCGCCCATGTTCTACAAGCTGACCGTTGACGATCTCACGCTTCGCGGCCGCCGCATGTTTCTGCGCGTCGATTTCAACGTGCCGATCGAAAACGGGCGCGTAATGGACGATACGCGCATCCGCGCGGCGCTGCCTACGCTCCGCCTGGCCATCACGCGTGGCGCGCGCGTCGTGCTCGCGTCGCACCTCGGGCGTCCCAAGGGCAAGGTGGACATGCAATACTCGCTCCGGCCCGTCAGCCGCCGGCTTAAGGAGTTGCTCGATCGTCCGGTCGAGTTCGCCGTGGACTGCATGGGCACGGAAGCCATCCAGATCAGCAAGCAGCTTCAGGACGCCGGCGTGATGCTCGTCGAGAACCTGCGCTTTTATCCCGGCGAAGAGGCCAACGATCCGGCCTTTGCCCAGAAGCTCTCGCAGCTCTGCGACGGCATTTATGTCAACGACGCGTTCGGCACCGTGCACCGCGCGCATGCCTCTGTCGTCGGCATCACCAAGTTTGTGAAGCAGGCCGCCGCCGGCTCGCTCATGCAGAAGGAATTGCAGTTCCTGGGCATGGCCATGGCCAACCCGCCCAAGCCCTACATTGTCGTGCTGGGCGGCGCAAAGGTCTCCGACAAGATCGACGTCATCGAAAACCTGATGAAGACGTGCAACCAGATGCTTATCGGCGGCGCGATGGCTTACACGTTCCTGAAAGCGCAGGGCGTTTCCGTGGGCAAGTCGCTCGTGGAAGACGACAAGCTCGACGTCGCCCGCGCGCTGCTGAACCAGGCCAAGGAGCGCAACTGCAAGATCCTGCTGCCGGTGGACCATGTGGTCGCCAGGGAAATGAAGAAGGGCGCGCAGGTGCAGATCTGCGACATTCGCTCGACCCCCGACGATTTGATGGGCCTCGATGTCGGGCCCTCGACCGTCGAGGTCTACAGCAAGGAACTCGCCCTGGCGCGCACCATCTTTTGGAACGGCCCGATGGGCGTCTTCGAGATTTCGCCCTTCGAGCGCGGCACTCTTTCGCTCGCCTACGCCATTGCGGAAGCCACCAAGAAAGGCGCCACTTCCATCGTGGGCGGCGGCGATTCCGTGGCCGCCTTGCACCGCTCGGGCGTGGCCGACAGCATCACGCATATCTCGACCGGAGGCGGCGCGTCGCTCGAGCTGCTGGGCGGGCGCAAACTGCCCGGCATCGAAGCGCTGTCGAATCACTAGGTTCAAGAGCGCCAGTCAGCCGTCTTTTTCCCGAGATTACATGCGCCGCCCGGTCATCGCCGCCAACTGGAAGATGTACAAGACGCAGGCGGACACGCGCGCCTTCTTTGCCCGCTTCCGCCACCTGGCCGCGGACCTGCGCCACTGCGATCTGATCGTTGCGCCGCCGTTTACCTCCCTCGCTGCCGCCGTCGAGGCCGCCCGCGGCTCCGAAATCCTCATCTCCGCACAGGATCTTTATTGGGAAAAGGAAGGCGCCTGGACCGGCGAAATCTCCGCCGCAATGATTGCCGAGGTCGGCTGCCGCGCCACGCTCATCGGCCACTCCGAGCGTCGCCACATCTTTGGCGAAACTGACGATCAGGTACATCGCAAGCTGCGCGCCGCCCTCGCCGCGGGCCTTAGCCCCATCGTGTGCGTCGGCGAGACCCTGGCGGAGCGCGAGGCCGAGCACACGGAAGACGTGTTGCGCAGGCAATTCACCTCAGCCTTCAAGGGTTTGACCGTCGCGGAGTTCTCCCGTATTCTGTTGGCGTACGAGCCCGTTTGGGCTATCGGCACGGGCCGCGTTGCCACCCCGGAATTGGCTGCCGCCGCGCATCGCTTCCTCCGAGGACTTGCTGAGGATGGCTTTTCGCCCGCCCTTGCCCAGGATCTGCGCATTCTGTACGGCGGAAGCGTGAAACCGGAGAACTGCGCAGGGCTGCTTTGTGAAGGGGAGATCGACGGCGCGCTGGTCGGCGGGGCCAGCCTGGACCCTTCGGCCTTCGCGGCCATCGCCAAGAGCGCGCAAAAGTAACGCGCGCATACCAGAAAGGATTCGCGTCTCATGGGCATGGAAAACACTGGCAAGTGGGCAATTTCGCTGCTGATTGGCGCCGCCCTGATCGCACTGGGGTGGAGGTTCCACTGGCTGCTGGTGACCCTCCACGTGATGATTTGCTTCCTGCTGATCGTGGTCGTGCTGCTGCAAAGCGGCAAGGCTGCTGACTTGGCGGGTGCGTTCGGCGGCGCGGGCAGCCAGACGGCCTTTGGCCCCCGCGGGGCGGCCAACTTCCTGTCCCGGGCGACCGAGTGGTGCGCCATCATGTTTATGGCCACGTCGATGGTCCTCGTCTTGCGGCAGGGCGACCTGGCCGGAAGCTTCGGCTCGATTTTCGAACGTATGGGCTCCAAACCCGCGCCGACGCAGCCGGCGCCCGCGACCAGCACGCCGATTCCCGTTCAGGTTCCTGTCCCCGGGACGCAGCAGCCCGGCCAGCCTGCCCAGAATCCGTTCACCACACCGCAGCAGGGCCAGCCCGCCCCGCAGCAGACTCCCGCGCAGACACCGCCCGCACAGCAGGCGCCTCCGCAACAGAATCCGGCGCCACAGCAGCCGCCGGCCAAGAAGCCGTAATACAGCGTCCCGTTGGCGAAGCTGAAATCGCGGCCCTTCGCTGTTCGCGCAACAGGCAGACGCCGCGTTCGCTCGGTGTTATCCTCGCACCTCGATGACCACGCTTGCCCTGGTGGTTCTCATCTGGATTGGTTCGCTGCTGGCGGGACTGCTTGGTTCACTCACCGGTCTTGGCGGCGGTGTTGTTGTGGTTCCTCTCCTGGTGCTGGGCTTCGGCGTGGACATCCGCTACGCGATGGGCGCATCGCTGATCTCGGTCATCGCTACGTCCTCCGGCGCCGCAGCCGCGTATGTGAAGGAAGGCTTCTCGAACATCCGCATCGGCATGCTGCTGGAAGTGGCCACGACGATGGGTGCGCTCGCGGGAGCGTATCTTGCCGTGCGCCTGCACACGCAGACGATCGCCATCATCTTCGGGTGCGTGCTGACTCTGACCGCGCTGCTGGCGCTGCGCAGGGCGGAAGAGGCGTCCCGCGACGCGCAGCCCGACGCGCTGGCCACGCGCCTGCGCCTCGACGGCTCGTACCCTTCGCTTGCCGGGCAGCGTTCCTACCACGTGCGCAATGTTCCCGGCGGTTTTGGCGTGATGCTCGGCGCGGGAGCGCTTTCGGGCCTGCTGGGCATCGGCTCCGGAGCGTTCAAGGTGATCGCCATGGACCACGTGATGAAGATTCCGTTCAAAGTCTCCACCACGACGAGCAACTTCATGATCGGCGTGACCGCCGCGGCCAGCGCAGGAATCTACCTGCGGCGCGGGTTTATCGATCCGGGGCTGGCGATGCCGGTTGTGCTGGGAGTGCTGCTGGGCTCGGTGACCGGCACGCGCGTGCTCATGAAGGCGAAGACGTCGTGGCTGCGGATCATCTTCAACGTGGTGATCTTCGTGCTGGGCGTCGAGATGATTTACGGCGGGTTGACGGACAAGCTGTGATGTCGAGCCCGCGCATGAACGACCGAAAGGCCGAGCAGATTGTGGGCCAGCTGCTGATCGGCGGTGTGCTGGTTTCCGCGGCGGTTGTGGCCGTGGGCGGTGCGCTGTTCCTTGCGCACAACGGCGGCGCCGTGCCGCAGTACCACTTCTTCCAGGGCGAGCCGGAATCGCTGCGAAGTCTGGGCGCGATTGTCTCCGGCGCGCTGCGTTTGGATGGCAGCGCGGTGATTCAACTCGGGTTGCTGCTGCTGATCGCTACGCCGGTGGCGCGCGTCACCTTCTCGGTGGCGGCCTTCGCGCTGGAACATGACCGCACGTACGTCATCATCACGTTGATTGTGCTTGCGGTGCTGCTGTACAGCTTGTTCGGCTCGCACTAGCGGCGAGGCGCGCTACGCTGGTTCGCGGCGCGCCCTTGTCCGCGGGATGCTGGATTGCTAGACTGGACAGGTAAACCTCCCCATTGCGGAAGTGGCGGAACTGGCAGACGCACCATCTTGAGGGGGTGGCGCCGCAAGGCGTGTGGGTTCGAATCCCACCTTCCGCACCAGAATCTCCGGCGTTTTCTCCTGTCCGATTCAAGCTCTTCGCGGGATCACGTAGGAGACGACTGCGAGGTAATGGCACACGCTGCCGCCGAGCACGAACACGTGCCAGACGGCGTGGTGATAGGGAAGCCTCTCCCATGCGTAGAAGGCGACGCCTGTCGTATAGAGCAGTCCGCCCGCAGCAAGCCAAAGGATGGCGGCCAGCGGCAGCGCCGCGAAGACGGGCTTGACCGCAATCACCGCCAGCCAGCCCATTAGCAGATACACGATGGTGGAGAGAACCGGCACGCGGTCGACGAACCACACCTTGAAGAGAACCCCCGCCAGCGAGAGACCCCATACGACGCCGAAGAGCGACCAGCCCCAGGCGCCGCGCAAGCTGACCAGCAGGAACGGAGTGTAGGTGCCCGCGATGAGCAGGTAGATCGCAGAATGGTCGATGACCCGCCAGATCCGCTTCCAGCGGCGCGAGCGCACGCTGTGGTAGACGGTGGACGCGGCATACAGGCAGACAAGCGTCGCGCCGTAGATGCTGCACGCGATGATGTGCCAGGCATTGCCGCGGAGGGCAGCGAGGGTGAGCAGCACCGCGCAGCCGGCAATGCTCAACGCGAGGCCCGTTCCGTGCGTCGCACAGTTGGCGAGTTCGTAGCGGCGCGCCGCATGCATACAAGTTGGATTCCGCCGAGACGAGGGGGTTGCCCCGTTGCGCAGTTCCTCCAGCTGGCAGCATCCAGCGGGATGGCCAAGTTGCTGTACGGCATTGCGCCGACGGACCCCATGACGTTTGCCGGCGTAGCCCTGCTGCTAGGGCCGCCGGGAGGGCATCGGGACGAGCCGACGGTAACTGTCCACTTCAGCGACACGTCTATCCGGGAAACGAGCACCCGGCGGCACGGGGCGCGGTGTAACTTCTGCCCATTCAATGCGGCAGGGTGGCGCTCGACGGCATTCGGCGTGCTCGGATCGCACGCATGGAAATGTGCTGGCTGGGCCTGCGCGGCGCGGCCACGGGGAGGCGATATGGCTCGCACAGAACGGCTTAGGGAGACGGCAGCGCCGACACTGGAACTGAGCTACTTCACGCAGCGCGCGGCCGCCGGTTGGCGTCTGGTGGCGATTGAATGGGAGCGTGAGGTGCCGGGCGAAGCGGCGGAACCGGCGCGGAAACTTGCGCCTGTGCCGTACGGACTGCGCGTCTCCGACGATTGCCTGCACCTGGAGGAGAACCCTCTCGAGATGCAGGTGCTGAAGATGATGATCGAATTCATCGTGCAGGATTTTTCGATCTCGCGGATCGCCATGGAATTGAACAACCGGGACCTGCGGACGCGCGACGGCCAGGCATGGAACCAGGTGAATGTGTTCCAGATGCTGACGCGGGTAATCGAGGTGGCGCCACAGATTCACCCCACGCAGGATTGGGCGCAGCGGCGGAAGCAGTTGGGTCAGGTGGCGTGGAACTCGTAAGGCAGTGACGAGTGGCGAGTGACGGGGAGCGCCACGCGCCATCCGTCACTGGCCACTCATCCGTCATCACCGGCTGTGTCTACCAGGTGTAGTGCACCATGTAGGTGACCTTGGTCTCGCCGTCGGGCGGGACGTTCACGCGAAACTCGATGGTCTGGCTGTCGATCTTTGTGTAGGGCGCGGACTTCTGCGAGATTTCCCAGTTGGTCCAGCGGTAGAGGTGCTCGACGACGCGGATTTCCTGCGCCGTCTTGGAGTGGTTGCGCAGCTTGATTTCGAAGGACTCGTCCACCCAGCTATCCGCGTTGTCCACCTTGTAGTAGGTGCGGCGGCGCTCGCCGACCAGGTCGAAGGCGTTGCCGGTATAGAAGCGCAAGGTTTCGTCGGCGGGCGTGTGGTCGATCACGTTTTCACCGGTGAATTCCACCTGGCCATCGTTGTCGCGGCGATAGAAGCGCACGCGCCCTTTGGGTAGCGGGATGCCCAGGTGATTGTCCTTCGAGTTCTTGAATTCCTGCATGACCCAGATCTTGGGATTGGACTGGGTGCCGTACTGGGCGTTGTTACGGATATTCTCCATATTCCAGCCGTACATGTTCTGGTCGATCTTCACGCCGTCGTAGACGTAGAGCTTGCGCGATTGCACGCCGGAGGCGCGGATGAACTCGACCTGTTTCATCTCGCGGTCACGAAGGGTGGTTGGGCGTTCGAGCGTGTAAAGGTGGTACTCGTCAAACGCTTTCTCGGTGACGACGGGGCCGGCCATCGATTTCGCTTCGTTCATGGCGGCGTCGCGCATGGCCATGTTACGGGCGCCGGGCTGGATCTTGTTCACGTCGCCGGCCATCAGCTTGATGCGGGCATTCGGAAAGGTTTTGCCGCTCTGGTTGTCGAGCGTCACCCAGCCGACCACGTCCAGAACGTTGCCGTTCTCCGGCGCAATGACGTTATAGTCGGCTTGCCAGCTCATGCCGCCGGTCACGTAGCTCAGCTCCGCATTCGAGGAGCCCGGCTTGTCGGTTTGCAGCTCCCAGTCGAGTGTGGGCTTGAGGATGGAATCGTCGGCGAGGGCCGGGAAGACGGGCATGCCGGGCAGCGAGAATTGCAGCTTGCCGTTTACCTCGATGATGGGCTGGCCGGCGCCCCCCTGGACGTAGCCATACTGCTGCATGGCGTACTGCTGGCCGTACTGGCTCATGCCCGCGTAGTGGGGAACGTAGCCGCTACGGATGATCTTTCCGGGGATGGCGTATTCCTTGCCATCCTTGTCGCGGGTCATGAAGTCGATGGTCTTGCCTTCATTGAGCGAGAGCAGCAATTCCTGCGAAATGGGATCGTTGCGGTAGTTCTGCTCGAGCACTTGCAGGAGACGGCCTCCGCTGGGGTCGCGCAGGATGACGGAATCGGGTTCGAGGTGCGTGGTGATGTCGGTAAATGCCACGTGATTCGAGCCGGACTTCAGCTCGAGTGGGATAGTCTGCCGGACGACGGCGAACATCTGGTTGTAAACCGTCAACGAGGCTTGTCCCGGGGCTGTTTCCGCCCCCCGGACACGAAAGCTTCCCGCAGCAGCGAGACCCAGAACTGCCAGAGCGAACAACACCTTGCGAACCATTTGACCTCCAGTGGAGCCGGTTTTGTCGCGTCCTGCGCCTGCTGCGGCAAGGCAGAGACCGCTGCGCCGACTGCGCACTAAGCCGGCACAACTTCTGTAATGTCGCCGGACGGTGTTTTGTTCCCGACTTTCGACCAGCGAAACGCCCACGGTGCTGCTTCTTGTGGTCTGTTTCGGGTAGCTGTTGACGAGTATCAAACCGAGACGTCGCGTACCGCGGGAACTTTTCCCAGCGTGTGCCACTCTATACAACACAGAGATGGCTTCGAGGTTGCGCACGTCGCCGGTGCACCGCGCGTTCCCGCGCACCCGCCTGCCGCTTGTGGGACTGGGGATTGCCGCAGCACTCTGCCTGGGGCTGGCGCCTCCTCGCCCGCTGGATTTCGACGCGCAACACGCCGCGGACGCTGGGCAGAATCCGGCGGACGTCCATTTCCATCTCTCCTTTGCCGGGGGGCGTACACAATTCCATCGCGGCGAGATCATCCAGGTGGAGTACAGCCTGGCGAGCGACACGACGGACAGATACCGTTCAGGCGACCTCTGGTTTGACCTGAGCGAGCGCTCGCGCTTCGAGACGTTCGTTTGCGATCGCCCCGCGGATTCTCCCGACCCTCTCGCCGGCCACTGGACGATCTGGGAGGCCCTGTACAACGTTCACGTCACGCGTCATGGCGGCTCGCGGACGGCGTTGAGCCAGAAACCGGTCGTCGAAACACTAGACCTGAATGACTACATACGCTTCGACAAACCCGGGAGATACCGCCTCTACGCGATTACGCGGCGCGTGCAAACGGATTTCTCGCCGAACCGCAATCCTTTCGCCGGAGGCCCACCCCTCGCTTCAGGCATTTTCGAAGTAGAGATTCTTCCCGACGACCCGGATTGGGAGGCGCAGCAGCTCCAGCGCGCCGTCGAGACGATGATCCTTGCCCAGAAGAATGAACGCGAACGACGCAACGCTGCCAGGACCATCCGATTCCTTCAAACGCCCCAGGCACTCGCCGCGATGGTTTCGCACTACACGGGCGAGATGCGCGACGTGGATGCGCAGATGCTGTCCGGCATGATCGGCTTTCACGAGCGCGCGGCAGCAGTGAAAGCCCTGGAGGAGCGCCTCCCAGCCGCTGATTTCGGCGTCTCCAGGTTCTTTTTGTTCAGTCTCGGCGTCATGAAGCTGCGCCTGGTTTCGCCGGAGCTTTCCGCCAGCGATCTGACGGACAAAGCCACGATCAAGCGCTGGCGGCACGCACTGTTCGACGTGTTGATGCCCTACTACGCACAATTGATCCCGGCTGCCGAGAAGAAGGATTCGCGCGCACGCGCGCTGACCGTGGACACGCTCTTCCACACATCCGCGCTCGAATCGTTCGATTTTGAGAAGCTGCCGATCTCGCCGTCGCAGATCGATGTGCTTCGTTTCCGCGAGCTGGCCATCCTGCCTGACCTGCCGCCTTATGAACAGTTCGACCGCGTCGCAAATTTCGGCTGGGCCAGGGATTTGCCTGCGGAGCAGGTGCTGCCGGTCCTGCGGAGAATCTACGCCAAGCCCGCGGGCGACATGCCCGGAAACATCCAGCAGACGCGGAACCACGTGCTGAAGGACGTCAATCGCATTTCACCGGAGGAAGGGCAGAGGCTTCTGGCCACGGCGATCGCGGAGCCGCACGCCGAGCTGGGCGCCAGAGACGTCTCGAATCTCCAGCTGACGCCGTCGCCGGAGCTGGACAACCTGCTGATCACGAAGCTGGAGGGCCGGTTCACGGAGGAAATGAAGTCGGTTTCGCCGCTGATCGGCCAGTACGCGACACCGGCCATTCTGGAGCGCGTGCGCGCGGTTTATGAGGTGGAGAACGAAGCGTGGCCGTGCGACATCGAGGCCGGGCTGCTGGCGTACTTCCTGCGCGTGGACGCCGCATACGGGGAGAAGATCTTCCCCGCTGCCGACCGGTTTGCTGCATCGCGGCAGCAAATCACGTGCCAGCGAGCAACGCTGCTGGGCAGGATTTCGATGTTCTATTACGGTCCGTTCATCGAGCAGAGCGCGATCGCGCAGTTGCAGGAGTCAGACCGGGCCCGCACGATAGACGCCATTGAGATCCTCCGCCGGCATCCTTCCAGCGCCGGGCAAGCGGCGCTGCTCGCCCGCTTCGAGAGGTTCCGTGAACAATGGAAGGATTTCGATCCCCAGAAGTCAGGCACCGAGATAAAGCAGAAGTGGACCGCCGGAAATCAGGCTGGGCTTGAAATGTCGCTCGTGCGGGCGCTCTCGCAATCCGTGGAATACCGCCGGCATGCAGACCGGTTGGAAGAACTTGCCCGATTGTGCGTGACGGATGAATGCCGCGCGGAAGCGGCGCGGATGCTGCGATGATGCAAGGCAGCAAGATCGCCTCCGCGGCTGAAGCCGCCCACGCCATTCGACCAATCGCTGAAGCCGTGCTCTGAGGCGCCCGAGAAAAGCGGTTAGGGGCCGCACGACGATGCGTGCGGCCCGTAACTTACAGCTGACGGGACCGAAAATCGGCCGATCGCTGCATAACCTGGCTACGGCCGGTCGGGCTTGCCTCCGCCTTGCGGCCGGTTGGCGGCGTGCTGCTGGGGAGGCGGCTGCTGGCGCTGCTGCATCTTATGCTGCTGGGCGGCGTGCTGTTGGGCCAGATGTTCAGTCTGCTGCTGGTGCTTTTGTTCCACCTGCTGCTGACGAGCCTGGGTGGCCTGCTGCCCGGCCATCTGCTGGTGTTCTTTCTCCTGGCGCTGCTGGAGCTGCTGGTTTTCTTTTGCCTGCCTGGCCATCAGCTTGTCTTGCTGCTGCTGGTACTTTTGATCGATTTTTGCGTTGCCCGTATGCGGGGCAGGCATACGCTCGGCCTGCGGCAGGTCGTTCGGATGCACCGCCGGCTGAACGGCGTTGGGGCGCTTTTCCACCACGGCGTGATGCTCCGGGTTGCGGCTTTCATTGACGGCGCGGGTTGCAGCCGCCGGTGGCGCGTGATACGCACCTCCAGCGGCCCGCGCGGCGATGGCACCCTTGCCATTCCATTCGCCGGGTTTCATTGTGGCGGCGATGGCCGGCTTGCCGTGGTTCTCGGCGGCGCGCAGTTCGCGGTTGGCGCGAGCTTCCTCCATATGCCGGGTCTGCGCTGCGACCGCGCCCTCATGCCGTTCGGCCGCGAAGCGCTCCTGCTCCGCCGAAGCCCGCGCGCGGATGCCGCCGGGGCCGCCGTTGTAGCTGACGCGGTTCACGGTTTCATGCACGCGAGTGTTGTAGGTGTTGTGGATGATCGTGACGTTTACGTTGCTCGCGGCCCGGTTGTAGAAGAACCGTCCGCCTTCCCAACGGCCTCCCACGAAGCCGGTACCGAAGTAACCGAAGCCATAGGCGACGCCTCCATAGAAGCCGACGTGCGGGCCCCAGTAGCCTGCGTGGAAGATGTAGGCGCCGTTGACGAATCCCCAGTAGGGAGGCGTCCACAGAAAGCCCACCTGCGGCGCGAGCACCCACGTGCCCGGCACCCAGTAGTAGCCGTTCGCGTCATAATAGGCCCAGTAGCCCGGCGTCCAGATGTAGCCATCGCCTGGGCAGACTGGTTGCGCGTAAACCGGGAGTGGCGGGGGCGCGAAGCCGACTGAGACTACGACGCCAATTCCGCCAGCGCCCGCCGCGCTCACCGTGGGGGCCAAGACTGCGGCCGCCGCGACGATCAGCAGCGTCAGCGTCAGAGATAGAGTTTTCACGATATGCCTCCTCGTGGACACCTGTGTGGTGAAGGAGCAATCCGCACGCCGCGCCGACTTCCGGAATAAGCGCTCTGTTTTCAAGGAGAGCCCGCCACTCCGATCTCGCCTCTACCGGATAGCCCCTATGCCGCGCCGCGTGGGGAGCGCGTAAATCTTTCCTGCCGGCGCGCGCCGCGATCGTGTCGAGGCAGGCACAAAATGCATCGCTAAGTCTTGTGGATCGTGCGAAGTAACGCGCAGGGACGCCCTGGACCGGCGATTGCATTCCTTTCCGTTGTGTTGAGTTCCCAGCTTGAGGGAGGAGAGGACCGATGAGGAAATGGACTGTAGTTGTCGCAGCGATGTTTCTGGCCGCTCCCATGCTTCCGGCGCGCGCCGCGGAAGAGGGGAGAGTGGAGCGCGAGCGCGTGGAGAGTTCCGGAAAGGTGATGCAGGAGATTCTCGACTTGCCGGACGATATTCCCCAGAACCTGCTGAACAAGGCGCGGTGCGTGGTGGTTGTTCCGTCAGTGGTGAAGGCTGCGTTTGTTGTCGGCGCGGCGTACGGGCGTGGCGTGATGGTATGCCGCACGGGAAAGGACTATGAAGGCCCGTGGGGAGCGCCTTCGATGTTCGCGCTGGAAGGAGCCAGCTTCGGGTTGCAGATCGGGGGAGAGGCGACCGACTTTGTCTTCCTGATCATGAATGATCGAGGTGCGGACAGCCTGATGAAGAGCAAAGTAAAACTTGGCGGCGACGCTTCCGTGGCCGCGGGGCCGGTTGGGCGCACGGCGTCAGCGGATACGGACGCGGCGATGAGGGCCGAGATACTGACCTATTCCCGGGCGCGCGGCGTATTTGCCGGCGTCTCGCTGGAGGGTTCCACGCTTCGCCCGGACGGCAATGCCAACGCGCATCTGTATGGGCGCGAGGTTTCGCCCGAACAGATCGTGCGGGAGTCGAAGTTCGAGGCGCCGAGCGAAGCCCGCGAGCTGATCCACCGCCTGCAGAAGGCTTCTCCGACGCGCAGCTAGTCCCCAACCGTCTTTCCAGCCGCTTGCCTCAACCTGCTTACGGCGGCCCGCCTCCCAGCGGGCCGCACCCGTTTTCATGCGGATTGTGTCCGTGAATCTCGGCGGCCTTATACTGGCATCAGAAATTTCATGCGCCGCAGCGAAGCCGTTCGGTACGCACGCCTGTCCGCCCTTGTCGCGGGAGTGGTGTTTTTGCTGGTGGCGGGGCAGTACGGCTGGCGCGCGATCCAGCACGCGAAGTCGGTACGGTCGGCGCCTCCCGCGGTGCCGATGACGGTGCAGCAGCAGTCACAGACGTTTGCGTTTTCGAAGACGAACGGCGACCGCACGCTGTTCGAGGTGCAGGCGTCGCACACGACGGCATTCACGGCAGACAACCGGAACGTGCTGGAAGACGTGAATATCACGATGTACGGCCAGCAGGGCGACCGCAACGACCACATCCGCACCGGCGAGTGCGAGTACCTGCCCAATACCGGGCGCGTGACCTGCAAAGGCAACGTGCACGTGGAAATGGAAGCCGCGCGAGACGCGAAGGAACGTCCGGGTCAGCAAGTGGTGCGCGCGGAGACCTCGGGCGTGACGTTCGACCGGGAGACGGGCGCCTCGCACAGCGACCAGCCGGTGAAGTTTTCGTTCCCCTATGGGGACGGCCGGGCCACGGGCTTCACTTACGACGCGAACCGGTCTGTGGTGCGCCTGCACCACGACGTGGTGATGACGCTGGCGCGCGCGCCGAAGGGAAAAGGCGCACCGGCGGCGGGAGCGCCGACGGAGGTGGAGGCGGCGAGCCTGGAGTATCACAACGAAGACGGCATCGTGGAGCTGGCAGGGCCCGTGCACCTGCGCCAGGGCAATCGCGAGGTGACCTGCGGCGCCATGACCATCGAGCTTTCGGCGACGTTGCGCGCGCGACACATGCTGGCCACTGGACGGCCGACGTTGATATCGCGCGATCCACAGGGCGCGGCCGTGCTTGCCGCGGAAAAAGCCACGCTCGATTTCACGCCGACGGGTACGCCGGCGCACCTGCGCGGCGAGGGAACCGTGCGTGGATCGCGAAAACTCCCCTCCGTCGAAGGTGAGCAGAAGTTTGAAGCAGACACGTTCAACATGGACTTTGACGCCAAGACCGGGTCGGCCAGGCTGGGCAAGGCCGAAGGCAACGTGCTGGTAGATGTGCCCCCGCGCAAGGCCGGAGACGGGAATGCGCGCCTGACGACTTCGTCGCTGCTGCTGCAGTTCGTGGATCGGGTGCCGGGCCGCTCCGAATTGAAGCAAGCGCAGAGTCCTGTGCCTGCCGCGA
>Ga0335080_10004359_pt1 | contig 14405 bp, 11 predicted proteins | sample Lox_Sample_34_FD_206720 | JGI IMG/M metagenome (GOLD analysis project Ga0335080, IMG submission 206720) | Soil microbial communities from Loxahatchee National Wildlife Refuge, Florida, United States - Lox_Sample_3.4 | ecosystem: Environmental > Terrestrial > Soil > Wetlands | place: USA... | reverse complement strand
GCGCGGAGCAGGTCCGCTGCTGGCCGCGGCACGTGCTGCGCTGAGAAGCGCGCGAGCATTCTCGCGAACGTCGCCGTGACTGAAAACGGCATTGCCCGCGACGAGAATTTCCGCTCCAGCGCGAACGATATCGCGCACCGTATCAAGCGCAACGCCGCCGTCGATCTCAATGCGAAATTGCAAGCCGCGCGATTCGCGAATCTTCGCGAGCTGTTCCACTTTTTTGAGCGAATTGCGAATGAAATGCTGCGCGCCGAAGCCAGGATTGACGGACATGATGAGCACGTGATGCACGAGATCCAGAACTTCATCCAGAATGTGCACAGGAGTAGCAGGATTAATGACCACGGCAGGCTTGCAGTTGTGCGACTCGATGAGATGGAGCGTGCGATCGAGATGCACGCAAGCTTCTTGATGGACGGAAATCCAGTTGGCGCCGGCTTCGGCAAAGGCGGGAATGTAGTTATCGGGATTTTCGATCATCAAGTGACAATCGAACGTTGCCTCCGGAAGGGTTTTGCGCAGGGAAGCGATCACTGGCGGCCCGATCGTAAGGTTGGGAACGAAGTGGCCGTCCATCACATCAAGATGCAGGACGGTGCCGCCGCCTTCGAGCGCGGCTTTGGCCTCCGCGCCGAGTTGCGCAAAATTTGCGGAAAGAATGGAGGGTGCTAATTCGACGGTTGGCGGCAAAGGCGCTCCTCCTTCTTGCGAACAGTTTGATTATACGCGATTCGAGAGCTGCACTGGCGCGGCTCCGCGCAGAACGACGGTGCGTCGCTCGGCGCTGCTTTGGCGGCAGAGCTCGAGCAAGTGCATGATGTCGAGCGCGTATTCCGGTGTGACCAGCAGTGCAGCTGAACCAAGCAAAGCGTCGCGCAGATTGGCGTAAAAAACGCGATAGTCGCAATCTATGGACGGAACACGGCGCTGCGTGAGTTCCGTTCCATCCACCAACGTCAGGATGCCCCAATCCTGTTCGGGCTCAGCGCCCCACGGACCTTCCGCAGGAATTTTACCGTGGCGCAAATTCAATTCTTGTGGATCGACCGTTTGCTTGACGAAAGATCCTCTGGTTCCGCGAACGGCGAGATGCGGGCGCGGCACGACGGCCAGAATCGAAGAGCGCAGATCGGCGCGCAGACCGCCCTCATAGTGGAAAGCCACATCGAACGTGTCGTCCACCACGGCGCCTTCGCGTTGAATTCGAATGTCCGCGGTGACGGCTTCGGGCATGCCAAACAGCGTGACGGCGTAGTCGATGAGATGCGGGCCGATGTCGAAGAAAATTCCTGCTCCGGGCCGATTTGCTTCGCGCCATGCGCCGGATTTAAGTTGCGGACGGTAGCGATCGTAGTTGGCCTCGAAGCTGACGACGCGGCCGAGCTGGCCGCTCCGCACAATTTGTAGAACGGTCTGGAAATCGCCGTCGTAGCGACGGCTCTGATAGACCGTGAGCAAACGATTTTTTTCTTTGGCCAGGCGAACGAGCGCTTGCGCTTCCGCCAGCGTCGTGGTGAAGGGCTTGTCCACTAATACATCGCGCCCAGCGGCGAGGCACTGTTGAGCGAGAGGGAAGTGCGAGTCGTTCGGGGTGGCGATGACGATCAGACGAATCTCCGGGATGGTGAGAAATTCGTCGAGTGTGCGAACTACGCGCACATCGGGATAGACTTGCGCTGCTTCATTCCCGTGGCGCTGCAAAATGGCAGCCAAGCGCAGGCCCGGCACGCGGCGAATTACTTGTGCGTGAAAGGCGCGGCCAGCCAGGCCAAATCCGATGAGTCCGACGTCGATCATCCGGCATCCAAGAAAACGCTCCATACTAGCGCATTCATTCCAAGGACTTCATTCTTCGAAAACCGCGCCGCTCTAGGCCCAATTTCATTGCCCAGTAACCGGCGGTCCTGCACAATGTTTGATTCACGATGAGCACCCAAGCGATCGCACTAAACGCTGCCTCCCGCCAACGCCACCTGTTCGCGCTGCTATGCGTTGGTTTTGTGCTGACAGGGTTGGAGATCACACTTCTCGGCCCGCTGTTGCCCGTGTTTATTGCGCGTTGGTCCCTGAGTGATTCACAAGCCGCCATTTTCTTTCCCGTCCAGTTCAGCGCCTCGCTCGCTGGGGTTTGGCTCTCCAGCTTTTTTACGCATCGCTTCGGAAACCGCGTCCCGGTTGTTCTGGGCTATTCGCTGATGGCGCTGGGACTGGCGGCTGCTAATTCGAACTCGATGGCAGCAGTGCTTTTCGCGCTAGCAGCGCTGGGACTGGGTTATGGACTCGTGGTGCCACCTACCAATCTCACTGTGGCAGAATTGGGCGGGGCGCGGAGTGCTTCGCTAGTCAGCCTTGTGAATCTGGCATGGGGCATTGGCGCCGTGGTCTGTTCTCCGCTCGTGCTGCTTGCCTTGAATCGCAGTTTTCTCTCGCTTCTTCTGGCGTGCTCTTCCGCCAGCTGTGCTTTGTTGGTGATCTGTTTCCTTTTTTCCGAATTCCCTCAGCAAAAAACGGCGACGTCTGAATCTGGACAAGGGCCAAGTGTGGCATTTGCCGTGACCTTTGCACTAGCGGCGTTGTTTTTCCTATACGTGGGAATGGAGGTTAGTTTTGGGCTGTGGTCGGCCACCTATGCGCTACGGCTGCCGGGTGGAACTGGTTTGGCGACCATCGCGCCCATGTTTTTCTACGGTGGACTGATGATCGGTCGTGCTTCAGCTCCCGCCATTCTTGCAAAAGTGCGAGAACTCTCCGTAGTCAGATGGGCACTCCTGTTGGTGATCGTTGGAAACATTGCGCTGGTTCTTGCGCCTCGGCAAAAACTCGCCTTCGGATGCATGGTCATTGCGGGGTTGGGTTGCTCCACGATCTTTCCCATTTGCGTCGCTTGGCTATCGCGCTGGTATGGCGCGAAATCAACGCGAGTCGGGGGATTTATGTTTTCGATGTCTTCCTTAGGTTCTGCCTTTGCCCCGTGGTTCGTCGGCACGGTTTCAGGGCATGCCGGTGGCGACCTGCGTGTTGGGGCGCTGGTTCCCTTAGGGTCTGCGATCGTCATGCTTTTTCTACTGCTCCTCGTGCGGCGGCAAGCGACGGCCTGAGGTATGCTCTTTTCGTGGAAACGTCTGTCCAGCGCTCGCCGACGACGGGCCTGCTCTTTGGATTGATCATCACGCTGGCGGCTGTCGTCGCGTACTCCTCGTACATCACCGTGCAGCTGGCTGGTTTGCGGAAGTTGCAGAGCGAGATGGTGGACCGCAACCGGAAAGACTCGCTCCAACTGCTGCGCGTGCAAAACGATCTGAATTCAGTGGCGCTGGCCATGCGCGACATGCTGGACGCTGGGGAACCGTACCCGTTGACGGCGTGGTCGGCGCAATTCGAACGGATGCACAGCGATCTGGACGTGGCGCTGCGTACCGAAGAGCAACTCGCGCCGGCAGACCGCACCGCCGAGCAGAAAAAATACTTGAGTCAATCGGTGGCGCAGTTCTGGGACGCGATGGATCGCATGTTTGCGCTGGCGGCCGACGGCAAAGATGCCGAGGCGCGCCAGCAAATCCGATTGACGCTGCAAGCGCGGGAAGAGTCCCTGAGCACAGCGGTGTCGCGGCTGCTGGTGCAGAACAATGAAGGCGAACAGCAGGCGGCGGCGCGTATCGCGCAGATTTATGACGGCGTGCAGCGACAAGTTTATTTGTTTTTGACCGCAGTGCTGGTGATGATCGTGCTGACCAGCTTGTACCTGATCCGCAGCAACCGGATGATCTTTGCGAAACTAGCCGCGCTTTCCGAACAACGCAGCGAACTGGCACAAAAGCTGATTTCTACGCAGGAGTCCACGCTGCGAAATATTTCGCGTGAACTGCACGATGAGTTCGGGCAGGTGTTGACGGCGATTGGTTCGCTGCTGGGCCGCGCAGGGAAGCAGATGCCGGAAGGCTCAAAGATGCGCGAAGACCTGCAGGAAGTTCGCGAAATCGCGCAGACAACGCTGGACAAAATTCGAACGCTTTCGCAGGCGTTGCATCCGGTGCTGCTGGACGAAGCTGGGCTGGTGGACACGCTGGATTGGTATATTCCTACGGTGGAGCGGCAGACCGGTTTGAAACTGAACTATGAAAAAAGTGGTAGCCCGTATGCGTTGGAAAGTGCAGCCAGCGTGCATGTCTATCGCGTGTTGCAGGAGGCGTTGAATAATGTGAGCCGGCATTCTGGCGCGAAAGAAGCGTGGGTGCGTTTGAAATTTGGACGCGAAGCGCTGGATCTGGAAGTTGAAGATCATGGCAAGGGGATGTCGCCGAATCGCAACGGACGGGGAATCGGATTGGTGGCCATGCGCGAGCGAGCGGAATTGGTCGGTGGAAGTCTGGAGGTAAAGCCGTCTGCGGCAGGAGGAACAACGGTGCATTTGCGGATTCCACGCGAGAAGGCGGAGGCGCATGCCGAATAATGTTCCGAAGAAGTTAGGCGTCCTGCTGGTGGACGATCACGCACTGGTGCGGCGCGGATTCAAACGGATATTAGAGGATGACGCGGACATTGAGATCGTTGGCGAAGCAAGCGACGGCGAAGAGGCCGTGCGCATTGCGGCAAAGGCGCGGCCCGCAGTGATCGTGATGGATTGTGCTTTGCCGGGGATCAGTGGGTTAGACGCCACGCGGCGGATTCTGCAGGCGCAGCCGGAAACGGCGATTCTCATGTTGAGCATGCATTCCGAGGACACGCTGGTGCGGCAGGCGCTGGATGCAGGAGCGCGGGGATACGTTTTGAAAAGCGCGATGGATCTGGATTTGGTGAATGCGGTAAAGCGCGTTGCACGCGGCGAAAAGGTGCTGGATCCGCAGGTGGCACGAACCGCGGCACTGAAAGGCGAGCGAGAAAGTGGGCTGACGCCGCGGGAGTTGGATGTGCTGCAGCGGATCGTGGCGGGAAAGTCGAATAAAGAAATTGCCGCGGAATTGAGTTTGAGCGTGAACACGGTTTCCGTGCACCGAGCGAACATCATGGACGCACTGGGGATTCACAAGACGGCGGAGTTGGTGGTGTACGCGATTCGAAACGGGCTGGTGACTCTGCCTTGAGGCGGCGCGATTTCCTGCTGCGCGGACTGGGCGCGAGCTTGGCGGCTGCAACGACGCGGGCTGCTGAACTGCTTGCGCAGAACAGCAAAGGCCTGGGATTTCACTTCGCGAACGTCACCTCGGCGGCGGGAATCGAATTTCAGCACAATAGCGGTGCGTACGGCGGTAAGTTGCTGCCGGAGACGCTGGGTTCGGGCTGCGCCTTTTTCGACTACGACCGCGACGGTTGGCTAGACATTCTGTTGATCAACGGAATGGACTGGCCGGGGCACCAACGGCGCCGCTCGCCGATGAAGTTGTACCGCAACAACCGCAACGGAACGTTTACGGACGTAACGCGTGCAGCGGGTCTGGACATCGAGATGTACGGCATGGGGGTGGCGGTCGGCGACTACAACAACGACGGCTGGCCGGATATTTTTGTGAGTTGCGTGGGGCAGAGCCGGTTGTTTCGCAATACGGGCAAAGGCACATTTGTCGACGTAACAAAAAGCAGCGGGCTGCAAGGCCACCAGGGACTCAGCACTTCTGCGTTGTGGTTCGACTACGACCGCGACGGCTTGCTCGATCTTTTTGTTTGCAACTACGTGCGCTGGTCGCCGGAGACTGACGTGTTTTGCAGCCTGGACGGCACGCACAAATCGTACTGCACTCCCGAGGCGTATCGCGGAGACACCTGCTGGCTGTTTCATAATCGTGGCAACGGGACTTTCGAGGATGTGACGGCGACGAGCGGAATTTTCGACAGCAGTTCGAAATCGCTTGGCGTGGCCATGCTGGATTACGATCAGGACGGCTGGCCCGATTTGCTCGTAGCGAACGACACGCAGCCCAACAAGTTGTATAAGAATTTGCGCAATGGGAGGTTCAAGGATTCTGGGGTGGAGGCTGGTGTGGCGTTCAGCCCGGATGGCAAAGCGCGCGCGGGCATGGGAGTGGCGGTTGGAGACTTTGAGAATTCGGGGAAGCCAGGGATCGCGGTTACGAATTTCGATAACGAGATGATCGGGCTCTATCGCGCGCAAGCCGGCGGAACGTTTGATGACATCGCTGTGGCTTCGGGATTGGGCGCCGCCTCGCGCAGCACGCTCGGCTTTGGCTGCGCATTTTTCGATGCCGATCTCGATGGTCGTCTGGATCTCGCTGTTGCGAACGGCCACATCGACGAAACGGTGCGGAACATTCGCGGCAACATCGGCTACGCACAAGCGCCGCAGCTTTTCCTTAACGAAGGCGGCGGGAAATTCCACGACGTAGCGGCGGAAGTGGGCGGCGGTTTTTCTGTGCCGATTGTCGGACGCGGGCTCGCTTACGGCGACTTCGACAACGACGGCGACCTGGATTTATTGCTCACCACCAATAATGGTCCCGCGTACCTCTACCGAAACGATCTCGCGAACGGCAATCGCAGCATCCGTTTCCGGCTGGTCGGAACGAAATCGAATCGCGATGCCATCGGCGCTGTGGTGCGTATTTTTCATGGCGGGCAAACGCAAATGCGCATGGTGCATGGCGCGTCGAGTTATTTGTCGCAATCGGAGTTGGCGGTAACGTTTGGAGTCGGGCGGACGGAGAAAATCGAGCGCGCGACCATCACATGGCCAAGCGACGCCAGCGAGGAGTACAAAGACCTGAAAGCTGGACAAGTCTACGAAATAACTGAAAACAAGGGGGTTACGGTATAATCTGCGTGATAATCTTTTTGCATTATTGCCATGATTTTGCGTTCGACATATAAATCGCGCAACAGAACATCGCTTCCCATCAGACCGAGTTCATGGCGACGAGGAGGCACCCCAAAGCACCCGCGGCCGGTCGCCCGCACAGCGCCGGCCGCCTTTATTTGTGCTTGTGTTTGGTGAAGTTGTGAAATGATTTTTTGGTGCCTCGAGGCCCGATGAAGCGCTGGCGCTCACGCTGTGTTGTTGGCTTGACGTTGAGCGCTGTGTATTTGTATGGCTTTCCCTCCGCGAATCTTCCGTTTATCGCCGTGGTGCTGTTCCATCTTGCCGCAGGCGTAGTGCTGACGATCCTGCTCATTCCGTTTTTGTTCCGGGTATTGCGTGAGAGCGGCGCCGTTGCGCGGATTGGGTGGACGCTTCTGGCGGTCGGAGCGCTGCTGGGAACCGTTTTGATTTATACGGGCGCGGCAAACGATAAGAAAGCGCTACTGTACACGCACATCGCCGTTTGCGTCGTGGGCGTTCTGTTTTTGGGGGGCGCGTGGTTGGGATCGCGGGGATGGCTGGGCGCGAGGCCCGGTCAGATGGCTCTGCGTATGACGGGTCTCCTGCTGGTCACGGCTGTGGTCAGCTACGGGACGTGGTGGACGCGCACTGTGTGGTGGAACAATGCGTATCGCATCCACAACCCGGAGATTTCTCCCGCCACGATGAATGACGAAGGCGACGGCCCGCAGGGAAAGTTCTTTCCCAGTTCGGCGCAAACCAAGGGCGGCGTGAACATTCCCGCCAAATATTTCATGCAGTCACAAGCCTGCGAGCGCTGCCACCAAGACATCTATAAGCAGTGGAACAGCTCGGCGCATCACTTTTCTTCGTTCAATAATCAGTGGTATAGGCGAAGCATCGAGTACATGCAGGACGTCGCGGGAGTCAAGGCTTCGAAGTGGTGCGCAGGATGTCACGATCCGGCCCTGCTTTTTAGCGGGATGTTCGATACGCCGATTCGGCAAATTGAAAACACGCCTGCCGCCAAGGCTGGGTTGAGCTGCCTCATGTGCCACAGCATCGTGCAAGTGAAGAGCAGCATGGGCAACGGCGACTTCACGCTGGAATATCCAGAACTGCACGAGTTGGCGGCTAGCGAAAATCGTTTTGTGCGCACGATGCACGATTTTGTGGTGCGGCTGAATCCGGAGCCGCATCGGCGGACGTTCTTGAAGCCGTTCATGCGTACACAAGTGGCCGAGTTTTGCTCGTCGTGCCACAAGGTGCATCTCGATACGCCAGTGAACCGCTATCGCTGGATTCGCGGCTTCAACGAGTACGACAACTGGCAGGCCAGCGGAATTTCCGGACAGGGCGCGCGCTCGTTCTACTACCCCAAGGAACCGAAGATGTGCGCCGACTGCCACATGCCGATGGTGCCCTCCAAGGATGCGGGGAATATCGACGGCCTGGTGCATTCGCATCGTTTCCCGGGAGCGAACACGGCACTGCCTACCGCGAACGTGGATGCAGTCCAAATGGCGACCAGTCAGAAATTCCTGCAGGACAAGCAACTTAGCGTAGATATTTTCGCCGTTTCACCAGCGGGAAAAGAAACCGCGACGCCTGCGAGCAATGGGTTTGCGAAACAGGAACTCTCCACGACGTTTGCGGTAGGCGAAGAGGCCGAGCAGGTTACAGCGACCGGTGAAGTGGGCGAAGCGCGGCCGATTACCGCGCCCATTGGTGAAGTGGATGCTGCCGTACGACGCGGCGATGACATGCGCGTGGATGTGGTCGTGCGCACACGCAATGTGGGCCATTTCTTCCCAGGGGGCACGATCGACGCATTTGACGTGTGGCTTGAGTTGCAGGCGGTCGACGACAAGGGCCAGACGATTTTCTGGAGCGGCAAAGTCGAGGACGACGGCAAAGGTCCGGTAGAAAAAGGCGCACACTTTTACCGTTCGTTGCAGATCGATGCGCACGGCAACCCAATCAATAAAAGAAACGCCTGGTCCACACGCGCGGTGATGTACACCCACTTGATTCCGCCAGGGGCCGCCGATACGGCACACTTCCGACTGCATATTCCAGAAAATGCGGGCGAAAAAATCACGCTGCACGCCAAACTGAACTACCGCAAGTTCATGTGGTGGAATACGCAGTTCTCGTTTGGCGGAGCGAAGGAAGACGGGACGACGATCTTCGGGGGGCACAGCCCGAATATCACCTCGCCGGACTACGACGACGAGCACTACGTGTTTACTGCGGATACGAAAGAAGTGGCTGGCGAATTAAAGCAGATCCCGAACTTGCCAATCACGACCGTGGCGGAAGACACGAAATCGCTGCGCGTGCTGCCGCGAAGCGCGCCCGCTCCAAAGCCCGAAGTCAAAGTGATAAAGGAAGAATGGACGCGTTGGAACGACTATGGCATCGGCCTGTTTCTGCAAGGCGACCTGAAAGGCGCTGAGGCGGCTTTCGAAAAAATTACGCAGATCGATCCGCAAAATCCGGATGGTTGGGTGAATGTCGGCCGCTGCCTGGTGCAGGAGGGTGACACGCAAGGCGCACGGCGGGTGCTGGAGAAAGCACTGGCCATCGCACCGCAGCTGGCGCGAGCGAATTTCTTTTATGCGCGAGTGTTGCGGGAAGAAGGCAAATACGACGAAGCGACAGCCAAGCTGCAACTGGTGTTGGTGCAATACCCGCGCGACCGCGTAGTGATCAACGAATTGGGACGAATTTACTTTCTGCAGAAACGTTACGCCGAGGCTGTGAAGACGTTCCAACGCACATTGGCCGTCGATCCCGAGGATTTGCAGGCGAATTACAATTTGATGCTTTGTTACAACGGGCTCGGCAATGAAAAGCTCGCCGATGAGCACAAGGAACGCTATTTGCGCTTTAAAGCGGATGAAGCTTCGCAGGCCATCACCGGTTCCTATCGGCAGAATCACCCCGAAGACAACAGCGAGCGCCAAGCGATTCACGAGCACGTTTCGGTGCCGCTGAACGCGGATCAGAGGAAAACATCCGCGGTAGCTACAAAGCTTTTGCCGAAGCGTCAACAGCCTATGCCGGAAGCGCGCAGCAGCGTAACGCCAGCGGCAAGATCGGGCGGCGGTTCGCGCTAACGAACTTTTGTAGAGCAGCGACTCAGATATTGGTCGTCTTAAAGGATGGCCCAACGGAGAAGGGAAGCATGACCTGGATCAAGACCATCAAGATGGAAGACGACGAGAAGCTGCGCAAAGCCATCGAAGAGGAGCGCAAGCTGTATCCCGTCGAATACGCCACGCCGGTTGCTTCGGTATTCAACGGCGTGGACCAGAGCATCGTGGGCTCGCATTCGCTGTTTCCCGACGCGCTCTATCACTCGTTCAGCGCTTTTGGCGCGATGCTGTCGCCCGATCTGCCATTGGTGCGACGACAGCACGAGATGATCGCCACCATGGTGTCGGTCACCAACCGCTGTCACTATTGAATCGAATCGCACGCAGAGTTTCTGCGTCGGGTGACGTTGGACGAAAAAATGGTGGAAGCGCTACAGAGAGATTATCGGACCGCGCCCATCAGCGAGCAGGACCGCGCGATGCTGGACTATGTTGTGAAGCTCACCAAAGATGCGACGAAATGCTCGCCGGCGGACCACGAGAAGTTGCGTGCCGTCGGCTTCGATGACCGCGGCATTTTGCAAATCACACTGATCGCCTCGTGGTTCAATTACATTAATCGTGTGGCGGACGCGCTAGGCGTGGGGCGCGACGGGAATGCGGTGGTGGCGTGAAGCGGACTGTTTTCGCTCTCGCGCTTGTGACGATTGTGGGCCTCTCTTTTTCTTTGCAACGCAGCAATGGTGAACCGGCTGCTGCAACGATTACCTTTCGCGACGTCACGCAGCAAGCCGGAATTCATTTTGTTCATAACAACGGCGCTTTTGGGAAAAAGTATTTGCCGGAGACGCTCGGCCCCGGCGTCGCTTTCATCGACTACGACAACGACGGTTGGCCCGACATTTTTTTAGTTAACGGCATGGATTGGCCAGGACACCTGTCGAAGCATTCCGGGCCGAAGCTCTATCACAACAATCACGACGGAACATTCACGGATGTCACGCAGAAGGCTGGCTTCGGCGGAGTCGAAATGTTCGGCATGGGTGTGGCCGTCGGCGACTTTGACAACGACGGCTACGACGATCTGTTCGTCACTGCCTACGGGCAGAACCGCCTCTTTCACAATAATGGCAACGGAACATTCACGGATGTCACGCAGAAGGCCGGCTTTAGCGGAGTTCAAGAATTCAGTACCGGCGCGGCTTGGGTGGATTATGACAAAGATGGCCGCCTCGACCTGGTCGTCGCGAATTACGTGCAATGGACGCCGGAAACGGATCTGTACTGCACGCTCGACGGCAAAAGCAAGTCTTACTGCACTCCGGAATCGTACAAAGGAACGTCGGTGCGACTCTGGCACAATCGCGGCGACGGGACGTTCGAGGATGTGACGAAAAAAGCCGGCCTGGACGACGCAACTTCAAAGACGCTGGGCATCGCCGTGCTTGATTACGATGGTGATGGCTGGCCAGACTTGCTCTTTTCGAATGACACGCAGGCCAACAAACTCTATCGCAACAACGGCAATGGCACCTTCAAGGAAAAAGCTGTGCTAGCCGGCGTGGCGTTCAGCGAAGACGGCGTTGCGCGGGCCGGCATGGGCGTGGACGCAGCCGACTACGACCGCAGCGGCCACACCAGTGTGCTCATCACGAATTTCGCGAATCAGATGCTTTCGCTGTATCACAATGAAGGCTCCGGGCTCTTTGTCGATCAAGCGCCGCAATCGGAAATTGGCCGCACTTCGCTGCTGACGCTCGGGTTCGGTTGCTTCTTTTTTGATTACGACCTGGACGGCTGGCCAGACGTTTTTGTGGCAAATGGCCACATCGATCCCGATGTGCAGCGCGTACAGGCGAACGTCAAATACGCGATGCCGCCGCATTTGTTTCGTAACATCGGCAAAGGAAACTTCGCGGAGGTCACCAAATCGATGGGTGCGGCGTTCGACACGCCGCGCGTGGCACGTGGCGCCGCGTATGCGGACGTTTTCGGCGACGGACGCCCGGACATTTTGATGGCCACGAACGCGGGCCCGACGGTCCTTTTTCGCAACGAAACGACAGGCGAGCCGCGTAACCAGAGCCTGCGCGTGAAACTGATCGGCGCCAAGTCGAATCGCGACGGCATTGGCGTGACGGTTCGCGTTACGGCTGGCGGCGAAACGCAGACGCAAATGATGCACAGCGGATCGAGCTACTTGTCGGCCAGCGAACTGGTGTTGACTTTCGGCATGGCGCAGCACGAAAAAGCCGACGCGATCGAAATCGCGTGGCCCAGCGGGCAGACCGAGCGATTGAACAATGTCGCGGTTGGACAAACGATTGTGGTAACGGAAGGCAAGGGTATTACCGCGAATCGTCCCTATGTGAAGTCGTCCCGCTAGCCCGACCCTTGCGCGGAAAGCGCCTGCTGCTGGAAGCGCGCTACTACTCCGCTTTCCTCCAGCCACTGTCCAGTGAACGTCGTCGACAAATCGTGCTGCAACAACGCACGCAGGTCCCCTTCGTCGTCCACGTCCATTTCCAATCGGGGATTCCGGCGCAGGATCAAGCGCGCGTTGCTCCGTGCGGCTTCGCGTTGATGCTTGGCGAAGCTGTCCGGTCCAAAATGCGACGGGAAAAGTGCCGGCGGGGTGCGCAGAATTGCGTTGGTACCAGTGCCATCGCGCGAAGGAACCATTACCACGGCCGGCGCGCTACACTCAGTCGCCAGCAATTCATCGATGTCGCTGGCGCGCAACAGCGGAAGGTCCAGCGGCAAGCGCAGCAGGTGTGTGATGCCGCGTTCGGCACAAAATCGCGAAGCAAAATCCACGGAAGCGCTTTCGGAGACTTGCTGTTCTTCTCGCAGGACCTGCCAATTGTTTTCTGCGGCCAATTCGATCGCTGGCTCGTAGTTCGTCACTACAAAAATGCCGTTCGCGAGCGTCATGCTCCGTAACGCACGCACGGTATCGGCCAGCATCGCCGCCGCCAGTGCGGTCCGCTCAGCTTGTGTCAAGAGATTCGCCAGCCGCTGCTTGGCGTTGCGCAAATCCTTGACCGGTAACAAGACGACGCGGACAGTTGGATTGCCAGTCATGGGCCGTTCCGATGATGCGTCGGTTGTTTGGGTGGGGTCGTTGCTTTCCGTCATAGGAAGGAACGCGCGTGATATGGCCTGCTCTCGCGATTAGCTTTAGTGAACCTTATGAACGTATCGTAGCAGAGGCGATGGCCGCCTGTATCACCGGACCGGCGCAAGAAAGCTCGCTGATTTTTCGTAGCACAGGTTCGATTCTCAACGGAGTTAGCGACGATGAACAGAAAAATCGGGATACTTGGCGGCACCGGACCTGAAGGTTCAGGGCTGGCCTACCGCTGGGCGCGCGCAGGCGAAGAGATTGTGATCGGCTCGCGCGATGCTGAGCGCGCCGAGAAAACTGCGGCCGAACTGCGCGCCAGGATTGGCGGCGACTGCAAGATAAGCGGCGCGGAAAACGCCGGCGTCGTCGCTCAGTGTGACACTGTTGTGCTCACGGTCCCTTTTTCCGGCCAAGCCGCGCTACTCAAGCAACTCAAGAACTCCTGGAAGCCCGGAACTGTAGTGATCGACACGACGGTTCCTCTCGCTGCGACGGTCGGCGGCGCTGCGACCCGCATGCTCGGTGTCTGGCAAGGCTCGGCTGCGGAACAGGCCCGTGAATTGCTGCCGCCGCACGTTGCGCTTGCTGCCGCGTTCCAGAATCTTGGCGCGGAATTGCTCGCTGAGGATACAGCCGTGGATTGCGACATCCTCGTTTGCAGCGATGACGAAAACGCCAAGCGTATCGCCTGCGAACTGGCCGAAAAAATCCCCGGCGCTCGCGCCCTGAACGGCGGCAAGCTGGAAAACGCGCGGATCGTCGAGTCCATCACCGCCCTGCTCGTCGGCATCAACATCCGTTACAAAGTGCACAGTGCTGGCATTCGCTTCACGGGTTTGCCAGTGAGATGAGGCCGCAGCAATTCCCATAACGACGGTCGAGTTCCATTACGGAACTCTTCATGATTCCACCTCGGGAAATGGAATGGTCCGTATTTCCTTTTCACTGTCCACCTATCCTCGTAAATATTAGATTTTCCTTAGTTCTAGCCTCGCAGCGCAGAGTGCCCTCCTTTCTTCGTTGCTGGCATTCCCCATGCATTCGCCTCTCTCGAAAACCTGCAGGAAACTCGCGACCTGCGCCTTACCGGGGAGATAGATATGCATACTGGAGCGTTTATTTTGATTATGTTGTTTGTTGTATCCGCAAGCAGCGCCGCAGCGCAAGATGCCGGCAATTCGGGGATAGAGCTGTCTGCCACTGCGGCGCCCGGCGCGGCAAATCCCCCAGCCGCCGCCAATCCCCAAGCAGGCTCACCGCTCAGCATGCGCGACGTCATCACTCGCGTCTACAAGCGCGAGGCGGAAGAAGAAGACCTCATTACCAGCTACTCACCGATCGTCGAGACTTACGTTCAAATCGAAAAATCCGACAAATTGATGGGTACGCTTCCGAAAAGCGACTT
>Ga0335080_10004358_pt1 | contig 14409 bp, 8 predicted proteins | sample Lox_Sample_34_FD_206720 | JGI IMG/M metagenome (GOLD analysis project Ga0335080, IMG submission 206720) | Soil microbial communities from Loxahatchee National Wildlife Refuge, Florida, United States - Lox_Sample_3.4 | ecosystem: Environmental > Terrestrial > Soil > Wetlands | place: USA: Florida... | reverse complement strand
CCAGGTTTCCGGTGGGTTCGTCGGCCAGTACGATCGCGGGCTTGTTCACCAAGGCGCGCGCCAGCGCGACCCGCTGTTGTTCTCCACCGGAAAGTTCAGATGGCCGGTGGGGCAACCGCTTCTCCAGACCTAAAAGGCCGATAATCTTGTCGAAGTAGGCCTGATCCCAGGTGCCATTGGTGCCGGCGATGTCCCGCGCGATTTCGATATTGGAGCGGGCGTCCAATGTGGGCAGCAGGTTGAACTTCTGGAAGACGAAGCCAATTTTCCGCTTGCGCATGCGGGTGCGTTCCGCGTCCGACAACCGCGCGAAGTCATCGCCATCAATGACGACACGGCCCGAATCGGCCTGGGTCAAACCGCCCAAAAGATAAAAGAGCGTAGACTTGCCGCTGCCCGACGGCCCGACCACGCTGACAAACTCACCCTTGTCTACGGCAAAAGAGATTCCACGCAGTGCAGGAACTTCGATCTTGCCCACGTGGTAGGTCTTCGACAGATTCTCGGCTTCGATGAGAGCAGGCATCCAAACCTTCGATATTACACGAAGGCTGTGAGTATGTGGGGCTATCCCTGGGATGCGTCCGGATCGGGTCGCCGCGATCTTGCAGACTAAACGCAGAGCGGCACTCGGCCGGCAATCAGCGTCGCGAACCTGAAGCGGAAGGCTGAGCGTCAGGCGGCGCCGATGCGCTGAGTGATCCGCGGGTTCCGCAGTTGACTGCGCTTGGGACCACGCTTGCGCACGAGCAGCAGGCGAATGCGCTCCAGCAATTCCGCCGGAGCATACATTCCCTTGGGCAGGAACACGTCTGCGCGCGTGTCGCGGTCGTAGAGCCTGACTTTGCCGGAGAGCAGGATGGCAGGGGTTTCCGGCGACAGGGTCTTGATCTCTTCAATCAGCCGGCTGCCGTCGATCCCGGGCATCACCAGGTCGGTGAGCACCAGGTCGACTCCGCCTTGCTTGAACAGAGTCAGCGCTTCTTCGCCCCCTGTGCATGTCATCACGCGGTAGCCGCGGGTTTCCAGCAGGATTTTGCGGATGGAAAGAGATTGTTCATTATCGTCCACGCACAGGATGGTTCGTTTGGGCTTCATTCGCATTCCTGAACTGGCGGCCACGGATACCAGGCTCACGCCGCCACAAAAATCAACATCGTTGGTTCGATTTCAATTTTGAGAATTCAGAGCGAGATGCATGTTAAGTGCGCGCGGCAGAGATGTAAAGTAGCGTGGATGCTAATGGTAAATTTGTCCCATTGAATTTTCGCTGCGCTTGTGCATGACGCGATTTCACGCAGAGAACTGCGGGAAAGAATGTTAGAAGAAGACCTCGCCGCGCAAAACTTCCACCGCATTTCCACCGACGCGCACGTTAACCACCTTGTTATCGGTGCGCCCCGCCCGGACAAAAATCCGGCTGGGACGTTTCATTTCGATTCCCTGTTCAACGAGGACGCGCTCGTCAGGCTGGGCTACGCCATTGGCCACCATCCACGCCGCCGTGCAGCCGGCGGCCGAGCCGGTTGCGGGATCTTCTCCGTTATAGAACAGCATCCGGGCATGCAATCGGGCGGAGCGATCCACGGTTTCGCGGGTAACAAAATAAAAAAACTTTCCGCCCACTCGCTCCAGATACTGGGCGGCGGCGCTTTGATCCACCTGAAGACGCCGCACCGTCTCCAGGCCGCGCAAAGGCACCACGGTAAACGCCACGCCGGTCGAAACCGTCTGGATGGGAAGCGAGGGGTCAATATCGCCGTCCCTCAGTCCCGCCGCGCGCACCACGGCCTCGCGATCGTGATGGGGACCGAAACTCGGCTCGGCCTGAGTCATTTCCCCAAACACCGGCTCGCCCGGCACTTCGGTGAAGCGCACGGGAATCTTGCCCACGTTCAGGTCCAGCTCAATCTCGTCTACTCCAGTGGCACCGCGTAGGGCGAACGCTGTTCCCAGCGTGGGATGCCCGGCAAATGGCAATTCCTCAGCCACGGTGAAGATGCGCACCCGTACCCCGTGCTCGCGTTCGACGCCGGGTTCACGCGGCAGAATGAAAGTTGTCTCCGAGAGGTTCATCTCTCTGGCCACTGCCTGCATCTCCTCATCGTTGAGACCGCGGGCATCCAGGAAGACCGCCAGAGAATTACCTTCCATGGGTCGGGATGAAAAGACGTCCCACTGCACCAGAGAAAACCGCCGGAGAGATTTGGACATAGGAATTCATTGTATCGTCAGAAGTCAGGCATGCCGGCTCGCGTTTGACACGCATTTTCTACGCCGCGTATTCTGAATGCCGTATGCGCCCGCCCGCGCCCGGTAGCGGTCTTGGCTGCGCCTAGCCGGCGGTGTGTGTATCAAGGTCTTCTACCCAGCCCGGCGCCCGTTGGTTTGGTTCCAACGAAATCCCAAGGGAATTCATTTAGAGGAGATCAATCATGTCCTTACGCATCAACGACACGGCTCCCAACTTCACGGCGGAAACCACCCAGGGAAAGATCGATTTCCACCAGTGGATCGGCGATGGCTGGGCGATTCTGTTTTCGCATCCGAAGGACTTCACTCCCGTCTGCACCACGGAACTCGGCTACATGGCGGGGCTGCAGCCGGAATTCGCCAAGCGCAACTGCAAAATCATCGGTCTGAGTGTCGACCCGGTCACCAGTCACGGCAAATGGGCAGCCGACATTGAAGAAACCCAGGGCCACAAGGTGACCTATCCGATGATCGGCGATCCGGAACTGAAAGTGGCGACGCTCTACGACATGCTACCGGCTGGAAGTGGCGCCACGTCGGAGGGGCGCACCGCCGCCGACAACGCTACGGTTCGCACCGTGTTCGTCGTCGGTCCCGACAAAAAAATCAAGCTCATGCTCGTCTATCCGATGAGCACCGGCCGCAATTTCGATGAGGTCCTGCGGGTCCTCGATTCGATCCAGCTCACCGCGAAGCACAAAGTGGCGACGCCGGTGAATTGGAAGCCAGGAGGCGATGTCATTATTTCGCCAGCCGTGTCCAACGAGGAAGCGCAGCAGAAATATCCCGGCGGCTGGAAATCACCGAAGCCGTATCTGCGCATCGTGCCGCAGCCGAAGTAGGCGGTCTTCAATTCTCTGGTTTCAGGGCGCCGGAATCCCAAGACGGAGAGGCGGCGCCCGGGAACTCTCTTGGATTCTTCTCGAAGTTAGAGCCCAAGGCGATTCCAGCGGAGCGATAATGTAGGGGCAGGGTGTCCCATGATTTCACGACGCGATTTTCTCCAACGCGCTTCGCTATTCACCGCTGGACTGTCGGCCTCGGGTTCGCTTTCCCGAATTCTTGCAGCCTCAGAGATTCCGGCGCCACTAAACGAATTCGGCTACGGCGACGTGGCCGTGACCAGCGAACTCCACCGCCGGCAATTGGAAGAAACTCATGCCCTGCTGTTGAGTTTGAGTGACGACAGCCTGCTCAAGCCCTTTCGTCAGATGGCTGGCCAGTCCGCTCCGGGCCAGGAACTGGGGGGCTGGTATCAGTACATTCCAGACTATGACTGGCACACTTTCGACGCCGGCTTTGCGCCGGCGGCGACCTTCGGCCAGTGGGTGTCCGCGCTCGCCCGCGCTTATGCCATCACCGGCGACCGGACGACGCGCGACAAGATTCTGCGCTTGAACCGGCTTTATGCGCAGACGATCTCAGGCGACTTTTACAGCATCAAGAATCGTTTCCCCGCGTACTGTTACGACAAGCTGGTCTGCGGACTGATCGATTCACACTCGCTGGCCGGCGATCCCGACGCCTACCGCATCCTCGAGCAGACCACCGACACTGCCATCCCCCATTTGCCTGGGAAAGCCATCGAGCACGATCACAGCTGGCGCCCCGGTACGGATGAGTCCTACACCTGGGACGAGTCCTACACCATGCCGGAGAATCTTTTTCTTGCCTATCAGCGAGGCGCGGGCGAACGCTATCGCGCACTCGGCATTCAGTATCTTGACCACGATTACTTTGACCCGCTCTCTGAAGGCCGCAACAATCTGGCTGGAAGGCATGCCTACAGCCACGTGAACGCCCTCAGTTCGGCGATGCAGGCATACTTGACTCTAGGGGAGATCAGATATTTCAATACTGCCAGAAATGCCTTCGACCTGCTGCAGGAGCAAAGCTTTGCGACCGGCGGCTGGGGGCCGGACGAAACGCTGCGCGCTCCCAACAGTGGAGACGTGGCTTCCAGCTTGACCGGCACCCACCACAGCTTCGAAACGCCCTGCGGCGCATACGCCCACTTCAAGTTGACCCGCTACCTGCTGCGCGTGACCCGCGACCCGCGCTACGGCGACAGCATGGAGCGCATGATGTACAACACCGTTCTGGGCGCCAAGCCGATCCAGCCCGATGGACGCTCCTTCTACTACTCGGATTACAATTTCCAGGGCAAGAAAGTGTACTCCGATCATCGCTGGCCCTGCTGCTCCGGCACACTGCCGCAAGTCGCGACTGACTATGGAATTAACACCTACCTGCGCGATCACAGCGGCGTCTTCGTGAACCTGTACATCCCCTCGTCGGTGCGCTGGACCCAGGAGGGCGCAGAGGTCTCGCTGACGCAGAAGGGCGCGTATCCGTTCGACAGCCTGGTGAAATTCGCGGTAACGCCTTCGCGCCCGCTCGAATTTGCGCTGAACTTCCGAATTCCCGCGTGGGCGCAGGGCGCATCGATTTCCGTAAACGGCAAGCCTGTGACCGATCCCGTCTCTCCCGGCAGCTTTGCCAGGTTGCGCCGCCAGTGGAAGGCAAACGATCAGATCGAACTGGAGTTGCCCTTGAAGAGTCGCCTCGAATCCGTCGACGCCAGGAACCGCGAAACCGTCGCCTTGATGGCGGGCCCGCTGGTCTTATTCGCCATTACCGAAAAGCCGCCGGCAGTCACCAGCCGGCAACTGTTATCCGCGAAAAAAGTGGGCGAACAGAATTGGCAGGCCGAAACCGCCACCGGCCCGATGAAGATGCTGCCCTTCACGGCACTCGCTGACCAGCCATATTCCACCTATCTGCGGGTTCAAACTTTGTGAACGTGAGCTAGATTCTAAGAGCTTCTTTGAAAGCGTTTCGTCTCTCGAACATATAAAATCAGCCAGACGGAAGCGCACGGGGTCCGGTGATCCTCCCGGTCTTCAAAACCGGCGATCGTCGTCTTTCGGCGGCGAGGGTGGGTTCGACTCCCACTCGCTTCCGCCACTCGGCCGGGGGGCGGCGGCATCTTGTGTAGAGTAGAATGTCTACTATATAAATAGACATACTTGACAACCTGATCTTATTCCCTTAAACTCGCTTCCGTTCGGGCAAGGGCGAGGTAGCGGCTGCTGCTGCATGAGTTCCTCCTCAATTGACGCGCCCAAGCCGTCAGTTGTATGCAGCAGCGGCCCTGCCGGGAAGGCATGGCTGGCGCCTTGCTCAGGGCGAGAGGAGCCCAATGGCGGCGCGATGCGGTAACCCCGGATGCGGAAGGGGATTCAGTTATTTCCGGCCGGGCAAGTTGTGCGCCCTACACATGGGCGTCTCCGATGTGCACTTGTTCCTCTGGCTCTGCCACGATTGCGCTGCAGGACTGGCGTCGGATGACGAAGATATCGTTCTGCTGACCGAAGCGGGGGCAGAAATGGGGACTGAAGCTGATCTGATCAACTAGGAGTTCAGGGCGGCAGGAAATCCTGGCGATATCAGATTCCGGCGCGCGCGGCCTTGGCTTCGGCGGCAGGATTTCTGTTCTCGGGGCGGCGCGCGTTCTTAATGCTGTACATGCGGCGGTCGGCCTGGGAGAGTAGTTCTTCGGCATTGGCTCCGTCTACTGGATAGAAGGCGCTTCCCACGCTGATGGAAACTGTCCCGGAGGCGCCGAGGGATTGCTCGGCTTGCGCAATCAAGACTTCAAGCCGCTGCACCATCTCGGTCGCGCCGTCTTTGTGCAGTCCCGGCACCACCAGCACGAATTCGTCGCCACCCATTCTGGCGGCGTAGTCGTATTCGCGGCAGGCATTCTTCAAATCGGCGGCAAAGGTCTGCAACAGCTTGTTTCCCTGAAGGTGCCCCAGCCGGTCGTTGACTTGCTTGAAGCCGTCCAGATCGGAGACGAAGACCGCCAGCGAATCCTTGGAGCGTTCGCAGCGAGCGATTTCGCGATCCAGATGCAGGAACAACGCTCCCGCGTTGGGCAGACCGGTGAGGTAGTCCGTGGTCGCCGAATCTTCCGCCACCCGGTACTTCAGGACGTTTTCTACGGTGAAGCCGAGCTTGGCGCCAATCGCCAGCAGGATACGAAGATGATCTTTGGTGAATCCGTCCTGCTGCGCGCGATAAAGCGCCAATACTGCCACCACTCCAGAAACTCCTATTAGCGGTACCGCCAAGGCCGAGCGCAGCGTGCTGTAGCGCGTGGGGTCGTTCAGATATCCCGGCTCGACCGAGGGGTTTCCGTTCAGGATTGGCTTGTGGTTTTGCGCTACCCACCCCGAGAGTCCTTCGCCGATGGGAATGCGCAACGAAGAGAACAGGCGGAAGTTATCTCCATTAGCATATTCCGGGACTAACAGGTCCCCCTGCTTCAGGTAGACCGCCATAGAGTCATGAGGCACCAGTCCGGTCAACCGTCCTTCGAGCATGGAGAGAGTGTCGTGCAAGCTCAGGGAAGTTCCCAGATCCTGGGTGAGTTCAAAAAGCGTCTGCGATTCCTGGCGTGCCGCGGCGATGGAGGAAAGGAAGTCTCTTCTGGGAGCTCCGGACGGCAGCGCGGGGGCGGCAGACTCGGCAAATCCTGCAGCCGGTGACAGACCTCGCTCCACTTTTATGTCCATCGATAGCTTGGCAGGTGCTTTTACAGGTTGCGCATGCGCCATGCGCTCGAGTTCCACGTAGCGTCGCCCCAGAACTTCCACGACGTGCGGGTCGAAAGCCTTGCCAGCCTCCGCTGTTACCCGGGCCATGGCTTCATCGAGCGGCAGGCCGCGGCGGTATTGACGGTCGGAGGCCAGCGCGTCCAGGCAGTCGACGGCGGACAGAATTCGCGCTCCGATCGGTATTTCTTCACCGCGGAGACCATTGGGATAACCACTGCCATCCCATTTCTCATGATGCGACCGGACGATCGGCACGACCGGATAGGGAAAATCGACTTGCTCCAAAATCTCGGCCCCGATGATGGGGTGAATCTTCATTTTTTCGAACTCTTCCGGGGTCAACTTGCCGGGCTTCGAAATGATGTGCTCCGGAACCGCCAGCTTGCCGATGTCGTGCAGGACGGATGCCGCGCGAAGCGCCTCTTGTTCGTCTTCGCTGAGGCCGAGGTCCTTGGCCAGTTCCATCGCATAGATGCGCACTCGTTGCAGGTGATCGTGGGTAGTGTGGTCCTTGGCCTCGATCGCCAGCGCAAGGGCTTCGATGGTTTGCAGGTGGAGGCTCGACACTTGCTCCACATGCCGCTTTTCATCTTCCAGCTTGCTCAGGTAGAGGCGATAGGACCGGTACATGAGATAGACCGGCGGCAAGACCAGGAGCAACGATTGCCATCCGATGTGCCGGTTCAGGAAACTCACCAGGCCGACGATGGCAGCGCCGACCAGATAGTAGGGGAACGACCAGAAGTAGCATTCTGACCAGACTCTCAGCACCGGCTTGGCTTCGGTCAGCCAAATGATGACCGACATCACCATGGTATTGAACGCGAAGTAGGCCATGGCGACCAGTAGCAGGGCGAGGGGCCCATTTCTTTGCAGCAAATGCGCGGTTGCCACCTGGTAGACGCCGTAAGCCACCGCCGTTCCCACCGGAAGCTGCGACAAATTAAATATCACGTGGATGGGCTTCAGGTTGGACGACCGCCAATAGCTCTGCACCAGGACGGAGGCGAATCCGATGACCAGCGTCTCCGCAAAGCCCAGTTCCAGCACTCCCAGCAAGATGAACAGAAAGTTCACCGACATGGTCCCGTTGATGCCGGGCAGCTTAATTTTCAGAGAAGAAGCGAGAATGGCGACGCCCAGATAACAAACAAACTTGACGTGATCGCCGGATTGAGGATGTAGAAAGGCGAAAATGAAACAGCTGGCAGCAGAGACCGCCAGGGCGGCGGTAAATAACTTTGCGCCAGTTTCACGGGGCTGGTCCACGGACATCCAAAGATTCTTGCCGAAATGGGAATAAATTGTCCGGGAGAAACCACAGCTCCCGGTTACGATAGTTTCCACCTGCTAATTCAATAGCTTACGCGGGGGTCTCGGGCGGAGTCCGCTCGGCTTTGCAGACTCACAGGGCAGTCCGGCGCCGCACGCTCGTGAGCGGCAGGACAATTTGTCCCGTTTTGGGAACAGCATTCCGCCAGGCTGTCCGTGCGTCATAGCGCGCACGGTGTATCCCTATGATTCAAAAAGCGCAATATGGCCTTCATGCGGCAGATCAAGTGCTTCTTAGACGGTGACTTCTCCCCTGTGCATACTGAGTTCTAGGCTGGTCGGAGGATTCCGGATGAAGAAGTTCTTGCTGATTTGCCTGCTGGCGGCGGTGACCTTGGCTCAGGCCGACGATTCAAAAATGTCGCCGGATCTGCGGAATTACAAGGCAGCCAAAGCGCGCGTAGTAATTCAATACACGGGCGCGCCCGGTCAGTTGGATCTCTCGGCGATCACCAAACTCCTAGGTTCGATCGTCAGCCAGTTGCCGCTGGTGAATGCCATCGTGGCTGACCTGCCGCTCAGCAACATTCTGCAGTTGTCGAACCAGGCGAATGTGCGTTACATCAGCCTGGACCGGCCGCTGGCCCCGACCTTGAGCAATGCTGCTCCGGCGGTCAATGCGATTTCGTCATGGGCCTCAGGATATACCGGGGCAGGTATCGGAGTTGCGCTGATCGATAGCGGCGTCAGCAGCCATCCGGATTTAATGGGCGGCCTGCTTGGCTTATCGCGCGTGGTCTATAGCCAGAGCTTTGTTCCCGGGACCATCAGCGCGAGTGACCAGTACGGACACGGCACACACATCGCTGGACTGATTGCTGGCAACGGGGCAAGCTCCACCGGTTCCAAGTATTCGCGCACATTTAAGGGCATAGCGCCGGACGCGCGATTGATTAACCTGCGTGTTCTCGATCAGAACGGAGCGGGAACCGACAGCGCAGTAGTCGCCGCCATTTCCCAGGCGATTGCGCTGAAGAACCTCTTCAATATTCGTGTCATCAATTTGTCGCTGGGACGGCCGGTATACGAGTCCTACACGCTGGATCCGGTTTGTCAGGCTGCGGAAGCAGCGTGGAAAAGCGGCATCGTCGTGGTGGTGGCTGCCGGCAACAACGGCCGCTACCAGGCGACGGACGGCTACGCCACCATCACCGCGCCGGGAAACGACCCCTACGTCATTACGGTGGGCGCGATGAAGCCCATGGGCACGCCAACCCGCAGCGACGATTTGATCGCCAGCTACAGTTCCAAGGGGCCGACCGTCATTGATCACGTGGTGAAGCCGGACGTCGTCGCTCCCGGCAACCTGCTGGTATCGCTCGAAGCGCCAGGCAGCACCTTGTACGCCGAGTATCCCGGCAACCGCGTCCCTTACAGTTACTACATGGTGGGTGGCAGCAACGCCTCTTCCAGCAGCTACTTCACACTGAGCGGAACCAGCATGGCTGCCGGCGTTGTCAGCGGTGCGGTCGCCGATTTGCTCCAGGCCAGTCCCAAGTTGACGCCGGATCAGGTGAAAGCCCGCTTGATGAAGACGGCGTGGAAGTTGTTCCCGACAGTCAGCAGCGTAACCGATCCGGATACAGGCATCACCTACACCGACCAATATGACGTGTTCACGGTCGGTGCGGGCTACGTCGATCTGGAGGCGGCGATCATCAACAACTACGTGGCCACAGGAAGCGCCATGTCGCCGACGGTGCGCTATGACCCGAAATCGCAGGATGTGTTCATGGTGTTCGATTCCTCGGCCGTGTGGGGCAATTCCGCGATGTGGGGAAGCTCCGCGGTGTGGGGCTCGTCACAATTCGTTTCATCGAACTCTGCAATGTGGGGTTCGTCCGCGATGTGGGGATCGAACGCTGACTCCGGATTCGGCACGGTTTGGACTGACAGCGCGATGTGGGGCAGTAGCGCGATGTGGGGTTCCTCCGCGATGTGGGGCAGCAGCGCCTCCGGTGGAGAAAAGTAGAACTTTTTCCGAAAAAAAGCATAAGGGGAGTCTCGGCTCCCCTTATGTTGTTTCAGAAGGTAAACTTCGCCCCCAGTTGAATCACTCGTGGGCCGCCGCCACCCAGGCCGGGATTCGTTTGAGCCTGATCTGGAGTCTGTGTGATCAACCCGGCTGGCCCATTTCCCGGATCCACAAACCAGTCCGGCAACGCAAAGTTGGGATGATTGAAAATGTTGAAGAACTCCGCTCGCAGTTGCAGGTCCACCTGCTCGGCGATCTTCGTAGCCTTGGTCACCGCGAAGTCCACGTTCCAGTACCCCGGTCCATAGATCGCATTGCGTCCCAGGTTGCCGAAGGTGCCATCGGGCGGCTGCGAAAATGCGTTGGCGTTGAGATATCCGATGGTGTCCGGTGCGGACTCCCAGTTGGAATTGATCGGATTCACCCCGGGCACGACGTTTGGCCTCTGGTGAAAATTCGAGCGCGTGTTGAAGTTGGCATTGGGGAACGCGCTGGTATCGTTCGCGCTCACGATCGGGACTGGGCGGCCGCTTTGCACCGAGATGATGGTGTTGGCTTGCCAGCCTTGTACCAGCCGTTTCGGTCCCTTGAAGTTGGGGAGATCGTAGCTGAATGCCGCCGTGAACCGGTGCCTGGTGTCGAAATTCGAGGGACCATGCTCGGCGTGCAAGTTGTTCGAGTCCTGCGGAAATGCCACGGTGGAGAAGTTGAAGTCGATGGCATCGGAAGCGTCGTCCAGTGACTTCGACCAGGTGTAGCCGACAAATCCGGAAAGCCCGTACCAACTGCGCGTGCGGAATGTGGCTTGCAGCGCGTGATAGGTCGATGCGCTCACCGTAGTGAACTGATCCACTGCTCCATACTGCGGGAAGCTCACACGGTTGCCGTTGACGTCGGGCTGATTAGCGTCGCGCAGCCGCGCCAGCCTAGTGCCTTTGCTGCCAACGTAGCCCAGTTGCAGCGCGATAGCCTTGGTGAATTCCTGCTCGACGTTGAAATTCCAGTTCTGCACGTAGGGAGTCGCAAGATTACGGGGAGTGACGAAGATACTCGCGCCCGGAGATGGGAATGGCGGCCCCGGGTTGGTCAAAACCGGGCCAGTGTTGATGCCGGCAAAAACGGTGGAGTCAAAATTCAATCCGACCACCGGTTGCGGCCCGATAGGATTGGTGGCGAGTCCGGCTGAGGAAGTGAAGTTGGCGATCAACAGGTCTTGCGGAATGTAGTCGTAGTAGACGCCATAGGATCCGCGAACTACGGTGCTGGGATGGACGTTCCATGCGAAGCCGAGGCGGGGACCGAAGTTGTTGAGGTCGCGTTGGTACGCGCCGCCGAGCCCATCGGTTCCGACCATCGCCAGATTTCCATCCCGCCCCAGGTTCGATAGCAGATTGTGAGCTTCACTGAGCGGCCCGAAGTACTCCCAACGCAATCCCAGGTTGAGTGTGAAGTTGGGCCGCATGCGAACGTCGTCCTGGGCGAAGAACGCCAGACCGTTGTTGAAGGTGTTGCGATGAGTGTTACCAGTGTTGGCTTCGACGAACGAATCTCCCAGATAATAGTCCGCCAGCACCACGGCGCCAGAATCGTTGCAGGCCGCCGGCGGAGCGCCGCCGCTGCACTGGGGCAAAACGCTGGTATCGGGATCGAAGGTGAAAAGCCCGCGTTCCAGGTTGTCGTTGAAGTTGTCGATGGCCGCGCGCCGGAATTCTCCACCGAACTTGATGGTGTGCCGCCCGCGCACCCAGGTGAAATTGTCGAGAATCTGGAAGCTCTGGCTGGTGCGCCCACGGGGAATACTGAACGCGCTCGCGCCCAGGTTCTCGAAGACTCCGCCGAAGTCGATTTCCGGAAGACTTAACTCTCCGGTGCCGAAATCGATGCCCAGGCCCTTGGGATCGAAGTTCGCGTCCTGCGGGCTGAACGACGTTCGATAGCGGCTGTATCCGAAACGAATTTCGTTGATCCTGCTCGGGCTGAGCGTGGAGAGCAAACTTACCGAAACCAATTGCACGCGGGTCGGCGAAGTCTGAGCAAAGCGTGCGATGCGCGAGCCACCGCCAAATCCCAGGCCGCCGAGCGGAAACACCTGTTCACTGCGCGCGAAAGCATAACGCCCGGATAACGACTCGGCAGAGTTGATCTGGTGGTCGATCTTCACAATAAAGCTGTCGACGTCATTCTTGTCATTGACGCTTCCAGCGACCGTACCGGTCGATCCGTTGAAGCCGGTTGGAGCAGGGAAGAATCCCAGAATCGAAGTCAGCGCCGGACTAGGTGTGACGCCTACGCTGGGATCTGACACCAGTTGCTGAGCGGCGGCAATCTGTTGGGCGGTAGGCACCAGCAAGGTGAAATCGGAGGTCACGCGCTCGCGTTGGCCTTCATAGGCGCCGAAAAAGAAGGTTTTGTCTTCAAGGATGGGTCCGCCCAAGGATCCGCCAAACTGGTTATTGCGGAAGGCGCTCTTGGGCGCTGGATCGCGATCGAAGTAGTTGCGCGCGTCCATGGCGTCATTGCGCAGGAACTCGAACGCGGAACCATGCAGGTGGTTGGTTCCCGACTTGCTGATGATGTTGATCACCGATCCGGTATTGCGTCCATATTCGGCGCTGAATTGCGATTGCAGATTGAATTCCTGGATGGAGTCTATCGGCAGGATGGAAGCCGGCGCGCCCCCGATGCCGACTTGATTGAATGCCGAATTGTTGAAGAAGGGATCGTTGTTATCGGTACCGTCGAGCGAGTAATTGTTGGAGCGGTCGCGATTGCCGTTAATCGCCACCTGCCCGAAGCCGCTCTGGATGGCGGCCACGCCAGAAGGTTCGACCGTGGCTCCGGGCACGAGGGCAACCAGTTTGCCGAAGTCGCGGCCATTGAGCGGCAGTTCCGTGACCAGCTTGCGCTCGACCACCTCGCCCAACACGTCCCGGGTGTTATCGACCAGCGGCGCGCTTTCGGTGACGGTCACTTGCTCGACCCGCTTCTCGACTTTGGTCAGGTCGAAGTCCGCGGCGGTGTCCAAGCCTACGTTCACCACGACGTTTTGCGCGGCAGGCGACAAACTCGTTGCTTGCGCGGTCACCACGTACTGCCCGGCGGGCAACTCGGCGAGGACATATGCACCGTCGGTCCCGGTTAGAGCTTCGCGAACCAGCCCGGTATCGGAGTTCTTTGCCGTGACTTTTGCGCCAGCGATTAATCCTCCGCTGGGGTCCACAACCTTGCCGCGAATCGACCCGCGAAAACTCTGCCCGAACATCAGGCCAGACAGCAGCAGTGTCACGACGGTAACCAGCAAGCGTTTGGAGAAAATGGCGAATATGCTTTGCAGGCGATGCATAATGACATCTCCGGAAACAAGATCAAGTTCCGGCGGGATGAAGACGAGATGCCGGAATTTCGTGCCTGATTCACCCATGAATCTGAGTCCCTACTTCTTAGGACTCGCAATGAAAAGCGCCAACGGGGGCTTGACTCCGTAAGTCTGCGCAAAGCTCCCCTGGTTGACCGCCACGCCGAGCCGGCCGCGTGAGTCGATGTACAAGAGCGGCTTGCCCACCGGAACATCGCTGAAGGTGCGCACAAATGGCAATGTCAGCTCCGTCTGCCCCAGCGTGATGCTGACGCTTTGCCCGCGCTCGTATCCCAGCTTGAGGAACAGATCGGCGCTCACATCGGTTACCAGGTTGCCGAAGGGGCCGTCCGTGGCAATGACCTCTCCGCTCAGTCCGCGGCCATCGAGTTTGGCCGCCGTGATCTGCAGACGCACCAGATTCGCCAAAGGGAGTTCGGGGCCAACCTGGGTCCAGTCTTCGCCGCCAGCCACATGCGCGCCCACGGGCGAGAAAATGTCGCGTCCGTGAAAAGTGGACGACAGCGCAGCGCCGATCATCCATGAGCGGTCGGTGATCTCATGCGCGCCCTCAAGCCCGTCCCGCTGCTCGACCATTGTGATCAGGCCATTGTCCGGCAGCACAAAGTATTGTCCGCGCTTCGATTTGATCACCACCGCCTTGCGGGTACTGCCCACGGTGGGATCAACCACGACAACGAAGACCGTACCCGCTGGAAAATAGGGAGTCGCACCGTAGAGGAATCGGGCTCCATCGAGAATGGAGAACGGCGTGACCTGATGGGTGATATCGACAATCCGAAGATTGGGCACGATGGAGTACATCACCCCGCGGCAGATGGCCACCGAGTCGTCCACCGTGCCGAAGTCGG